>Ga0315268_10006760_pt1 | contig 12164 bp, 12 predicted proteins | sample C1_top_MG_FD_204535 | JGI IMG/M metagenome (GOLD analysis project Ga0315268, IMG submission 204535) | Sediment microbial communities from Yellowstone Lake, YNP, Wyoming, USA - C1_top | ecosystem: Environmental > Aquatic > Freshwater > Lake > Sediment | place: USA: Wyoming | collected 2017-08-01 | reverse complement strand
GAGTCGGGGGTGACGTTGACGATGCCCATGATCAACGGGCGATCGAGTGGGAGGGTGAAGCGGCCGCAGAGGAGCATGGGGGTGATGGGTGATGGGTGATGGGTGATGGGTGATGGGTGATGGGTGATGGGTGATGGGTGATGGGTGATGGGTGGAGAAACCGATGTTTCCCTTTCCCCATCACTCATTTCCCATTACCGCAAAATCAGGTTTCCTGTGCCGGATGGGCAGTAGGTGTGGCCGGCGCCGTGGGCGCGCTGTCCGAAGGCGGGGTCGGCGTGCTCTGGCTCGGCTTGGGCGGCCGCGGCGCCCTGCCTTCCATGATGTCGTTGATCTGGTCGGCATCGATGGTTTCCCATTCCAGCAGCGTCTTCGCCATCAACTCGATCTTGTCGCGGTTTTCCTCGATCAGTTTCCGGGCAAGACTGTACTGCGCGTCTACAATGCGGCGGATTTCGGCGTCCACCTTCTGCATGGTGGCCTCGGATACATTCTTGTGGGTGGTGACCGAACGGCCAAGAAACACCTCGCCCTCATTCTCGCCATAGACCATCGGCCCCAAGGCATCGCTCATCCCCCACTGCGTCACCATGCGCCGTGCCATTTCGGTGGCGCGCTCGAAGTCGTTGCTGGCGCCGGTCGTCATCTGCCCCATGAACACTTCCTCGGCAATACGACCGCCAAACAGCACCGCGATATTTTGCAAAATGGTTTCGCGGTCCATGCTGTAGCGGTCTTCGGTAGGAAGCTGCATGGTCACGCCCAAGGCGCGGCCGCGCGGAATGATGGTGACCTTGTGCACCGGGTCGGTTTTCGGCAACAGCCTCGCCACCACCGTGTGTCCGGCCTCGTGATAAGCCGTGTTGCGGCGCTCGTGCTCGGGCATGACGATGGAGCGGCGCTCGGCGCCCATGATGATCTTGTCTTTGGCGCGCTCGAAGTCTTCCATGTCCACCAGGCGCTTGTTGCTGCGCGCGGCGAACAGCGCCGCCTCGTTCACCAGGTTGGCGAGATCTGCGCCCGACATGCCGGGCGTACCGCGCGCCAGGATGTCGGCGCGCACGTCCGGCGCCATCGGCACCTTGCGCATGTGCACCATCAGAATCTGCTCGCGGCCGCGGATATCGGGCAGCGGCACCACCACCTGGCGGTCGAAACGGCCGGGGCGCAACAGCGCCGGGTCGAGCACGTCGGGACGGTTGGTGGCGGCGACCACGATCACGCCGGCCGTGCCTTCGAAGCCGTCCATTTCCACCAGCAACTGGTTCAGGGTCTGCTCGCGCTCGTCGTTGCCTCCGCCCAGACCGGCGCCACGCTGGCGGCCGACCGCATCGATTTCGTCGATGAAGATGATGCAGGGAGCGTTCTTCTTGGCCTGCTCGAACATGTCGCGCACCCGTGCCGCGCCGACGCCGACGAACATCTCGACAAAGTCGGAGCCGGAAATGCTGAAGAACGGCACCTTGGCTTCACCGGCTATCGCCTTGGCGAGCAGGGTCTTGCCGGTACCGGGGTTGCCCACCAGCAGCACGCCGCGCGGAATTCGTCCACCCAGCTTCTGGAACTTGCTGGGGTCGCGCAGGAATTCCACCAGTTCGAACACTTCTTCCTTGGCTTCGTCGCAGCCAGCCACATCGGCGAAGGTCACCGTGTTGGTGTTTTCGTCCAGAAGACGCGCCTTGCTCTTGCCAAAAGAAAAAGCGCCGCCTTTGCCGCCACCCTGCATCTGGCGCATGAAGAAGATCCACACGCCGATCAGAAGCAGCATCGGGAACCAGGACACGAAGAGATTCATCAGGAAGGAGGGCTCTTCATCCGGCTTGGCTTCCACCACAACGCCGTTCTTGAGCAGGTCGCTGACCATCCAGGGGTCGGACGGCGCATAGGAGGTGAAGCGCTTCCCGTCGCTCCTCACACCCTTCAGGACGCGGCCCTCTATCGTCACCTTGGAGATATTGCCCTGCTTCACCTCATCGAGGAACTGGGAATACTCCAGCGGCGCCTGGGCAGCCTGCTTCGTACCGAAGTGGTTGAACACCATCATCAGCACCAATGCGATCACCAGCCAAACCGCGATATTTTTCATCATATTATTCAAAACTGCTCCTTAATCACTTGCCTGCGCAAGTAAATTCTAACCTCTTTACTCGGTTTGTGTTAGCTCTTTATGCGAGCATCCGCTATGCGGATTGCCTGCTTAACCCGATTCCAAGCAGGTAGGTTTCGTTGGTTCTGCCGCGCGAAGCTTTTGGCTTGCGCGTCACCACTTGCCTGAAGTGGCGGCGAAGAACCCGGATGTACTCATCGAAACCGTCACCCTGAAAAACTTTGACCAGAAAACTCCCGCCTGGTTTCAAATGCTGTACGGCAAACTCCAGCGCCAATTCTGCGAGGTGCATTGCCCGCGCCTGATCGGCGAGGGCAATACCGCTTATATTGGGGGCCATGTCGGAAATCACAAGATCCACCGGGCTGCCATCCAGCGCCTTGACCAACTCAGCGAGCACATCATCCTCGCGGAAATCGCCCTGAATGAACGTCACGCCTGCCATGGGGGTCATTTCGAGCAGGTCGAGTGCGACCACCCGCCCGCTGCCTGCCAGTTGCTTCGCCACAACCTGCGACCATCCCCCGGGTGCTGCGCCCAGATCCACCACCCTCATGCCCGGCCGGAGCAGGTGGTCGCGCTCGATGATTTCCATGAGTTTGTACGAGGCACGCGAGCGGTAGCCTTCGTGCTTCGCCCGCTGAACGTAGGCGTCGGTAACATGCTCCATCATCCAGGCCTTGCTGGTTTTAGTACGCTTCATCGGGTAAACTTCGAACCTTTATTCAGGATGTAATTATGTTATCGCTCACCCCGGCGCAAAGACAGTTTCTACGGGCTAAGGCCCATTCGCTCCACCCGGTGGTGACGATCGGGGACGCCGGCCTCTCCGAGGCGGTCATGAAGGAAATCGAACGCAGCCTCATCAGTCATGAACTGATCAAAGTCAAATCCCACAGCGGCGAAAAGGCACTGCGCGAAAATCAGCTGGCGGAAATCTGCGACACTTTGAACGCCGCGCCGGTGCAGCACATCGGAAAAATTCTGATCGTTTACAAACCCGCCGAAAAGCCCGTGCTCGTACTGCCAAAAGAGTAATGATGGAAGGGGAATGGGGTTTCGCGTCGCCCATTTCCCATCACTCATCACCAATAACAGACCCTAACCCCGGCGAGGTGCCAGCACCAGAACCAGACCGAGCAAGCTTTCAAACAAGTAAACGATGCTGGAAATGCCATGCCAGCGGGCAAAGCGGTCGCGGAACATGCTTTCCATTACGCCCTTCGGCAATGCCTGCTCTTTCAAGCCTTCCATGATCGGCTGGATGCCGAAATGGGTAGCCACGGTAAGTAGCAGCATCACCAGCACCGCCCAGAAAAACCCCTGCTTCAGCGCTGAGCCGCCAAACGTCCCCAAACGGTGTATCAGCAGGTAAAACCCGCATGCCATGCCGATATAGGCAATCCAGGTAAACATCTTCCCCGCCAGCATGCCGGCCACCATTTTGTCGCCGAGCGAGGCGAACAAAACCGGCGCCGCCAGGTAACCGATAGCCCAAAGCCCACCCACCCACAGGGTGATGGCGATTAGCGCAAGCTTGTCAGTAAGATTTTTCATAAAGAATCCAGGCAAGAGCCCCGAGGCGAGAGGCTATAGGTCATGGTCGCTACGCGGCTTTTCCTATTGCCCATCGCCTCTAGCCTCTCGCCTCAAACATACTTCACATCCAGCACTTCATACTCGCGCACCCCGCCCGGCGCCTGCACTTCGGCGACATCGCCGGCGAATTTACCGATCAGGGCGCGTGCGATAGGCGAACTGATTGAAATCTTTCCCTTCTTGATGTCGGCCTCGTCGTCACCGACGATCTGGTAGATCACCGTTTCGCCGCTTCCCAGGTCTTCCAGTTCGACGGTGGCACCGAACACGCAGCGGCCTTCAACGTCCAGCAATTTGGGGTCGATGATCTGGGCGTTGGACAGCTTGCCTTCCACCTCGGCAATACGCCCCTCGACGAAGCTCTGGCGCTCCTTGGCCGCGTCATACTCGGCGTTTTCTGATAAGTCACCGTGGGATCGTGCCTCTGCAATGGCGGCAATAACGCTCGGACGATCAACGGTCTTCAGTTGATGCAATTCGGCACGCAATTTTTCCGCGCCAATAACTGTCAATGGAACCTTGTTCATTCCCTTTCTCCTAAATTCCCTGATTGCTTTCTGTGCTGTGAGGTAGAACCAGGCTGCGGGTTATTTCAGCTTGGTATGCAGGGACTGCAAGTCGTACACCTGCAGTTCCTTCATGTGCTGGATGCCGGCGCAGGCAGCGCGCGCGCCGGCCAGCGTGGTGTAGTAGGTAATCTTGTTCTGCAAGGCGGCATTGCGCATGGCGTAGGAATCATGCACGCCGCGCTTGTCCTCGATGGTATTGACGATCAGAGTGATTTCACCGTTCTTGATCAGATCCACGATGTGGGGTCGGCCTTCATGCACCTTGTTTATCGCCGTCACTGCCAATCCGGCTTCGCTCAGGGCCGCAGCCGTACCGCGCGTGGCAACCAGGCCAAAGCCAAGGGCAGCGAGGTTCCTGGCAATATCCCGCACCTTTTCCTTGTCACTACCTCGCACGCTGATGAAGGCGCGGCCAGCGGTGGGCAGTTTCGCCCCGGTGGCGAGCTGCGACTTGACGAACGCTTCGGCGAAGGTCATGCCCACACCCATCACCTCGCCGGTGGACTTCATCTCCGGCCCGAGTATGGGATCCACGCCGGGGAACTTGATGAACGGGAACACAGCTTCCTTGACCGAGTAATAAGGCGGCACCACTTCGTGAGTCACGCCCTGCTCCTTGAGGCTACGCCCGACCATGCAACGCGCCGCAATCTTCGCCAATTGCAGGCCGGATGCCTTGGACACGAAGGGCACGGTGCGCGAGGCGCGCGGATTAACTTCGAGCACGTACACCATTTCGCTCTGAATGGCGAACTGCACGTTCATCAAGCCAACCACGTTCAGACCCTTCGCCATCAGCACGGTCTGGCGGCGCATCTCGTCCTGAATCTCCGGCGACAGGCTGTAAGGCGGCAGCGAGCAGGCCGAATCGCCGGAATGCACGCCGGCTTCCTCGATATGCTCCATCACTCCGCCGATGAGCACGTCCGTGCCATCGCAGATCGCATCCACGTCCACCTCGGTGGCATCGTTGAGGAAGCGGTCGAGCAGCACGGGCGAATCGTTGGACACCTTCACCGCCTCGCGCATGTAGCGTTCCAGGTCGGCCTGCTGATGGACGATTTCCATCGCTCGGCCGCCCAGGACATAGCTGGGCCGCACCACCAGCGGATAGCCGATTTCCTCGGCCAGCCTGATTGCTTCTTCCGGGGTGCGGGCCGTGCGGTTGGGCGGCTGCTTCAGGCCCAACTCGTGCAGTATCTTCTGGAAGCGCTCGCGGTCTTCGGCAGCGTCGATCATGTCTGGGGTAGTGCCGATGATGGGCACGCCGTTGGCTTCCAGATCGCGCGCCAGTTTCAGCGGGGTCTGGCCGCCATACTGGACGATCACGCCGACGGGCTTCTCCACCGCGACGACCTCGAGCACGTCCTCCAGCGTCAGCGGCTCGAAATACAAACGGTCGGAGGTGTCGTAGTCGGTCGACACGGTTTCCGGGTTGCAGTTGACCATGATGGTCTCGTAGCCGTCCTCGCGCATCGCCAGCGCGGCGTGCACACAGCAGTAGTCGAACTCGATGCCCTGGCCGATGCGGTTCGGTCCGCCGCCCAGCACCATGATCTTTTTCCTGTTCGTCGGCTCCGCCTCGCATTCCTCCTCGTAGGTGGAATACATGTAGGCGGTGTCGGTAGCGAATTCGGCGGCGCAGGTATCGACGCGCTTGTAGACCGGCCGGATGCCCATGGCGTGGCGCAGGGCGCGTACCGCGTGCTGGTCGGTGGCGAGCAGCGTGGCCAGGCGCCGGTCGGAGAAGCCGCGGCGCTTCAGTGCGCGCATCTCGTCGGCGCTGATGGAATCCAGGCCGCGCCCTGTCAGCGCCTGTTCACGCGCCACCAGGTCGGCCATCTGCGCCAGGAACCAGGGATCGACGTGAGTCAGGCTGAAAATTTCTTCCTGGCTCATGCCGATGCGCATCGCATCGGCGATGTACCAGATGCGGTCGGGGCCGGGAGCGCCCAGTTCGGTTTCGATCGTCTCGCGCTCGCTGGTCTTTTCGTCCAGCCCGTCGTTGCCGGTTTCCAGTCCGCGCAACGCCTTCTGCAACGACTCCTGGAAGGTGCGGCCGATGGCCATTACCTCACCCACCGATTTCATCTGGGTAGTGAGCCTATCGTTGGCGCGCGGGAATTTCTCGAAAGCGAAGCGCGGAATCTTGGTCACCACATAATCGATCGAAGGCTCGAACGAGGCCGGCGTCCTGCCGCCGGTGATGTCGTTCTGCAATTCGTCCAGGGTGTAGCCGATGGCCAGCTTGGCTGCCACCTTGGCGATCGGGAAGCCGGTCGCCTTGGACGCCAGCGCGGAGGAACGCGACACGCGCGGATTCATCTCGATCACCACCATGCGGCCGTCGTCCGGGTTGATGCCGAACTGGACGTTCGACCCCCCGGTTTCCACGCCGATTTCGCGCAGCACTGCCAGCGAGGCGTTGCGCATGATCTGGTATTCCTTGTCGGTGAGCGTCTGCGCCGGGGCAACGGTGATCGAGTCGCCGGTATGCACGCCCATGGCGTCGAAGTTCTCGATCGAGCAGATGATGATGCAGTTGTCCTTCTTGTCGCGCACCACCTCCATCTCGAACTCTTTCCAGCCGATGACGGATTCCTCGATCAGCAGTTCCTTGGTGGGGGATGCATCCAGGCCGCGCTCACAAATGGCGAGGAATTCGTCCTTGTTGTAGGCGATGCCGCCGCCCGATCCGCCCATGGTGAAGGACGGACGGATGATGGTGGGGTAGCCGACCATCGCCTGCACCTGCAGCGCCTCTTCCAGGCTGTGGGCAATGGCCGCGCGCGGGCAGGCAAGGCCGATCTTCTCCATCGCCTTCTTGAATTTCTCGCGGTCCTCTGCCTTGTCGATCGCTTCCTTGGTGGCGCCGATCATCTCCACGCCGTATTTTTCCAGCACCCCGTGGCGGGCGAGATCGAGCGCGCAGTTGAGCGCGGTCTGTCCGCCCATGGTGGGCAGCAATACGTCGGGACGCTCGATTTCGATGATTTTCTCCACCACCTGCCAGGTAATCGGCTCGATGTAGGTGACATCCGCCATTTCCGGATCGGTCATGATGGTGGCCGGGTTGGAGTTGACCAGGATGACCTTGTAGCCCTCCTCGCGCAACGCCTTGCATGCCTGCGCGCCGGAATAGTCGAACTCGCAGGCCTGGCCGATGACGATGGGGCCGGCGCCGATGATCAGGATGCTAGAGATGTCTGTACGTTTTGGCATAAACCTTTTTCACCGCAGAGGACGCGGAGGACGCGAAGGACTGCAGAATCTTCCCTCTGCGTCCTCTGCGTCCTCCGCGGTTCATGATTTTTTTTGTTCCATCAACCGAATAAAGCGGTCAAACAAGTACGCCACGTCGTGCGGCCCGGGACTGGCTTCGGGATGACCCTGGAAGCTGAACGCCGGCACATCGGTACGGGCTATGCCCTGATTGCTGCCGTCGAACAACGATTTGTGCGTCACGCGCAAATTGGCCGGCAGCGTCGCCTCGTCTATTGCGAAGCCGTGATTCTGGCTGGTAATCATGACGCGGCCGGTATCCAGATCCTGCACCGGGTGATTGGCGCCATGATGGCCGAACTTCATCTTGCGCGTCTTCGCGCCGGATGCCAGCGCCAGTAATTGATGGCCAAGGCAGATGCCGAAAGTCGGCGTACCGGCCTGCAAAATCTTCTGAATGGCGCTGACAGCGTAGTCGCAGGGCTCAGGATCTCCCGGCCCGTTGGACAGAAACACGCCGTCCGGATTGAGCTTGAGCGCTTCTTCGGCAGGGGTCTGGGCGGGCAGCACGGTTACCTTGCAACCACGCTCGGCGAGCATGCGCAGGATGTTGCGCTTGACGCCGAAATCGTAGGCGACCACGTGAAATTCAGCATTTTCCCGCGACTTGAACCCGCGGCCGAGAGCCCACTCGCCTTCCTGCCAGGCATAGGGCTTGTCGCTGCTGACCACCTTGGCCAGGTCCATGCCGGCCAAGCCGGGGAAACCCAGCGCAAGCTCAAGTGCTTTGGCCTCGTCGATGTCGCCCGCCGACCCCGCCGCCATACCCGAATAGGGCATGTCCGGCGGGGATGCGCCGAGCGTCCCGCTCGCCGGCCCCGCCGCCATCAAACAGCCATTCTGCGCCCCTTTTTCGCGCAGCAACCGCGTCAGCTTGCGGGTATCGATTTCGGCGATGGCTGGGATGCCATTGCGCTTGAGATAAGCGCTTAATTCTTCCTGCTTGCGCCAGTTGCTTGACTGGATAGGCAAATCCCGGATCACCAGGCCGGCGGCATGAATTTGCGTCGACTCGGCATCTTCGGCATTAATGCCGGTGTTGCCGATATGAGGGTAAGTCAGTGTAACGAGCTGGCGGCAGTAGGACGGGTCGGTCAGAATTTCCTGATATCCGCTCATCGCCGTATTGAATACCACCTCGCCTACGGCATGGCCGGCGGCCCCAATGGAAATACCGCGAAACACTGTCCCATCTGCAAGAACGAGGATGGCGGTCTGGTGGTGCGGCACGGGAACTCCTTGGATTAGCGGCGGATACGCAAAGCGGGGTGGGTTTACACCCGCCCCGCCATTAAATTATTATAAATTATACGTGATTTCTGCCCTGCTATCAACGCAGACCGAGCACGTCCTGCATGTCGTACAAGCCCTTGCCCCGCTGTGCCAGGAAGCGCGCGGCACGCAGCGCACCCAAGGCAAAAGTCGCACGGCTGCTGGCTTTGTGGGTGATTTCGATGCGCTCGCCGGTGCCGGCAAACAGCACGGTATGATCCCCCACGATATCGCCGCCACGCACCGTTGCGAAGCCGATGGTGGAGGGAGACCGCTCGCCGGTCATGCCCTCGCGGCCATACACCGCGCACTCCGACAGGTCACGGCCGAGCGCGCTGGCCACCACTTCGCCCATCCGCAGCGCGGTGCCGGAAGGGGCGTCCACCTTGTGGCGATGGTGCGCCTCGATGACCTCGATATCGTAGCCCTCGTCCAGAACGCGCGCCGCCATATCGAGCAGCTTGAGGCAGAGGTTGACCCCGACGCTCATGTTGGGTGCGAACACCACGCCGATATCGCGCGCGGCATCAGCGATCAGCGCCTTCTGTTCAGGCGTGAAACCCGTCGTGCCAATCACGATATTGACGCCAAGCTCACGACAGATCTTGAGGTGATTCAGCGTCGCCTCGGGGCGGGTGAAGTCGATCAGCGCATGACAGCCCTTGAGCGCAGCGGCAGCGTCTTCGCTGATCAGCACACCACAGGGCGCGCCACTCAACTCGCCCGCGTCCTTGCCGAGAAACGGGCTGCCGGCACGCTCCAGGGCGGCGCCAAGCCGCATATCCGGCGCCTGCGCCACCGACTCGATCAGCACGCGCCCCATGCGCCCGGAACTGCCCACAATGGCAATATTCAATGTAGTCACAATCCGACCTTCTCCAACATTTTCCCGAAGAAACCCTTTTCCTCCTGCGCCGGCCCTGTATTCCGCGCCGGCTGTTCCTGCGCCTTGGCCGGTTCGCCCGCGGCGGCGCCCTTGCCCGCTTCCACAGCGCCAGTCGCAGAGGGCTTCTTCTCTTCTGCGGCGGGGCTGGCAGGCACGACATCGCCCTCGATGCGCTTCAGCACATCCTGCTCGAAAAACAGCGCCAGCTTGCGCTCTTCCGTAAGCTTGCCCGCTTTTTGGTAACGGTAGACGTAATCCCAGCGATCAGCATGAAACACATCGGTAATGAGGGGGGTGCCCAAAATAAAGCGCACCTGGGATTTTGTCATGCCGGCCTTGAGTTTCGCCACCATCTCCTGGGTGACCACATTACCCTGCTGGACGTCGATTTTGTAGGGCGAAAGCTTTTCCGTCACCTTGTCAGTGGAACAGGCGGCAAGAAGGAGCAGAATCGGCACGACGGCAAGCGATCGCAAAACGAGTTTCATAAAAATCCCGGCACAAAACAATGAGGTGGGGGCATTATCCCAGATTATCCATTGGGACGCGAGATGATGGCGAGGCGGGTTGCGAGACAGTTTCATTGCTTGCGAGGAGTCCATGGTCGTTCCATGGACGACGAACAAGCGGCGAAAATGGCCGCAAACCGGCCGCCAGCACTCGCGTAGGCGCAAAGCGCCGCCTAATGGATAATCTGGGATTATAGCACCTTGTGCCGGACGGGAAACTCTGGAAAGCGGCGGACAAACAATATATGATTGGTTAACAAACCATTAGGATAGTCTCATGGGCGACTCGCAGGACCTGAAAAACGCCGGACTCAAAGCCACCACCCCGCGCCTGAAAATCCTCAACCTGTTCGAAACCAGCGATGTGCGCCACCTTAATGCCGAGGATGTGTACAAAATCCTGCTCGCCGACGGCGAGGATGTCGGCCTGGCGACGGTATACCGGGTGCTGACCCAGTTCGAGGCGGCAGGCTTGCTGATCCGCCACCACTTCGAGGGCGACAAGGCGGTGTTCGAGCTCAACCGGGGCGGCCACCACGACCACCTGGTCTGCCTGCAATGCGGCAAGGTGGAAGAATTCCATGATCCGGAAATCGAGAAGCGCCAGGACAAGATCGCCAAGGAGCGCGGCTTTGCCATCCGCGACCATTCGCTCTACCTGTTCGCCGAATGCATCACGCCGAACTGTCCGAACAAAACCTGATGAAAGACACGCTGCAACCGGGCCTGATTTATGAATTCAGGTTCCGCGTACCGGAAACCAAGACCGTGCCGCAGCAAGCGTAGGGTGCGTCCCACGCACCAAGCCAAACTACTCTCCAAACTCCTCATCATTCCACTCACCACTGAAATCCCCGCACCAATTCTGCGAATAAACCCCTCTCGCCACATACTGGTGAAATGTTGAATATGGCCACTCTGCCACCTTCTCCACCAGACCGTGCTTCAACGGGTTCCAGTGAATATAATCGACATGCCTTGCAAAGTCGGCCTCATCTCTTATCTGGTGCTCCCAGTATCGCCTTTGCCAGAGGCTCGTTTCATTGCGCTTGCGCCGCGATTCGCTCAGCCATTCCTCGCGGTTTAACCAATCGCCGCACCGCTGACTCACATGCCGTTTAATCATGCCCCAGCGTTTTGCAAAATCTGCATCGCCTTCAGGCAGCGTCCAGATGCAGTGCAGGTGATCCGGGAGCAATACCCAGGCCAGAATCTGAAATGGCATTACCTCTCGTGTCTTGTAGATTCCTTTCCGCAGGGCATCCCTCACATCCTCGCCAGTAAGCACCGGTTGACGCCGGTAGGTGTTGACGGTGAAAAAATAGGTGCCGCCCTTGGTGTTGGCTCTTCGGTATTCAGGCATTATTGCGTTTAATTTCGCATGAGTTGGTGCGTGAGACGCACCCTACGCAATCCCGAGCATCTCCGCCGCATGCCTGCGGGTGGTGTCTGTGATATCCACGCCGCCCAGCATGCGCGCGACTTCCTCAACACGGCTGTTTTGATCCAGCACCCGGATGCAGCTCACCACGGCATCTTCCTGGCTGGATTTGCTGACCTGCCAGTGATGATCGCCCTGCGCCGCCACCTGGGGCAGGTGGGTCACGCACAGCACCTGGCGCTCGGCGCCGAGCTGCTTCAGCAGCTGCCCGACGATTTCCGCCACGCCGCCGCCGATGCCCACGTCCACTTCGTCGAAAATCAGGGTGGGCACCAGCGACACCTTGCTGGTGATGACCTGGATGGCGAGGCTGATGCGCGAGATCTCGCCGCCGGAAGCCACTTTGGTGAGCGGCTTGGGGGGGAGGCCGCTGTGGGCGCTGACCAGGAATTCAATTTCCTCCAGACCGTGAGCGCCGCCGCTTGTGCCTTCCGGAGTATCGATAGCGGTCAGCGCGACTTCGAAAACGCCGCCGGTCATGGCAAGCGACTGCATCGCG
>Ga0315268_10006759_pt1 | contig 12166 bp, 12 predicted proteins | sample C1_top_MG_FD_204535 | JGI IMG/M metagenome (GOLD analysis project Ga0315268, IMG submission 204535) | Sediment microbial communities from Yellowstone Lake, YNP, Wyoming, USA - C1_top | ecosystem: Environmental > Aquatic > Freshwater > Lake > Sediment | place: USA: Wyoming | collected 2017-08-01 | reverse complement strand
CGTAAGTTGCCTCCGTTCATTCGTCACGATCGCGATGGAGATCGTCATGATCGGGAACTGCATTTCCACGCCCTGCCTCGTTTTCCCGAGGATATGTCCCTGTTTCCGGTCATTGGGATCATAGTAACCGGGTATGCGGCCGTCGAACTGGGTAATGATCTCATTTGCGATCTCCCGCATGTGGTCCGGCGTGGTAATCACCACGAAATCGTCTCCGCCCACATGACCGACAAAATCATCTGGTGTGCCTTTCAGTTTGACCACACCTTCGATGATTTTCGCTGTTTCCTTGATCACCTCACTGCCGTTCGCGTACCCATAGCGATCGTTAAAAGCTTTGAAATTATCAAGGTCGAACACACAAAAGGCTAGCGGAAGATTGGAATCGATCCTTTTCTTCAACACGTTCTCGATCGCTATGCCTCCTGGCAAGCGGGTGAGGGGGCTGGCATCAAGGTACATCTCTTCGAGCTTCCGGAGTCGCTTCCCCATCGCAAGAAAGCCATCAGAAAGGTTACCGATCTCATCCTGTGTTTTTATCTGCGGATCATAATCGAAATCTCCGTCAGCTATATGTACGGTCGCTTCTTTCAGTTTCTGGATCGAGGAGGCGATATGATGGGTGACCACCAGCCCGGCAAGGGCACCGGCGATAATGCTGAATAAGCAAAGGCCCGCGGTCGTAATGAACGCGGTTCCGCCGATCGCACTGATCCGTTTCATTTTTGTGTCCTGCGCTTCTTTTGCATGTGTTGACAGATTTTTGAGCGTATCCAGGAGCTTTTCGAGCGCGCTTTTCAGTTCTCCGTTCGAAATAGCGTTGGCCTTTGCCGCCTGTTTCGAGCGGATGAGCAAGATCTCTTTCGAATACAGATCGGTATACTGTCTATGAAGGCTTTCGATCGATTCAATGGGCAGTTCTGAAGCGCCCGGAAGGCCCTTCAGCACCCCAAGCCAGGTGTCGAATTCCTTGCCGCGGCGCATGAAGAGATTCTTCATATCGCCGCTTTTCAGTATCAAATAGCGCTTTTCATAGGTATCCTGGGCAAGCAGAGCATCGAGCATCTTGTCCGCAGCTTCCTCAACCATGATGTCTACTTTTACAATGCTCATGTTCAGGCTATTAATCCGCTGGAGACTGACCAGTGCGTAGACCACTACGATAACGGTCAACACAACAAGCGTCATGTATCCCAGCAACATTTTACTGGCAATATTGAGACGAGAAAACAGCTTCGTGGGGACCAGTTTGTCCAGGATCCGGGAAGAGACAGGCAGGCTCATTTTGGACGGGCGTTCACTCACGTTTTTAGAGTAACAAAGAATTGCGGAATTGTCAATAATTATATGGGTTTATTCTAAGGAATTACGGTGCTTCATCCTGTGTAGCGGTTTCTTCTGAAATCACGGTTGTTTCATCGCAATATTTTCTGGGTTCAGTACCCGGCAAGAATGCCTCTCGGACACTCTGTTTGCAGTTCTCGGAACTCAACAGCCCGGTCTTCACGTCAACTTGTTTGAACAGGACGCCCGCGGGAACCGAAAAATCCTCAGGTTCCTGCCCTTCATGCGCTTTTTTCATAAAATCGAGCCAGATCGGTAGGGCCGCACGGCTGCCGGTCTCCTTTCTGCCGATGCTCCTCTGGTCGTCATGGCCTATCCAGACACCCGCAACTAGAGTGGGAGTATAACCGATGAACCAGGCATCGCGATAATCGTTCGTCGTGCCGGTCTTACCGGCTGCAGGCCGTCCCAACTCACGGGCCTTCCATCCGGTGCCATGCTCGATCACCCCTCTGAGCAGGTTGGTCATCAGATATGCTGTCTCCGGTTTGATGGTCTGGACGGACAACGCATCATTCGAATACAGGATCCTTCCGGTGCTGTCGGAAATCGAAAGGATCGACACCGGTCCCAGCTTAACGCCATTGTTTGCAAAAACAGCATAGGTAGAGGTCAGTTCTGCAAGAGTAAGATCAGAACTGCCGAGTGCAAGCGACAAGTATTGGGTAAGCGGGCTCTGGATGCCGAACATCCTGGCATGCCTGATGGTCTCCTCTACGCCGATCTTTTCGAGCAGCCTGACCGTCGGGATATTCAACGATTGAGCAAGCGCCCTGCGAAGCGTAACAGGCCCCAGATATGTTCTGGTAAAGTTTACCGGCGACCAGTTCGTATTTCTGTCCACCTTGATCGTCAGGGGTGAATCGTCAAGCAGATCGGATGCGCCAAAGCCCAGTTCGAGCGCGGTGGCGAAGATCACCGGCTTGAATGCAGAACCCGGCTGCCGCAGCGCCTGCCATGCGCGGTTGAACTGGCTCTGACCGTAATCCCGTCCGCCGACCATGGCGCGAATGCGCCCGGTTGATGGTTCGATTGCGATGAGCGCCGCTTGCAGCGGATATTTGTCCTGTTTTCCCTGTCTTGTTTCTATTCGGGCGAGGCCGCTGGCCACGGCCAGTTCCGCGTCATGCTGCAGCGCATCATTGATCGTCGTATAGATGTTGAGCCCGCCGGAGTACAGAATGCTTGATCCGAACCGTTCTTCGACTTTTTGACGGACATATTCAACAAAGTAGGGAGCCGGCCCGCCAGCCCTGACCGCGGAAGGCGCCGGCAACGGTGTTGTCTTCGCACTATCCGCCTGCAGTTGGGTAATGACGCCCGCCGCAACCATTCTGTTCAGCACATATGCGCGACGTCCGACCGCGTTTGTCGGCGCCTTGAACGGTGAGTAATATTTTGGCGAGCGGGGAAGCCCGGCAAGCAGCGCGCATTCCGCGATGTTCAGGTCCTTTGCCGACTTGTTAAAATAGATCCGTGATGCCGCCTCAATACCATACGCTCCGCTTCCAAAGTAGATCTGGTTCAAATAAAGCGAAAGTATCTCGCGCTTGGCATAGCGTTGCTCGATCCTGAGCGACAGCATTACTTCCTTCAACTTTCTTGAAAAACTCCGCTCGGGGGTCAAAAAAAGGACTTTGGCAAGCTGCTGCGTAAGTGTGCTGCCTCCTTCAAGCACTTTTCGAGCGCGGACGTTACGATACAACGCTCGGCCGATCCCGCGGACATCAACGCCGTGGTGCTCATAGAATCGGGAGTCCTCGGTGGCAATAAGGGCCTTGATCAGTATCTCCGGAACTTTGTTGAGATCCACGGGCGTGCGGTTCTCTAGAAAGAACTCTGCGAGCAGTTTATTGTTGTCCGAGTAGACCCGAGAGGTGATGCTAGGCCTGTATTCCTCCAGGCTTTGTACCTCGGGCAGGTCCCATGCCGAGAAGAGGACGAAGCCAACGATCCCTCCTCCCAGCATCGCTGCTAGGGTCAGAAAAAGATAAACAACCAAAGAATATCTCTTGAACATGGGAAGTATTATACATTGTGCGATAGAAAAAAGAAACGCATAACGTCCATGAACAGCACTTCTTCTTTTCTTGAGTTTTACATTACAAGGTGTTATGATTCCACATTCGAAACACGCATACAGAAATGCCGATGACGGGAGATACTGGTGCACAAAGGGCTGATCGTTGTTTTTACCGGGGATGGAAAAGGGAAGTCGAGTGCTGCTTTAGGGATAGCGCTACGCGCCTTTGGACACAACATGTTTATTTCTATTGTGCAGTTCGTAAAAAGTCAAACACCCACCGGCGAATCCCGCGCCGCCGAACGTCTCAAACCGGAAATTGAGTTCATTTCGCTCGGCAAAGGGTTTGTGACGGTCCAAAGCGACAACCTTCCTCTGGCAGCACATAAACAGGCGGCAGCAGAGGCGCTAACGCTTGCGAAGCAGCGGATGCTCTCAGGGGCGTGGGATATTCTGGTGCTTGATGAGATCAATATTGCAGTTCAATTAGGCCTGCTCGACATCGCGGATGTCCTTGATCTGGTAAGAAACAAACCGCCGCATCTGCATCTGATCCTTACGGGACGGGGTGCGCATCCTGATCTGATCACAGTTGCTGATATGGTCACGGAGATGCGCGACATCAAGCACCCTTATGACAACGGCGTTCCAGCGCAGAAGGGCATCGATTTTTAAACGATCTCAGAAATCACAAATTGACTTTGCAGGGACAACATGCTACCATTTGCCATACGTATGCAAAATGCATTCACCTGTCCCTAGCGGCACTCAATGAAAACATCCGCAGTAACGATTACGATAGAACATGAACAATCGCTGCCTCCTCTGTACGGCGATATGGACAAGAACCTCAGGCTGATCGAGAATACGCACGGGGTCATTTTGAGCGTACGCGGCAATCGGATCCAGATCGAAGGGGAGGAGAAAGCTGTCGTAAAAGTTGAACATCTCATCAACCAACTCGCCGAAATGCTTGCGCAGGGGATCATTACCCAGAAGGAGGATGTCAACGCGGCTATCCATGCGTTCTCTGCCGATTCTTCCTCTTCGTTGAAGCAGGTCTTCCAAAAAGCGATTCCCGTCTCGGGCAGAAAGCGACCGGTCGCCCCGAAGAACGAAGCGCAGCGAAAATACATCGAAGCGATCAAAGAACACGATATCGTTTTCGGCATCGGTCCCGCCGGGACCGGGAAAACGTATCTTGCCATGGCCACTGCGGTCTCCGCGCTCCTTCGACGCGAGGTCAGCCGGATCATCCTGGTGCGGCCTGCCGTGGAGGCCGGTGAAAAACTCGGATTCCTTCCGGGCGACCTCTACGAAAAGGTCAATCCCTATTTACGGCCGCTCTATGATGCGCTTTACGACATGATCGAGACCGAAAAGGCTAACAAGCTTGTGGAACGCGGCGATATTGAGATCGCTCCGCTCGCATTCATGCGTGGCAGAACATTGAATGACTCGTTCATCATTCTCGATGAAGCACAGAACACTACGACGGAACAGATGAAAATGTTCCTCACCCGTCTCGGCTTCAATTCAAAAACCGTCGTCACCGGCGACATAACGCAGATCGATCTCCCCAACGCCAAGGACTCCGGACTCATCAAGGTCCAAAAGGTCCTCGAGAACGTCGAGGGGATCCGGTTCATGTACTTTACGCACAAGGATGTGGTCCGTCACCGACTGGTCCAGCAAATCATCAAGGCCTACGAAAAGTTCGAGGGTGCCAATGAGCAGTAACGATTCGATCCTGAAACTCCTGCCCAAAGAACAGGTACCTGACTCCAAGCGCGAAGATGCGCCCGTTCCGTCCGGGGTGCCGGTCAAACTCGTCAACATCGCCATCGCCATCATCGCCGCCGCCTTGATCGCATTCGTTCTGCTTCCGAGGATTCCGCTCCTGCAAAAAGGCGACATGGCGACCAGGAACATAACCTCGCCATATACCCTGTACCTGGAATATCAGGGGCCCGAGCAGACAACACTTTCGTTCAAAATAAACAAAGGTGAGCTTATCGTCGAATCCGGTCATCGGGCAACGGAACGATCCGTCCGCATCCTCGAAGAGATCGCACGCCGGGAAGGCATCGGCAACAGGCTGAACGCCTACCTTGGCCTATCGCTCCTGATCCTTGCGTTGTTCTACCTTTTCTACCGCGATATCAAACGCTACCGACCCTCGCTCATTCCCGACACAAGAAAGATATTCCTGCTTGCCTTTCTTCTGCTCACCACAATCAGCCTGTCGTACGTCACAAAATTTATCTATTCTTTATTAGCGGACAGGCTGCTGTTAGACATTGAAACAACGGGATTTGCCCTCCCGGTGGCCGCAGGCGCCATGCTGGTAAGCCTGTTGCTCGATTTTCACCTTGCCCTAGGCTTTTCTTTCATCATCAGCATTCTTCTCGGCTTCCTGTTCCAGGGCGATCCTTTTATCCCGGTCTATTATTTTCTCGGCAGCATCGTCGCCGCACTGAGTGTCATCCAATGCAAGAAGAGAACTGCGGTACTTAGGGCGGGCGCACTGATAGGACTGGTCAATCTCATCGCGATCATCAACATCGACCTTTATCGGGGCGAACTGCTCACCCGCGGAATCTATGACCTGAGCGCCGGTTTTCTCGGTGCAATCAGTGTTTCCATGATCGTTTCAGCTTCGTTGCCGTTCTTTGAATCGATGTTCGATATAGCGACTGATTTTAAACTGCTGGAGCTTCTGGATCCCAACCAGCCGCTGCTCAAACAGCTCGTGTATAAAGGACCGGGAACCTACCATCACAGCATCCTGATCGGTAATCTGGCCGAAGCTGCAGCAGAGGCCATTGGTGAGAACCCCATTCTTGCCCGTGTCGGGGCGTACTACCATGATATCGGCAAGGTCCACAAACCGGAATACTATATAGAGAACCAGCGGCCTACTGAGAACAAGCATGATCGTCTTATGCCCTCTATGAGCAGTCTGATCATCGCTTCACACGTAAAAGAAGGCGTTGAGATCGCCCGCGCCCAGAAGATACCCTCTGTGGTCGTTGATATCATTCAGCAACACCACGGGACATCACTGATCACCTACTTCTATCAGAAAGCGAAAGAGCTCCAGCCGTATGTCAACATAGCCGAGGAGGACTATCGCTATCCCGGACCGCGTCCGCGCACAAAAGTAGCGGCCATCGTTATGCTTGCAGACTCTGTTGAGGCCGCGTCCAGAACGCTGGATGATCCGACTCCCCAGAGGATACAGGCGCTGACAAACAGTGTCATCACCAGGATCTTTCTTGACGACCAGCTCAGCATGTGCGATCTCACGCTCAAGGACCTTCGCGAAATATCCAAAAGCTTTAATTTCATCCTGACCGGGATCTTTCACCACCGGATCGACTATCCCGGCATGGATCTCCCGGGAGACAAAAAACGCGGTGAATATCAGGATAAAAAACAATCAGAGGAAAGAAAGCCTGCCAACGGGAAGCATAAGGAGCCAGCTCGGAACCCTGCTCTGTAGTGTCGGCCTTCCTGATGCGGAACTGAGCGTTTTGTTCGTCGGCGACCGCGCCATGCGCACGCTGAACAGAAAGTATCGCGGCAAAGACAAAACGACCGATGTGCTCTCGTTCTCCTTCCGCGAGGGCCGATTCTCCGATATTCAGCCTACACTGCTCGGAGACATCGTTATCTGCATTCCGGTCGCCGTGCGCCAGGCACATGGCGCAGGACATTCTCTTTTCCATGAGATCCAGCACCTCCTCGTCCACGGATTGGTCCATTTACTCGGCCTGGATCATGAGGTCAGTGCCCGCGAATCCCTCCGGATGAAACGTATGGAGCAGCGGCTCCTGAAGAGGCTCTCCTCATGAAACCGAGAACGTGGATCGCAAGCGCAAATCTCGCTATTGACGGGATCATCTATGCGGTCAAGACTCAGCGGCATATGCGCTGCCATCTGTATGCCGCCCTCATTGCGCTGGTCTTGGGCCTTACCTTGAACATTTCCCGCATCGAGTTCATTCTTCTCTGCATGGCCATCGTGCTCGTGCTCGTCACCGAACTTCTGAACACGGCGATCGAAACCACTGTCGACATGATCTCGGAAACGTTTCATCCGATGGCAAAAAATGCAAAGGACGTTGCCGCGGGTGTTGTGCTGGTTGCTTCGATCGGGGCTCTGGTGCTCGGGTATCTTATACTCTATCCCGCGCTCATGTCAACGCTTGCACGTGGCCGATGGCATTTCCGTACGGTTCCGCACGATATTGTATCCTTCGTTTCCCTCGCGGTCGTGATCATCATTGTCATTATCATCAAAGCGATCCTCGGTAAGGGTGAACCGCTCAGAGGTGGGATGCCGAGCGGTCACGCAGCCGTGTCGTTCTCTATCTGGACCACGTCATTCTATCTCTCGGGTTCCGTCCCGATTATTCTCCTGACGCTTGTTCTGGCCACCATGGTAAGCTGGAGCAGATGGTCGTCAGGCATTCATCGCGCCAGCGAAGTGATTGCAGGCGCGATGCTGGGATCAGGAATCACCTTTCTTTTTTTCTGGATCTTTACCCGAACGTCGGCGGAATAATACCGGAAGAGAGCAGGCAACGCATCATTACTGCCATGGAGCAGGCACGGTCTCAGGGAGGGGTTGTTGATCAAACAGATACTTGAGGACTTGATAGCATCGGCCACCGGGGCGCAGGCCGCGATCTTCCTCGACGGGGAAGGCGAGTCCATCGTCCAGGCGGGAGACCAGGCGGTTGACCTGAGAATGGCGGGAGCATGGAAGGAGATCCATCTCGACCACATCAAGGAAATCGCCGGACGGTTGGGGTTAGGGGAGGTCCATGCGGTCCTGTTCTCGCTCGATCAAGGGACAGAGCTGGTCGTTCCGGTAGCCGGCGAGTATTGTCTTCTGCTGTTCCTGTCGAACTATGCAAATATACAGGAAGCCCTGGCAGGTATTAAAAGCGCGGTTCAGCGGTTAAAAAAAGAGGTCGAATGACAGGATCATTGAATCAGATCTGGTCGAAGGTACCTAACGTCCTGAATTTCTTATAGCGAAGTGCAACAAGTTCGGCAGGCGGGAGGGATCTGATATCAGCAAGATTTCTCGTGACCGCTTCCTTGAGTAGTTCAGCAGCCCGTCGGGGATCGCGGTGTGCGCCGCCGATGGGTTCCTCTACCACTTCATCGATCACCTTCATATGGAAGAGGTCCTGAGCTGTGATTTTGAGCAATTCTGCGGCTTCGCTGGCCTTCGCCCCGTTGTTCCACAGGATCGCAGCGCACCCTTCAGGAGAGATGACCGAGTACGTGGCATGTTCGAGCATGAGCACGCGATCGGCGACGCCCAGCGCCAGTGCGCCTCCACTTCCGCCTTCTCCGATCACGATCGAGATGATCGGCGTTTTGAGCGCGGACATCACGTAGAGGTTCCGTGCGATCGATTCGCCCTGGCCGCGCTCTTCCGCGCCGATGCCGGGATAGGCGCCCTGGGTATCGATGAAGGTAATGACCGGTCTATTGAACTTTTCAGCGAACCGCATCAAACGGAGGGCCTTGCGATAGCCTTCGGGGTTCGGCTGACCGAAATTGCGGAAAACCCGGTCCTTCAGGGTCCTTCCTTTTTGGTGTCCAATGACCACAACCGGCATGCCGTCGAACCTCGCCATCCCGCAGACGATGGCTGGATCGTCAGCGTACGCACGGTCGCCATGCATCTCAACGAAATCCGTGAGCATCGCCTCGATATAATCGAGCGTATATGGACGGTTCGCGTGGCGAGAGATCTGAACCTTCTGCCAGGGGGTCAGGCGTGAATAGATCTCGGCGAGCAGTTGATCGGATTTCTTCTGGAGCTTAAGGATCTCTTCCTCGAGATCGATGTTCCCATTCGACGTAAAAAGGGTAAGCTCCTCGATCTTGTTCTCCAGTTCGGAGATCGGTTTTTCAAAATCGAGATATTCGGGTGGCAAATAAAGCTCCTTGTGATCCGTGAATGCTCTAAAACACGCATGCCGCTCATGATGACGCGGCAGCAGGCAATGACAAGCATTCTCCGAGGCTATACGGCGGATATTATCGGATATTAACTCACGCTTGTCAAGGATTTGTTCGAACCTGCTAAACTGCTTGATTTATCCATGCATCTGTATTATTCTTCGCCTGCAGTAACACCGCTGTATCTTTATTCTTGACGCGTGGAACAGGACGCCTTACTATACGAACGATCATCAACAGTCAGGCAACACTTTTTTCGTCATTCAGAGGAGGCAGTCTCAGTATGGAACTCGATATACGCGTTGGCACCAAGTCCCTTGCCATTCCCATTGAAAATCCCTTTCGCCTTGATATGGATTCGATCATGAAGCAGATCGAGCAGTTCGCGGCATCGAACGATGCCCCGCTCAATAGCCTGGACATCCGGGGGCTGCTTCCGCGCATGGTCAAAGGCATTGCAGGATGCGAAGCAGGGTGTCCCTCGGACGCACACAGGGTCGTCTCTCAAGGCCATCAGAATTTCAAGATCGAATATATCGAAGGGGGCATCCTTTCAGCGACTGCGCGGATAGAACCGGGAAAAAACCTGGCGATCAAGCTGTTCCCCGATTTTTAGTACGATCGTCACTATCCGGCCGCTCGATGTTTTCACACCCGACATGACGACAGAAACCCTTTCATCAATGCGCACGAAAACGCTGACCGTCAACGACCGTCTTTTGATGCACATCCCCTTATACAAGGTCCTGCTGCACAATGACGATAAGAACACCATGGAACATGTGGTTAAATCCCTGCGCAGGGTGTTCGGATTTGAACAGCATCTCTGCGAGCAAATCATGACCGAAGCTCACCGCAACGGCATTGCCCTTTGCATTGTCGAATCCCTCGAACAGGCGGAGCATCACCAGGAGCAGCTGCGGGCATGTTCTTTGATCTCCACCATTGAGCCGGAATAATGAAAAAAGGCAAAAGCTTTTACAAGGATGGCATTCGTTTTCAATGCGAAGGCGAAGGGAAGTGCTGCAGAACACGCGGACGCTACGGGTACGTCTACCTTTCCTTTAACGATCGACGACGCCTGGCATCGCACCTCAACCTGTCGACGGCTCAGTTTACCGAGAAGTTCACGAAAAAAGTTCATGGGCTCTACGAACTGCTGTATACAGGCAAAGACTGCCCGTTTCTTCAGAACAATCGCTGCGCTGTCTATGATGCCCGGCCCTGGCAGTGCCGAACCTGGCCGTTCTGGCCGGAAAATATGGACGAAACGGTCTGGGAGCAGGAGGTCGCTGCCTGGTGTCCCGGCGTAGGCAAGGGAAGGCTCTACTCAGCTGAGGAGATCGAGGAGATACTGCTCAAGAAGAGGGATGTTTCTTGATATTTCTGCTCATCTGTTCTCACTGCCGTAAGTTAAAATTATACCTCTTCACTAAAAGCAAAAGGACCGGAAACATTCCGGTCCTTTATTATTTTAGCGGTGCCGCTGCACGGAAAACCTTATGCACTCGCTTTTGCGAAGGGGCCAGCCCCCTCATAAACTTCCCCGAAGCATGGGGAAATGCTTTCCCCATGCCCCTTTTGTTCGATCCCGTTCGTCAGCAAATCAAAAAAGACCGTTAGGTTAACCGGTCTTTTTTATTTTATTGGTGCCGCTGCCCGGGATCGAACCGGGACGCCAGTTGCCCAGCGAGAGATTTTAAGTCTCTTGCGTCTGCCAGTTCCGCCACAGCGGCGAACACCATAACGCCTGATGTGAATAATATAGAAACGCCTCGATTTGTCAAGAAAAATGTCTTTTCATGACACATGGCGAATGCGACAAGCTGCTTCGAAACAGAACGGGGGCAGGGGGCAGGGCGAGAAGAACGCCCAACAGGGGTAAACAGCCACCCCTGCTGAGCTGACAGGTTACTACTCCATTGCTATTGCAGTGACCGGACAGCTGTCAACCGCCTGCTGACAGTCACACGTGTCGCACGCGGCAGGATTCGTCACCCACGCTTTGTCGTCCCTCAGCTCGAAAACCTTGGGACAGAGTTCGGTGCAGAGTCCGCACCCGATGCAGAGGTCCATATCAACTTTTGGGGTCGCCATAGCCTGATCCATCCTTTCTTGTACATGATTTTTCCAGTGCAACAGTTCCAAACCCTGGTGCACGCGTTGTCGTATCCACAATACTACCCGCTAACCGGTATCATTTCAAGTTCATTTATACCCTGGTCGTTCTTTTTGCGATATGATATGCCTCATACAAAATTACTTAGTCTACGCATGCCATATATTTAGAATTATCTTTACATATTCAGCACATTAACATATAATGCTCCATCCAATGGAACCTAATAAAGTGCTCTTTTTCAAGCCTGGAGCTATCGGGGACCTTCTGCACACGCTCCCGGCGTTGAAAGCTTTGCATCTGAAATATCCCGCTGTGCATGTCACCCTCGTGGTATCTCCTGGACTGGAATCTCTCATCCCGGGGCCACCTGTCGCGGATCGAGTCCTGGTTTTCGATAAAACGAAGATCAGCAGACGATTCCGGGATCTTTTCGAGTTCGGTTTGCTGCTCCGGAAAGAGCGCTATGACGTGTTCGTCGATCTTCAGCCTTCCCTGAGGTCGCGGATCGTGCGATGGATCAGCGGCGCCAAACAGGTGCTCGTGTATCGAAAGCGAAAACAAGACCGCTACCGAGGTCAGCGGATTCATGCTGCGGATAATTTCCTGGAAACGCTCAAACCGCTCGGGATTTCCGGCCCTGTTGAACAAATCGAGCTTCCCCTTGTTGCCAACGCACGTGCTTCAGTCGA
>Ga0315268_10006758_pt1 | contig 12170 bp, 18 predicted proteins | sample C1_top_MG_FD_204535 | JGI IMG/M metagenome (GOLD analysis project Ga0315268, IMG submission 204535) | Sediment microbial communities from Yellowstone Lake, YNP, Wyoming, USA - C1_top | ecosystem: Environmental > Aquatic > Freshwater > Lake > Sediment | place: USA: Wyoming | collected 2017-08-01 | reverse complement strand
TGCCGCCAGGCTCAGCCCCGTTGAAGCCCTGCGATGAAACTGTCCAAAAGCGCCGTCCTCTCCTTGGAGATACTCGCGGCCCACAAGCTGCGAACGGTCTTGAGCGTGGTAGGCATCGTCGTGGGCGTGGCCGCCGTGGTCGTCATCGTGTCGGCGGGCAAGGGGGCCGAGAAACGCATCCTGGACCAAATCCGGGACATGGGCACGAACCTAATCACCGTCAGTGCCGGCCAGACGAGCCTTGTTGCCGGCCGGCAACGGCAAATGACGATTGTGGTCAGTCTGCTACCGGCCGATGCCGAGGCGATTGCCAAGGAGTGCCCCTCCGTCACCGCCGCCGCGCCCGCAACCAGCAGCAAGCTCGCCACTCGATGGGAGGACCAGAACGCCCCCACGAACGTCCTGGGAATGACCCCGGAGGGGTTCGCAGTCCGGGACTTCGCGCTCTCCTCGGGACGGTTCTTCGACGCCGATGAGAACCATGCGTCCCGCCGGGTGGCGGTGCTCGGCCCGACCGTAGTTGGGAACCTCTACGGCAAAGCGGACCCCATCGGCCAGACCATCCGCATCGGGCGAAGGGGCGTGCCCTTCGAGGTCATCGGCGTAACACAGCCCAAGGGCGTGGACACCAACGGTCTGGACCAGGACGACATCATCATCGTGCCCCTCGGGGCGGCCATGCGACGGTTGATGAACGTGATCTACGTCCAGACGATCTACGTCCAGGCGAAGCGGAGCGACCTGCTCGACACTGCCGAGCGCGAAATCCGAGAAGTGCTGCGCAGGCGTCATCGGCTGGAAGGCAAGCGGGACGATTTCACGATTCAGAATCAGGCGACCTTGATTGCCGGAGAGCTTGAGACTGCACAGTCGATGACCCTCCTGGTCGGCAGCGTAGCCGGCATCTCGCTTCTCGTGGGTGGCGTCGGGATTCTCGCCGTGATGCTTATTTCCGTCCGGGAGCGCGTCGGCGAGATTGGTTTGCGGCGGGCGGTCGGGGCCTGTCGGCGCGACATTCGCAACCAGTTCCTTTTTGAATCCGCCATGCTGGCCGGGCTGGGCGGCTTGACCGGGGTTCTGGCGGGTATTGCCGCAACGTTGACCGCATCGGCATTCGGCTCGTGGGACGCCGTAGTCTCGTGGCAATCCGCCGGCATCGCCTTCGCCTTCTCCGTCACCCTGGGCATCATCTTCGGCATCTACCCCGCCATCCGCGCGGCTTCCTTAGAGCCAATCGAAGCCCTTCGGGCAGAGTGAAGCAAGACCACAGGCCAAGTGGACCAGGGCTGCCCCGGTTCGGTCCTGGCTGGCGGACCCAGAACGTGTGCCCCGAGGCCAAGCCGGGCCTCGAAGGTTGGCAGAGAGGCGAGTTGACGTGGGAAGAGGCGATGATGGAAGTGGTAAAGAGCCTCTTTCTCGCCAAGGAGGAGACTCAGCGCCGGCTCGACTACACCTTATCACCGAGCCGCGCTGAACCCTCGGTCGGTCGTTAAACCATCACTTCTTCTTACTGCTGGTGCTCGCGGCCGTCCGCATTTCCGTTTGCACGGCCCGCGTCTGGGCGACGATCGCCGTCATGGCCTGGCACCAGGTCTGGGCATCAAGCAGGCGCAGGGGGTTCTGCATTGAAGCGGCCGGGAAGGTGATAAGCACCTCGGAGCCACGGCCAGCCCGATAGTTGCGAATCTCGGAGCGAATCACCAGGGCATCGTTCTCCATTCCCTTGAATGGCTGAGCCGTCAGGCGCACGCCCCAATCGAAGACCTCACGGTCGATCATGCTCTCCTCCTCCGTGACGGCTTCGGGTTTGGACCTTCCCCGCTTCTTCGGCCCCGGCTTTTTTTCAGTAGTCATACTATCTCTCCCAACGTATTGCTGTCAGGCGCAATCAACGGATCGACGCGCCAGTGTGTCGTCCGAACAAACTCTCACATGGTCTCCAACATCGGGTCCAACTTCACGCGGTTGCCGTCCTTCAGCCGCACGAAGTTGTACACCTTCGGCAGATAGTGGCCGTTCGCCAACCGCTCGCCGGTATACGGATGGGGCTTGCCCACCATGACCGCCCGCTGGGCTTCGGCCTTCTGCTTGGGCGTCAACCACTCCGGCTCGAAACCCCAGCGGTCCACCGTCTCCACGGCGATCCCCCGGGCCTGAACCGCGGCCCAAAGGTCCAATTCCCGCAGTAGGCGGTCACGTTCGGATTGCTTCGCACGGATGTCGGCGAGTAGCTTCTGAGCGGGGGTCACGGTCAATTCTACCTCAGTATTCATCAGGCAGCAAGATACACGTCGAAGCGCGGTCGGCCTCAGTGATGACCCACACTTTCACTCCTTTAGAAAACCGGTACACGCTAAAGATGCGGGCACCATCCTTGAGCGCCTGCTCGTTGGCCCCCTTGTCGTCGGGATGGATTTCTCCCCAGTCGCCGTGAACGTGGCGATTGAGGAAATCGGCCGGCAGTTGCCCAGCCTCTTCCAAAGCCGCCAAGGCTCCGGGGGTGGCCACGCACTGGCCGAGCGAGAACAAAGGACGCACGCGATCTACCATTGAAAACCTCGCTTCACTCTTCTTATCAGTGGCGTCGGGCGGGGCTTGCACCCGCACGTTGCGTCCCTTGTCGGGCCGTCTCAGCAATTGGACTACCGACGCCGTAGGGTCAAGTCTTGATCTCCACGATGACCTGAATCAGGAAGTTCTGAAAGTCCCGCGACATATCCGTCGCGCCCGTGACGTAGTGGGCCACCTCTTCCATAGCCGTTTGCAGCAGGTACTTGTTGACCGCCGTGGCGATGTCTTCCTTGAAGTAGACCGTGCCATCGCGGTAGAAACCCATCGTCTCGGTGCCGGCCTGCATACATTCCCGGAAAGATGCCACGGTCGGCTTCTTCTTGCCTTGCGTCAAGTTGGCCTCTTGGAGCCACGACCACACGATGTCCACCGCCTCGATGGCGGCGTTGGTCGCCGGGAGAATCTGCTTGCCGTTGCTCTCGTGGCCGTCCAGGACCGAGGCGGCCGTCTTGACGCCGCAGCGGGCAGCGGCGGTGATCCAGGACGGGGCCTTCGTCGGCTTCGGGCGGAAACCCTTCTTCTCGACGAATTCGGACGTGTGGCCCAGGCTCGCATCGCAGAGGACCGCGTTCGGGCCAGCCGCAAGTTCCCATGCCTGTTGCCAAGCCTGCTTCTGCTCAGGTTCGGGCTCCGAATACGACGGGGCCATGTAGTAGGAGTCGAAGGTCGCCTCGTAGGTCTGCTCCTGAGCAACGAGGCTCTTGAAGACCGGGGCAAGCTGCTGGGCCGTGGCCTTGCGGAACAACCGGGCGGCTGCACCTTTGATGTCGTACTCGCTGGAGTTGCGTGATTCGTCGAGCCGCAGTTCGCCGTCATGGAAGTTGTAGTCGTAGACTGAAGCCTGTTCGTCTTCCTCGATCTCGCGGACCAGCACGCCCTCCTTGTAGACCATTGCTGTCCGCCGACCGCTCAGGTTCCGGTCGGCCTTTGGCAGAAGCGACTCCTTTACCAGCGCCGGGTTGCCGGAGAAATGCAGGAACCTCCGCGGCAGTTCGCCATAGAACCGCTGGACATCCGGGTTCACCTCAACGAACACGCGAGTGTAGCCGTCCCGCGCCCGCACTGCCGCATCCTCGACGATGGCAACCCGCAGGTCTTCGCCGAGCAATGCCGGTAGGAAATTCCCCTTCTCCCGCACGGTACGGTCAATGGCATTGGCAACAAACTCGCGCAGGGCCATCGACAGGTCGGTCCAGTCGATCGCGCCGAAGTCCAGGCACCAGCCCATGTCGAGCGTCTTGTTGCTCGTCCCACCCAGTTTGCAAACCACGCGCTTGATGCTCTTCGTCACCAGGCCATCGCGGATCGTCTCTTCGCGTGTGGCAAATTCGAGGCGAGTCTTTCCGCAGTAGATCAGCAGCTTGAGTCCCGCACGCAGCAGGGTGTTGATCGCGTGCTTTGCGCCGCTGCCGAACTGGCCGATGGTGCCGGCCACGCCGCAGTCTCGCGTGGTCGAAACGCCAAGCAGAGTGAACCCCTCAATCGGGGCGACGCCGGGATTTTGGATGCAGACAAACATGACGAACTCTCGATGTTGTGAATCAGTGATGTCGTTCAACTATATTAAGCATATCATAGAAGCAGTGTAAGTCAAGCCGCCTCTACCGAATTTCCTTGAAAGATGTGAAATTACCGCGAGACCGGGGTAGCGAAGGGGATTATGCGGGTTCTGACGGCGAAGGCGTTCTGGCAGATGGGCACCACCGGCTTGCCATCCGTGCGCGGATAAACCAGATCAAGCACCCGCTCGGTGAACCAGCAAAGAGACTTCATTGGAACACGTCTGGGCTCGTCAACGCCAGTCGGACCATGCGAGCGCCGACCCGAGACAAGGCATGGTAGTAATCCTCGCTCAGATGATCGCTCGCGTAATGGTGCCCGTACTCGTGGATCAACAGTTCATTTACCGTGTCACTGATGCCGTTGTCAAAGAAGGACCGGCCGCAGCGGGCAAAGTTGAACACCAGGCGGCCCTTCCCATACGTCGCCGAGTAGGGCCACTTCGGCTCACGGGCAAAAGCAACCTCGACCGCGGTGCCCAGCAGTTCGGAGCCAATAGACGCCGCATACGCCGCCACTTGACGCATACCTGGCGTCCACTCCCTCTCCGGGACCAGATCGAGCGGATCACCGTCCGAGGAGTACGGCTTCGGACTCGGGGTAACGGAGCCGGCCGCCGGCAGAACGCCGGCCCGACGCGCATTGGACCACTCGGCCGCCGTGAGGCTGCCACCGTAAACGACCGGCCGCCCCTCGGCCGCCGACCGCTTGTTGGCCTCGGGGTCCGAGGGATCGTAGCGCACGGCGTTCTCGCCGAAGCGGAGGGTCACGGCCGCTTTGACGGCTTCCGTGCTGGCCCGCTCGTCGCTGCACGCCTCGCGCACCCACGTCTGCGGGGCGTCTTCCTTGTCGATCAGATGGTGGGTGGCGTTCAGCACGGCCACGCGGATCGTCCGCAAGTAGCCCGGCGTCACGTTGTCCCGATCCATGTTCAGCGGCACCTTCTGTTGCACGTCCACATGAAACCGGTCGCCGGTCTCGACCACCGGAATGCCCATTTCGTAAAGCATCGCCGTCTCGCCCTCGACCGGCTCGTACACCCGCACCAGGGTCTTGCGGCTGGTCTTCCGCAGCACGCCCTCTTCGTCGGCCACGACGGTCGGCAAGGTCTCCTCGAAGCTGGCGAGCGGGGTTCGCGGCTCCAAGATGCGGCCGTTGTACCTCGTAGCGACTCCAGCCGGAGGAATCAGCAGCTTCGCCGCCCGGTCGATCTCATTCATTTCCGCCCGTGTCATGGGCACGTCGGCCTCGAACATCGACCCGGCCTCACGTTGCTGCCGACGATTGTGGCGGCCGGTCGGGTTGAACTCGACGGCCCCCGTCGTCGTCTCAATCACGGCCCGCTTCGCCAGGGCCAGGACCAGCTTCTCGCCCAGGTTGAAGCGACCTCGCTGCTCGGCGTTGCCCGTCTTCCGGCTCTCAGCGAACAAGGTGTAGGCGTCCCGCAGGTCCGCGAATCCATCCGGGTCGTCGTCGGTCACGGTAAGCCGCACGCTCCGGGTGCCGGCCAGCGGCGTGAGAGTCACGTTGACCTCGGTGACGTTCTGGTCCCATGCGTTCTGCAACAGCTCAAAGAGCACGAACGCCTTGGAGCGTCCCGCCATCAGCTTTGCCAAGCCGGCCTTGTCCACGTCAAACCAATTGTTCATGGTACAACTTCGCTGGTATTATATCGTCAAGCCGTCCATGCTGCCGCGCCTCTTGCAGACCCAGTCCTCGCGGCGAGGCTTGGTTCGCCTCGGCAATGGTGGTCCCTTCTTCTTGCAGCCCTTGCCGCCGCACGACTGCTGCGGTCGCTTTGCCGTCAAGACGCTGGCCCGCACCGTTTTCTCGACACCGCACTTGCATCGCACTTCGATGAGAAGCGGCGATCCCTGGGTGCCATCTCTTCGTTGATGGTAGGTGATATGGAGTATTTCAAGATTGCCGATTCGGTCGCCGACTTCCATCGTTGTTTTCTCCCGCGTCTGGTTCCGCAAGCGTTTCCTGCAAGGCCAGTAGATCGCCAGGCGATCTTCGGCATGTCACTCTTATTCCGTGGCGATTGGTCGTCCAGCCGCCACGCTGAATGTCGCGGTACTTGTTGTAAAGTTCCGTCGCCAAGGGGTCACTCATTTTGCCCCGCAACATTCCATGCAACTGCTCTTCCGTGACTCCAGCAGCAAGAAGGTCTTTCACCAGGTCGGCCACCGGGTCGGCCTTGCGGATGTCCAGGATTTCACTCGTCTTCGCCATCGCCCTCTTCCTCCACCATCTGTCCGCCGCAGCCGCACGTCGGCGGCCCGACTTCATCGAGCCACTTGCGGGTCATGCGGACCACGCACTCGCACTGCGTACAGGCGACCTTCAACAGGCGGCAGCCTTGCTTCTTCGGGGCGTTGGAGTGCGTCAACTCGGCGTGCGGATAAGGGCCGATGCCGTCCGTGACCACCTTCAAGCGGGTCTTCAACGTCTCGCCGGCCGTGGTTGCCGTCATCTTCCCTTCCAGGCCGAGGGCCTTAGCGAGCCTGGGGAACTTGCCTTTGTGTCCCTCCTCAACGCCCACGGCGCAGTGGACCAGCTCATGGACCAGCGTAGCCGCGACTTCCAGCGGGTTTTTCAACACAGGGCTGATGAAGACCTCGCACGACTGGTCGGCACTGTTCTTCGCCGACCATGCCTCGCCGATGCGGCGCTTCTTGTTCGCCAAACCGCTCTTGCTTGGCCACGAGCACGAGGCACGGATTTTCTCCGGCAGCGTGCTGCCGACCCGCTCGAAGTCCGGGCGAAGTTGTTGGATGCACGCGGTCAGCCACTCTTCACGGTTCATGGTGTCTCACTCAGTTGCAAGCGGCACAGGCCACCGGTTGTCGAGTCGTGATGTTTCCCAGCAATTCCTTGCCCAGATAGCGGTCGATCAACCGCCAGACCATCATGTGCGTGAACTGGCTGCCCTCTTTACAGCGTTTCGTCGGTCGTGTCCTGAAACCTTGATCGTTGAGCCAGATCACGATCTGATCGAGCGTTTGGCCCTCTTCCCGCCGGCGCTTGATCTCCGGTATGAGCACCTGCTGGTAGCGCTCCCGCGCCTTCTGCGAATTGGAGGCCGACCCCAGCGGTTGCGCCTTCTTGAAGCCACGCTCGCGTCCGTCCCAATGACCGGGCCGCGCCGAGCCGAGCAGCTTTCCCTTGGCCTTCGTCGCCGCCAAGGCGGCCTTCGTGCGGGCCGCGATCTGGCGGGCCTCGTGTTCCGCCACGGCAGCCAACACCTGGATGTTGAAGCGGTCGGCATACGGGTTATCGCAGCACACGAAGTCCAATTCCGCGTGCAACAGGCAATTCAAGAAGTAGCAGTTGCGGGCGAGCCGATCCAACTTGGCGACCACCAGCGTTGAATTGGTCAATCGGGCGTGATGGATTGCCTCTTGCAGCTTCGGCCGGGCCGACTTCTTACCGGTCTCGACTTCCACGTACTCGGCAATCACGGTCGCACCGTGAGCGAGCACCAACTGGCGGACCATTTCTTTCTGGGCCTCAAGGCCAAGGCCGCTCTTGCCTTGCTTCTTTGTACTCACCCGGTAGTAGGCCACGATCTTGATGATCTTGATGCTCACAGTGCTGTCTCCAAGTCGTTTATACGTGTTCCTCTACTATCAAGCATAGTATAGAAGCAGTGAAAGTCAATCGCCAAACATGAAAACCAGGCCACTTTGCCCGAGAATCGGCCGCCGAAGACCGTTTTCCCGGCCTTTCGAGGCGTTTTTGGCCTCCGGGGAGGACGATTGGCCGCGCGAAGACTCGAATCTGATGTCATGGCCCCTAGCCGTCGCTCTCGCAGCCCTCGAACTCCACCGCGACTATGCCGGCGTCTTTGTCCACTTCCACCTGCTCGATGCCCTTAGAACCCACGGTGGCTGGCAAAACTCGCTGGCAGATGCCAATGTCAGTTCTTGGTCCCTATATTGGAAAACGGAAAGAAGGTGTGCAAGTAGAGCGGCAAAAGAAAAGAAGGTCGAGAATCGTGCTGCGGCAGGCCGGTTGTGGCGGCCGTGACGATCATTCCTGGGGATGGAACACGCGCAAGCGTTCGATAGGTTCAAGCAACGACCCCGGATCGAAGACCATGTAGGCCCGTCGCTCTTCCTCAGCGCTCTTGTAGATGCGCGGGTGTTGTTCATCGAACTCCATGCGCCGCGCGATCTCGGCCACGGCCTCCGTCGCTACGCGCTTCCGCTGCCACGCCCGGTCGCCCTCGCGGGCCTCGGGCCGGAGCAACAGCCGCATCAAAGCCTTCTTGTGCAGCTTGTCAAAGTCGCCACGCCGATGCAGTTCCTCGTCCATCTCGTTGGCAGCAGCGGCTCCTATTACGGCCAGCATGAAAGCTGTCTTGAACATGGCGGGCGACTCCAGGACTCTCCTGAAGTCTACCTTACCAACCACCCCACTGCGGAAGGACGACGGGGAGCCGGAGACTCAGAGCATGACTGGCCAGTTGTTCGGATTCAATTCCGCATACGCCGCCTCCTCCTCGGCCGGCGTCCCGTAAATCGCTGGATGCTCCTTGTCGAACTTGCGGCGGCGCATCTCCTCGTGAGTGGCCTCGGCTGCAAGCTGATCCAACTCGATCTCCACGCTGCGAGGAAGCTGCGTGTGGCTGCCAAGTCCACGCATTGCGCGATTCACCTTCGCCCGGTACTGCTCGTTGAACCTAGCCCGTCGAGCCAGTTCCTCGCGAATCGTATCGTCAGTGCCTTCATCGGGGACATCCATTTGACCCACCTTAAAAAAGAGGAGCGTCGGAAACCAAGGCCGCTCCCCGAGCGCCCACCAAGGCGCAGAGTTGAACAGCACTTGGCCCGACGCTCCCTTTGCGGGAGCGCGGGTCCAAGTTGCTGCTTCAACTCTGAAAGAGCCTTTCGGCTCAGTTTGGTGGTTTTCGGGGAAGCAGAACTTGACGCTCGCGCGTCAATTCACGTTGTCAATTCAACTTTATGTCAAGTGATTCCGTGGTCCTCGCGCATTTCAATGGTTCACGTCCACAACAAGGACGCCGAACGAAAGACTGGCAGGTCAATTCGTCGGCGTCCACTACTTGTATCCGAATTTTCTGCGGAACTCCGGGTTGCCTCGCTTGAGGGCCAGGCCGGCGAAGATGCCATCCGAGTCTTTGGCCCCGGAGAGCGCCCGTTTCCATTGTTCGACCATGTAACGTGTTACGCCCCAGTAGTGGGCGACGGTCAACTCGTCTTCTTCGCACACAGCCCGCACCAGATCGCCGCAGAGGATCGGCAATAAGCCCCGGTCCACGCCCCGGCCCCGGCGATAGTCGGCCGCAGGCCAAGAGATGGGTGCCTCCGTGAAGCCTTCCACCTCTATGTCGCCGCGGCACTCGTCGTGCAACACCGTGCCGACCTTTACCGCCGGAGCGTGATAGGGTCCGGCACGCCAATGAAACTGATCGGGCGGAAGCGGAAACCTCGCTGCCAGCCAAGCCTCCGTCACGCCCTTTTCTTTCTTACGCTTGCGTTTTGCCATTGTGGTCATTGGTGTCCTTGCATCAAGAAGGTCAGCAAGCCCTTTAGATGTAGACGTAATGCGGCGGCCGGCGACGGCGCTTGCCGTAGATGCCGTAGACGTAGCCGTTCGGGTTCCGCTTCCAGTAGATGTCGCTAATGATCCCGCCGACAAACGCGACGACGAAGGAAATCAGGCCGACGACTACAAGCATACCCGTCATGTGATTGCCACTTGGCTCCCCTGGGTCTTCTTCTTGATGTTGCCGAGCCATTCCTTGCCCAGATAGCGGTCGATCAGCCGCCACACGGCCGTCTGGGTGAAGGGCTTGCCGGCCGTGGTGACGTGGCCTTGCTGGTTCAGCCACTCGACGATCTCCGGCAACGTCTCGCCCCGCTCCCGCCGCTGCTTGATCTCCGGCATGAGGAAGCGGTACATATTCTTCGTCCGCTCCTTCTTCTTGCGGGCCGCCGCCGCGATCGCCTTGAAAGTCCCTCGCAGATGCTCGCGGCCCTTCCAGTGGTCGGGGCGAGCAGAGGCCAGTTTCACGCCCCGTGCCCTCGCCGCCGCCAAGCCGGCCTTGGCCCGGTCGCTGACCTTGCGGGTTTCCGTTTCCGCCATATTGGCGATAATGTGGATGGACAACCGGTTGATGTCGGGGTTGTCCAGACACACGAAGTCGATCTGGCTGTCCAACAGCCGTCGCGTGACCGGGACGTTGCGAGCCAGTCGGCCAAGGTGGCAAATCACTAACGTAGCTTCCAAGCGAAGCGCATGATCCACTGCTTTCGGAAACTCCGTCCGGTGATCGTGCTTGCCTTCTTTGTCGGTGTAGGTGGCGGTGATCCGCCCTTTGTTGTAGCTGACGAAACGCTCCGCTTCTTCCTGCTGCTCGGCGAGTTCGACGTGAGAGGGAGTTTTCTTCGACCAGGACCGGTAGTAGACGATGTAGCGCTTCATGGCAATCTGTCGGCCTCCTCATGGATGACGATTCAATCCTCTCCTAACCTTACGCTACATTCGGGCAGAAGTCAATTTCTGCGATTGCGTTTTCTCAAAAGTAGCGTATGATTTCGGTATGAACAGCATGGTTAGCACGATGCTGCGGCTTTTCCGGGAAGGCGTGCAGGACTACCAGCCTGAGACCCAGGAACTCACTCGTGAGAATGGGGACGCGCAGGTTTCCTACGAGAATGTCGAACGCATCCTCGCTGCCGGCCTGCGGATTCAGAACATCCACGTCCGCCCAACCGGCACGCTCTTGCTGTTCTCGACCGGCGAGCAATACTACGCGCCCGGCCTCCGGGTCGGGACTGACGGCCCGGCGACCGAGGGCCTGGCCCGGATCGCCGCCAAGGCCGAGTTTGGCACCTTCACTCGGCTGCTGCGGTATCTCCGTGCCATCGAGCCGGATTTCTGCGGCCCAGTCTACCCGTTGATCCCGGACGAGGCGGACAAACCCGCCAAGGCCGCGGCCGTCAACCGCCTGGGCTAACCCCTCTTCTGGTTTTGGCACCTTCTTGATGCCACTTTCGACGGCCCTGGCTGCTCAGCCACGCTGATAATGGTTTGTATGCTCACTTAGGGCGAATGGTCTAGGCTCTAAGTCTAAAGAATCGAGAAGGTTACAGCAGCGAGTCCAGCGGTAAGTGGGGCGCTGATAACGGATTTGTGGTCTCCACATTCTGGCCCTATGCGCGCTTAGTCAAGTGTCTCCCTCAAACATCCCACATAGTCGATCATAATGTGCGAGGCTCCAATCCGTTATCAGCGCGCTACCTGTTTTTCGCCCGATCTGGTTTAACGCCTTGATGTTACGGCAAAACCGTTGCTGACGCGCGCTGATAACGGTTTTTCCACCCCTTCAGGTGGGAAGCGTCTGCCGTAGTGCATAGTATCTTGATCGTCATCGTGACCTTTTGACCCTCCACGGCCACCCCTCTGATGGCGGGTATCACTTCTGTGGCCCTGTGCGGGCCGTCCGAGAACGGCGAGGCCGCGTCAGACCTCGGCCGCGACGGACGCCGGCAGACGAAGGAGCAGCCGTCTGTGCCGGATTTTCCGGTTGTATCGGTCGTGACGATTTTGACCCCTCCCCGGTCCCTGCCGACGAGCAGCTTGCCCGATTCTTCGGTGCAATCGTCATAAGTCGAGTGTTATCAACGGGTTATCTTGTCAATCAATCAACGTCGATAGACTTGATAACGTCGGCACATGCGGGCTAGATCGGAGGGATTGTGCCGGTCATGCCTGCCCTGCCGGCCTGAGTGGTCGTGCCGGATAAGCGGCGCGGTAACGTTGCCGCGCTTCGGGGGGTGCGCGGTAACGTAACCGCGCGTAACCGCGCGCTAACCGCGCGTGAGGTGCCGCACAACCGGCCGATACGTTACCTTCTCGATTCTCTATTCCTAGTAGCGTTGCCCTATGGGTAATCGCAACGGGGAATCAAGAAGGTAATCGGCCGGTTGCCGACGTGCCGCGCTGCCGGCCCCGTGGTGCTGCCGGCCCGTGGTGCTGCCGGTCAAGATCGGCCCCACGCTCCCGGC
>Ga0315268_10006757_pt1 | contig 12170 bp, 10 predicted proteins | sample C1_top_MG_FD_204535 | JGI IMG/M metagenome (GOLD analysis project Ga0315268, IMG submission 204535) | Sediment microbial communities from Yellowstone Lake, YNP, Wyoming, USA - C1_top | ecosystem: Environmental > Aquatic > Freshwater > Lake > Sediment | place: USA: Wyoming | collected 2017-08-01 | reverse complement strand
CCTTCCATGTCAGGAAGCTTAAAATCGCAAAGCACAACATCCGGCGCAAAACTATGGCACATTTCGATGGCCCGTTCCCCGTTTTCAGCACATTCTACGGCGAATCTTTCATTTTCCAGGATAACCCTGAGAATATCCCGCTGATAGGCCTCATCGTCTACAACAAGTATCTTCCATTTTTCCATCACGGCCTCCCGCCGGTATGAGGAACCGCAACCTTAACACACGTTCCTTGCCCGGGCGTACTAATAATACTGATGTGGCCGCCGTGGGCCTCTACAATCCGTTTTGAGATGGCCAGACCGAGCCCTGTGCCCGTTTTTTTGGTTGTAAAATACGGTTCGCATATTTTGGGGAGATCATCCGGTTGGATTCCTCCCCCGGTATCTTCGAAGGCCAGTTCTACAAACTCAGCGTTTTTCCTGATGGATATGCGCAGTGTTCCGCCGTTGGGCATAGCGTCGGCGGCATTGGTAATCAGGTTCTGAAAACACGATTGCATCCTGTCGATGTCGATTTCGACAACCGGTAGCGGTTCACAATAATCCCTTACAACGGCAATGCCGTGGTCCCTGATCAGGTGGTGGTTTAACCCCAGAACTTCCTCCACCGGAAGGTCGGCCCTCAGGCCGATGGGGTGGAGCACAAGCTCCCGGCCCAGGTCGAGGAAATTGGTCACCATCTGGTTCACTCTGCGGATTTCGGATTTTGTTTTTCTGATCAGGTCGGCCGGCCCGTCCTCCCCATCGGCGGCCTCCACCGATTTCAGCGTGCTTAGGTGATCGACGGAAAGGCTGATGAAGTTCAGCGGGTTGCGGATCTCGTGGGCGATGCCGGAGGCAAGCTGGGCCAGCATTGCCTGGTGCTCCGCGCGCTTGAGCTTTTCTTCCAGGACCTTTTGTTTTTCTAACTTGGTGATCATGTCGCCGAGCGAGTCGGCCAGGCCGCTGATGTCGGCCTGGGGAATCGCGGGCAGAATAGGCATCCGGCCTTCGGAGATCGAACGGATTGCGTCAATCAGGACGCGGATGGGCTTGGTGTACTGGTACGCTATGAAAATGCAGAGCACCACGCCGATTCCGAAAATCGGGAGCATCCAGGCCACCCTTGTGTACAGCATCTCGTCGCTCAATTTTTCCAGATCGCCGAAGTACATTCTGATATGAACATACCCTTCCAGCTTCCCCATTGATATGACCGGAACGAATGCGCTGTACAGCTTTTTCGCTTTTCCGCCCATCTCATCGCCCCCAATTTTTGCCATAATAAGAAACTCGTTTTTGGCAACGCTGATCTTGCTGCCGATCATCTGGGGGTTCGAACTCCGAATAACTTCCTGCTGGTCGCTTAAAATGGAGACTTCCTTGATTCCGCGCTTGCGCAATCTGTCGAGGTATTTATTGAGACGGTCCTCATTGGATGATCCTGCGGCGGTGATCTGTTCCACACTGATTTCAATGGCTTTTGTCAGGCCGGCGATCTCACTCTGGATCACACTGAAGGCTTTGTCTTCGGCGAGTTCCTGGAGGTAAGCCAGGCTTCCCAGCGACAGGACCATCATCGACAGCATGACGGTCAGAAGCTGTGTGCGTAAACTAAGACGGAAAGGAACCTTCATCATTAAGATCGAAATCGTGCCGATCATGCCGCCCGCCGGTACGGTTATGGGCGGCATATGTTTAATATGTTGAAAAAAACTCGATTTTCAGCCAACAAAGTATACGGAAATGGCTCCTGGGTGTCAACAAGAGAAAGTTGATTGGTTAATTGGTTGATTGGGGATTTTTGCCTGCGCCGTCAGCATGGCCGCCGTCAGCAGCCGCTTGCTCCTGGCGAGCAGGAATTTTGCTACCAGGTAACAAACGAGAAACAGCAATACATAGTTGATCCGGTATCCTCCAAGCGTGACGGACAGGCCGGCCTCGGCGAAATGGCGCTGCAGCGAGTCCAGGGCAAAGAAAGCCGGCCACAGGGCTGCCGCGGAAAGGCCGAATCCGTTGAAAAACAGCCGTCCGAACAGGTCGTTGGCTTCCTTGTTGATCGCCCGGTAGGCCTGGCGGTCGCCTGTTTCAAGGGCTTGGGTGGAAAGGCGCCGGGCGGCGGCTATCCGGGTATCCAGATCATCAAGATGCTGGCGGTTGATCCGCAAAACCAGCCCGGCGGTCAGTTCGCCGATCAAGACGACCACTATTCCTATGATCAAGGTGCCGAGAAGGTAATCCAGTACCGCTACGCCCGTAAGAGCATATAGCCCGCAGAGGAATCGATCCAGGATGGTTTGAACAAAAGCAATCATCACATCGGTACCCAGGCTTGACCGAAAAAGCCCTTGCTGAAGTATCCAAGTCCGACATACAAGGCCAGCACGATGAAAAGGCGCTTGAGCCAGATGTCCGGAATATGTTTCTGGGTTCGCGGCCCGATCATCGATCCGACGAATACGCCGATCAACTGGACCCCGATGAGCACCCAATCCATGCCGGCCCCGGCAACCTTCACATAGGTGGTAATGCTGGTAACCATGCTGGCAAACACCGCCAGGGCCGAGGTGCCGGCCACCACGTACATGGGCAGACCCACGATACTGGTAAGGTACGGCACGTACAGGAAGCCGCCGCCGACGCCGATAAAGGCCGAGATGGCCGCAATGATCACGCCGCCCACAAAGGCCCAGATCGGGTTGAACTCAAACTCCATGCCGAAAAAACTCAGACTTGTCCTGGTTAAACCCCAGGCGCTCACCTGAACCCCCTGTACGGAGGTGTCCGCCTTTTCTTTGACACTTTTTTCAAAAGCCTGGGCGGCCGCCCGGGCGGCTTTTTTGCTGGCCTGACCCCTGGGAGTGGTTTCGTAAACCAGTACACCGCCCACCACCAGCACAAACAGCCCGAACCAGCCCTGGTACTGGCTGAAACTGACCCTGCCGCCCGTTATTGAAGCCACGGTAAAGGCTCCTACAATCGAACCGGCTCCCAGAGCGAGCCCCAGGGGCCAGGATATCCGGCGCATCTTTAAGTAGTTGATCACACTTAAAACAGAGGAGAGCCCCACCAGGAACTGGTTGGAGGTGCGGATGCTGTCGGTCAAGGTTTTGTTCAATCCTGGAGCGGTTTGCTTGAAACTGCGGGTGAAATCGCCCAGACCGTAAATCGTCATATGACCGACGCCGGCCATGACACCGCCGAAGGCTCCCACCGTGGAAAAGATCCAGCCGACCCAGGTGGCCCAGACGATGGCGAGCAGGTAATTGACCTGCGGCGCCCCCGGAATTCCGAAAGCCCCGCGCGGGGCCTGCGGGTCGATTTGACCATTCTGTTTGCCGGCCGGGGCCTTGGCCAATTCCTGGCCAAGCTTGCCGGGCAGACCGAGGTCGCTGCCCACCAGGGCAAGTTTTTCTTGGTCTGCCGGCGGGGTTTGAGTTTGGGCCCAGGCCCCCGGGATCAGAACACCCGCGACCATCAGAATCGAGATGATTCCGCAAATTATAGGCACTGTTTTGATTGATTGCATGTGACCATCCTTTAGATAAACACCAAGCTCAGCCAGGGTACCGCGGCCACCACCAGCCAGGCCAGACAGATTCCTACCAGGTAAGGCGGCAGCCACTTGATCAGTTTATCGTAAGGGATGCCGGTGATGCCCGAGGCCACGAACAGGTCCAGGCCAAAGGGCGGGGTCACAAAGCCCAGCGACAGTCCCACGATAAAGATCAGGGCAAAATGCACCGGGTGGATGCCGATCGATTGGGCGATCGGGGCCAAAATCGGGGCCAGGATGATGGTAATCGAGATCGACTCCATGATCGATCCGGCAATCACCAGGGTAAACATCATCGCCCCCAGGATCATCCAATGGCTGCCGAAGGAAAGGACAAAGTTCTGGACGATCTCCCGCACGTTGAGGATCGAGAAAACCTGCTGGAGCACGATGGAGACCGAAACCACCGGGGCCAGCAGGCCGTTGACCCGCCCGCTGGACAGAAAAATTTTGGGGATGTCCCCAAGCTTGATCTGGCGGGTCAGCAGGGTGCCGGCAATCAGGCAGTAGGCCGCCGCAATTCCGGAGGCTTCCGTGGGTGAGGCTATGCCGCCGTAAACGATTACCAGAATCAGCGCCACTGCAAAGAGACCCAGACTGGCGTCCCAGATCGACTTCAAAGCGGCCGTGAGGACAAACGGCTCGGGCTGGCCGAAGCCGCCCTTGACGGAGCTGTAATAGGCTCCTGCGGCCAGGCCCAGGCTCACGGTGAGGCCCGGCAGCACGCCGGCCTTGAACAGGTCCAGCACGCTGACGTTGACGGTAAAGCCGTAAACGATCATGAGGATGCTGGGCGGGATCAAAATCCCCACGATGCCGCCGGCCGCGGCGGTAGTAGTGGCAAATTCAGGATGGTAGCCCTGCTCCTTCATTTCCGGGATCATGATTTTCCCGATGGTCGCCACGGTGGCGGAGTTGGAACCGGAAATGGCCGCAAAAACGCTGCAGGTGGCAATGGTGGCCAGAGACAGCCCGCCGCGCAGCGGCGCCAGGAAACGGCGCGCCATGATGGAAAGCTTTTTGGCTATCCCGCCCGCTCCGATCAAATCCCCGGTCAGGATAAAAAGCGGCATGGCCAGAAGCGCATAGCTTTCGATCCCCTGATAGGAAGTGATGCCGATATTTTGAATGGTAAACCCCACGGCCAGCGATGCCAGCGTAGCCCAGAAGGCCACGCAAAGAAAAATGGGAACCCCCAGGACAAACAGGCTCCCGGTGAGGGTCGTAATAATCCAGATTGCAATATCTTGTGGAATTCCCAGCATAATTCCTCCTAAAGTTTGATCGTAACCCGCCTAGACCTGATCAACCGTGGCCGTAGGATTGAGTTTCAGCGGCTGATTGCTGCGAAAGTCGCGCACATCAACGATGATATTCTGAATGATTCTGAAAACCAGCACGGTAAAGGATACGGGAATGCACAGCGGCACGATCCATTTGGGGATGCTCTCTGTTCCGTAGACCACGGCTCCGATTGAAGCCAGCTTAAAGATTTGGATGACGGAAAAGTAAGAGGCGATGACGGCGAAGGCGATCCAGAGGGCGTAATCGAGCATCAGCAGGGCAAACTGGATTTTGCGGGGCAGCTTCGCCCGCAGAAAGGACAGCCTGAGATGCGCCCGTTCCTTGACGTTCCAGGCGCATCCCAGCCAGGAAAACCAGCAAAAGAGGGTAATGCAGACGTAAGTGCCCCAGTGCCAGGAGAACTTGAAAAAAAACCGCTGAATCACCCCGATGGCCATGAGGGCCATCATGATGAAATACATGGGGAAAACAAGGAAGTTTTCTAAGTGTTCATCCACATAAGTTAAAAGTTTGTTAGACATCGGTGAACCTCCCGCGTTTCAGAAATGGGTTGAGCCGGTTGGCCCCTTTGGGCGGAGAATTTGATAACAATATAGCAACAATATAGCAACAATTACGCCATGTCAACCTTGAGAGGAAACCTTGCATTGAATGCAGAAAAAAACCCCTCCACGAATCGTGAAGGGGTTTTTTAATTTCTTTGGCGCTAAAATCCGCAAAGCACAAGCTACTTTTTAGCAGGCGCAGCAGGAGCGGCTTTAGCAGGAGCAGCAGGAGCAGCAGGAGCAGCAGGAGCAGCAGGAGCAGCAGGAGCAGCAGGAGCTTCGACTTTCTTGATCGATTTCAAAGTATTCTCGGCTTTTTCGAAGTTAACCTTTTGACCGGCGGCAATTCCTTCGAGCAGTTTCGCCTCGGCTTTCAGGGTCACGTCTTTACCATCGACCTTGACTACGATCTCTCCTTTGGCGGCGTCTACCTTAACGACTTCGCCGCTGAGGGCCTCCAGCTTGGCAGGGGCTGCGGCCTTTTTCTCCTTGGCCATTGCCATGCCGGCTGTCAGCGCAATCAGCATCATGACGGACATAAGAATCGCTATCTTCTTCATTTGTTTTCACCTCCTTTCATGTAGGATTGAGCTGCAATATTTTTGCATTGCACAGATTACATGCGAAAAGGATGCCAACTCAGGCCGTAGGAGAAAATAAAGCCGGGAATGCCCAAAAAAGATTTTTTTCCGATATGTTAGACTTCTCGATCTGCTGAAGGATGTGCATGGGCCAAAGCAGAACCGGAGGCGGCCATCAACGTTTTGGTTGAATCTGTTCACCATTTGGTTGAGCGGGCTGCTTTCCGGGGCGCAGCACTGACACATTTAAGAACCCCGCCCTTCAAAGCCGTTAATAGTGTAGCCACAAAGACACTAAGCTGCTAAGATTACAATATAATTCGTAATTACTCAGGTTGTTTAGGCTGTAGGCTGTAGGCTGAAGGTTGCTTGAGCTATTGAGTTGCTTGAGTTAACCCAATAAACCCAATAAACCCAATGAAGGTGAGAGCTAAAAGGCTAACTGCCTACAGCCTATCCACCTGAGTAGTTACTTAAAAATCCGATTTCAGGATGGCGTTGATTTTGGCGTTGATCTGGTCTTCAGTGGTATGCATCAAGGTGATGGCCCTTGCCGGGCACTCGGCCGCGCAGATGCCGCAGCCGCGGCATTTGGCGGGCGGTATCTCGGAAACGCCCTCGGCGTTGATAAAAGGCGCTGCAAAGGGACAGACCCGCACACACGCCAGGCAGGCGGCGCAGATTTCGGGATTCACCCGGGCTACAGTTGCCGGGGTGGTCATGGTTTCCCGGCACAGAATTTTTACGGCCTGCTGGGCGGCGCTTTTGGCCATGGCGATAGATTCCGGGATGAACCTGGGGCTGTGGGCCAGACCGGCCAGGAAAATGCCCGGGGAGGCGAATTCCACGGGCTGGAGCTTGACGTGGGCTTCCATGAAAAAGCCTTCGCGCGTGCGGGCCAGTTTTAAAACCCGGGCGATCTGCGCGCTTTCCACATGCGGCCGGATACCGGCGCTCAACACCACCAGATCGGATTCGACCCGAACATCCTGGAGCGTGCTCTGGTTGTAAAAGTCCACCACCAGTTCCTGGGCGGGATTTTTATATACCCGGGGCTCTTGCTCCGGAATGAACCGGAAAAACAGAACGCCCATTTTGCGGGCCTTTAAATAGTAAAGTTCCTTGAACCCGAAGGTGCGCAGGTCCCTAAACAGGATCATGACCTGAACCTCCGGGTTGAGTTCTTTGAGCAGGATACTGTTTTTGACCGCGGCGCTGCAGCACACGCGGCTGCAAAAGGCAAAATCCGGGCGGCGCGAGCCCACGCACTGGACCATCACTACCCGCTGTAAACGTTTAGCCCAGTTGGGGTCCTGTTTGATGCGGCCGGTCAGTTCAACCTGGGACAGGATCCTGGCATCGGTCGCATAAAAGTGTTCGCGCGGTTCATAGGCCTGGCCTCCGGTGGCAACGATCACGGCTCCGTAAGCAATCCCATGGCGGCCCTCCAAATTTTCCAGGGTGCCCTCAAAGGCCCCCACGTACCCCTGGTGGTCAATCAGCCGGCTGCATAGATGGACCGCTATCTTGGGGTGGCGTAAGATCTTTTCTTCCATATGCCGGACAAGCTTTTGAGGAGAATCTCCCTCCAGGGTTTCGAAAAGGTTGCGGGCAAAGCCGCCGAGCCGGTCGTCTTTTTCCACAAGATGCACGCTAAATTCCTGGTCCGCCAGGGTCAGCGCGGCGCTCATGCCGGCAATTCCCCCGCCGATAACCAGGGCTTCAGGTACCACGGGATGGGTGAAATCTTTTAAGGGTTCCAGGTGCAGGGCCCGGGAAACACCGCCGAAAATGAGCCGGGCGGCTTTTAAAGTGGCTTTATCCGGCTCGGAGCCATGGACCCAGGAACACTGGTTGCGGATATTGACCATTTCGAAAAGATAGGGGTTAAGGCCCGCCATTTGCAGGGTGTTCCGAAAAAGCGGCTCATGGGTTTTGGGGGAGCAGGCCGCCACCACCACGCGATTTAAGCGATGTTCCTGGATAAGATCCACCAGCGGCTGCTGGGTCTCGGCCGAACAGGTGAACATAAAATCGGTGGCAAAGGCGACGTCGGCCATCTTGCGGACCTGGGCCATCAGTTCGGGAATATGCACCACGCCGGCGATGTTCGACCCGCAGTGACACACGAATACGCCGACCCTGGGCTGATCCTGAAGGGGTTTTTCGGCAACGGCCGGCAGGGTGACGGTTTCGGCATGGCGCGCGGCTCCGATCAGCGCTGCCGCCCCGGCGGCCGCAGCTCCCGCCTGGATCACGGTTTCGGGAATGTCCTTGGGAGCTTCCAGGCCGCCGCAGACAAAAATACCGGGCCGGGAGGTGGACACCGGTTCATCGAAGTCGGCGGCGATGAAACCGAAGGGGTTGGCGACAAGCCCCAACCGCCGGACCAGATCCGAACTGGCCTGGGACGGTTTGAAGCCGCTGGAAAGGACCACCAGATCGTAGGCTTCTTCAACCTTGCGGTTTTCAAGGTGATCGAAGGTTTCGATGGTCAGGCTTTCATTTACCGGGTTCAGATACACCTGGGAAATCATGGAGCGCCGGAACTGAACCCCGTGCTGGCGGCGCGCCCGCTCGATGTAATCATCAAAATCCTTGCCGTGGGCCCGAATATCCATAAAATAGACGACCGTTTCAGCCTCCGGCAGGTGGCTGCGGGTCAGTACGGCCTGTTTGGCCGCGTGCATGCAGCAGACCGAAGAGCAAAACGGACGGTTGCGGGCCGCGTCCCGGGACATGACGCACTGGATCCAGGCCACCTTCTTTGGGGCTTGTTGGTCCGAGGGCCGCTTTAGATACCCGGCAAAAGGGCCCGTGGCCGAGAGCATCCGTTCGTACTGCAAGGACGACACGACGTTTCGATAGCGGCCAAAGCCGAATTCTCCCTCCAGGGGGGTAAGGGCCAGCTCGATGCCGGTGGCAAGGATCACAGCGCCGGCTTCCAGGGTAAGGGTTTCGGGTTGCTGATCGAACTCGATGGCGCCGGTGGGGCAGATGTCCTGGCACAGGCTGCATCTTTTGCGGGTCAGATAGAGGCAATGTTCGGCGTCCAGGGCGTACTTTAGCGGCACCGCTTGGGGAAACGTAAGAAACGCCGCCTTGCGAAACGCCAGCTCTCCGTTGAAGGGGTCAGGCACTTTCTTGGGGCATTTCTGAGCGCACAGGCCGCAGGCGATACACTTTTGCATGTTGATGTAGCGGGGGTTTCTTTGGATCCGGGCGGTAAATCGGCCCGGCGCGCCTTCCAGGTTTAGCAGGCTGCTTAAGGTGATGATCTCAATGCTGGGATTTGCGGCTACCTGCACCAGCTTGGGGGAAAACATGCAGGTGGAACAATCGTTGGTGGGAAAGGTCTTGTCCAGGGCGGCCATGGTCCCGCCCAGAGTGTGGCTTTTTTCAAGCAGGTAGACGAAAAATCCCGTGTCGGCCAGATCGAGGGCACACTGGATGCCGCCGATTCCGCCGCCGACCACAATTACTTTTCCGCAAGGTTGGCCGCCCATGTTTTTCAGTCCGATTGGAGCGTTCAACGCAGCAATTCCTTTTGCATTAAAAGCGGCACTGGATCGGCGATATGCATCCTGAACCATCTGGCGGAAGCGCTCACGGGCTCGAAAGCAATGCGCATCAGCTCGGTGAAATAAAAAACCGGAAGAATCGATGCGGTCTTGGTCCGCTGGAGGATGTCCAGGTTGGCCTGACACAGGGGGCAGGAGACCACCACGGCCTCCGCGCCGGTCTGACGGGCCTTTGCAAGCAGCCGTACCGTCAAAGACTCCTGGATATCCCGACGGCCGATGCCGATGCTCGCCCCGCAGCAGGTGGTTTTGTAAGACCAGTCCAGGACCTCGGCGCCAATCGCCGCCACGATCCCGTCCATGGTGCGGGGGTTTTCGTAATCGCTAAAGCCGGTGATGCGCGGCGGACGGACCATCTGGCAGCCGTAGTAACAGACCACTTTAAGGCCTTTTAGCGGCTTGCGAACCCGGGCCGTGATCTGCTTGAGTATGTCCGGGCCGGCCAGAAAGCGGGTCATCTCGTGCACCGTGCTTTTCCCCGTGACCTTCCAGGGCACATCAATGATTTCCTTTTGGATCATGATCTGGGAAAAGCGCAAGCGGTTGAAACAATTGGCGCAGGGCGAGACGATATCCAGGCCCATTTTTTCGGCCTCGGCCAGGTTTCTGGCCGGAAGCGTCACCGCCATCAATTCGCTCAGGCTGTGGGCCGCGGTGGCGCCGCAGCAGGACCAATCCTTGATTTCCACAAGCTCGATATCAAGAGCACGGAACACCGCCATGATGGACCGGGCGTAATCGCTGGCCATCCCCTCCAGCGAGCATCCCGGGTAAAATGCCAGTCTCATCTTAGCCCATCTCCCCGCGCTGTTGCCGGTAGAGTTTTTGGATCTCGCTCATGGCCTGGCACCGGCTAGGCCTCAGCTTCAGCTTTCCTTTGCGCAGGAGCAAAAGGCCCAGGGCCATTTCTTCGACCAGGGCGCCTGTCTGGATTTTCTCTTTTAAAACGCCGGGTTTTAAGTTCAAGGCCCCCATGAGCCAGAACTCGTTGACCCGGCCGAAATGCTGCAGCGCTTCCAGAAAGGTCTGGTGAAACAGGGCCAGTTGTTTTTCCCTGGGTGCCACGGACGAATGGGCGGCTACATTGCGCAAATGGTTGATAGTCTCCGCCACCTGGACTTCGTTGGGGCAATAGGTAGTGCACATCTCGCAGGACAGACAGACCCAGATGGTGGCAGATTGCAACAGCGCCTCCCGCCAGCCGAGCTGAATGTACCGGATGACCTGGTGCGGTTTAATATCCATGTAGTGGCTGATCGGGCAGGCGTTGGTGCACCGAAAGCACTGGTAGCAGGCCGAGATGTTGGCGCCGGTCTCGCCCTCCATGCGCTTTAAAAAATAGTTGCCCCGGTCCCCTATGATCTTTCTTGGTTTGTCCCCCGGGCCCTGGGGCCAGAGGGCCTTTTCAAAGGCTTGGTTTGCCATTTTTGCCTTCGCCATAATTTTTATCCTTTTTAAAAATCAGAGTCTTTGGCTGAGTATCATATCTTTATTAGGCGTCATTCCCGTCTTTATCAATAGTGTACCGGTTTACACTCACTACCGGGCAGTTGGCCCGGTCAAGCACCTGTTCAACAACACTTCCAAAAGGCTCGTCAGCGGTTTCGGCCTTTTTTAGATGGGGTGCCAGAACGATCAAATCAGCATGCTTCTCGCCGGCATATTTCGCAATTTCTACAAACGAGGTGCCTTCCCGTACTTTAACTGAATATTTTTCAAACGCCCCCATCCGGGAAACATATTTGCTCCTGATTTGCTGACTTGCTTTGCGAATTCGATCTTCGACATCTTCCTGCGGATCAAATTTGCTCATCTGGATAGCGCTGAGGTCCAAGACATGCAACAAATGAAATTCACAGTCAGGTTCCTGTTCCTGAACAAGCCGCAAAGTAAACGCAAAAGCTGCATCCGCGGCAACGGAAAAATCAGTTCCAAAGACGACATTCGAAAAACAGCCCCAGCATGAGGCTGAAGGCCGGCTGGCCAACAAAACCGGACATTGCGCAGCCTTTGCCACCCGCTGGATGGTCGAACCTGTCATGGATTTTTTATAGGCTGAAACATCAGGGTCGCCGGTGCTTCCTCCCATAACGATGATATCCGGATCAATACGACGCGCAAGTCGCAGTATTTCCCGGTGAGGAAAACCGATGGTTACTTCGAAGGTATATTTTGTTGTTTTTTTTAACATTTGATCACAATATTCAGCGATTTCTTCTTGCACTAAATCAACATAGTTTTGATCGAGCGCCAGCTCATCACCGGTAATTACATCGGTGACAATCTGGCTGTAACCATGAGTCGGCACTCCAAAAACGTGCAAGACATAAATATGGGCAGCGTGTCTTTGCGCCATTTCAAAGGCCATCCGGGCGGCCGGATCACAGGCCTCGGTGGCGCAGGTGGCAAATAGAATCTTGTCGAACATAAGGTCACCTCTTTTTTTAGCCAGGCTTCACCGGAACTTCTTGTGGCGCGCCTATCGTTTAGGCTTCAGATGCTCGGGGATTTCAACCAGATCGATCACCAGCGACTTTAAAAAAGACCAGCGGATACCGATATGGTATTGTTCTTCCAGGTCACGGATGGCATCCCAGCAGTTGTGGCAGGGTGCCAGTACG
>Ga0315268_10006756_pt1 | contig 12170 bp, 2 predicted proteins | sample C1_top_MG_FD_204535 | JGI IMG/M metagenome (GOLD analysis project Ga0315268, IMG submission 204535) | Sediment microbial communities from Yellowstone Lake, YNP, Wyoming, USA - C1_top | ecosystem: Environmental > Aquatic > Freshwater > Lake > Sediment | place: USA: Wyoming | collected 2017-08-01 | reverse complement strand
ACCCGCACCGGCTTCGCCATCGGCACCACCTCCTACATGTCCCCCGAGCAGATCGAGGCCAGCAAGTCCCTGGACAGGCGGAGCGACGTTTTTTCCGCCGGGGTCATGCTCTACGAGGTGCTGACCAACAATCTTCCCTTCCCCGGTACGGAACCGATCGCGATTGCCATCAAGATTCTGCGCGAACCCTATCCACCGTTGGCCGCCTACCTGGCGGAATACCCGGCGACGCTGGACGATATCGTGGCCCGCGCCCTGGCCAAAGATCGCGACGAGCGCTACTCCACGGCTGAGGAGTTCGCTTTCGACCTGTCGCGGCTGCAGGAGGAGCTGCGGCGGAAGATGGTCAGCCAGTACGTGTTGGAAGGGCGCGCCTCGTTCCAGAAAAAGGACCTGACCAAAGCCCGGGAACTGCTTACGTACGTGCTGAAGGTTGACCCCTCGAACTCTGAAGCACGGCAGTTGCTGTACGAGATTCAGAAGCTGGCGCTGATCGAGAAAAAGAGTGAAAACCTGCGCCAGCTTCGCGCCAACGTGGAAGAGGCGATCGGCCACCGGCAATACGACGAGGCGCTCAACTTCATCGATCAGGCGTTGAAGCTCGACACGCAGAACACCGAACTGATCAAGCAACGGGAACTGGTAGTGCAGGAGCAGCAGCGCCGGGCCGAGGTCAAGAAGCGGCTCAACCTGGCCCAGTCGGCGGAGAGCGGGGGCAACCTCGAACTCGCCCAGGAGCAGGTGGAAAGGGCGCTGAGCCTGGACCCGACCGACACCCACGCGCGCATTATCAAGGCCAACATCGAACAGGAGGTCGCGGATCGAAAGAAGCAGCGGCAGGTACGCGACCTGCTGGACGTGGCCAAGACGGAAATGGCGGACCGGCGCTTCACCGCCGCCAAAGAAGCCATCCAGAAAGCCGAAGAGCTGCAGCCGGAATCGACGGAAGTGCAGTCGCTTAAGACCGTCGTTTTGTCCGGCCACGCGGAGGAGATACGGCGGCGGGGGCTGGAACGGGAGTGCAGCCAAATCCAGGGGCTGTTGGCTGCCGAGGACCACGCCGCGGCGCTGCAAAAGATCCAAGCCGCGTTACAGGACTTCCCCGGCGAGGCGGCCCTGCTTCAGCTAAAGACTGCCGCCGACCGGCAGCGTGAGGCGGCGGAGCGGAAGCGCAAGGTCGATGAGTGTATCGCAGCCGCTACGCGGCTGATGAACGAGAGCAGGTCCGCCGAAGCATTGCCCATCGTCCAGCAAGCCTGCCAGGAGTTTCCGGAAGAAATCCGGCTGCAGAAATTCCTCGCCACCGTGCGCGAAAGCGCGCAACGCGAAAAGGCGGAGACGCTCAAGGCCGAGCATCTGGCGAAGGCCAAAGACGCACTCGCACGGCAGGACTACGAAAACGCGATTGCAGCCCTGGAGGCAGCGCGGATCGAGTTCCCCTCGGCCGTCGACGTCGCCGACTTGCTGCGGTATGCGCGTGAAGCACTGGCACGCGCGCAGGAAGAGGCGAAGGCAGCCGCAGAGGCAGCGAAGCGGGCCGAGGAAGCAAAGCGGGCAGAGGAAGCAAAGCGCGCCGAGGAAGCAAAGCGGGCAGAGGAAGCGGCGGCCGCAGAGCGCGCGGCAGCGGCCAAGCGGGCCGAGGAAGCGGCGGCAGCGGAGCGCGCGGCAGCGGCCAAGCGGGCCGAGGAAGCGGCGGCAGCGGAGTTGGCCGCGGCAGCCGCAGCCGCGGCGGCAGCGGCAGAGGAAAAGGCAGCGGCGGCGCCCTCGCGCGATGCCACCAGGACAATGGGTTCCTATGCGGAAGTGCTGGAAGCAGCCGCCCAAGCCGCGCAGCCGCCCGCGGAGGCGCCGCCAGCTCCGGCGCCTGGGGTTGCGGCTCCTCCAGCGAAACCGGCGAAGCCGGCGAAAGAACGTCCCGCCAAGGCGGCGCCTGCCGCAATGCCGAAACCGGCGCCGCCGGAATACGAAGAGACCATCGTAGTCCCGCCGCCTGTGCCGAGACCGGCGCCGCCCGAACGCAAGCCGAAAGAGGCGGAAGCACACGAAAAGACAGTGGTCGTCCTGCCGCCCAAGGCTCCGGCGGTGGTTCACCCCGCAGCGCCGTCGTCAAAGAAGTGGATTGGAATCGGAGCGGCGGTGGCTGTGCTGGTGGTGGGAGTGGGGTTGTATATTACGACCCGCAAGCCAGGGCCGGCGCCCACCGGCGAAACCAAGCCCGCGGAGGTGACGACCACAGCGCCCACGCCTCCGGCTCCGTCCCTGGGCCTGCTGGCGGTCGAGGCGAAGGACGACAAGGGCGCCGCGCTCGACGGCGCCGATGTCTTCGTGGACAACCAGCTCAGGGACACGCCGATCAAGGCGGGAAAGGCCACGCTCAAGCTTTCCGCGGGCAAGCATCAGGTTCGGGTGGAAAAGGCCGGGTATCAAGCGGCCCCGGCCCAGGGGGTTGAGATCGCCGGGGACGGCCAGGCGCAATTGAAGTTCGTGCTCAATAAGGCCACCGAAGCGGCGGCGGCGCCACTCCCGAATCCTTATCTGATGATCACCTCCACCCCGGGGGCAACCATCAAGGTGGACCAAAAGAGCGTGGAGAACGTCGGACCCGACGGCAAGCTCTCCTTCCAGGTCGATCCCGGCAAGCATCGGGTGGAACTGACGCTGCGCGGATACAAACCCTGGTCGCAAACCCTGAGCGCGAAGGCCGGCGATCGTGTACCTATCCATGCGGCACTGGTACCGGTGCCACCGCCGGTAGTGGACTTTCGCGCCAACCCATCCAACATACGTGAGGGCCAGGCCACAGAACTGAAGTGGGAAACCCAGAACGCCACGGAAGTGACGATTGAGGGCCTGGGCGCCGTCCCGGCGAAAGGATCAAGGCAAGTAACGCCGCGCAGTTCGACCACCTATACCTTGATCGCCAGGGGCGAGGGCCAACCCAGCCAGAAGGCGATCACCGTCAGTGTGGCAGCGGCTCCGGTGCCCAAACCGTCCATCAGCGTGTTCACGGCCGGCGCCGGCACCATTAAACGGGGCGAGCGAGCCCGGCTGGAATGGGCGACGGAAAATGCGACCGAGGTCTCGATTGAAGGCATCGGGAAGGTGGACGCGCGGGGATGGCGCGAGGTAGGCCCGTCCGAAACCACCACCTATATATTAACGGCCAGCGGACGCGGCGGAAGCGTAAGCTCGCAGCCGGTCAGAATCGTGGTGGAAGCTCCGCGCGCGGCCGCGGCGCCGCCTCCGACTCCGACCCCGAGCGCTCCCGATCCCGCGGCTCTCAAGGCCAGAGAGGTGGCGGCCATCAAAGACCTGATCGAGCGGCAACTGAAGAGCGCCTACGAGTCGATGAATATGGCCGAACTGCAAAGAGTGTGGCCGGAAATGCCCAAGAACGTCCGCGACGACACCAAGAACCTGTTCGGGTCGGGGCTCAAGAACCTGAAAGCGGATTTCAACTGCGACCCCTCCGTCACCGGGGACACCGCTGCCGCGCGTTGCTCGCAGGCGCTGAGTTATACGGTGGGTGGCAAGACGCAAAACGCCAGGCTGTCGGTGGTGTTTACGCTGAAGAAGGTGGGCGGCGCGTGGCGGCTGGAAGGTAGCCACCGCTAGAACGGGTAGTGCCGGCCTTCCTATCCAGTTTCCTGTTCAGTCACAGTTTCGGTACGGAAGCAAGACGGTTTTGAAAAGTGCGGGAGCCTTCCCATATTGGGCACGGTTGCGATTTGCATTCGTATTATTTCGACTGCTATTTTTCTGCGCCTAAGTACTGGCTAGATTGCAGCGGCGTCGTCCATTGCTGGCCGGCCAGCGAGGTAATAAGTCCTTCGTTTGCCTTCCTGGCACGCACTTTTGTATTGACACTTGCAGTACTTGTGCTATAAGTCAGCCCGCCTCCCCCAAAATCTGCTGATGTTGGGCCTCAGATGTAAGGGCTCCCGGGACCCCGTTTGAATTTCGATCCTGCTGTCCAGGGGTGAACTTATGTCGCGCGCCGCCACAGCGTCCTGTGTCTACAAGCTGTTCCTCGTTTTCGCTCTTATCGCGTTCCTCGGATTGGCCGCACCTATGTGGGCCCAACAGTCCACGACTACTACCGTGGCACTGACTACGGGGACCAATCCTTCGCCTCCGGGGATCTCGTTGACGTTCACCGCGACGGTGACTGCCAGCGGGGGTGCCAACGACCCGACCGGGACGGTCACGTTTAAGGACGGCGGCACGACCCTGTGTACCGTCACTCCTCTGACGAATATCGGCGGCAAGAAATCGACTGCGACTTGCTCGACCTCCTCGCTCGCCCTAGGCGCGCACACGATTGACGCGTACTACGTCTCAAATAACTCCACAGCACAAGGGTGGACCGATAGCGACACAACTGGAAATCTTCCTCTAGTGCAACAGATCAATCTTCTAACACCCAGCACAGCCATTACGGCGCACACGCCGAGCACGTCGGCGGTGGGTCAGTCGGTGCAATTCACCGTGACCGTCACTGGCACCAACACCATCCAGTTGGACGGCATCGTGCAGTTGTTTGATGACAGTGTTTGGATTGGTACCGCCAAGCTGACGCCGTCGAGCACAGGGACGGCGACTGCCAGCTTCTCGACTGCCAATCTCGCCGCAGGCTCGCACACCAACCTCACTGCGAAATACTTGGGCAACGCCAACTACAATCCCAGCGCGATGTCGTCGGCGGCAGCCACGCAAACGGTAAACAAACGCGCCGTATCGGTGTCGATAACCTCGATCAACCCGAGTCCGGCCGTGGCCACGGTGGAGAGCAAGGTAGATGTGACGCTGGCGGACAATGACGTGCTTCCGCCGTCCCCACCCGCGTCCGGCACCCGTGGCACGTTTAGTGGAACTATCCCCCTGGATGGGACCGGGCGCTCGCGCCATGCCGCCACCTTGATGGCAGATGGCACCGTGCTGGTTACAGGAGGCCTGGACACCAGCGGCAACCCACTTAACAGTTCACGCATTTATTCCGCCGGAGCTTTCACGGCGGGCCCCACCCTGGGTACTGCCCGCTCCGGCCATACCGCCACCCTGCTGCAAGACGGAACCGTGCTGGTGACAGGCGGATCGAGTGCCGCGAATGGCGCGGCCGGCAGCGCTCTGCAAAGCGCCGAACTTTACAACCCCGCCACCGGTTTATTCACCAGCCTTGGCGCCTGCCCGAGCACGAGTTGTCTGGCGACCGCGCGTATGAACCACACGGCGACGCTGTTGCCCAACGGCAATGTGCTGATTGCCGGCGGCGAGAACGGGTCGGGACAACTGCAGGACGTGGAAATCTATGACGCGACCGCGAAAACTTTCACTGCGCTTGCCGCCAGCAACAATTTGGCACAATTGCGCAGCGGCCATTCCGCGACGCTGATCAGCGGCGGCACCAGCCCGGTCATTTTGTTCGTGGGCGGCGATGGCCTGGGAGACGCAGAACTATACACGCTGAATACAACGGTCAGCCCTAATACCGGGTCCTCGGTGGCAACTGCCAACAATCCCACGGCCCTCAATCGGAGCTTCCACACCGCCACGCTTCTGCCGGTTGGCGTTGTCGCGATTATGGGCGGGATCGTGTCCTCGAACGCCTCCGACAGCATGGAATTCTTCTTCCTGGGCGACAACAAGTTTTACGCCGCCGCGAGCACGCCACCGCCAGCGGTTACCATGGACATACCGCGCCAGGGCCACAGCGCCACGCTGTTGCCCGATGGCAGTGTGGGTGTTGCCGGCGGTTCCAATAGCGCCGACGCGCTGGGCGGTCAAAACACCGCACTACTGTACACGCCATCCTTCGATCCCGCGGCCCTGGCAGGAGTGGCGATATCCTCCGAAGACGGCAGCGGCCCTCCGGGAGTCGCCGACACACCGACGCAGGGCGACTGCAACCCCTTCCCGCCCAACGGCAAAGGCAGCTATAGCTGTGAAGGTGGGGTTACTGCACCCGCGGTCGGAACCAATGACCACGTCGTTAAAGCGGATTTTGCGGTCACGAGCACCCATGCGGCCGGCAGCGCCACCAGCAGTCTCACAGTGCATTTGGCGCAGGCGACGTTGTCAGTGACCGGGCCCGCCTCGGCCACCTTCGCTGCCGCGGACGCCACCATCAGCACCTCGGGCGGCTCGGGCGGCGGCACCATCACCTTCGACGCCGGCACCTCGACTGCCTGCTCGATCGTGAGCGGCAAGCTGCACGTCACCACCGGCACCGGCACCTGCTCCATAACGGCGACCAAGGCCGATGACGGCACCTACGCCAGCACGACCTCGGCCCCGTTCACGGTCACCATCAACAAGGCCGACCAGGCGGCGCTGTCGGTCACCGGGCCCAGCTCGGCTGCCTTCGCTGCCCCGGACGCCACCATCAGCACCTCTGGTGGCTCGGGCGGCGGCACGATCACCTTCGACGCCGGCGCCTCGACCGCCTGCTCGATCGTGAGCGGAAAGCTGCACGTCACCGCCGGCACCGGCAATTGCTCCATCACGGCGACGAAAGCTGCCGACCCCGACTACAACAGCGCGACCTCGGGCGCGTTCACGGTCACCATCAACCTGGGCACCCAGGCGACGTTGTCCGTGACCGGGCCCGCCTCGGCCACCTACCTTGACGCGGACGCGACCATCACCACCTCGGGGGGCTCGGGCAGCGGCGCGCTCAGCTTCGACGCCGGCGCCTCGACCGCCTGTTCGATCGTGAGCGGAAAGCTGCACGTCATCACCGCCACTGGCAGCTGCTCCATTACGGCAACCAAGGACGCCGATACCGACTACGCCAGCGCGACCTCGGCCGCCTTCCCAGTCACTATCAACAAGGCCGTCCAGGCGACGCTTTCGGTGACCGGGCCCGCTTCGATGACCTTCGGTGACGCGGACGCCACCATAACCACCTCCGGGGGCTCGGGCGGCGGCGCGGTCACGTTCGACGCCGGCGCCTCGACGGCCTGTTCGATCGTGAGCGGCCAGTTGCACGTCATCACCGGCACCGGCACCTGCTCCATAACGGCGACCAAGGCGGCCGATCCCGACTACGCCAGCGCGACCTCGGCCGCGTTCACGGTCACCATCAACAAGGCCGACCAAGCGGCGCTGTCGGTGACTGGGCCCGCCTCGGCCACCTTCGCTGCCGCGGACGCCACCATCAGCACCTTGGGCGGCTCGGGCGGCGGCACGATCACCTTCGGCACCGGCGCCTCGACCGCCTGCTCGATCGTGAGCGGAAAGCTGCACGTCACCTCCGGCACCGGCAATTGCTCCATCACGGCGACCAAGGCCGCCGACAACGACTACAAGAGCGCAACCTCGGCCGCGTTCACCGTCACCATCAACAAGGCCGACCAGGCGGCGCTGTCGGTCACCGGGCCCAGCTCGGCTGCCTTCGCTGCCCCGGATGCCACCATCAGCACCTCTGGTGGCTCGGGCAGCGGCGCGCTCAGCTTTGATGCCGGCGCTTCGACCGCCTGCTCGATCGTGAGCGGAAAGCTGCACGTCACCGCCGGCACCGGCACCTGCTCCATCACGGCGACGAAAGCTGCCGACAACGACTACAACAGCACGACCTCGGGCGCGTTCACGGTCACCATCGATAAAGCCTCCTCCACCACTACGGTGACGGTGTCTGACGTCACGTACAACGGCGCGCCGCAAGGCGGCACGGCGGTGGTGACCGGGGCCGGCGGCCTCAACCTGAGCTTGAGCGTGAACTATGACGGACGCCTCGGCACCAGCTACGGTCCGAGCACGACGCCGCCGACCAACGCCGGCGACTACACCGCCTCGGCGACCTATGCCGGGGATGCCGACCACAACGGCAGCAGTGACAGCAAGAACTTCACCATCGCCCAAGCGCCGGTGACGGCGACGGCAGGCAGCTACAGCGGCGTCTATGACGCCAGCCCGCACTCGACCGCGCCGGCTTGCGCGGTGACCGGCACATACACAGGCGACCTCACCTGTGTGAACAACCCGGCCTCAGTGGGACCGGACGTAAGTTCGGGCACTGTCACCCCGTCGGTCAGTGGCACAGGGCTAAGTAACTTCGCCATCACGCTCGCAAACGGCTCGTACTCCATTACGCAGGCCCCCTCGACCACCACGGTGACGGTGTCTAACGCCACCTACGACGGCACGCCGCACGGCGGCACGGCATTGGTGATCGGGGTTGGCGGCCTCAACCAGAGTCTTACGGTGACCTACGCGGGGCGCAGCGGAACCAGCTATGGTCCAAGCACGACCGCGCCGACCAACGCCGGCGACTACACCGCCTCAGCCACCTTCGCCGGGGACGCGAACCACGCTGGCAGCAGCGACAGCAAGGACTTCAGCATCGCCCAGGCACCGGTGACGGCGACGGCGGGCAGCTACAGCGGCGTGTATGACGGGAATCCGCACGGGCCTTCGGCTTGCGTGGTGACCGGCACTTATAAGGGCGACCTCGCCTGCACCAACAATCCGGCCTCGGTGGGACCGGGCGTGAGTTCGGGCGATGTCAATCCGGCCGTTACCGGCACGGGGCTGAGTAATTTCGCTATTACTCTCGTGAAGGGCTCGTACTCCATCACGCAGGCACCGGTGACGGCGACGGCGGGCAGCTACAGCGCCGCCTATGACGGCAGCGCGCACTCGCCTTCGCCGGCTTGTGCCGTGACCGGCGCCTATAAGGGCGACCTCACCTGCGCCAACAACCCGGCCTCGGTGGGGCCGGACCTGAGCTCGGGCACTGTCACCCCGTCGGTCAGCGGCACGGGTCAGAGTAACTTCGCCATCACCTCGGTGAACGGCTCATACTCGATCACACAGGCGACCCTGACCATCACCGCGAATAACATCCTCAAGCAGCTTGGAACGGCGTATGGGTTCACCGGCACGGAGTTTGCCGTTACCGGACTGCAAGGCAGCGACACGCTCACCGGTGTGTCTTTGACGAGCGCTGGCGCTTTGGCGGACGCGGTGGCGGCCGACTACCACATCTGCGTTGCACCCGCAACCTCATGTCCCGCACCTTACACGCCCAGCCTGTCGGCCCTGACAGGCACCAATTTGAGCAACTACACCATCGTTTTCAACAAGGGGACGATGACGGTCTACCGGGCGGTGGCGTTGGTCGGGGTGGCGTCTGAGTTGACCGTCGATCCCACTAAAGACGCCGGTGGAACCTTTACCTTGACCGCGACGGTAAGCACGAACAGTCCAGTCTCTCCGACGCGAGGAACGGAGGGGGTGAGCTTCGCCGACAACGGGACTCCTCTGGCCGGAACTGTGAGTTACAGCACTGGAGTAGCCGCCAACGGAACGGCTACGATTGTGGCCACGCTTGGCCCGGTTACTTTGAACACCTCGACTGCTCCGCATGCGATCGCGGCGACCTACCACGGAGATACGAACTTCGAACCAAAGACGACGACCGTCTACATCAGCGTAGCGCCGCGGCCCGACCCGATCGCGGCGGGAACGACGGGCAGTGCGGCGTCGCCCAGCGTTAATGTCACGTACTCGGGCAGTCTAACGACAAGCGGCACGCTGTCCAGTACGGATCTGGCCTGTGACGTGTTGCCACCTCCGGGCATTACTATGGACCCCACGGTCACTCGCTGCACGGCGACACTCGACAAAACGCTTAATCCCAATGATAGCGGGGCGCTTACCATCGCGATCTATACCGATAAGATCGCCTCCGCGCCCCCGCACAAGCCCGTAGGCGCGCCGCTGGGTCCGCTGTATGCGAGTTTCTCGTTAACCATGCCGGCGATCGTTTTCATGGGACTGGCGGCGCCTTTCAGCATGCGCGATAAGAGACTGCGCCGTAAGGTCCTGGCCTGCATCGGGCTGGTGTTGATGCTGTCATTGCTGCTCGCCAGCATGGGGTGCGGCGGTGGGGGCTTCGTCAACAAGGATAATCTTAAGGCGACTCTCACCAGTTCCGCGACGCAGGCGGGCAATTACACCGTGAGGGTCACATACAAGGATTCCACCGGCAGTACGCAGGTTCTGGCCAGCATGGCTGTGCTGATCACTTAATGCCCCAATCACCAAGGTCCGCGAAAGGGCCTTTGTGGTGACTGGAATCACTGAAGGGGAGGCTCAGATGTCCAAGGGCGTGCGCATCGTTCTGGTTCTCATTGGCATGTGCGGGATGGCGGCGGCCCAAAACGTTTGCCCGGGATACTACCCGCAGAACAATACCAACTTGGCATGCGAGATCGCTACAGCGACCCGGTCCAGGCCGGAGGGCGCGGAAACGCTGAGTTCAATCTCGGCCACGCTCGCAACCCAGCTCAGCCAGTTGCCGATTGCGGCGGCCGCCTCCGGCGTCGGCATCACCATTGGCGCGTCTGGACTCCCGACCGTCTCCAACGAGGGCTTGGGCACCATGCTCACCCAGCGCGGACGAACCATCGGCAGGCACAAGCTGCTGCTGTCGTTTAATTACCAGCGATTCAGTTTTCAGACGGTGGACGGCCTTAGCTTGAAAAGTCTTCCCTTGGTCGTCGACTACTACCCTACACACACCACCTACATCGAGGACAGCTCGGCGGTTAGTTTCAGGGTGGATCAGTTTACCGCTCTCGCCACCTTCGGTCTGACCAACAGGATTGACGTTTCCTTTATTCTGCCGTTTTCACAAGTCAATCTTGCTACCGCTGCCACCGTCATCCAGCACAACATTTCGTACCCGGGCGGTGTTGCTTCTGATTCGAGGGTGGTTCTGTACACTCCGGCCACCATGTACCTGCCGGGTACGGCCACCGGCATTGGTGACGTGCGGGTGAACGTAAAAGCCAACGTGCTCGGGGCCGAAGGCAAAACCAGCATGGCGGTGGGTGGCGAGGTGCGCTTCCCCAGCGGTGATGCGATAAATTACCTGGGCAGCGGAGCATACGGCTTCAAGCCCTATCTGGTGATCTCGCGCCGCGGCCGCCTCACGCCCAACGTGAATATCGGGTACCAGTGGAATGGCGGTTCGGTTTTGAACTTCGGCGACAATCTGCCGTCGAGCTTCCTCTATTCCGGAGGAGCGGACTTTCGCGTCAGCAAACGGCTGACCTTGACCGGCGAGTTTCTCGGGCAATATGTGATCAACGCTCCCAGATTGCGTTTGACCAACGTCACGATCCCCGCGGTTGGATCTCGTTCAACCGTGCAATCCTTCACCGGATCGTACGCCATGCATAACGGGGCCGTTGGTTTCAAGGCGAACCCCTTTGGGGGCCTGATCCTCAGCGCCAGCGCGATGTTCAAGCTGGATGATGCCGGGTTGCGGAGCAAGATCGTGCCCCTGTTCGGGGTGGCGTACCGCTTCTAGCGCCCGCCAATCGAGGCAGGACATCCGGGCCGGCCACGCTGCACCGCAGCCTGGCCGGCCCTTTCACTTATTCGTGGACATTGGGAAGCCAGCGCAGCATGCGGTTCTGCACCGTGTTGACCACCAGGTTGAGCAGGATACCGATGGCGCCCGCGATGATCACGGCGGCGTAGGTTTCCGGGATGCGGTAAGTGGCCTGGTACTCGTAGACGGCGCGTCCCAGGCCGTGCTCGCCCAGGCCTACGAACATCTCCACGGCGATTACCAGCACCATGGAGTAGGACACCGCGGTGCGAATGCCGTCGAAGATGTTGGGCAGCGCTTCATAGAAGACAATCTCGGTGACAGTTTCAAAGGCGCTCAATTCGAACAGCTTGGCCTGGTAGAGGCGGCGCTTGTTGGCCAGGGTGGCGCCGGTCACGGTGTTCACCAGGATAACCAGCAGGCTGGGATAGGCCGCCAGCATCACGATCGAGCTTTCGCCCACTCCCACCACGATCAGGAACAGGGGAAACAGCGCCGAGGCGGGAATGGAGCGGAGCGCGTGCACCGGGCCTTCCACCATCTGGTACCAGCGCCGGCGGTGTCCCAGCAACAGGCCGGCGGGGATGCCCACGACGCAGGCGATGGCCAGCGCGCCCAGCACGCGGGCCACGGTGAGCGCGACGTCGCCCAGCACGCGGTCGCGCACGATCACGCTGACCGCGCGCACCACGCTCCAGGGCGAAGGCAGCACGATGGGATCGACCAGGCGCAGGCCGGTGACGGCGAACCAGGCTGCCAGCAGCGCCACGATGGGCGCCAGTACGCGCGTCTGCTTGCGTAGCGGCTTGGGCAGTCTCTGCATGGATCG
>Ga0315268_10006755_pt1 | contig 12171 bp, 9 predicted proteins | sample C1_top_MG_FD_204535 | JGI IMG/M metagenome (GOLD analysis project Ga0315268, IMG submission 204535) | Sediment microbial communities from Yellowstone Lake, YNP, Wyoming, USA - C1_top | ecosystem: Environmental > Aquatic > Freshwater > Lake > Sediment | place: USA: Wyoming | collected 2017-08-01 | reverse complement strand
ATCACGACCGTCCACACCGGGCCCTCAACAACCGAACTCCACGCGAAGCCCGAGCGGGCTTCGCACAACTCCAACCCCTAACAAATACCGAGGCCCCAAGTGTCTAGTTTAATGGGGTGCATTACATTCACATCCGTATTGAACTTTCCCAGTGGCAGGAACTAGCCGATCTGGGGCATGAATACGGCGGGTGGCCCATTCAAGCCTTTCGTTGGCTTGAGTGGGGCTGTTACCTAAATTGGTTTTTGAAGTAGATGGTGAGCGCGGTAGGAATCGAACCTACAACCTACTGATTAAGAGTCAGTTGCTCTGCCAATTGAGCTACGCGCCCATCTTTTGATGGTTACTGCGACCTGCGGAAGGGAAGTGACAGCAGGTTTGTTTGGCGGCTTCTGTTGTGCAGAAGTACTCAAAAATAATAACAGAGCGTCGCACCACCCGCAACCAAACCCGTTCTCGCTTCGAAGAACCTTTTTCCGCTACCCAAGCAATAAGCCCAGCCTCAGCCGGGCTCTCGCAAATTCGCCAAACACCTAATCCATGTTGATCTGCACCAGATCGCCATTGGCGGGCGTTTCATCGGATTTCGGCAGCGGCTGCAGGGTCTGCGGTGCGCGCCAGAAATCCATGTAGCTCACCTGGTGTACGCAGCTCACCGTGCAATGCGGCGCGCAGCCCTTTTCGGTGAGGAACTCGCGCTTGATGTCGGCGACCGTGTAATTCGCCAGCGGCACGCCCGGATATCCGCGCTGCTGCGAGCAGTAGTGTACGAGCCCGTCTTCGCAGATATAGATGTAGCGTGCTCCGGCGCGGCACTTCCAGTCGTTGGGCTTGCCCATCGCGATGTTGTTCTGGAACCAGTTCAGCCGCGAATAGTTCGAACGCTCCATCGACTTCATCTTGAGGAAGACTTCGCGCTCGTTGTCGGCCAACGGACGCAGCTGCCCGTCGCCGTCGTGGATGATGCCCACCGTCGAGGTGAATCCCAGTTGCCGCGCCCGGCGGCCCACCACCAGGGCGTCGTGCGGATTGTGGATCCCGCCTCCGACCACGCTGTTGATGTTCACGTGGAAGTCCGCGTGTTCGCTCAGCAACGCCAGCTTCTTGTCCAGGACCTTCAGGCTCTTCTTGGAAACGTCATCCGGCATCAGGTTGTCGATGGAGATCTGCAGGTGGTCGAGACCGGCGCGGTTGAGGCGCTGGATACGGTCGGCCGTCAGCAGGTATCCATTCGTGATCATGCCGACGATGATGCCCTTGCTGCGGATGTAGGCGATCAGGTCGTCGAGTTCGGGATGCAGGATCGGCTCGCCGCCCGAGATGGTCACGATCGTCGTGCCCAGGCGGTGCAGATGGTCGACCCGCTCTTTCATCACATCGAGCGCCACCGGCTTGCTGTAATCGTCGTATTCGTTGCAGTAGGCGCATGCCAGGTTGCAGCGGCGGATCGGCACGATGTGTGCCATCACCGGGTGGTCCGTGGACGCAATCCCTTTCGCGATCATGAGCAGCTCGCGAGTGCGCCGGGTCACGGCCTTCCAACGACGATGTATCCCTTGGTTTCTCTTCGACATACGGGTGCAGTTTCTATTACACCACAGGACCGCGCAGTCTTAGGAAGCACACCCCGCTCAAGCGCGTGTTTTCGACCCTCACTGGGGAAATCTTGCACTGAATTGAAATGTCTAAATGGTTCGCCGTAGCACTTTTCGGCCTCGAAGGGCCAGCCGCTCTACCGCGATTCGCTCAACGCCACGTACGCTCCAAGGCCGATCATCGCCGCACCCGAAGTCGCACGTTGCCGGCGGCGGAAGCCAGCGCTCGATTGGAGTCGGCTCGCCAGCGTCGAAGCCGAGAACACCACCACGAGGTCCGCCGAAGTATTCAGCGTTACCGAGATTGCGCCGAGCATGAGGAACTGCGCCGTCACGTGCCCGCCATGCAGGTTCACGAACTGCGGGATGAACGAGAGGAAGAACAGCGCCGTCTTCGGGTTCAGCGCTTCGGTCAGGATCCCCTGCCGGAAGGCGTGTCCCTTCGGCGCCGCTTCTGCCGTGTACTCCTCGTTGCGCGATCGGATCATGCTGACCCCGATCCAGACCAGGTAGGCCGCGCCCGCGTACTTCACCACTGCAAACGCCGTCGCCGAAGCCGCCAGCACGGCCGACAGACCCGCTCCCGCGGCCACCACGTGGATCATCCCGCCCACCAGCGTTCCTAGCGACGAGAGCACGCCTTCTTTGCGGCCGCCCGCCAAAGTCCGCGTCAGGACATAGAAGATGCCCGGCCCAGGCGTGATCGCCAGCAGGGTCGCCGCGCCGAGGAACAAGATAAACAGTCGTGGATCCAGCATGGTCATGAATCTTAGCTACAATCGGAAGGCTTGAACAATCGTTATCTCAACTTCTTTAAGTATTACTCCTCGCCCGGCATGGTCGTCTTCGAGGTCGCCCTCGCCTTGGGCGTCGAACTCGTCCTTCGCCGCACCGGCGTATCGCTGGCCGCGTTGCTCTTCTATCGTTCGCTGCTCGCGCTCATCGTCCTCGCCCTCTATCTCATGCCGGCACGCGTCGCCTGGACTCCCATGGCTCCCGGCCTCGCCACTTTGCGGGTCATCACCGGCGGACTGTTTTATGTCGGATGGTTCGGCTCCATCGGGACCGTCAGCGCCCGTGTCTCGGCCGCCGTCCTTCTTCTCGACTCACTTCTGCTCGCGCTCTTCCGCCGCGAACGCCACGCCTACGAGCGCTTCACCATTGCCGTGCTCGCCCTCTCGCTGATCGTCTTTGCCGCCTTCGCCATCCGCGAACCCGGCACCGTCACCAATCTCGGACGCGGGCTGCTCTTTCTCGCCATCGCGCTCGTCTCTCGCGCCGCCAGCTACAAGGTTTGGGAACGTTCGCAGCAGTGCCAGGAACATCTCTTCTGGCTGATTGCACCTTCGCTCATCGGCGGAACCCTCGGCGGCCTCGCCCTCGGACGTCTAACGGTTCAAGCGCTCACCGCCGAGACCTTCTCCGCCGTCCTGCTGCTCGCCGTCATCGGCGTCATCGGCTACTTCTATATGAATGAAGTGATGCGCACGGTCGGGGCTTTCTACTGCCGGGTCATCGAACTCTGGCAGGTCCCGGCGCTGTGGCTGCTGCATTTGCCGCTCGATCGCGCCCATCCGGATCTGGTCCAGGGCACCACGTCGTTGCTGGTCGCCGCTGCCTCGGCCTTGACCTATGGACGTCATCTGCGCGCCGCCGCGGCGGCTAAGGTGGATTCCGGCCGCTCCTCCGGCTGACGTTCCGGGTCCGCCCGCGACGTCCTCCAGGCGGCTCTGGTTTATAATCCTTATTCACCCTCGTATTGCGTCTTTCCCTCGTGGAAGTCGTCTTTGTGGGGTTTTCCCGCTGGCTCCCGCTGCCGGGCACGTTTGATCTCGGAGTCCGTTCAAAAATGATTCGATTTTTGCAACAAAAAGGCCGCACGCAGAAGATTCTGCTCGTCGGTTTCCTCGGTCTCATCAGCATCACCATGGTGATGTACCTCGTCCCAGGGTTCAACGATGCCTTCAACGCCAGTTCGAACCCCGATGTCGTCGCCAAGGTCGGCTCCCGCGAAGTCACCGCGCAGGAAGTCCAGCGGATGGCGACCAACATGGTGCGCCGGCAGTTCCCCAAGGGAGCGCCGCCGCAGTTGGCGGGCATCTTCCAGGAACAGGCCAGCCAGCAGCTGATCACCCAGAGCGTCTTCCTCTACGAGGCGCATCGCCTCGGGCTCGATGCCTCCGACGAGGAGCTGCGCCACGAGTTGCAGCAAGGCGCTTTTTCCGAGCAGATATTCCCCAACGGCGTCTTTATCGGCACCGATCAATACACCTCCCTGGTCCAGAATGAATTCCAGCTCTCGGTCGCCCAGTTCGAGGACCTCGTCAAGCAAGATATCTCCATCCGCAAGTTGCGTGATGTGATCGAAAGCGGAGCCACGGTCTCGTCCGCCGACATCAAGGACGCGTACCTGAAGTCCAATACCAAGGTCAAGGTCGAGTACGCTTTCGTCTCCCTCGAACAGGTCGCCAAGGGCATCACCCCGGCCGATTCCGAACTCAAGGCCTACTACGAGAAGATGAGCGCGCAGCTCGCTAACTCCGTCCCCGAGCAGCGCAAGGCTCGCTACATCGTCATCGATGCCGCCAACCTTCCCGGCGCCAAGATCACTGACGCCGACCTCAACGACTATTACAAGAAGCACCAGGATGAGTACCGCGTCCGGGGCTCCGCGCAGGTGCGTCACATCCTTATCAGCACCGGGACTGCCGGCAGCACTCCCGATGCGAAGGCCATTGACGCCGCTCGTGCCAAGGCCAATGACGTCCTCAAGCAGCTGAAGGCGGGCGCCAAGTTCGCCGACCTTGCCAAGAAGTACTCTGACGATCCGGGCAGCAAGGACAAGGGTGGAGAGCTCGGCACCATCGTCAAAGGCCAGACCGTGAAGCCGTTTGAAGACGCCGTCTTCTCGGCCAAGACCGGCGATCTCACCGGCCCCGTGCAGAGCGAGTTCGGCTTCCACATCATCCAGGTCGAGCAGCGCACCGATGCGCATCTCCGTTCGCTCGACGAGATGCGCCCCCTGATCACTCCGGTGGTCACGCGGGAAAAGATGCGCACCCAGGCCGACCAGCTTGCCAGCACCGTCCAGGCGCAGGCGCGCACCACCACCATGGAAAAGGCGGCTGCGGATCACGGTCTGCAGATCGTGAATACCGATTTCTTCAGTCGCAATGCATCGCTTCCCGGCATCGGCAATTCCTCGCAGTTCGCCGACTACGTCTTCGGCAACAAGCCGAATTCGTCGCCGACCGCGGTGCCGACCGCGCAGGGATGGGCCATCGCCCAGACCGTCGACGTCAAGGCGGCACGCACCCCGACCTTTGACGAGGTCAAGCCACAGCTCGCCCAGCGTTACAGCCAGGAGCGCGCGCAGGCCTTGCTCGGGCAGAAGACGCAGGAGCTCGCCGACCGTGCCCACGCGCTTCATAACCTGAAGGACGCCGCCAAGCAGGTGAACGCCACCTTCAAGACCACCGACTTCGTCACTCCGACGCAGCAGATTCCCGACCTCGGAGTGCTCGGCAACTACGTGGACGTCACCGCGATGAAGCCTGGTGAGATCTCCAACGCCGTCAATACCGGCCGCGATGGCGCCGTCATTTCGCTGGTCGAAAAGCAGATCCCGACCGACGAGGATTTCGCCAAGACCCGCGACCAGGTTCGCGAGCAGTTGCTCGGCCAGAAGCGCAACGAACTGCTCGAGGTCTACGTCAGCACCCTCCGCGACAAGATGGAGAAGGACGGCCAGATCAAGATCTTCCAGAAGAATCTTGACCGCCTCGGAAAGTCCGCCGCTGAGTAAGCGGTTCGATGCATTCGCAGGGGGAGCTTCGGCTCCCCCTGTTCTTTTGCCTTGTCACCCTGGGCGCCTTCTTCCTGGCGCGTCAGGGTCTAGGCATTTACGTGGGACTGAAAAGAACAGGGGTGGGGTCATGCTGAGCGCAGCGAAGCACCTGCTGTCGCGTCTGCTTTTGAAACCTGCCTTTGAGCCTTCTCCCCTCCGCGTCCTCTGCGGGAGTCCTGCCGTGTTAGTCTGTGGCCCTCATGCTGAACGAGCGCGCCTCCGGAATCCTTTTGCATCCGACCTCTTTCCCGTCGCATGGTGGCATAGGAGATCTCGGCCCGGCGGCCTATGAATTCGTCGAGTGGCTCGCTGCCGCCCGGCAATCGCTCTGGCAGGTCCTGCCGTTGGCCCCCGCCGGCATCGGCAACTCACCCTACTCGGCCACCTCGGCCTTTGCCGGGAACACGCTGCTCATCAGCCTCGACCGCCTCGCCGAGCGCGGACTCATCGACGGCAAGCGTGTGCGTTCGCTACCTGACAGCCATGGCCGCGTCGATTTCGGGCGCGTCGAAGTCACCAAGCTGCCGCTGCTGCGCGAGGCCGCCACGGAATTCCTGCGCTCGGCCACCGGCAAGGATCGCGAACGCTTCGACAAGTTCTGCTGGGAGAACGGCTGGTGGCTCGAGGATTTCGTCCTCTTCGACGTCCTCCGCAAACGCTTCAAGAACGAAAGCTGGAACCGCTGGCCCCGCGAACTCGTCTATCGCGACCCGGTCGCCATCGAAAGGGTCCAGCACGAGTCCGCCGACGAACTCGCCGTCGACCGCTACCTGCAATTCGCCTTCTTCGAACAGTGGCGCGCGCTGCATTCGCGCTGCCGCCAGTCCGGCATACGCATCATCGGCGACGTCGCCATCTTCGTCAGCTACGACAGCGCCGATGTCTGGACCCATCCCGACATCTTCCAGTTGGACTCCGATCTCGAGCCGGAATTCGTCGCCGGCGTTCCGCCCGACGCCTTCTCCTCGACCGGACAGCGCTGGGGTAATCCCGTTTATCGCTGGGACAAGCTGCGCCAGCAGGGATACGACTGGTGGGAGAGTCGCATGCGCTGGGCGCTCTACACCTGCGACATCATCCGCCTCGATCACTTCCGCGGCTTTCAGCAGTACTGGGAGATTCCTGCCGCGGAGCCGACCGCCGTCCACGGCCGCTGGGTCGACGGCCCCAAGGACGATCTCTTCCATGTCCTGCGCCAGAAGCTCGGCGACCTGCCTTTCATCGCCGAAGATCTCGGACTCATCACTCCCGACGTCCACGCCCTCCGCGAAGGCCTGGGCATGCCGGGCATGCGCGTTCTGCAATTCGGCTTCGGAGACCCCGGCGCCCACATCTACCTGCCGCATCGCTACCAGCGCAATACCGTCGTCTATACCGGCACCCACGATAACGACACCACCATCGGCTGGTGGAACTCCATCCCCGAGGCGCAGCGCCGCCTCGTGCGCAGCTACCTCGGCGATGCCGAGGATGGCATCGCGTGGGCGATGATCCGCGCCGCCATATCGTCCATCGCGGATCTTTGCGTCGTCCCCCTGCAGGATGTCCTCGGGCTTGGCACCGACTGCCGCATGAACATCCCCAGCGTCGATGGCGGCAACTGGTCGTGGCGCTACAACCCCGGCATGCTCAAGCCGCAGTTGGCCGAAAAACTCGCGCTTCTTGCCGAAGTCAGCGACCGCCTCCCCAAGATCGATCCTTACACCCACTCCGACAACGACTTCGGCGCCTAAGTAGCGCTGGCGTCCTCGCCGGCTATCTTGGTTCTGTGGAGCACGGGTGCCCCCGCCTGCGCGGTGGAGGCGTAGGCCTGCAGGCCCACGAAAGCGTACGGGAGAAACGGGGGCTTGAGCCCTGGCGCATGTTCCCACCCTCGCAAAGCTCCCGTGTCACTTCCGCTTCGTTGGAAAGCGGCCACTTGCGATAAGATTGTCCGGAAATCCGATGAACTCTTCCTCGCAACCACCCGCAAAGAACGTAGCCGCTCACGTCGCCTTCATCTATGTTGACGTCGAAAGCGATGCGATGCTTCGTGAGAGCTTCCGCCAGATCGGTATCGAATGTCTCGTCGTCGATGCCCCCGAGCACCTTGCTCGCACGAAGATCGAGGGCTGCGTCGTCGGGCTCGATCACGAAAACGCGGGCCCGGTGCTGGAAATGCTCCGCAACTCTCGCAGCAACTCCCGTGTCGTCGTTTTCGGCCTCGAGCAGCAGCCCAATACGGCCGCGAAATTCCTGCGATACGGCGTTTCCGTCGTGCTCGAGAGTCCGCTCGACCGTCGCGCCGCGCTCAAAGCCGTCCGCGCCACTCGCGGCCTGCTTCTCAACGAGTTTCGCCGCTACGTCCGCATCCCCATAGCCCTCGAAGTCGCGGTCGCCTGTGGCAACGACACGTTCACCACTTACACCGAGGAGATCAGTGGCGGCGGATTGTCCTTCAAGGTGCCCGAGCGGCAGACGGTTTCCAGCGACGCCGTCCGCGTGGCCTTCGCGCTTCCTGCAAGGCCCAGGATGTCCATGGACGCCGTCGTCTGCTGGCAGAAGCCCGACGATCGCACCGCCGGAGTCCGCTTTGAAGGAAACGAGAGTGGCCGCCAGATCGTGAAAGGCTGGATCGACGACTACCTGCAACTCAGCTGATGGTAGGAAGGAGGTCGGTTACTTCGAAAGGTGGACGACCTTCTCGGTGAGAAAAGTGAAAGACTTCAGGACATGCTCGAATGCTTCCATCTCTTCTTTGGTCGCCGCCTTCTTCTCCTTCGACATCGCGAACGAGAAGCTGATGTGAGTATTAGCACCCGGATTCAAGTAGACGACGTATTCGTAATAAGCGTCAGGCTCGATGAAAGCTTTGGCTGACGTCTTATATTTGTCGTGCGAAAGGTTTAGGTCTTCAAACCTGACCTTCGGATACTTGGCTTTATACTCCGCGACATCTGTGGCCATGTCTTCTGCCGGATCTTCCGTGGTCTTGCGGTTGACTCGGATCCTGATATTCACGTGTGCGCTCCGCGATTCCTTGGCGCGGGGGAAGAAGACGGCGTTCACCGAATAGTCTCTGGCTGCCTTGTCGGTATCCGCGTCCCATCCTTCCGGTTCACTTGTACTGAACGAGAACCCTTTTCCGTAGATGATCAGCCCGTGCATGTCCTTCGGAGACTTGTCGGACTGCTCCTTCGGAGCGGCAGTCTGCGGAAGCGCCGCCGTAGAAATTGCAATCAAGAAGAAGACAGTTGACAGCCAGCTGCGTAGCTTCATACCAGCCAAGCTAACGCAACATCGACTGCTGGTGTAGGGAAATCGCTTTCACCAAATTGAAACGGCCCCACCGGTTTTGCCGATGAGGCCGCACAGTTACAACTTGCTAGACGATCCGATCTGTAAGCCGAATTCTGTCCACCCCTAAGGGCGTGGCGATCATTCCTCTAGGCCGTCGATTGCTCTACGGCTCCAGCGACCTACCCGAAAGTTTGGCGAACCGAGCCGATTCGCAAGTCCCGTCTATCCTGTCGGAACGCCCGGGACTTTCCTTTCCTATTTGGTCTTGCTCCGTGTGGGGTTTGCCATGCGCCGGATATCGCTACCCGGCCGGTGCGCTCTTACCGCACCTTTTCACCCTTACCACCCTTTAGGGGTTCGGCGGTATGTTCTCTGTGGCACTTTCCGTCAGCCGGGCTTGAACCCGGCGTGCCCGGACGTTATCCGGCACACTGCTCTGCGGAGTTCGGACTTTCCTCCCCCATTCCTGTTCTTTCCGGCCGAGGCCGGAGGTCAACAGGGTGGCGGCGATCACCCGACCGAACCGCTAACTCCACTATTATATTTCAGATTCGCCCATTCGAATTCAGGTTTACGAAACCCTTATCCCACAGCCAGATGCAGCGGACGCAGTTTGCAGACCGCCCGTCTTTCGTTTGTTAGACTTGAAGCTGTCACTGAGCTGTTCCTATGAGTTTTGTTGAAGCCTTGCGCATCGCCCTGCAATCGTTGTGGGCGAACAAGCTACGAACCGTCCTCACGCTGCTCGGCGTGGTCATCGGCGTGGCCGCGGTCATCGCCGACGTGACGTTCGTCAACGGCATCAACGGCTACGTGGCCGAGAAGATCTTCAACCTTGGCGCCGACGTCTTCATCATCTCCAAGGCTCCCAACGTCATCACCAACGTCGATCAGTATCTCGAAGGCCAGAAGCGCAAGGACATCAAGTACGACGACTACCTCGCCATCCGCGACGCCTGCACCCGCTGCAAATATGTCGGCGCATCGATCTATCGGTTCAACGCCAAGGTCAAGTACAACGAGCAGAACAGTTCCGACTCGTCGGCGCGCGGCTGGACTCCCTCGATGGGGCCCATTTACGACCTCGATCTCGAAGCCGGGCGTCCGCTCTCGGAGTCGGATGTGAGTTCGGCGACCGCCGTGGTCGTCATCGGCCACGACATCGCCGAGAATCTGATGGCCGATGTCGACCCGCTCGGCAAGGAACTCCGCGTGGATGGGCAGCTCTACACAGTCATCGGCGTGGGCGCGCCCAAGGGCAAGACCCTCGGGCAGAGCCAGGACAACTGGGTGATGTTGCCCATCACGACCTGGCTCAAGCAGTATGGCTCGAACACGAATAGCATCAAGATCTGGGGCAAGGCTTATGATACGGGCCCGCCGCTGGAAGCGGCGATCGACGAGGTGAGGGTGATCATGCGCAGCCGCCGCCACGACGCACCCGGCCAGAAAGATTCCTTCGAGGCCGAGACCAACTCGAACCTGCTCTCGATCTGGTCGAACGTGAGTGGAACGTTTTTCATCGTCACCATCGCCATCGCCTCGATCTCGCTGATCGTGGGCGGCATCGTCATCATGAATATCATGCTGGTCACGGTGACCGAGCGCACCCGCGAGATCGGCATCCGCAAGGCCCTGGGGGCGCGGCCGCGCGATATCCAGCGGCAATTCCTCATCGAATCTTCCACCATCGCGAGCGTGGGAGGATTCATCGGCGTTGTCATCGGGATCGTCGGCGCAAAAAGCATCACGCTTTGGATCGGGATGCCGTCGGCGATCAAGCTGTGGTCGGTGCTCGCGGTTCTGGCGGTCGCCTCGAGCGTGGGAATCTTCTTCGGCGTATATCCAGCCACCCTCGCGGCAAAGCTCGATCCCATCGAAGCCTTGAGGTCGGAGCTCTAGATGGCGCAAGCAGCCAAGACGACCGCGGTGATGGGCGAGATCGTCCGGCTTGCCATGGAGACGCTCGTCCGCAACAAGATGCGCTCGGCACTGACCATGCTCGGCATCGTCATCGGCGTCTCCACCATCATCTCCATCTCGTCGGTCGTCAATGGATTGAATTCCAACGTCCAGGGCATGGTCGAGCAGATGGGATCGAACATCATCTGGGCTTTCCACCTCGAGCCCTTCAACTTCGGGCGTCCCACGGCGGAGATGCTGAACCGCAAGGAATTGACGTATGACGATGCCATGGCGATGAAGGCCCTGCCCCACGTCAAGGCCGTCAGCGTGGGCATTCGCCTCTTCCTGCCGCAATTCGGCGCCGGAACCTACTCGGTGAAATACAACGGCCACATCGCCAAGAACACCATCCTCGAAGGCGATACCCCGGACGTCGCGCAGGTCTATGACATGGGCGCGGAGCGCGGGCGCGGCTACACCGAGACCGAAGACGACAATCGTTCTCCGGTGATCCTCATCGGGCACGACACGGCGCAGGAGCTGTTTGGCAATGAAGATCCGCTCGGCAAAGAGCTGAACATCGAGGGTCAGCTCTTTACCATCGTCGGCGTCGCCGAAAAGAAGAAGGCGGCTTTCAGCGGCGGCGCCAACCCGGAAGACAACATCATCTTTTTCCCTTACCACACCTTCAAGAAGCTGCATCCGGAACTGAAGCAGCACTGGATCAGTGTCAAGGCGACCTCGCAGCCCGACATGCAGAAGGCGCAGGACGAGATGAAAGAGCTGCTACGGCGGCGGCGAAGATTGCGTCCGGATCAGCCCGATAACTTCGCTGTATTCAGCTCGGACTCGATCATGCAGGTGTGGAACCAGTTGACCAGCGGCATCGTCATCTTCATGTTCGCCGTCTGCAGTGTCTCGCTGCTGGTGGGCGGGGTGGGCGTCATGGCCATCATGCTGGTGTCGGTGACCGAGCGCACCCGCGAGATCGGCGTGCGCAAGGCCATCGGGGCGCGGCGCGGCGATGTGTTGTTGCAGTTCACGTTGGAAGCGATCACCTTGACGGCGATCGGCGGAGTCATCGGCATTGCCTGCGGCGCGGTCATCACTTATACGATCCCACTGGTATTTACTTCATTCCCGGCGCACATGTCGTTGTTCTGGGTGCTGGTGGCGATCGGGTCGTCAGCCATGGTCGGCGTGGTCTTCGGGATCTATCCGGCCTACAAGGCCGCCAACCTCGATCCTATCGAAGCCTTGCGCCACGAATAAGGATCACGCGCGCGAGAGCTTGCCCGCCTTCAGCTTGAAGATCTCGCCGCGCCACTCCACCGTGTTTCCCGTAAAACTCACGATCCATACGTAGAGGCCGAGCAGGTCGCGCAGCGGCACCAGCCAGAGATCGCGCAGGGCGCGGTGATCGTTAAGCACCGCCCCGCAGAGGACCCATGCTTCCACCATGCGCAGCGCGAAGACCCCGGCGAGCAGGAGCGAACTCCAGGCCGCGGCCGCCGAGCAGGCGAAGGCCAGCAGCGCCCACGGCAG
>Ga0315268_10006754_pt1 | contig 12171 bp, 7 predicted proteins | sample C1_top_MG_FD_204535 | JGI IMG/M metagenome (GOLD analysis project Ga0315268, IMG submission 204535) | Sediment microbial communities from Yellowstone Lake, YNP, Wyoming, USA - C1_top | ecosystem: Environmental > Aquatic > Freshwater > Lake > Sediment | place: USA: Wyoming | collected 2017-08-01 | reverse complement strand
GACTACGGACGCGCAGCGATAAGCGCGTCCTTCGCTCAGGATGACAAAAGAAGAAGCTCAGGATGACAAAAAACAAAGCTCAGGATGGCAAGAGACTAAGAGTTGGGAAGATGCATGGGAAGTCAACGACCCCACCCTTAGCAAGGGCGGCTTAGGATGGAACGTGGGACAGAATCAAAAGCGAGACAAAGGGTGGATTCGACTGCGCGCCTGCGGCGCTCCGCTCACCATGACAAATGTACCTGAAGAGATGCAGAAGATGCGACGAGCTGCGCTATACTGCGGGACCTCTCTTCCTGTCATTTGCGGAGGCCTTCGATGCGCGGGACGATGATGGATTTTCCGCTGACGCTGACCACGATCCTGGAGCGTGCGGGAAAGCTGTTTCCGAAGAGCGAGCTGGTTTCGCGGCTGGCCGACGGGTCGCTGCATCGGTCGAACTACGGGGAGCTGCATGGTCGTGCCTACGCGCTGGCCGAGGCCCTGACGCGGGCCGGCCTGAAGCCGGGGGACCGGGTGGCGACGCTTTGCTGGAATCACACCTGGCACCTCGAAGCCTACTTCGGCATCCCGCTGGCGCACGGCGTGCTCCATACCTTGAACCTCCGGCTGTTTCCCCAGGACATCGCCTACATCGTCAACGACGCCGAAGACCGCTTCCTGATCGTGGACGACGTGCTGCTGCCGCTGTACGAGAAATTCCGCGAGCAGGTGAAGTTCGAACGCGTCTTCGTGGTGCCCTTTGGCGGCGGTAGCGCGGCCGGCGGTCATGAGAGTTACGAAGAGCTGCTGAAGACGGCGACCGGGAATTTTCGTCCGCCGGCGATCGACGAAGAAGATGCGGCGGCGATGTGCTACACCTCGGGCACCACGGGATTTCCCAAGGGCGTGGTGTATTCGCATCGCGCTCTGGTGCTGCATTCGATGATGGTGGCGTTGCCGGATGCCTGCTCGCAAAGTCAGCGCGACACGGTGATGCCGGTGGTACCGATGTTCCACGCCAATGCGTGGGGATGGCCTTACAGCGCGTCGATGATCGGCTGCAAGCAGGTTTTCCCAGGCTGCAAGCTGGATGCGGTGAGCCTGCTGGAGCTGATGGAGAAGGAGTCCGTGACCGGCGCAGCGGGCGTACCGACGCTCTGGATGCCAATGTTGGCGGAGCTCGACGGCCAGCCCGGACGCTGGAAGCTCCAGAAGGACATGTTGATCTTTTGTGGAGGTTCGGCGGCACCGGAGGCGCTGCTGCGCGGCCTCGACCGGCACGGCATACGGATGCGCCACTCGTGGGGGATGACCGAGCTGACGCCGGTGGGGACGGCGGCGCTGATCAAGAAGCATCTACAAGAATCAATGTCGGAAGACGAACTCTACGTGCAGCGATCGAAACAGGGGCTGCCGCTGCCGTTCGTGGAGGCGCGCGGGGTCAATGAACAAGGCGAGATCCCTTGGGACGGCCAGGCGATGGGCGAGTTGCAGGTGCGCGGGCCGTTCGTGGCGGGAAGCTATTACAAAGACCGCGAGCCCGAAAAGTGGACCGAAGATGGCTGGTTCCGCACCGGCGACGTGGTCTCGATCGACAGCGAGGGAACCCTGAAGATCGTCGACCGCTCCAAGGACGTCATCAAGTCGGGCGGAGAGTGGATCAGTTCGGTGGACCTGGAAAATCACCTGATGGGACATCCGGCGGTGCTGGAAGCCGCCGTCATCGGTTTGCCGCACCCGAAGTGGCTGGAGCGCCCGCTGGCCGCGGTGGTGTTGAGGCCGAACATGAAGGCCACGGAAGAGGAGTTGCGCGAGTGGCTGGCGCGGAAGTTCGAGAAGTGGCAGGTGCCCGATGGATTTGCGTTTGTCGATGAGATTCCGCGGACGGCGACGGGGAAGTTCCTGAAGACGAAGTTGAGGAAGCAACTGGCGGAGTGGAAGTGGTAGAACGGCAGCACTCAGCAGTTAGCAGTCAGCATTCAGTGGGTAAATTACGAATTACGACTTACGAATACGGAATGAAAACCTTATCGGCGAAAAAATAGAAGCCGTCAGAATCCAGCGGAAGGTAGATGCTGAATGCTGACGGCTAAGTGCTGAATGCTTCCTTTAGGCGGCGACGCCGCGGGGCTTCACATTCTCTTTGATGAATTTAACGATGTCGTCCATCGGGGTGCCGGGCTGGAAGACGGCGGCCACGCCGAGCTGCTTGAGGGCGGGGATGTCCTGGTCGGGGATGATGCCGCCGACGAGCACCAGCACGTCGTCCATCTTGTTCTGTTTGGCGAGGTCCATGACGCGGGGGATGATGGCGTTGTGCGCGCCCGAAAGGATGGAGAGACCGATGACGTCGACGTCCTCCTGGAGGGCGGCGTTGACGACCATCTCCGGAGTCTGGCGCAGGCCGGTGTAGATGACTTCCATGCCGGCGTCGCGCAGGGCGCGGGCGATGACCTTGGCGCCGCGGTCGTGTCCGTCGAGTCCGGGCTTGGCAACGAGTACGCGGATCTTCTGTTCGGGGGCCATAAAGAAGCCTTCAGCACTCAGCAGTCAGCCTTCAGCAAGTGCGACTGAACATGATAGCGCATGGGCACCTAGGGAGAACAGTTTTGGGGAGTACCCGCTGGCCCGGCTACCGGTTTGAAGAAATTGCGAATTACAAGCCGGGAATGCTGCACGAACGCTCACCTGTGGTAACCTTCGGCACACTTTCAGGGGGATGGGTCATGAAAACAGGATTCCGCGCACTCGTCGCGGGAGTTTTTCTTTGCGTTGCTCCGGCAGCGCTCATCGCACAAGGTCACAATCACGCCGAACATGACGCCGCGCAGCACATACAGGAGCGGGCTCCCTTGCTGGAGCACATCGGCAACCTGCATCACGCGGTCTCCACCCAAGATGCTTTAGCGCAACGCTACTTCGACCAGGGATTGATGATGCTTTATGCCTTCAATCACATGGAGGCGGAGCGCTCGTTCCGGTCGGCGGCCGCCGTGGATCCGCAACTGGCAATGGCGTGGTGGGGAGTGGGAATGGCGGTCGGCCCCAACCTCAACGACCAAGCCAGCCTGGAGAAAGACGCCAAGGGACGGGATGCGCTGTCGAAGGCGAAGAAGCTGAAGAAGTACGCTTCGGCCGAAGAGCGCGACCTGATCGACGCGCTGGCCAAGCGCTATGGCGCGAATTCGAAGGCGGAACTGCCGAAGCATGGCAAGAAATATGCCGAGGCGATGGGGAAAGTGGCGGCCCGGTATGCGGACGATCCGGACGCGATCACGCTCTATGCCGACGCGCTGATGAACACGATGCCGTGGGACTACTACAAGCCGGACGGCTCTCCGAAACCGGCCATCACGAAAGCGCTGACGGCGCTGGAGTCGGTGATGTCGCGCTGGCCGCAGCATCCGGGTGGAAACCATTTCTACATCCACGCGCAGGAAGCTGCGCATCCGGAACTTGCGGTGGCAGCCGCCGAGAGGCTGGGTCCGTTCGCTCCGGCCGCCGGGCACCTGGTGCACATGCCGTCGCACATCTGGGTGCGGGTGGGACGCTGGGATGACGCGGTGGTGGCCAACGAAGAGGCGTCGAAGGCGGACGAGGACTACATCACGCAATGCCACGCGCAGGGGCGGTATCCGCTGGGCTACTACCCGCATAACCTGCACATGCTGACCTTCGCGTCGATGATGGAAGGGCGCAGCGGCGCGGCGCTGGCGGCTTCGAAAAAAGCAGCCGCAAAGATGCCTCAGAACTTCCAGGAAGATCCGCCGTCGTACGCGGCATTGTTCGAATCGCAGCCGCTGTTCGTGATGGTGCGCTTCGGCCTGTGGGACGACATCCTTGCGTATCCGAAGCCGTTGGACAAGAAAGGTTTCGTGCAGGGGATGTGGCAGTACGCGCGGACGATGGCGATGGTGCGCAGCAACAAGCTGGACGACGCTGCGAAAGAACTGGCGGCGCTGGATGCGACGATGGCATCGCCGGGAATGCAGAGTTACAAGGTGCGAGGCAACGACGCGGAAGATCTGCTGAAGATCGCGCGCGACCTTGCGGCCGGCGAACTCGATTTGGCACGGAACAACAGCGATGCCGGGATCAAGAAATTCCAGGAAGCCGTCGCCGTGCAGGACCATCTGCACTACACCGAGCCGGAAGATTGGTATTACCCTTCGCGGCAATCGCTGGGCAACGCGCTGCTCAAGGCGGGGAAGAATGCCGAGGCCGAGAAGGTCTTTCGCGAAGACGTGAAAGAGCACGTCGGCAACGGCTGGGCGCTGTATGGACTCGAACAGAGCCTGCGGGCACAGGGAAAGAGCGCGGAAGCTGACGAAGTGGAACAGAAGTTCCAGAGGGCGTGGACGAAGGCCGACGTGAAGCTGACGGCGGCAGTGTTCTAGAAACTGTCGGAAGTCGGAAGTCTGAAGGCGAAAGAAGAGCCCGGCGGGTGCCGGGCTTTTAACTTGGGGCCCTTTCTTCAAGGTTGAGGCGTGCAGCGCGGCAGGTACAGATTCCGAAAAACACTGCAAAGAGTAGAGTCGCGGCGGACGCAAAAGGGTAAAACCAATCGGTTATCCCCCCGGTATGTTTCCACATGTCGATACACCTCGCCAAATAAAGCCCAAACACGGCTGCATTCGAAGCGGTCCCAAATGTCAACGAAGGTATAGAGCGTGTGGCCGGCCATGGCTTTCGTGGCTTTAGCATGGGCGAAAGATAGCAGAGCGCGAATCGTTTTAGAAGTTGAAAGAGCCCGGCGGGTGCCGGGCTTTTAACATTCGACTTACGACATTCGACTTACAACTGCATTACGCGAAGGCGCTCTCTTCGTAGGTTCCGTAGACTTCGCGGAGGGCTTCGCAGATCTCGCCGACGGTGGCGTAGGCGCGGACGGCGTCGACGATGAAGGGCATGGTGTTGACCGGCGAAATGTTGCCGTTGGTGCCGGCCTCGGGCGTCTGCGCGGCGGCGTGCTTGAGGGCTTCGAGGGCGCGGCGGACGTCGTCGTTATTGCGGCGCGCGCGCAGCGACTTGAGCTTCTCGGTCTGGCGATGGGCGACCGTGTCGTCGATGTAGAGGATGTGCGGCGAATCCTCTTCGATAATGAAGTCATTGGCGCCGACGATGACTTTCTCGCGGGCTTCGGCGGCGCGCTGGAACTGGTAGCTGGCCTCGGCGACTTCCTTCTGCGGGAAACCTTTTTCAATGGCTTTGACCATGCCGCCCATGGCGTCGAGCTTGTCGAAGTATTCGAATGCGCCGTTTTCCATGTCGAGCGTCAGGCGTTCGACGAAGTAGGAACCGGCGAGCGGATCGATGGTCTGGGCGACTCCACTTTCATAGGCGATGATCTGCTGGGTGCGGAGCGCGGTGCGCGCGGCTTCGGCCGTGGGCAGGGCGAGGGCTTCGTCGAAGCTGTCCGTGTGCAGCGACTGGGTCCCGCCGAGGACTCCGGCGAGCGCCTGGATGGCGACCCGCGCGATGTTGTTCATCGGCTGTTGCGCGGTGAGCGAGACGCCGGCGGTCTGGGTGTGGAAGCGCATCAGCCAGGTGCGCTCGTTCCTGGCCTTGAAGCGGTCCTTCATCAGGCGATACCAGATCTTGCGGGCGGCGCGGTACTTGGCGATCTCTTCGAAGAAATCGTTGTGGGCGTTGAAGAAGAAGCTGAGGCGCGGGCCGAAGTCGTCGACATCGAGATGGCGCCGCTGCGCCCACTCCACGTATTCCACGCCGTCGTAGATGGTGAAGGCAAGCTCCTGGAGGGCGGTCGAGCCGGCCTCGCGGATGTGGTAGCCGGAGATGGAGACGGTGTTGAAGCGCGGCGTGAATTTCGCGCCGAACTCGAAGGTGTCGATGACCAGGCGCATGGAGGGCGCGGGAGGATAGATGTACTCCTTCTGCGCGATGTATTCCTTGAGGATGTCGTTCTGCAGGGTGCCGCCGAGTTTTTTCCAGTCGGCGCCCTGTTTTTCGCCGACCACGAGGTACATCGCCCAGAGGATCGAGGCTGGAGAATTGATGGTCATCGATACAGTGGTCTTCTCCAGGTCGATGCCGCCGAAGAGGATCTCCATGTCTTCGAGGGAATCGATGGCGACGCCGCACTTGCCGACTTCGCCTTCCGCGAAGGGATGATCGGAGTCGTAGCCCATCAGGGTGGGCAGGTCGAAGGCCACACTCAGGCCGCCGGCGCCGTGCGCGAGCAATTCCTTATAGCGGGCATTGGTCTCCTCGGGCGAGGCGAAGCCGGAGAACTGGCGCATCGTCCAAAGCTTGCCGCGATAGCCGCTGGCGTGGATGCCCCTCGTGTACGGAGCCTGCCCGGGGTAGCCAAGATATTTTTCGTACGTCCAGTCTTCAGGAAGGTCGGCCTCGGTGTAGAGGCGGCGGATGGGGCGGTTGCTGATGGTCGAATAGCGTGGGTTGCCGTGGGCATCGAGATTGGTGCCGGTGGCGGCGCCGATGGCGCGCTCGGGCTGCTTCTCGAGCAGGCGGGCGAGCGTGGTCTCGGCCCAACGGCGTTCGCCCTCGCTGGGGTGACGCCCCTCGAATACATCGGCGATCGGCGATTCAGCTACGGGTTTGGTCGGTTTGAAGCTATCGGACATTGCTCACCTTAATTTCGAGAAGCGAAAACCCTTCAGGATAAAGGATGCGGCTGGGGTGAAGCAACACGAATGCGGAACTGGGAACGCGGAATGCTGAACGAAAGGCAAAACCCTGAACCACAGATCGGCACGAATGAACACGGAGGGAAAAGGCGTTCACCGCGGAGGGCGGAGGGGGCGGGCAGGACCGGGAGGAAGACCGGAAAGCCTGCGATCAACGCTTCGGTGGCCGTCCCATCTCCCAGGCCTTGGCGTATTTCCAGCTGACGTAGACGGCGTGGTAGAAGTGCAGGAGGAAGCCTTCGCGGCCGTCGAGGAAGCCTCCGCGCAGGAAGTAGTTATAGATGAATGTGAATTTTGTGCGGCCGATCACGTTAAAGAGGAAGACCAGCAGGTTGCGGTTGGTGACGCCGCGCGCCGCGGCCGCTTCCGCGCCGAGCGACGAATAGTGGTTCATGTGGTCGATGTAGCCGGCCAACGTCGGGTAGGAATGGTGGTGGAGCGGGAAGTTCAGTTCGCTGACCGCGCCCGTGACCTGGATGGTCTCGTGGACGGGACGCTCTTCGAAGAGCGCGGTGCCGCGCTGGAAGAGTCGTATCTTGCGGTCGGGCCAGAAGCCGCCGTGGCGCATCCAGCGGCCGAGGAACATGTTGCGGCGCGCGATGGAGAAGGCCGTGCCGCTCGCGCTAGTGGCAGGAGTGCCCTCGGGGGCCGCATGTTCCTGGAGCAGGTGCGCGATCTCCGAGCGCAGTCCATCGCTGACCTCCTCATCGGCGTCGAGCGAGAGTATCCACTGCCCGGTACATTTCTCGATGGCGGAGTTCTTCTGCGCCGCAAAACCCTTCCACGCCTCGGCAAAGATCTTGATCTTGGGGCCGAACTCCTGAGCGATGACGAGGGTGAGGTCGGTGGAGCCGGAATCGACGATGACGATCTCATCGGCGAGTTCGATCACGCTCTTGAGGGTGCGAGCGATGTTGGCTTCTTCGTTAAAAGTAATGATTGCGATGGAAAGCGTCATTTCGAACTCATTTCCAGTCTCGCAGCGAACGCTACTCTGGCGGTGATAATGGCGACGGACAAGTTCATCGCGGAAAGATTACCGCAGAGGACGCGGAGTGCGCTGAGGAATTTCAGCGCAATAGAAAGCCGCGGCCCGAGGGCCGCGGCGGAGGGTTGGAGCCGGCTGCCTACTGCTTGGGCGGCTGCTGTGGTTGGACGGCCGGCAGGCCAGAGGGCTGCTGCATCTGTTGTTGCAGCTGCTGAATCTGCTGATCGGGCGTGAGCTGCATCTGCTGCTGCATCTGCTGCGTGCTCTGGATGCTGGCGTCAGAGGCGCGAACCACGTTGGGCACGCTGGGCGTCGAGTTGACGGCTCCGGTCACGGCTTCCTGCAAGACGATGCCATTCTTTTCCAGGGTTGCTGCGGTCACCTGATCGAGGGCGACGCGCGCCTTCTCATAAGCTGACATGGCCGCGACGAGGTTCGATTCCGCCTGGGCTTCGTCACGCGAAGCCTGCAACACGAGGTAGCTGGTGGAAGCGCCGAGCGCGTACTTCTTCTGTTCGGCGTCGAGGCTCTGCATGGCGAGGTCGCGAGCGGCTTGCGCCGCGGCAATGCCGGCCTTGTTCTGCTGCACCGCGTAAGCCGCGTTGCGCACGGTGATGGCGATGGTGTTCTTCAACTGCTGCAAGCGCATCTGCGCCTGGCGATACTCGAGCTCCGAACGCACCTGGTCGGCTTGGGCGGCGCGATTACGCAGTGGAATGCTGAGCTGCACGGCCACACCCTTGTCGGGTGAGGAGTTGTCGAACAGGTTGCCAAAAGCCGTGCCGTAGCCCGTGGCCGAAGGAATCGACCCGGTTGGGATGCAACCGGTCAAAGTCGGGTTGACCGCGCAAGTCGAAGCCGGGTTGATGGTGCCGGCCAGCGACGATGCGCCGTAGAAGCCGAGCAGGTCGAGCGTCGGTTTCATCGCGTTGCGAGAGGTGCGGCGGGTCAAGTCGCGGTTCTGCAAGTCGATCATCGAGCTGGCGATGTCGGGGCTCTTGTCGAGCGCGGTCTTCACCAGCTCTTCGGCGGAAGGCAGCACCTCGTTGGAGATGGTCATGGTGTCGGTCGGGACCACCGGAGCCGCGCCCAGGGTGTTGTCGAGGTTGCGGGTGATGGCGTTCTTCATCAGCAGTTCCTGGTACTGGAGGTTGGTCTGCGAAACGATCAACGCCTGGGTGCTGGTCGCCACCTGGCTCTGGGCGCGCACGATCTCGATGGGAGCAAGAGTCCCAATCTCGACCTGCTTGCGGTTATCGCTGAGGGTGCGGTTGGCGAATTCAAGCGAGCGCTCCTGCACCTTCATGTTCTCGTAGGCGTTGACCAGGTCCCAGTAAATGTTCTGGATCTGGGAGACGGTGGAGATGATCTGCGCCTTGAACGAGGTGTCAGAGATCTTCTTGTTGTTCTTCGCCTGGATGATGAAGCGGCGATTGTTCTCGAGTCCCCAACCCTGAAATAGGTGTTGGCGCAAGGTTGCCTTGAAGTTGTTGCTGAACTGCGGGCTGAAGGTCGAGCGCGGAGAATCGGTGGTGAAGCGGCTGTTGTTAAAAGACACGCTCAGCGCCGAACCGGTCGACCAGCCCTGGGTGTAGGCGTAGTTGTTGGTCAAGGTCTTTTGCGTGATCGAGCTGAGGCCGCCGCTGAATAACGAGTTCGACTGCGGAGAGCTCGCATTCTCGTACTGGAAGGTGCCGGTGATGGTGGGGTCAAAGGAATCGACCGCGGGGCCGACGCCCGAAGTGCTGGCGACGATGCCGCCGCTGCCCGAACCGGCGCCGCCGGTGCCGGTCGAAGTGCCGCCCGCGCCGCTGCCGGAGGAGTTGACGCCGGTGCCGCTTCCGCCGACGGTGCCGCTGACGAGGCCGGTGTTGACGCCACGCGCGGAGCCGCCCGAGGAGGTGCGCAGGATGTCAGTGTCGGCGATGTTGAGGTTGTAACGGGCGATGGCGATGTCGAGGTTGTTCTCGAGGGCCAAGGCGATCGCGTCATTCAACGAAAGGTAGAGCGTCCCGTTCTTCACCAGTTGGTCGATACGCGGAGCGTTGTTCAGCATGGGAGGAGGCACGCTGCGTCCGGTGTACGACTTGGGGCTCCACATGGGAGCCGACTTGCTGTAGTCGTACTGCGGGGTGGGAGCGTTGGGGGCGGCGGCAGGGGTTTGCACGCTGGCCTGCGCCGTGGCAGGCTGGGAACCGTTCTGCGCCAACACACTCGACGAAAAAATTGCCAGGGCAAACAAGATCACCAACGCCCTGGAGCACGACTGGACACCACGCGAGACTGGCATTCGACTATCTCCGCTATAAGATCGTTTCAAAGAAAAAACTCTGGCCCTGTCTAAGCTACATACGAAGCACGGCTTGCTACGGTTCCAAGATTCACGAATCTGCCCTGGCCTGGGACCGCGAGAGCCGGCTCGAAACCGCCTACGGGGTTTTACTTTCAGCCCCGCAAGTGGACCGGGAAAGGCGAGGAAGTGCTTTTATTACTTCACGCATCCGGAAGTGCCTTAGTATAGCCGACCAGAGCTGCCTTCCAGTAATAACGGGTAGGGCAGAGGGGCCACCGGTTTCCCATATGAGCTTGGCGCGTAACCTCAAACTGACGCTGGTTTACGACGGATCCGACTTCCACGGATGGCAGATCCAGCCCGGCTTGGAGACGGTACAGGGAACTCTCTCCGAAGTGATTGGACGCACGACCGGGGAAAAGGTACTGCCGCAAGGTTCCGGAAGGACCGATGCCGGGGTCCATGCCCTCGGCCAGGTGGCCACCTTCAAGACGGAATCGCCGATCCCGCTGGAAAACCTGCAGATCGTGTTGAACGACCGGCTACCGCCCTCGATACGGGTCCTCGGGATCGAACACGTGGCCGACGATTTCCATGCGCGACACTCGGCGCGGCGCAAGCATTACCAATACCGAATTTACCGTTCTGGGATCGTGCCGCCGTTCCTGCGGCGGTACGTCACCCATCACCCATTTCCGCTGGACGAAGCGGCGATGCAGGCGGCGGCCGCCGCGGTGACCGGCGAACACGATTTCACCTCGTTCGCCGCCTCCGACCCGGACCGGACGGCGCGCCTGGAGAGCGCATCCGAGGACGATGGCGGGCTGCTGGTCAAGCACGCGACCCATCTCCGCACCATCTACGAATCTCGATTCGAGCGCGGCAGCGAGGAGCTGGTGTACCACGTCTGCGGCAACGGCTTCCTGCACCACATGGTGCGCAACCTGGTGGGAACCCTCCTACTGGTCGGTAAAGGAACCTTGAAGCCCGCGGACATCGGGCGCATCCTTGAAGCCCGGGACCGTTCGGCGGCCGGAGCCACGGCACCGGCCTCGGGGCTGTACCTGCTGAAAGTGGAGTACTGAGCCATGGAAACTTCGTTGAGCGGAAGCAAGCCGGCAAGTACATTCACGAGCCTGAATCCCGCAACCGGGGAGACGATCGGCACGTTCGGCATCGCCACGGCCTCGGAAGTGCGCGGCGCGGTGGCGGTCGCCAAATTTGTGCAGCAGAAGTGGGCGCGCGAACCGATCTCCCACCGCATCGAGGTCCTGAAACGTTTCCAGCAGGTGCTGGCCTTGCGCAAAGAGGAGGTGGCGGCGCTGATCTCGGCCGAGGCGGGCAAGCCGGTGGTCGAGGCCCTCACCTCCGAGATCCTGGTAGTGCTGGACGCGGCGCGCTTCTGCACGGAGAACGTGTACAAGACGATGCGCGAAGAAGCGATGGGCATGGGCAACCTGGCGATGGCCGGCAAACGGGGCCGCCTGGTCTTCGAGCCGATCGGCGTGGTCGGCATCATCGCGCCCTGGAACTATCCGTTCTCGATCCCGGCGGTGGATGCGCTTGCCGCGCTGGTGCTGGGCAATGGCGTGGTGCTCAAGCCCAGTGAGCTGACTCCCGCCTGCGGACACAAGCTGCAAACCCTGCTGATGGAGTCGGGCCTGCCGGCAGGATTGTTCCAGGTGGTGGACGGATTCGGCGAGACCGGGGCGGCCCTGATCACGGCCGGGGTCGACAAGATCATCTTCACCGGCTCGGTTCCCACCGGGCGGCTGGTGGGCGCCGCCTGCGCCGAACAACTGGTGCCGTGTGTGCTCGAGCTGGGCGGCAAAGACGCGATGCTGGTGCTGGAAGACGCCGACGTCGATGTCGCCTCCAGCGCCGCCGTGTGGGGTTCGATGATGAATGCCGGGCAGACCTGCATCTCGGTGGAACGCTGCTTCGTGCATCGCTCGATCTTTGACGAGTTCCTCGATGCCTGCGTGGACAAGGTCCGCGCGCTGCGCGTCGGCAACGGGGCCGATCCCCACTCCGATGTCGGACCGATGATCTCGCAGCGGCAGTTGGAGATCGTGGAAAGACAGGTTCTGCATGCCGTCGAAGAGGGTGCCCATGCGGTTTGCGGCGGACACCGCCTGCCCGATCTTGGCGCCAACTTCTTTGCCCCGACCGTGGTCACCAATATCCCGGCGGACGCGCCGCTGTGGTGCGAGGAGACCTTCGGACCCGTGCTGGCGATC
>Ga0315268_10006753_pt1 | contig 12172 bp, 8 predicted proteins | sample C1_top_MG_FD_204535 | JGI IMG/M metagenome (GOLD analysis project Ga0315268, IMG submission 204535) | Sediment microbial communities from Yellowstone Lake, YNP, Wyoming, USA - C1_top | ecosystem: Environmental > Aquatic > Freshwater > Lake > Sediment | place: USA: Wyoming | collected 2017-08-01 | reverse complement strand
CGCAGCTTCGCTCCACGCTTCCTCCCCACACTCAGTCGCCCTCATGCAGTTGCGCTTCGCTTCGTTCGCTGTGATCAACTTGCGGCGGGACTTGCACCCGCAAGAGTGCGCCCGTGCCGGGCGCACAAAAAAATCCCCTCCATTAGGAGGGGATCCAGTGCGAAACCGCGTTAACGCGGCTTGCCTACTTCTTAAGACCGCTTCGCGCGCCGCGCAACCCCGAGGCCAAGCAGGCCGAGGCCAAGCAGGGCGAGGCTTGCAGGCTCCGGAACAACCGTAGCGCCGCGAATGTTAGACGAGCCTTGCAGGCACCACGCGCCGGCTATGGCAGTGCCGTTACTGCAACCAGTAGCCAGGCCATCGGCAACGTCCTTTGGGTTCAAAAAATTGTTGTTGCTGGATGAGGTTAACGCGATATCCGCGAACCCACCGAGGCCGTCGCCAATGCTGTTGCCGTTAAGATATGCCTGAACAGAAGCCAAGCCGAACGCGCCGGGATTGACGTCGAGCAGACCGGCACCGGTTTGTGAAAGCGAAGCGCCAGTCAGCGTGCCGGCACCGTTCAAAGTCTGCGTGGGACCCATACCCGGGTTGAGGGCGAAGATTGGATCAGCGAAAGTATGGCCAGTGAGTTGCACCCACTTGGTCATGCCGCCGCCAGTGATGGTCGCGATGTTAGCGAGCGAATCTTGGGTCAATAAATTGATCGCAGCACTGGAACTGTAATAAAGGTCGACAACGCCGCCCGTGAACTGCACTTGGGAGCCATTAAAAGCCGAAACAGTGTAGTCGTGGAAATAGTAGTAAAGGGAACAATTGGATCCGCCGCCGGCGCAATAGCTCGAAGCGCCATTCACGGTTGAGACCAGACCGTATCCCTGCAACTTGTCGGTCGTACCGAGCACAAGCGTTTCAGCGAGCGTTGAAGTTTCTAGGTGCGACGTTGCGCCGATCGATCCGAAGTCGATGCCACCGACCGTAATCGCCGAAGCGGGGATGGAAGCCGCGATACCGAGTGCGGCGACAACCGCGGAGATAGTCATTTTCATGATATTAGCCCTTCTAACGTTGGTTAAGGTGGAGCCCAATCGGTGGGCTTGCCTTACATAAAGCAATGGCTGTGCCATATCGCGAAGCGCTGCAAATAAATACAATATATTCAACTAATTAAAATATCTGGCTTGCTTTATTGCCTTGCCGGGTTGAGGCTTTTAATGGGCTGGCGTAAAATTTTTCGACAAAGGGTGAAGGGCTTTCCTGGCTCTCTTCTCTTATAATATAGAGGCGTGACGATTAGATCGCCCCCGATAAGGGTTGGCACCCCTTGAGCATCTGCCTCTCCCGAGGTCCACGAATAACTTATTGCAGCTTCTTGAGATAATCTTTGGAAAAAACCTTGTCCGGCAAGTCGCGCAACTTCATGTTGCTGTACTCAAGCACAGATATAGCGCCCGGCTTGAGGGCATCCTGTATGAGCATGCGTGTCGGCCGCTGTTCGCCTGCCATGGTTTTGAAATTTTCATAGGTGCTGGTTTTCAACAGACGGCCGGAGAGAGAATAGAACTCGGCCTTGCGTGGCCGATAGTTGGATTTGTTTACCCATAACAAGACTCGATGGTAGGTAACACTGCGGTCCACGGCCAGCAGTTCGAGTACGTAGTAATCTTCGCCCTCCAATTTCTCGGTACGCAGCAATTTTGGCGTGTAGTCACCAGTAAAGTTAGCGCGCGCCAGGTCGCCGTTCGCTACCTGCCCGGTGAGGCGTAGGGCCAGCCCAAGCCGGATGGGTTGAGAAACATCGGGCATGAATACCCAGAGATCGCGGCCTTTCATCAGCATGATCTGTCCCCGTTCCGACGCCGGTTCAAGTATCATAACTACCGTATTGTCATTTCCTTTGGAGAGTATCCGGTAGCTCCGCTGTTCCGTAGCTTCGCCAGGCGAAGCGCTGACAATATTGACGTCGACCTGGAAGCCCTGGGACGGGAATCGTATCTCGTCGGATTTTTCCAGGATGCTGCGCGCCACGGGATCGTCCGCAGAGGGGGGCTCGGCAGCCGCAGTGATGCTGGCCAGGGTCAAGATTAAGGAAGTAATTAAAAAACAGGCTCGGAAAAGTGACTTCATGGACATGACGCTAATCCTTCAAACGGTGCAGCCCTTCGCGGATGTGTTGCAATGAGCCTCGTCCGAGTCGAAGGCATAAGCAAAGAGTATCTGCTCGGAGAGCAAAAAGTCGTTGCGCTGAAAGATATCACACTCTCCATCGAGGAGGGCGTGTTTTTGGCCATTGCCGGGCCATCCGGAAGCGGTAAGACTACATTGCTAAACATCATCGGCTGCATTGATACGCCGAGCCGTGGCAAGGTTTTCATTGACGATGTGGAAGTCGCCGGCCGTTCACCGGATGAGTTGGCCGACTTGCGTGCTCACACCATCGGCTTTATCTTTCAGACCTTCAATCTGTTCCCGGTGTTGACTGCCGGGGAAAATGTAGAGTACCCCCTGCTTCAGTTGCCTGAGATCAGCCGTGCAGAACGGCGCAAGCGGGTAGCGCGATTTCTGAAAGTGGTGGGGCTGGAACGCCATGCCACACACATGCCTAATCAACTGAGCGGCGGGCAACGTCAGCGGGTCGCGATCGCAAGAGCGCTGGCGATCAATCCGCGTATCGTCCTGGCCGACGAGCCAACGGCAAATCTGGATAGCAAGACGGGTGAGAGCATCCTGAGTCTGATGAAAGAAATCAACCGGCGCTACGGCACGACCTTTATTTTTTCCACACATGATCGTCGTGTTATGGCAATGGCCGATCGCCTTATACGTATCGATGATGGCCGCGTCACCATGCTTGGCTTAAAAGCCGATAAACGATGGAAATCGGTCCGGCCGAATTACACATTGGTAAATGAGCAAGGGGGGTAGCATGATTTCACGTTTGGCAAGGGTGATAGGGGTAGTCGCGCTGGGCGCGCCAGTTCTGGCGAGCGCGTCGGGAACGGACGCTTTAAATATGCCCGGCAAGCCGGCACCCTGGCTGCTGGCCGCTGGAGACGCGGATCCACCGCTGTCCAAGGACGCCCTCTTCGATATTCCCCCTGCGAAAAAAACCAGTCCCGCAAGTTCGAAGAAAAAAGCTGGAGACGTACCTGAATCAAAAGATGACTTGTTCGGCATCGGCCCCAAAACCGAGCAGGACAAGGGCGCGCCGGCCAGTAAAGCGGCGCTTTTCGACGATGCGGCATTGGCCTCGGATCAGGATAAGGCGGCGTCGCGCTGGCACGGGTTCTTCCAGACGGAGCATGCCTATACTTATTCGTCCCCGGCACACTGGTCAAAGGTCATGGGGCGTCTCGAGCTCGGCACGGAGGGCAGCCTCGGCCAGGGCATTCATTGGAAAGCCAGCGGCCGCTTGGACTACAACGCGGTGTACGATCTCACGCACTTTTATCAGGATTCGGTGCGTGATGACCAGCGGCTAGGGATCCAGTTCCGTGAAACCTATCTGGATTTTAGCGGGGCCGGGCTGGATTGGCGCGTGGGCCGGCAACAGATTGTTTGGGGCGAGATGGTCGGTGTGTTCGTGGCCGACGTCGTCTCTGCTAAGGATCTGCGTGAATTCATTCTGCCCGACTTCCAAGTGCTGCGCATCCCGCAATGGGCGGCGCGCGCCGAGTATTTCAAGAACGACTTTCACGCCGAACTGATCTGGATTCCCTTTCCCAGTTACGACAAGATCGGCAAACCGAAAGATTTCAGCCAGCCCGGCGCGGGGTCGGATTTTTATCCCTATCCGCCTACTCCTTCCGGCTATCCGGTTGCCTTCCGGGACGAAGTGTTGCCCGATAATCGCGTAGGCAACTCCAATTACGGCTTGCGCCTTACCCAACTGACCCATGGCTGGGATATGTCCGGGTTTGTCTACAACAGCATGGATAGTCAACCGACCTTCTACCGTCAACTGGTATCCGCGCCCACGCCCTACTTCCTCTACACCCCCAGCCATGATCGCATCTGGCAAACGGGCGGAACCCTCGCCAAAGACTTAGGCACCTTCGTTCTTAAAGGGGAAGCGGTCTATACCAACGGGCGCCGCTACAATACGCTTAGCCTCGCTGACAGCAATGGCGTGGTGAAACAAAATACGCTCGACTGGATCGTTGGCCTGGACTTCAATCCCACCGCGCAGACTCGGGTAAATACGCAGTTGTATCAGCGCATTTATTTTAATCATGATCCGAATATCATTCCTGACCGGATCGAGAACGATGTTTCTCTGCTGGTAAACCACAAGTTTCACCACAACTGGGAGGCGGAAGCCTTGCTGGTTCACAGCCTCAATCGTAGCGACTGGATGTTCCGCCCCAAAGTGAACTGGGGGTTTGAGCGCAACTGGCGCCTGACATTCGGACTGGATACGTTCGGGGGGCCGCCCACCGGTTTGTTTGGCCAATACAACAAGCAGGACCGGGTCTACACCGAGCTACGCCGCGATTTCTAGCCTGGGCCGAGGCGGGCGAGGGCTTAAACATTCTGCCGTAGCGCATCCACCACGGGTATGCGGCGTACCCGCGCCGCCGGCAGGAGCGCGGCGACAATGGTGGCGATCAGCCCCACCGCGAAAGCCCCGGCGACGATCGAAGGCACCACGCGAATGCGGGCGATATAGCTTAGGTCCGCGTTGGGCGGCGGCGGCATGGGAATGCCGACAGCCGAGATAAGCAGCGCTAAGACGATACCCAGTATCACGCCCAGGGTAGCGCCGGCCAAACCGATAATGGCGTTCTCCGCGATGATCAGGACGAATACTTTGCGACTGCGATTGCCTAAAGCCATCATGGTGCCGAATTCACCCACCCGCTCATAGACGCTCATGTTGACGCTGTTGACCACGCTTAACAGCACCATCAACAGGATGATGAGGCGCAGCCCGCCGAACTGCACTTGGTACATCTTCACTGCCTTGGTATAGAAGTCATTCAGATCCAGCCACGTTTTTACTTCCAATCCTGCTCCGGCATATTGCTTGGATAAAGCGGCTGCGATGGACTCCGTGTCCCGCGTCCGCCGCAGTGACACTACCAGCGTGTTGACCCCATGCGTGGCGAGCAAACCCTGGGCCGCCGCCAAGGGGATACGCACGGCACGCGCGTCGTAGTCCTTAGAGAAAGTCTGAAATATGCCGACCACTTGGAACTCGAGGCTGTTCAGCGCGCCATCGGCGGTGTTCATCACCAGGGTTGCCCAGTCTCCGGGTTTGAGTTTCAGTGCGTGGGCCACGCCGTAACCCACCATCATGCCGTTTTTATCCTTGTCCTCGAGCTTGCGCCCCGCCGTGATTACCATGCCACTCCCAAGCCTAGCCTCCCGGGACGCTTCTACACCCTCTCCAACGACGGGCCGGTCGGAGCGGCCATTGTTAAGCAAACCGGCAAAATAGATTCTGCCCATTACGTCATTCACTCCGGCCATTGCGGATATCTCCTTGCGTATCGGCTCGGGGTTGGCAATCAAATATTTCTCGGGGCTGCGGGCGCCACGCTCGAAATAACCGGTGCGTGAAACTTGCAAGTGGCCGGACTGGGAGTGAATCAGAACTTCGCCGAGCTGGCTAATAATATCGTGCACGAATCCGCCGCTCAAAATGAGCGCCACCACCCCGGCAACGATAGCCAAAAGCGTCATGCCGGTGCGGCTTTTGTGGCGCAAGACATTGCGTAGGGCGAGTGTCCACATGGCTATCGTCCTCAGCGGTTGTGGCGCAGAGCATCAACAATCACCAAGCGCGAAGCGCGCCAAGCAGGGTAGATACTGGCAATGAGCGTTGTCGCAACAGCAAGCAGAAGCGCCTCCACGACGATCTGGGGCGTGATGAGAATCGTAGCGATGACATCGCGCGAAAAGCCCGGTCCGGCTGGTATGAGAATACCTGCCGCCGAGATGGCGTCGCCCGCCAGATAACCCAGCAAGACGCCAAGCGCCCCGCCGATAACACCCAGCTGCGCTCCCTCCATCAGAAAAAGCCCGAGTATCCGCTTTCGCCTTACTCCTAATGCCATGGCGGTGCCGATTTCGACCGTGCGCTCCATTACGCTCATTGTCATGGTGTTGCTGATGCTAAGCACGATGATGACGGCGATGATTAGCTTGACCACCCCCAGCTGGCGAGAAAAAAGCGCCACCGTCTTGTTATAGAAATCTGCCAGCTTAGTCCAGGGTACTATTTCGAACTGCTTGAGGCTCGGCTCATTCTGCAGACGGGTCAGCACAGTGTTGGTCAGTTCGGTTCGCTTTAACATAACAACCCAAACATGGGAGCCCTTGACCCGCAATAGCTTGCGGGCCAAAGCGATAGGCACCCGCAGCATGACATCGTCCAAAGCTTTCAGAGAGGTAGCGGCTAGACCCCGCACCTTGGTCTCTATCGCGTTGATACCTCCGCCCGGAGTATTGGTGAGAAGCACGACCGTGTCACCCACCTTAACACCCAAGTTAGCCGCCAACCCCGCTCCGAGGAGAATGCCATTCGGTTCCGCGGGATCCAGCGTCTTGCCTTCGACAATAATTGAGCTGCGCGACAAAGGGTCTTGCGTGGGATCGATTCCCATCCCCAGGAACGACAACGTACTGTCGCCATGGCTGATCAGGCCGTTAAAAACCAGGCGGGGCGCAACCAACCGCACACCCGGCGTATGTTGCAACACGGAAAAGGCTTGCGAGTCTTCCGGCATGATGAAGGCGAGCGGGTTAGCCTGGCCAGCCTCCTGGTAACCGCGCTTGCTTACCTGTATATGGCCGTACTGCTGACCGATAGCCAGTTCCCGGTTTGCCCGGAAGATCCATTCTATATAGCCCGCGGCGAGCATCATCGCCATGACGCCAAAGCTAATGGCGGCAATGGCGATAACACTTCGCCGCCGCTGACGCAGGACATTGCGTAGGGCAAGACGAAAATCGACAGCCAGGATATTAATGATCGTCAAGCTATTGAATTACGGCCGCAAGAATATTTGCTGGCCAAGCATACTCGACATCGACACCACCATCAAACCCTCGGCGTAGCAGGCGCGAAACGCGCCCTCGTGGCACGCCGATCATAACTTGGACAGCAGCGCCTTGGCTTGATTCTGCTCGGGGAAGGTGCCACCGATCTTCAGCGCCGCATCGAGTTCTTTTCGCGCACCGGCGCTATCCCCGCCCTTCCACAGCGCGACCGCGTAGTGGTAACGGATGCTGGCCGCACGTGGCGCGCCGGCAACCGCCTGTTTCAATATTGCTGCGCCCCGCTTAAGGTCGCTGCCACTCTCCACCAATATCCAACCCAGTGTGTCTGCGACCGCGGGATCATCCGGATTAAGCTGGTGAGCCTTCTCCGCGCTAGCTGCCGCCCGCGGATCGTGTTCCTGCTGATAGAGCACCGCTAGGTTATTGAGCGCAGCCACGTTTTTAGGTGCATGCGTCAGCACGATTTCATACTGCTGAATGGCCGCTTTAATTAGCCCGCGCTGGGCTAGGCTAGACGCCAGATACACACGAGCTTTCACTTCTGCCGGCTGTTGCGCCAGCCATTTCAAGAGTTGCTGGTCGGCCTCGCCCGCCCGCCCGGACAGAGCCATACTTTGGTGCACGCTGATGGCGGTAAGTCCGTCCTTGCGCAAAGCAAACGCCGCCATATAGGGCTGTACCGCCTCGGCATATTTTCCCTGGCGCATGAAAATATCACCCTCCAACATGTCGCCTTCGGGCACCAGCAATTTGCGCTGCTGCATTTGCTTAGCCAACGCGAGCGCTTGTTCCGGCTTTCCGTCGACCAGATCAAGGGTCGCCAGGGCCGCATAGACATCCGCGTTATCCGGCGCGATCTTTAATGCATTGCTCAAGGTAGCCCGCGCATCGGCGGGGCGCCCCATACCCCCTTGTATGCTGGCGATACGAATCAAATAAGGGATAGCATTCGGGTGGCGGGCAAGTATTTGGTTGAACGAAGCCAGCGCATTTTCTTTTTCGCCCGCCGCGAGCTGGACGCTTCCCAGAAGATCCAATGCCGCCGGGTTATCCGGTATGGCGGTTTGCGCCTCGCGCGCAATCACTAAAGCCTGTTGCGGCTTGTTCCGTCCGAGGTAGTAGCGCGCCAGCCGCGCGCGCGGCTCTAACGCGGCGGGGTTGGCTTTCGCCGCTTTTTCCAGCCACTTGACATAAGCCTCCTCATCGCGTGCTGCCACGGCAATTTCGGACAGCGCGAGCATTGCTTGCAAGTTGTTCGGATCTTTATTGAGGATGCCTAGGAAGCGCTTGCGTGCCGCATCGACATTCTTGTCGCGCAGATCCAACTGCGCTAAATGCAGCGCCGCCAAAAAATAATCCGGCTGAATCACGAGCGCCTTCTCATAACTCGCGCGCGCATTCGCGATATCTCCCTGGGCGAGCAAAATGGACCCTTTCAAGTCTTGCACCAGCGGGTTTGCCGGCTGCTTTTTTTCCAGCGCCAGTACCGTAGCGCGCGCCTTATCGTACTGCTTTCCGCTGAGGTAATACACCGCCAACGCGATGTCCGCGTCGGGGCGAGAAACATCCGCTCGCGAAGCGTTTTCAAGTAGCGCGACTGCGCGCTCATCTTGGCCAAGCGCGAAATAATCGCGGCCCAATGCAACTTGGATCGGCACATTCTTCGGATCCAATGCGACAGCCTTCTCCAGCCACTCCGCGGCCTGCGCGTATTGATGCAAGCTGCTATACGCCTCCGCCGCCAACACGTAAACCTCCTGGTCGGTTAGCTGTGCAAGCAAGGGTTGAAGCACTTTAATCGCCTCCGCCGCACGCGCGGTTTTCAGCAAAATCTTGGCGCGCAACTTTAGCGCGGCAATATTGCGCGGGTAAACTGCGAGATAGCGATCCACGTATTGCTCGGACGACGCCAAGGCGCCGGTGGCGTAATTCACCGATGCCCCAAGCAACAAGACGGATGGGAGGTTCGGGTCGCGCTTTTCCAGTTTCTGCAATGCCTCCAAAGCCGTGGGGTAGTCTTTGCGTAAGTAAGCGCTGAAACTATCCAAGAATATCGCCGCGGGTGAGTCCGGCGATATTTTGCGCAGTGTATCCGCGTGGTTTTTCGCCGCATCAAACTTCCGCGCCGAAAGTAAAAACATGGCGTCGCTGAACAATGCCTGCGTATTTTTGGGATTCAGCTTGAGTGCCTGGGCGTATGCGGCCTCGGCTTCCTTCGGTTTGTTTTGGCCGCTTTCCCAATTGCCAATCAAGACCAAGGTCTCATCTTGCCTCTGTCCCAACCGCAATGCCTGATCTAAGTAGCTACGCGCCTTCTGCGTATCGTGCTCAATGCGCGCCGCGCATTCCGCGAGCCCCCAATAGGGTTCCGGTTTCTGCGCATCGGTTTTGCTGGATTGCCCGTAGAGATTGCAAGCCTCTTTGAAGTGACGCAAGCCCCAGTTAGCGTCGCCTTGATACTTCAAAAGTTGCGCCGTATTACTTGCGGAAAACTGCGGCCCAGGCTGTACCTCATCCAAAACCTTTTGGTACTGACGCTGCAACAGATAAGCCTTGGCGAAAGGCAGTATCAAGGTCTGCGGGTTTAAGCCCAACGCCTTCGCACGCGCCAACTCCTTTTCTGCGGCAGCGCCCTGTCCGAGATCGAGATAAGCCTCGCCCAGCAACCAGCGCGCTTCCGCATTATTTGCGTTTTTACCGAGCGCGTTTTTGAGTTCGATCACCGCGGCTTTTAAGTCTCCTTTAGCCTGCGCATCCTTGGCGTGTTGCACGTATTCTATATCCGTGTAATTACGGAAACGGTCACACCCACCCACAAGCGCCATGGAAACAGTCAAAACGATCACCGTGATGTACGATCCCGCGTTAAACAACTTACCCTTCATGCCGATCTCCTTAATTTAACGCGTGCCGGATTTAAGTTGCTGTAACAGCGCTCGCGCTTCCTGCTCTTCCGGAAATTGTACCCCGCCGCTAAATAAGCGATCGAGCTCGGCGATCGCGTGAGCGTGGTCGCCACTGCGCGCCAATGCTGCCGCGAGATGATAGTGCAAGCTGGGATCATCCGGTTGCTTGGAATAAGCCTTTTGAATCAGCGGTAATCCGCGCTGCGGATTACCCTGCTGCACCAATATCCACCCGAGCGTATCCATGATCGCAGGGTTATCCGGCGCCAGCTTATAGGCCTGCTCGGCGGTGGGTAGCGCGCGCTTGTCTTGTATCTGCTGGTAGGCAAACGCTAGATTGTTCAAGGCCATCACGTTCGCGGGAAAAGCGGCCAGCACGGCTTGGTATTGCTCGGCGGCGGCCCTTGCTTGCTTTTGTGTGATATAAACATCGCCCATATAGAGGCGTACCAGCATATCCTCGGGATGCTCTTTGATCCATTGCAGCATCCGGGTTTCGCCTTCGCGCGCGCGGCCGGCCTTGCTTAAAACGCCATACAGGCGAATCATCAGATCACTGGATTTTTCAAGCCGGAAGGCTTGGTCGTATTTTTCCACCGCCTTATCGTATTGCTTGTCGGCTTCGAGCATCTCGCCTTCCAGCATATGCCCCAGCGCCAGCTTGGGTTGCTGCTGTTCAAGTTGCCGGATTAATTTGAGCGCTTCCGGCTTATTCCCGGCCTGAAACTCGAGCCGCGCCAGCGCTATCTGGGGCTCCACCATACCGGGTTTGAGCGCCAGCGCCTTATGGTAGCTCACGCGGGCTTGGTCGATATTTTTAGTGGCTTCTTGCGCCGCGCCCAAGCGCAAGAACGCACCCGGTGCATTCGGCACCAGCACGGTGAGCTTGGTAAAGGTCGCCAGCGCATTGTCTTTTTCACCCGCGGCCATTTGTGTCACGCCTAACAGATCCAATGCCTCCGGGCTGTTGGGGTTGGCGGTTACCGCCTCCAGCGCCAACGACAGTGCGTGCTGAGAATCATTTTTTTGTAAATAGTAGCGCGCCAATAACAGCCGTGGCTGCACCGCTTCGGGGTGCGCGTTAGCGGCTTTGTGGAGCCACGCTAACATTTCCTTTTCGTGCTTGCCATCATTCTCCATTGCGGCCATGGCCAACATTGCCTGTAGATTATTTTTATCTTTGGCGAGCACCGCTTCAAACCGTTTGCGCGCCGCTTGCGGGTTTTTATCTTGCATGTCGAGCCGGGCCAGATTCATCGCAGCGGGGAAGTACGCCGCATCGAGGGACAAGGCTTTCTCGAAGCTTGATCGCGCCTTTACCGGATTACCTTTGCCAGCGAGCACTATCCCGCGCAAGTTATAGGTAATCGGGCTATTGGGTTGTTTTTTCTCCAGGCTATCCACCGCGGCCAAAGCTCGATCCCATTCCTTTTTGTTGACCTGCGCCAACACCCGCATCACATCCGCCCGGCCCGTATCGGAAGCGAGGCTAGACGCCACATCCAAATCGCCGAGGGCCTGCTCGGTATTGCCCGCGGCGAAGCGGCTCATCGCCAACTCGGTACGCACCGCGGCATTTTTCGGATCCACCTTGGCGGCACGCTCGAAATATTCCGTCGCTTGGCTATTTTGCTTAAGCTGCAACGCGGCCTCTCCCGCCAACGCCAATATCTGCGGATCTTGTTGATTGTCGGTTAATAAGGGCGCCAAGGTTTCCAGCGCCTTTTGCGCTTGCTTGGTTTGAACCTGTGCGATGGCCAGCAGCTTGCGCGCATAGCCGTTCTGCGGATAACGCTGGAGCAGGGCGGTAAGCTGTTGCTCGGCCTGACCATAGGCGCCAAGGGCGATCGCCGTCGCGGCAAAGAGCTGCATGCTCGGCGCATGGCTGGGTACTACTTTGAGTATTTCTTGCAAGGTATCGCGCGCAGCGGTGAAATTTTTCTGCCGGAAATCGATTACCGCCGACAAATAGCGCGGTTCCAGTTGCGCCGGTTGCAGCTTGCGCATTGCCGCCACCTCGGCCCGCGCCGCATTGAGCTTACCTTGATCTAAATAGATGATCGCCAGGTTGCCGTGGGCAGCACCTGCGCTCGGATCAAGCTTCAGCGCTTGCTGATAAGCAGCGATCGCTGCATCTAGCTTACCTTGAACACGCAGCCAATCGGCCTTCATTAGCCACGTCGTCGCGCGTTTTGGGTCTTTCGCAATGGCGGTTTCAAGCAGCGCCGTCACCTCGTCTGCCTTGCGTTCCGCCAGCGCCA
>Ga0315268_10006752_pt1 | contig 12173 bp, 11 predicted proteins | sample C1_top_MG_FD_204535 | JGI IMG/M metagenome (GOLD analysis project Ga0315268, IMG submission 204535) | Sediment microbial communities from Yellowstone Lake, YNP, Wyoming, USA - C1_top | ecosystem: Environmental > Aquatic > Freshwater > Lake > Sediment | place: USA: Wyoming | collected 2017-08-01 | reverse complement strand
ACGGATTTCAGGACCGACACGGCCTGCTCAGGGTCCGCAAGGTCCGATGCGAGATGCGCGTAAGGATACACGACAACCCTTTCCGCCTTGACACTCCCCGCGACGGCTGCGATCTCGTCCGCAGCAAGCTGCCCAACATCATCGGCATCGCTGTCCCTCTTCTCGACGGTCGTGAAGACGACAAGTACCTCGTCGAAAGCCTCGCTCATGCGCTCCTGAGGCCAATCCTCGGCCATCTTCGTCCTCTCGAGCGCTCTGTACTCGAACCGGTCCGCATGGATAAGCAGTATCCTCATTCAGCTTCACTCATCTGACCGGCGAATGACCTCTATGGATAATAATCTGTTCGATTTTGGCATATCGGGAGAAGGTGAAGCATTTTTATCCCGGCTCAGCATAGGGAATGTTGCAGCGTATTGAAGATAGGGGGTTAGGGATTTTGAAGCAGTTCGAGATTTTCGTGAGCAACCGGCCCGGGGAGATCGCCAAGGTCGCCGACATCCTCGGCTCGAACGGGATAAACATCATGGCGATAGCGAGCGAGAGGGCCGAGATACCGATAATCCGCATCGTGACCGACGACGAGCAGTCGACGCGAACCGCCCTATCTAAAGCGAACCTGAGATTCAGGGAATACGAGGCTTTGGTGGTCGAGCTGACCGACAGGCCGGGAGAGCTAGCGAAGATGGCGAAGCGGCTCGCCAATGCGGGCATCAACATCGATTCGATTCACATACTCAACAAGAACGCCGCCGCGACGAGCGTGGCGTTGGTGGTCAGCGACCATAAGAAAGCGAAGGAAGTGCTTCGCTGACCTTACGATTTGAAAAGCTTCCCAGGCACGGGTGTATAGGATGAGACTGAAGAACAAGGTTGCATTGATTACAGGCGGAGGATCGGGCATAGGACTCGCAACAGCGCGTCTTTTCTTGAAAGAAGGGGCGAAAGTCGCAATTTCGGATGTATCGGAGAAGAACGGTAATCGCGCTCTTTCCGAGCTGAAGAAGCTCAGCCCTAATGTGATGTTCATCAGGGGGGATGTATCGAAGGAGCAGGACGCCAGGAAGATGGTGAAAGATACCGTATCGAAGTACGGCCGGCTCGATATCCTCGTGAACAACGCAGGGATATTGATCGAGAAGACGCTCGAGGAACTGACGGCCGAGGAGTGGGACAGGATAATGGCGATAAACGTCAAAGGCATCTTCCTCGTCTCGAAGTACGCAATCCCTGAGATCAGGAAATCCGGCGGGGGAGCGATAGTGAACAACGCATCGTGCAACGCCCTCGTCGGGGATTACGGGGATCCCGCGTATTGCGCATCGAAGGGCGCGGTCGGTCTGTTGACCAAGGCGATGGGGTTGGACTATGCCAAGGACAACATCAGGGTCAACGCCGTGTGCTTCGGGGAGATCTGCACCCCGATGACGAAGCAGGAGGCCAAGACCCGAGGCGTTCCTTTCGAGAAATACTGCAAGAAGGTCGGCGAGCTGCATCCGATGGGCCGGCTCGGAACCCCGGAGGAAGCGGCTCACGCGATTCTCTTCCTGGCCTCCGACGAGTCTGGCTTCATGACCGGCGCTCTGGTGCCCGTCGATGGCGGATTGACCGCCATATAGACCGATGATTGGCTCGGGCCTTTGCCGCATCATTTGTGCCATACATCTTGGCAAAGGCTATAGCAATCTCTCTTTCTGCATAAAGAAATAATGAAAATGAGGGTTTGGGAAGGGGTTTCGATTTTTTCAGTCTGAGTCGGCCTTATTCACTCGGACTTCCGCCTTCTCTTCGTCCTGAACACCAGGAAGATCGCGATTGCACCTATCGTCGGGATCAATAGGGTCGAGAACTCCGGTATCAGGGAGACAGAGATCGGTCCGGAACTGCCCTTCACATCAAGGTCGAACCACTGGTCGGTCGCGTTGACGTACTGCGTCCCCGCGGTCGCCCAGGTTATCGTCGTGCTCCAGACACCGTTGTCGCCAGCCACCCAAGTGTGGCTTGTCGATGCAGGATTCGCGCTCGGGTCCGTGTCGCTAAGGACAACAGTTCCGTTGTACCAGGTCGGCATCACCGCGCCTGTACCGTTGTAGCCCCTGATGGTTATCGTGTCCTGCAGGGTCGTCGTGTGAGATCCTGTGACGCTCACCGTGTAGTAGGACACCGGCGAGACATCGAACATGAACGCCGGGACGCCGTGCAGCAACAGCTCGGGATGACCTGTCTGGGTCTCATTAACCCAATTCTTCGGTCCCAGGATGCATATGCTCTTCGTGGCGGCATTATAGCCAGCCGAGATGTCCGCATACGGCCAGCTGCCCTTCCCTAATACCATCCTGCCCCAGTACTGGTAGGTAGCGAGATTCGTCAGATAGTTCGCCTGCGTCTCGGATACAGCTCTGCCAGGCCTTATGCCGAGCACATCGGTCGTAGGCAGTTGTATCTGAATCCTGTCCCACGCGGTGAGATTATGCTGTCTAGGGTTCACCCAGTAACTCACCTGCCCGGCGAAGTGCGTGGTCCAAGGAGAACGAGATTCTGTCAACCAGTTGGTCTGATCTGGATCGTATCTGTTGAACGGGGAGTTGTACGTTGTGTGCTGAGCAGTATTGCCGCAATAGTCTATGTGCTGCGTTTCTATCTTCCAGCCGCCGGACCAGACAGTAGGGGCGTCGTCTTCCCAAGAGGTGAGAACGTAGTTCAGGGTTCCGCTCAGGGAAACGTTGCACATGTTGGGGCTGATTCTTGCCTTTATATCGCAGCCCTCGTACCAGCCCTGTCCGAGGCCGGGTTTCATAACATTCATGGCTTCCAGGTATCTGATTATCTGGGCATCCAGACCCCAGCTGATGGTGAACACGTTGATGGTCAGCGTGTTGGACGTGCTGTTGAGGGCATCGCGCTTCATGGTAACGAGCCTTATGTCCACCGGATAGTCGTATGCGGTGTAGACATCATATGCTCCTCCCTGGGCACCATCAGCTGCCCAATCATCCCACCAAGCCTGATTGATCGTGTCGATGTTGGTATCGAACCAAGTCCTGACATCGCCTGTGCCAGCCCAGCCGAGATAGCTCATCGCCGCCTGTCGGGAATACTGTATCTTTCCCTTCAGCACAGCCCAGTAACCGTCGTCATTCGCAATTGCTGTCAATTTTCCGCTCATTCCGAAAAGCCAAGCAGCGTAGTGAGTGCCGTACGCATTGGATTTCAGCTGGGCAAGCTCGTTGCCAGACAGGTACGTCAGATAGTACGATGCGTTGATCCATCCGCCGTTCGGTCTTGCAGCGTTGCCATCAAGGTCTGGTACCAATATCGCATCGGTTGTGGTCTTGCAATCTGTGATGTTCCTCGCCCAGATGCTCGCCTTCATGGGCGCGTACATTATCCAGCCGACGCTCACATCAGGAGTCGTTTGGGTGGAGTATGGGTTGGAATAGAATATGTGCGGGTACCAGGAGCCTCTCGGATCGTTCGGCCCGCCCCGGTAGATATACTCACCGTAGCCCGAAACCCTCGGCGTATACCATGTCGGCATTCTGTCGACGTATTTCTCACCGGTTGAACTCTCATGGACCCCGGCAGTCTCGAAATTATTCCCGCCGGTCCTGTTCCAGTCCCAATCCTGGAACGTCATGTGGAAGAAATTACTATAGTTGTAGTACACTTCCCTCTGGCCATTATTCGCCATTGACACAGCAGGTACCTTGTTCATCGGCCCAGCAACCATGCCTGGCAAGACCATCGCCAAAGCGGAAATCACCATCATGCAGGCCAGAGATAGAGCCAAGAACCTAATCTTGAACTCCCTAGATCTGGCAATCGGTGTTCGGTCTATAGCCGGTATGCTGCTAGCTCCTTTAATAATGCCATTTTGCATGTTTATCCTCCCGATAGGATTGGAGAGATGGTAAGAACCCTTCATATTTAAATGTTTTTTACAGCCAGCTATCAGAATTGAGAACATCGATTGGACGACTGGCTCGATGAAAAACCGAGAATCGTAAGGCTAGGATATTACTAGGAAAGTGTTTCTTGATGAGTTTCAATGAGTCTTGAACAGGGACATACCCATGCGATTTCGAATCACTCGACGCTCCGATCTGCTTTACTTTCACGTCTCCTATAAGCATTTTTGTACATCAATGAACATAAGGTTGATATAGACCGCGATATCTCGACCCTCGCAACGGAAGGTTGATTCCGATGAATGGCACACAGGTAAGACTCGCCCAGGATGAGATGCCAAGGAAGTGGTATAATATCGCTGCCGATCTGAAGAACCCGATACCGCCACCGCTCAACCCGGCTACGAAACAGCCGATATCGCCGAGCGACCTTGCGGCGGTGTTCCCGATGTCGCTGATCAGGCAAGAGGTGGCGACGGACAGGTACATCGAGATCCCGGACGAAGTGGTCCAGGCATATTATCTGCTGGGGAGACCGACACCTTTGCAGAGGGCGGTGCATCTCGAGAGATATTTGAAGACGCCGGCAAAGATATACTTCAAGCGCGAGGACCTGAGCCCGACCGGTAGTCACAAGCCCAATACCGCCTTCGCGCAGGCGTATTACAACAAGACGGAGGGTATCGAACAACTCGTAACAGAGACCGGGGCCGGTCAATGGGGTTCTGCACTCTCCTTGGCATGCAATTACTTCGGCCTGAAGTGCAAGGTATTCATGGTCAGGATAAGCTACAACCAGAAGCCGTACCGCAAGTTCGTGATGAACGTGTACGGAGCCGATGTCACCCCATCTCCTAGCGACCAGACCGAATTCGGAAGGAACTTCCTGAAGAAGGATCCGAACCACCCTGGGAGCCTGGGAATCGCGATAAGCGAGGCGATGGAGGTCGCGGTGAAGGGGAAGAACGCGAAGTACTCTCTCGGAAGCGTGCTCAACCATGTGCTCCTCCACCAGACGATCATCGGCGAGGAGGTCATGAAACAGTTCGAGATACTTGATGAGACCCCCGATTACATGATAGGATGCGTCGGCGGTGGCAGCAATTTCGCCGGCTTCTCGTTCCCGATGATAGGGGCTAGATTGAAGGGGAAGAACCGAACCGAATTCATCGCGACCGAGCCTATCGTCGTCCCATCGATGACGAAAGGCAATTACGAGTACGATTTCGGGGATACGGCGCAGATGACCCCCCTCTTGAAGATGTACACGCTAGGGGCCGCATTCATCCCGCCGCCAATCCATGCTGGAGGGCTCAGATACCACGGATGTGCTCCCAGCCTCAGCGTCCTTGTCAATGATGGAATAGTGAAGCCCGTCGCGCTCGAGCAGAAGGACTGCTTCGAGGCGGGCGTGACCTTCGCGAGAACGGAGGGGATAATTCCGGCGCCGGAAACGACGCACGCGATCAAGACCGCAATCGATCTGGCCCTGGAGGCGAAGAGGAAGAACGAGAAGAAGATAATCGCCTTCAACCTCTCTGGGCACGGATTGCTGGACCTGAACGGCTACGCGAATTACCTCGAAGGGAAAATGCAATAGGCTCGGCACGGGAGAGGGGGCCTAGGCCCCTTCGTGCCCGCCCCTGGTATCCAATTCATCGGACAAAGGTAAGTACTCGTTCGTCGGTTACATGGTCAGGTGCGGATCATGCCAGAGGAAAAAATCATTGGCACGGTGATCCAGTACTTCGCCAAGCCAGAGGTGGCGGCGGTCACGATCACCGATGGGGAGATAAAGATAGGCGACACGCTGCTGTTCAAGGGCGCGACGACGAACTTCGAGCAGAAAATCGAATCGATGCAGATCGACAGGGTCCCGGTGCAGAGCGCGAAGGCCGGGCAATCTGTAGGGATCAAGGTCAAAGAAAGGGTGCGACCGAACGACAAGGTGTTCCTGCTGGTCTAGCCCTCGTCTCTCTCTCCGCTGTTGTGCGGGTGCTTCCCGAGCTCGATGGATCTCTTCGTCGCGGTCTCGACGGCGTCTATCAGCATGGCCTTCAGTCCGCTCTTCTCCAGCGAGTGAAGCGCACTGATAGCGGTACCACCGGGAGAGGTGACCAGGTCCTTTAAATGAGCAGGATGCTTCCCCGTCTCCTTCATCATCTTCGCGGCCCCGAGGAGCGTCTGGACCGAGAGGGCGTTCGCCGTATCCCTGCCAAGGCCGACCTTTACCCCAGCGTCCGAAAGACCTTCCACTATCAGGAAAACGTACATCGGTCCGGTCCCGCTCAGTCCCGTGACGGCGTCCATCAGAGGCTCGTGGACTTCGACGACGGTTCCGACCGATTCTAGTATCTCTCTGGCGAGCTTGACGTGCTCCTTGGTCGCGTACCTGCCCGGGGAGATGGCCGTTGCGGATTCGCCGACCAGCGCGGCTATGTTCGGCATCGACCTGACGACCGCGATGTCTTTTCCCAGCCTCGAGGTTATGTGCTCGGTCCTCACCCCTGCGGCGACGGAGATCAATAGCTGGTCTGGCCGCAACTCGCTCTTTATCTCGTCAAGAACTTGATCGAGTATCTGCGGTTTGACCGCCAGAAGGATGATGTCCGCCCATTTCGCGGCCTTTCTGTTGTCATCCGCGACCTTTATGCCGGACTCCTTTGCCAGGGCATCGAGCTTGGCGCGATCCGCATCGGTCGCCATGAATCTCTCTGGCTTCGCCCACGATTTCCTCAGCATGCCTCTAATGAGGGCTCCGCCCATGTTCCCGACGCCGATGACAGCTATCTTCTTCTCCATCTCCATGCACTCTCCGACAGGCGCTGCGGATTGTCATCCGTAGCGAGAAGACCGAACGCTCGTGCGAGTATATTTAATTGAAGACTGCGAATATCGAATTTGTTGTAATCTCGACGTCCATATTTTATTTCCCGAGAATATTTTATGAGAATCAGAATAAAATAAATGCTCGCCCCCATAAATATGCAGGCTAAAATCTCGACAAGGAGCTTATAAGCCTGCAACGAAAATATTTTTAATCGAGAAATATCTATAATATCCAGTATTTTTCCGAGGGGGTATCGTAAGAAGTATTTTATATTACCTAAGATAAGGGACTTACCGATGACGACAAGCATCCTAATCCGGTGTCAGGAGCCGCCTTCGCGGCACAGGGATTAGAGTGCTTGATGTCCCGAAGAATGATGAATTCGCGGCGGAGGAAAAGCCGCAAGAGTTCTTCGAGTTTCTACATCACACAAAGGAGGTGAAAGGAATGATGCCAAAGCTGCAACTCATGGTCATAAGAAAGCCCACGACCAAAGGGCGATCTGAGAAGCACGAGCACCGCGTCGTCCGACAGAAGGTGGTCGGCTACAGAACCCTTGAGAAATATCTCAACTGAAACCTATTAGGATGATTGGATCCCCAAGGGGGGCCGTGCGGGGCCCCCCTTTTACATAACTTTTCTCAGCAAGATGCTCCTCTGATAGAGCGCTCTTGCCGCCTTCGCGCATCTGTAGAGCGACGGATAGGAGGGTATTCCCAACGATTGCATCCGCAACACCGTGCGGAGGGGGATCCGCCCGCCGCCGGTCGACGTCCCCAGAATAGGTTTCCCGAACTCGAGCCAACCGGGAATATGCTCGAAGACCGTCTCATCCATCATTGGCGGCTGCATGTCGATCGACAATATCAGCATGTCAACCGAGGCATCGCGCAGGACGGCTCTTACGGCGGCGTCATATTGCGCCGGTGTCGAACTCGCGGTCAGATCGACAGGATTGCCCGTCGGCGCGAACTCGTTGAGTATTTTCCGCAGCTCCGACCGGGTCTCATCCGAGAGGCGCGTCATCCTCATCCTCGGCGGCAGCCTGTCGCTCTCTATGTAATCTGAAATCATGACGCCGACGCCACCGGCGCTGCCGACATATGCGACCCTATCGCCCTTGGGAGGCGGCATCAGGGAGAGAGCGTTCGAGAAATCCATCAGCTCCTCATCGTCGAACGCACGGACGACGCACGCCTGCTTCAGCGCACCTTCGACGACGGCATCGGAGGCCTTCGCCAGGGCCCCAGTATGGCTGGAAGCCGCCCTCGAGCCCGCTTCGGTCGCGCCCGCTTTTATCATCACGATCGGCTTCCTCGATGAGATCCTCCTGGCAAGCTCGATGAACCTCCTGCCGTCCTTGAACGATTCGAGATATATCGCGATGCAGCTCGTCTCATCGTCCAATTCGAAGAATTCCAGCACATCCAGCTCCGAGATGTCCGAGCGATTGCCGAGACCGACGGAATAGGAAATCCCGACGTTCATGTCCTCGGCCCTTTCCTGCATCGATACCTGCACCGAGCCGCTCTGGGAAATCATTCCGATGCAGCCCTCTCTCGGCCTCGGGCTCCTCTCCTTGGGGATGATCAGGGCATCTAGGCCTCTGACGGGACTATAGATACCCAGGGTATTGGGGCCGAGAATCCTTGTCCCGCGGGATCTGGCATACTCCGCCGTCTCCCTCTCGATCCTTCTGCCCTCCTCGCCCATCTCGGAGAATCCGGCCGTGGTGACTATCACGAACGGAATTCCCTTGTCCGCAGCTTTCCTGACCTCAGAGGGCGCGACATCGGCCGGCAAGGCGATGATCGCGACGTCTATCGGACCCTCCAGCTCTTCAATCGAGCCGTGGCATTCGAGCCCCTCGATCGTCTTTTCGCGGGGATTGACAGGGAGTATCTCGGCCGATGAGCCGAGCAGATTCCGCACGAGCGCGTTCCCGATCTTCCCCGGCTTCGCAGAGGCGCCCACAATCGCGATTCTCTTGGGGTTCAACATGCGCTCGAGGTTGGGCATCATTTCTCGCAACTCGTGTCAATAAATAAGAGCCTGAGTCTGTTCACTTGACCTCTATCTTCTTCTTGACCGGGCTCGACGCCTTCTTCAGACAGACGACAAGCTTTCCCTTGCTCAATTCCGCCTCGCAGGACTCCGCATCGATCCCTGGCGGGAGCCGCATCAGGAATCTCCCGACGGACTCCCTGCCGTCCGATGCAACGTACCTCACCAGCACGTCGAGCATACCGGAGTCTATCGATATGTTCACGTCGTTCTTGTTCACGCGTTCCATGCCGTCGAACTCGATCCTGAGCTCGCGCCCGACGGTCCTTATTCTCGGCGACAGGGTGAACTCGTAGCTCCTGAGCTGAAGCGACGCGTCCGGCTCCATCTCGAACACGTAATGCAGCATGCCGCTGCGCGCCTTCTCCATCTCCTGCTCGAGGTTCTCAAGGAGGTCCATCGCGTCCCAGTAGCGCACCTGGTCGACGATGCAACGCCAATCCGTTCGCTTCAGCTTCAATTCCTGCCACCTCCCTCGGTCATCCGTACATGTAGTTCTTCGTCATCCTCGAGGCCGGACCCTGTCTTGCCGCCAGTATCTCCTTCGCCTTTTCCATCTGCTGCTTGATGTTCTCCTCGATCTTCGCAGCCTCCTCGTACAGCGGCTTCAGGTCGATCTCCACCTCGGGAAGAAGCTTGTCCAAGGTTTCGACTAACTTCGCGGCGCTCCTCGCATCGGGATACATCGGGTTCGCATCGGCCAGCAGGCACACGACATCTCTCTTGAGCCTGCCGCCCTCGCTGAGGAGGAGCCCTGATATCCCCGTTATCCAGCCGTGGTCGAATATCTCCACATCGGTCTTCTTCAGCCACTCCCGGGCTGCGGGAGTCGACCCTACCCCGAAGACGCGTATCTCCTTTTCCTCCACTGTCGGCTCCGCCATGAGCCCTTCGAGCGTGATTATCGCCTTGAACCTTCTCTTGCTGCCGTTCAAATTGAGCAGCGTATCGGACATTGTCTTCGACAGCTGAATCGGGAGCGCGAAGTCCGAGAGGAGTATCATCAGCTTGTCCTTCTTGTAGAATCTGACGGGGTACATCGGGATCCCCGATTGCACGATTGCCGCAGGAGGGAGCTTGTCGGAGATTATGTAGCCAGCATGTTCCATCTTCAGCGAATCCACGACGAAGTTCGTGGCTATAGTGCTCGTCAGGCCTACGCCAGGAAAACCGGCGATCAATGTCGTTTCCTCTATCGATACGCCCTTTTCCAGCAATATCTCGAATTCCTCTCCCAAGACCATCGCCTCGATGTGTCGGTTACGATTCTACAGCGCGGCTCCGCATTGATAACATGAGCGACAATATAGATAATATTGACCCTCGTCCTCAGATCTCGACGGGCGAGATGGACCTGTCGGCGCGATCGGGGAAGACGGCAAGGATTCTCTCGACGAGTGCAATGAACGCCTTTTCGACGTTCTCCCCGGTCTTCGCGCTCGTGAGCATCGCTATCGAGCCCATACCCTCAGCGAAGGAGCGGAGCTCCGAGAAGGTTATCTCGACATTCTCCTTGAGATCGATCTTGTTCCCGACGACGAGCGTCGGGACCGGGCCTGCCGTTGCGGTCATGGCCTTTATCCAGTATCTGAGCTCGCCGAATGTATCCTTATCGGTGACGTCGCATACCGCGAGCGCCCCCTGTGCTCCGAAGAAATAGGACTCCCTGAGTATCTCCCTGAAGCTGGGCTGGCCCATGATGTCCCAAATCATCATCGAGATGCGCTCCGGTCTCTGCGAGTGCGGGTTCACGGCCGTTATGTCCTTCTTCGTGACCTTCGTCCCGATCGTGGCGATGTACTTGTCGTCGAATTGATCGAGCACGTATCTCCTGATGAGGCTGGTCTTGCCCACACCCAGGTCGCCTATGAGGCAAATCTTGAGCTTCCTGAGTTCTGGTTCATTCATCGGCTCACATTCTCATGAGGGCACTATGGTATGGAATTAAGTCATAGTCAATACCCATAGATAATTGTTTTCAAGTCGAGCCAGTTTATCGATGACGTGCTTTCACTGCGACTTGAAGGAACCCGACAGGCTCTTTGTGGCCATTCGACGAGACAAGCTTTTTAGCGTCAACATCCGATTCGCAGAAGAGGAGTTGACTCGGATGCCGAAGCAGATGATAACGACGCTCGACACGGGCGATGTGGCCAAATACGTGCTCATCTCGGGAGAACCCGAGAGGATCCCGAAGATCGCGGCCGCTCTCAAGAACCCGAAGAAGAAGATATGCGTCAGGGAATACGCAATCTACGAGGGCTTGATCGAGGGAAAAAGGGTGACCGTCGCGTCGACGGGCATCGGGGGACCATCGACCGCGATACTGATCGAAGAGCTGGCGAACCTCGGCGCGGATACCTTCGTCAGGATTGGAACGAGCGGAGGCATAGCGGATGGCCTTGAGAAAGGCGATTTCGTCATCAGCACGGCGGCGATACGCGCCGACGGTACTAGCAGATCGTACGTATGGCCCGAGTACCCGGCGTCCGCCAATCACGAGGTGACGCTCGCGCTGATAAGAGCTGCGATGAAGAGCAAGGCGAGATTCGCAGTCGGCGTAACCTTCTCCGTAGATGGGTTCTACCCTGAGAACAAGGTTCTGGGAGAGAACGGCAGTCTCATCTCTATGAGCCACGGGGGCTACATGCTGAGAGAGAGCGAGTCCAGGCTCAGGGACGTCAAGATGATGGGCGCGAAGAACATCGAGATGGAGAACGCGACCCTGTTCACCCTCGGAAACCTGTTCGGCCTTAGGACCGGGGCGATCTGCATAGTCAGCGACGTCGTCCCGTGGCATCCGACGGATAAGATAATCGACTTCGAGAAAAACATGGGCAAGTGCATACAGATAGGAGTGGAAGCTCTCAGGACACTCATCAGGTGGGACAAGCAGAAGGGAAGAGCGCGGTACTGGGTTCCCCGCTGAGAAAGGCCGTCATCCGCCGAGCGATTTCAGTGGCTCAGGCCAAGGGGCATCCTCGATGGATTCCTTCCCGACCCTGCCCTTTAGATGCATCTCGTAGATATCCGATGCGGCGTTCGGGAGCACGAGATTGAGTATCTTCAGTACGCCGAGCATCGTTTGGCCAGCGGCGGCTTCCGCATTCTTGTCCCCGGAGTCTATCCTTTGGACCGCACCCGCGATATACTTGCCTGCGAGCTCTTGCGAGAGGAACGAATAAATGCTTTCAAGTGCCTCCGCGTGTTTCTTCCTCTTGGCGTACGTTCTCACCTCCTCACCGAGCTTTTTCATGCTCTCGAACAACTTCAGGTCGTTCTCGGATACAGAAGCGGTCAGCTCTATCGACGAGCACCTCAGCCGCCTGCAGATGTATGAGAACATGGAGCCTATCTGTGATGTAATGGAA
>Ga0315268_10006751_pt1 | contig 12173 bp, 10 predicted proteins | sample C1_top_MG_FD_204535 | JGI IMG/M metagenome (GOLD analysis project Ga0315268, IMG submission 204535) | Sediment microbial communities from Yellowstone Lake, YNP, Wyoming, USA - C1_top | ecosystem: Environmental > Aquatic > Freshwater > Lake > Sediment | place: USA: Wyoming | collected 2017-08-01 | reverse complement strand
CGTGGATCCTGCGAAAGGGGGTCGGGACGATCCGCCGCAGGGAGGTCGCCCTTGTCGCCCTGCTGCTCCACGAACTGTCGAGAACCCCCGGGGTGACGGTCTACGGGCCGGCGGATCCTTTGCTCCGCGGGTCGGCGGTGTCGTTCCGGGTGGTGGGGATGGACCCGGCGGAAGTGGGGGTGCGGTTGGAGAAGCGGAGCGGCGTGCTGGTGCGGGCGGGGCTGCACTGCTCCCCGAACGGTCACCGCGCCCTTGGAACCTTCCCCGCCGGGACCGTGCGCGTGAGTCCGGGCCCCTTCACGACGCGCACGGAGATCGCGACGTTCCTGTCCGCCCTCCGGAAGATCCGGGGCACTTAGTGCTGCATTTCATAAATACGGCAACATATAACCGTTAGGTACTCAGACTCCGGGCTCGCGGGGGGGCTTCCACTCCGCTACGCTCGCGACCTTCGCCCGCTCACTGCGATTCCGCTCGACGCAATCGCTGCCTCGCTCCATACGCCGCTTCGTGGAACCCCCCCGCTGCGCCCTACGTCTACGTTACCGTATTTATGACGGGGAGCACTTAGTGCTTCAGTTTATCCCATCCCCTGTTACACTTCCGAAATGGCCCCAGTTTGAACTTGAAAGGCGGAATGGGAATTGAAAAAGGAGAAGCAGGTTTATTCCTGCGGTAGTTGTAGATACTGGTCCCGAAGAGAAGAAGAGTGGGGATATTGTCGCAGGTATGCTCCTGCGCCCTACATATTGGGCCCCAGTAGCGAGCAATACTTTAGTGATTGGGGCAAATCCCTCCGCGACTATAAGGCAGAGAAGAACGAGAAAATGGATGCGAAGTGGGCCCCGCCTAAAAACTGGCGAGTTCTATGGCCTGACACCACTCAACGGGATTATTGCGGCGACTGGGCAGAAGCGGAATAAACTACGGCATGGTGGACCGATAGGAGAATAAACCTGGGAACATGGAGGGGGGATGGCCCGCCCTAATAAGTCGAAAGAAAATGGATCTTTGGCCAATCTCGGTTTCGAAGCCAAGCTTTGGCAGGCCGCCGACGCGCTTCGCAACAATATGGATGCGGCCGAGTACAAGCACGTCGTCCTCGGCCTAATCTTCCTCAAGTACATCTCCGACGCCTTCGAAGCGAAGCACACAGAACTCGGATCCCAGAAGTCTCAAGGCGCAGATCCAGAGGATCCCGACGAATACCGCGCCGCCAGCATCTTCTGGGTGCCGAAAGAGGCGCGGTGGTCCCACCTCAAGGCGAACGCGCCGCAGCCAACCATCGGCAAGTTGGTGGACGACGCGATGAGCGCGATCGAGCGCGACAACCCATCGCTTAAGGGCGTACTGCCCAAGGACTACGCCCGCCCCGGGCTGGACAAGCAGCGGCTGGGTCAGCTCATCAATCTGGTCAGCGACATCGCCCTCGGCAGTTCTGCCGATCGCGCCAAGGACACGCTCGGCCGCGTATACGAATACTTCCTGTCGCAGTTCGCGAGCGCCGAGGGGAAGAAGGGCGGCCAGTTCTACACACCCTCCCGCGTGGTGCGCGTGCTGGTTGAAATGCTCGCGCCGTACAAGGGTCGCGTCTACGACCCGTGCTGCGGCTCGGGCGGCATGTTCGTCAGCAGCGAGCGGTTCATCGAGGCCCACAGCGGCAAGTTAGGCGACATCTCCATCTACGGGCAGGAGTCGAACTACACCACCTGGCGTCTAGCGAAGATGAACCTTGCGATCCGCGGCATCGACGCCCAGATCGGCTACGGCGACACGTTCCACAACGACCGGCACTCCGACCTCAAGGCTGACTTCGTGCTGGCGAATCCCCATTTCAATGATAGCGACTGGAGAGGCGAACTACTGAAGGACGACAAGCGCTGGGTCTATGGTATGCCGCCCGCGGGCAACGCCAACTTCGCTTGGGTCCAGCACTTTATCCATCACCTTGCGCCCACCGGGATCGCGGGGTTCGTGCTCGCCAACGGCTCCATGTCGTCCAACCAGTCGGGCGAGGGGGAGATCCGCAAGGCGATCATCGAGGCGGACCTGGTGGACTGCATGGTGGCGCTGCCGGGCCAGCTCTTCTACTCGACGCAGATCCCGGTCTGCCTCTGGTTCCTTGCTCGGGACAAGAAGAACGGCCGCTTCCGTGACCGGCGCGGCGAGACGCTCTTCCTCGACGCCCACAAGATGGGCACGATGATCGACCGCGTGCACCGCGAGCTGACCGACGAGGACATCGCGAAGATCGCCGGCGCCTACCATGCCTGGCGCGGCGACAAGAGCGCGGGCGAATACGTGGATGTCCCCGGCTTCTGCAAGGCCGCCAACCTCGAAGACATCCGCAAGCACGGCCATGTGCTCACACCGGGCCGATACGTTGGGGCAGAGGCTGTCGAGGATGACGGAGAGCCGTTCGCGGAGAAGATGAGGCGCCTGACTACGACGCTGCGGCAGCAGCAGAAGGAAGCCGCGAAGCTGGACGCCGCCATCGCCGCCAACCTGGAGGAGCTTGGGTATGGCGGGTGAATGGAGGAACGTCAGCATCGAGGACATTGCGTCCAAGATCGCCATGGGGCCATTCGGCTCTGACATCAAGACGGACAACTTCGTACCCGCCGGTGTGCCCGTCATTCGAGGGGGCAATCTCACATCGGGCCGCTTCCACGGCGCCAACTTCGTATTCTTGACCGAAGAAAAGGCGGACGAACTCGCGAATGCCAACGCCTTTCCGGGTGACCTCGTCTTCACACACCGGGGAACACTTGGTCAGATTGGCCTCGTTCCGGCCGCGCCGTTCAAACGTTATGTGGTGTCACAAAGTCAGATGAAGTTGAGGTGCGACCCAAAGTCCGCCGATCCCACATTCATTTACTACTTCTTCAGGTCTCCTGCCGGTCAGCATGCACTGCTGATGAACACATCACAAACGGGTGTGCCAGCGATCAGCCGTCCGACGACTTCTTTGAAGAGTATCCGGCTGCCATTGCCGCCCCTCCCCGAACAACGCGCCATCGCCCACATCCTCGGCACGCTGGACGACAAGATCGAGCTGAACCGGCGGATGAACGAGACGCTGGAGGCGATGGCGCGGGTGCTGTTCAAGTCGTGGTTCGTGGACTTCGACCCCGTCCGCGCCAAGGCCGAAGGCCGGGACTCCGGCCTGCCCAAACCCGTCGCCGACCTCTTCCCGGAGTCCTTCGAGGACTCAGAGCTGGGGGAGATTCCGGAGGGGTGGCGGCTTGGCTCGGTAGATGATGAGTTCGACTTGACGATGGGGCAGTCCCCGCCCGGCGAGACATACAACGAGGCGGGCGTGGGGTTGCCGTTCTATCAAGGGTGCACGGACTTCGGCTTCCGCTTTCCGACACGGCGCATTTACTGCACGGCTCCGACTCGACTTGGGAAGGCAGGCGATACGCTTGTCAGCGTGCGGGCCCCCGTGGGCGACATCAACATGGCGACAGAGGACTGCGCTATCGGGCGCGGCGTAGCTGCCGTGCGACACAAGACGGGCAGTCGCTCGTATTCCTATCAGTTCATGCAATCTATCGAAGAAGTGTTCGCACGGTTCGAGGCGGAGGGAACGGTCTTTGGCTCGATCGGGAAAAAGGACTTCCACGCGATCGCCTGCGTGAACCCGCCCCGTGAACTTGTGCAGGCCTATGAAGCGCGCGTGTCGCCACTTGATGATCGCGTCGAAGTCAACGAACGCGAATCTCGTACCCTCGCCACCCTGCGCGACGCGCTGCTGCCCGAGCTCATCTCCGGCGAGCTGCGCGTACGCGGTCTCAAGAAGACCATCTCAGGTGATGGCCAACGTGAAGTGGACTGCAATGCGAGGATGCCGCCGTGAGTCGTGACTGGGAGAGCACATTTCGCTCGTGGGGGCAGGCACCAAGCCAAACCGAACGCGAGAAGTGCGAGAACGCCGAACGAGCAGTTCGAAAGGCGATCGCAGCGAGCTCCGCTCTCGCTGCACGCTCCATTAATGTCTTCTCTCAAGGCTCTTATGCCAATCGCACCAATGTTCGTCAGGACAGCGATGTCGATATCTGTGTTCTCTGTCGCGACGTCTTCTACTACGACCTGCCTGCCGGCGTTCTCGCAGAGTCATACGGCATCACTCCGGCGAGCTATGAGTACGCACAGTTCAAGAACGAGGTCGGTGCTGCACTCAGCGACTACTTCGGCTATTCCGCAGTGACCCGTGGGAACAAGGCCTTTGACGTGCATGCTAACAGCTACCGCGTCGATGCCGACGTGGTTCCGACTTTCGAGTATCGCTGGTACACATCGGCATCCGCTTACAACGAGGGAACCAAGTTCATACCCGACAAAGGAGGCGAGGTCATTAACTGGCCAACTCAGAACTACGACAACGGCGTCAGCAAGAACCAGCGTACTGGTGAACGCTTCAAGGCGATCGTCCGCATTATGAAGCGTCTCCGGAACGAGATGAACGAGGCTGCCATCGGTGCGGCGAAACCGATTCCGTCGTTCTTGAACGAGTGCCTGGTATGGAACGTGCCGAAAGAGGGCTTCGGCCACGACACCTACAAGGAAGACGTGCGGTTTGTGATCGCCCACCTCTGGAACAACACGAGAACTGTTGACTCGTGCCGCGAATGGGGCGAGATCAACGAACTCAAGTACCTGTTCCGAAACGCACAGCCGTGGACCCGCGAGCGGACGAACACGTTTCTTCAGGCCGCGTGGACCTACATTGGATTCGAATGAGGACGACACCGTGATATCTCGGCTTCACATCTCAGGCATTCTTCTCATCGCCGCCTGCGTCTGGGGCGTCGCTCTGATTCTTGCTGGCGTTCCAGTGACAGCGGCTTGGTTCAGGCCGTTCTCCGTTGTCGTCGGTGTCTTGGTTCTAGTCTTATCTATCGCAGACAGGTGGCTCTGGCGTCTCCGTTGGCTCCGCCCATGGCTCTTTAACATGCCGGACCTCAATGGGACCTGGAAGGTTGCCATTCATCCCACGGCACCGGAAACGTTGCCCAACGAGGTCATTGCGTACATGGTCATTCGGCAGACGTTTTCGACCGTCAGCCTGCGACTCTTTACGGCCGAGTCGCACTCCGAAACACTTTCAGCCCGCGTGGTGCGATGCGACGACGGCACGTGCAACGTGGCCGCCGTCTACCGGAACACGCCCCGCCTGCAAGTTCGAGAACGCAGCCCGCTTCATCACGGAGCGCTCTTGTTAAACGTGCAGGGTGATCCTCCAGAGTCTCTCGCGGGGCAGTACTGGACGGACCGATTGTCCCAGGGCGAGCTCGTGCTGTCGGCGAGAAGCCCCGCCCTGGCCCACTCGTTCGATCAGGCCACGAGACTGACCGCTGCTGAGGGGGGTTCAGCGTGAGCAACTCGAAGCGCATTCGCCGAGTCTTCTCCGTGAAGGAGGAGCTGCTGAAGAAGTCCCGTGAAGCAGCGCTTGCGGCAGTGCAGATCTTCAACAACCCGAATGTGACCTTTAAGTCTGAGACCTACGTCGTCCTGATGATCATCGCGTGGACATATCTCCTCCATGCGTACTGGCGCGGCAAGAAGGTTGACTACCGATACTTCACCCAAGGAGAGAAAAGGAAGCATTACGGCCGCACTAAGAACGGCGCCTTCAAGCATTGGGAACTGGAGAGGTGCCTCAACGACAAACAGTGCCCTCTTGAGCGTGAAGTCGGTCAGAACTTGAGGTTCTTGATTGGTCTGCGGCACGAGATCGAGCATCAGATGACCACGCGGATCGACGATCTTCTCAGCGCACGCTTCCAGGCGTGCTGCATCAACTATCACGATGCTGTCGTGTCATTGTTCGGCAAGGAGTACGGCATCGCCAAACACCTCGCGGTTAGTCTGCAATTCTCGTCGCTCAACCAGGAGCAGGTCGATACGCTTGAGCAACAAGCAGGGCTGCCGCGCCACATAAAGCAGTACATAGAGGGGTTCGACGGTGCGCTTGCTCCTGATGAGTTCGCGAGCACAAAGTTCGCTTACCGGGTGATTTTCGTGCCGAAGACCACCAATCATCCGAACCAGGCAGATCAGGTCATCACGTTCGTCAAAGCTGATTCCGAGATCGCCAAGACAGCCAATGCTGCGTATGCAGTGATTCGTGAGACGGAACGTCCAAAGTGGCTTCCCTCGCAGATTGTGGCCAAGGTAAAGACCGAGGGCTTTTCGAGATTCAGGATGAACCACCACACTGACCTCTGGAAGAGCCGCGACGCCAAGAATATCTCGAGGGGATACGGCGTTCAGATTGCAAAGACGTGGTACTGGTATGACACCTGGCTCACGGAAGTGCGCAAACATTGCAACGAGAATGTCGGGGCATACCGATGACTGGGGCCTTCACCGAATCCGGCGTCGAAGAAGCCGCTCTCGCGTGGTTGGAGACACTCGGCTACGCCGTCCTGCACGGCCCCGACATCGAGGCCGGCATGCTCGGCGCCGAGCGTAGCGAGCCGAACTACCACGACGTGGTGCTGGAGGGCCGCCTGTGCCAAGCGCTCGTGCGCCTCAATCCCGATCTGCCTCCCGCCGCCCTGCGCGACACGCTGCTGCTCAAGCTCATCTCCGGTGACTTACGGTTGAAAGATGCCGAACGTATAGCAGGGATTGCATGATGGACATCTCGTTTCACTATCCCCCTGAGTTGTTCAAGTTATTGACCGACGCGATCCCTAAGCTATGTAAGTCAAAACACGACTTGCTCGTGTTTTTTCAAGGCGCAGGTGTGTCACGCAGGATTCTCGATCCGTATGAGAAGCTGCTTATGACAGACAAAGCATTGTTCAACAAGTACCACGTCGCACGCGAGGTTCTTACGAGGCTCAACGAGCAGGGCGAGGGGACTCTTCGCGCGCGGAGGGAATTGCTCAAACGGGTGACGGAGATCGAGGACTATAGTATCTGCTGGGATAATGAACGAGCTGCGGCGAGAGGTTTGGTTGCCCAGATCTGCAACGTGATCAACGTGAAGGACAGCTTCACGCGTATGCGGATGGAGAAAGATGACGAGAAGCGAAAGCGGATCAGAGAAGAGGAGGCGTCAGCAAGAACACAGCAGGATCTAAAGGCACGACGGGACAAGGTTAAGACCGCCCTATTCGCGTTGTTTAGTGAGCAGGACGCCCATAAGCGAGGGAAGCAACTTGAGCAGGTCTTGAATGAATTGTTTGCTTGTCATGACATCCTCGTCCGCGAAGCCTTCACAGTCAGAGGTAATTGCGGGGAAGGTGTGATCGAACAGATCGACGGGTTAATCGAACTTGACGGTTTTCTGTATCTGGTCGAAATGAAGTGGTGGCGCACGCCGATTGGGGTAGGCGAAATCGCCCCGCATCTCGTTCGAGTATTCAGTCGAGGGGGGCAGGCACGAGGTTTGTTCATTTCCTATACGGAATTCACCGAGCCGGCTATCTCTCAATGCCGCGACGCATTGGTTCGCGGAGCTGTAGTTGTGTTGGCCACTCTGGAAGAAATCGTCTCCCTCCTTAATTCAGAAGGCGATCTGAAGGCTTGGCTCAAGGCCAAACTCAATGCTGCTATTGTCGACAAACAGCCCTTTGTGTGGCGAAGTAGCTAGACAATATGGGCTCATTCACTGAATCCGTAGTAGAAGATGCCACCCTCGCATGGTTGGAGGGGTTGGGTTACGCTGTGCTCCATGGCCCCGCCATCGCGGCTGGGGAGCCGGGGGCCGAGCGGAGCGACCCGAACGATTGCGACGTCATCTTCGAGTGGCGACTGCAAGAAGTCGAATTGTATCGGTCGCGTTTATGATCCGGTAGCTGAAGCGCGGAGTCGGCATGAAAATACTATTCCTTGACGAATCAGGTGATCACAATCTTTCGGTGATCGATCCACAATACCCCCTGTTCGTATTGGGCGGCGTGATCGTCGATAAGGATTATGCCGAAGGAGAGATGGCCGAAGCGTTAAAGGATTTCAAACGACGGATTTTCGGACGCGACGATTTGGTTCTTCATACCGCGGATATCACCCGTAATCGCAACGGATTCGAACGAATGATAGAGCCGGGTTTCCGGGAACGGTTCTATCGGGAACTGAACGAATTGATGCGTTCCCTCCGCTACACCATTGTCGCCTGCGCCGTTCGAAAAGAAGCCCATCTTTCACGTTATGGAGTCGCTGCCCTCGATCCATACCTTCTCAGCTTGGACGTTCTCGTAGAACGGTTTTGCATGGAGTTGGGCGACGTCACGGACGGAGGCGTCATTGTTGCCGAAAAACGCGATCCGACGTTGGATCACGAGCTTGACCTCGCCTGGTTGAACCTCAAGATTCAAGGTACCCGATTTATAAAGGCGAAGGACATCGAGAAGAGGATTTTGGCGCTGAATCTCCGTGCAAAATCTGAAAATCTGGCGGGATTACAGCTAGCAGATCTGGTGGTGACGCCTATTGGCCGTCACGTCCTCGGGAAGGTGATAAAAGAGGATTTTATGGTAATACAGAAAAAGTTTCGGCGTGATTCACGAGGTAATTATGATGGGTACGGGTTGGTGGTGCTGCCAAAATGAATAGGGCCAGCCCCCGCTACGCAGTGACCAACCCATGAGTCAATTCTCGTGGTTTGGCGCGCCGAAGTCAATAAGGATTTATTCGCGGCCCGGCTTATTTAGTTTCAACGTGTCACGAAGGAACCTAATCGTACTATTATCCAATGAAAACAGGGTGTTATTATTTAGACGCAACCCCATATGACGAAAACCTTTACCGAATCAGTCGTCGAAGACGCCGCGCTCGCCTGGTTGGAGGGGTTGGGATATGCCGTCCTTTATGGGCCGGAGATCGCGGCTGGGGAGCCGGGGGCGGAGCGGAGCGACCCGAACTACCGCGATGTCATCCTGGAGCGGCGGCTGCGTCAGGCGCTTGTCCGGTTGAACCGGGACCTGCCGCCCGAGGCGCTCGAAGAGGCGTTTCGGAAAATAACCCGGGCGGATGCACCGTCGCTGATCGAACGGAACCGCGTCGTTCACCGGATGTTGGTGGACGGCGTCACGGTTGAGTACCGCCGTAAAGATGGCTCAATAGCAGGCTCGCAGGCGCGGCTGCTCGACTTCGATGCGCCGGACAGCAACGACTGGCTCGCCGTAAACCAGTTCACGGTATCCGAGGGGCAACACACCCGGCGCCCCGACGTGGTGGTCTTCGTCAACGGCCTGCCGCTCTCGGTCATCGAGCTCAAGAACCCGGCCGACGAGAACGCCACCGTTTGGTCCGCTTTCCGGCAGTTTCAGACGTATCAGGCGCAAATCCCGTCACTCTTCGTCGCCAACGCGACGCTGGTCGTCTCCGATGGGGTGCAGGCGCGGATCGGGACGCTCGGCGCGGGGCGCGAATGGTTCAAGCCATGGCGCACAATCGGCGGGCGCGAGGACGCGGCATCCCATCTGACCGAGCTGCAGGTCGTCCTCGAAGGGGTGTTCGATCGGAGTCGGTTCCTCGAACTGGTCAGGCACTTCCTCGTGTTCGAGGACCAGGGCGGTGGGGCGTTGGCAAAGAAGATGGCGGGGTACCACCAGTTCCACGCGGTGAACGTCGCCGTGGAGGAGACGCTGCGTGCCGCGCAGACGGTCGCCTTGGATCGGGTCGCGGAAGCTCCAGGCGTCTATGGGACGGGGCGGCGTCCGGGCGGCGATCCTGGGGACCGACGGGTCGGCGTGGTTTGGCACACGCAGGGATCCGGCAAGAGCCTGACCATGGCGTTCTACGCGGGGCGGATGATCCTGCACCCGGAAATGGCCAACCCGACCATTGTCGTCCTCACCGACCGGAACGACCTCGACGACCAGCTCTTCGGGACCTTCGCGCGTTGTCGCGATCTTTTGCGCCAAGCGCCCGTGCAGGCGGAGAACCGGGCCGACCTGCGGGAGAAACTGCGCGTGGCCGCCGGCGGCGTGGTGTTCACGACAATCCAGAAATTTTTTCCTGAGGCCCAGGGCGACCGCTACCCGGTGCTCTCAGAGCGCCGCAACATCGTCGTGATCGCCGACGAGGCGCACCGCAGCCAGTACGACTTCATCGACGGCTTCGCGCGGCACATGCGCGATGCGTTGCCGAACGCCTCGTTCATCGGGTTCACGGGCACGCCGATCGAGGTCACGGACAAGAACACCCGCGCGGTGTTCGGGGACTACATCAGCGTCTACGACATCCAGCGGGCGGTGACGGACGGCGCCACGGTCCCCATCTACTACGAGGGCCGACTCGCCAAGCTGGAGCTGAAGGAGTCCGAGCGCCCGAAGATCGATCCCGAGTTCGAGGAAGCCACCGAGGGAGAGGAAGTCGAGCGGAAGGAGAAGCTCAAGACGAAGTGGGCCCAGCTGGAAGCCGTTGTGGGTTCCGGGACACGGCTGAAGCGGGTCGCGCGCGACCTGCTGGACCATTTCGAAAACCGGCTCGCGGCCATGGACGGCAAGGCGATGGTAGTGTGCATGAGCCGCCGCATCTGCGTGGAGCTCTACCGGGAGATCGCGGCGCTGCGGCCGAAGTGGCACGGCGATTCGGACGACCAGGGCTCTATGAAAGTCGTGATGACCGGTTCGGCGTCCGACCCAATGGAGTGGCAAAGCCACATCCGCAACAAGCCGCGCCGGGAAGAGTTGGCGTTGCGGTTCCGGGACCCGAAGGACCCGTTCCAGGTTGTCATCGTGCGGGACATGTGGCTCACAGGGTTCGACGCGCCGAGCCTGCACACGATGTACGTGGACAAACCGATGCGCGGGCACGGGTTGATGCAGGCCATCGCCCGGGTGAACCGGGTGTTCAAGGACAAGCCTGGCGGTTTGGTGGTGGACTACCTGGGGCTGGCCGACGAGCTGAAAGCAGCGCTGGCGACCTACACGGAAAGCGGCGGGACCGGAAAGACCGCGATCGATCAGACCGAGGCGGTGGCCCTCATGCTCGGGAAGTACGAGGTGTGCCGGGCGCTCTTCTACGGGTTCGACTGGGCAAATTGGACGACAGGGACGCCACGGGTCCGGCTCTCGCTCCTGCCCGCCGCGCAGGAGCATATTCTTGCGGAAGAGGACGGCAAGGCCCGGCTGTTGCGCTCGGTCACGGAGCTTTCGCAATCGTTCGCCTTGGCCGTTCCTCACGAGGAGGCGCTGCGCATCCGGGACGACGTCGGCTTCTTCCAGGCGGTTCGGGCAGTGCTCGCCAAGGGCACGCCCGGGGATCGGAAGACGGACGAGGAGCTGGATTTCGCCATCCGGCAGATCGTGTCGAAGGCGGTGGTCTCTGGCGAGGTAGTGGACATCTTCGCCGCCGCAGGGCTCAAAAAACCGGACATCTCCATCCTTTCGGACGAATTCCTCGCCGAGGTTCGCGGGATGCCGCAGCGCAACCTCGCCGTGGAACTGCTGCGTAAGCTCCTGTCGGGGGAGATCCGGACGCGTCTGCGCCGGAACGTCGTCCAGGCTCGCTCCTTTGCCGAGCTGCTGGAGCAGGCCGTCCGGCGATATCAGAACCGGGCGATCGAGACGGCGCAGGTCATCGAGGAACTGATCGGGCTGGCGAGGGATCTGCGTAACGCCCAGGCGCGCGGGGAGTCGCTTGGCATGAACGAGGACGAGTTGGCTTTCTACGACGCGCTGGAGGTCAACGACAGCGCGGTCAAGGTGCTCGGCGAATCGACGCTGACGAAGATCGCGCGGGAACTGGTGGCCGCCGTCCGGAGCAACGTCACGATTGATTGGACGGTGCGCGAGAACGTGCGGGCACAACTGCGGGTGATCGTGAAGCGGATCCTGCGCAAATACGGCTATCCGCCGGACAAGCAGGATAAGGCGACCCAAACGGTGCTCGAGCAGGCGGAGGTATTGTCGGAGATGTGGGCGACGGCATGAAGGTGGACCGGTCGGCACCGAATAAACGAAGAAGCTTGCCAATGCATTTGTCGGTAAGGCAAGGGCGATCCCGCCTGAAAGATCACCTTGAAGGTTGAGGATCCTTAATCAGGAGAAACCGGCAAATCAGCAGGTAAGAACACAGCGAATTAGAATAACATTCAGCTCCTTATCCCCTTCGCCCGCGCGAGGATCGAGGTCGTCGAGCGGCCGGGGAGGAACCGGATCGTCTTCACGGCGCCGCCGTGCGCGCGGACCACGTCCGACCCAACGATCTTC
>Ga0315268_10006750_pt1 | contig 12173 bp, 10 predicted proteins | sample C1_top_MG_FD_204535 | JGI IMG/M metagenome (GOLD analysis project Ga0315268, IMG submission 204535) | Sediment microbial communities from Yellowstone Lake, YNP, Wyoming, USA - C1_top | ecosystem: Environmental > Aquatic > Freshwater > Lake > Sediment | place: USA: Wyoming | collected 2017-08-01 | reverse complement strand
GCCGCCAAGGAGCTGAAAACCCTGTTCGCCTCGCCGCTGGCATGGATCATCCTGGCCGTGCTGCAATGCCTCCTCGCCTGGTTTTTCCTCGGCCAGGTCGATGCCTTTCTGACTGTCCAGCCACAGCTGGCCGCCTTAGCCAATCCGCCCGGGGTCACCGAGCTGATTGTCACGCCGCTGTTCGGCAATGCCGCCATGATCCTGCTGCTGGTGGTGCCGCCCCTGAGCATGCGCCTGATCGCCGAGGAACGCCGCAATCAGACCATGGCGCTGCTGCTGAGCGCGCCCGTTTCGATCACTGAAATCATCCTCGGAAAATTCCTCGGCCTGATGGCTTTTCTCGCGCTCTTCATCGGCCTGACCGCGCTCATGTCCTTTTCGCTCTATGGCGGCGCAACGCTCGACCTGGGGCTGCTGGCAGGAAATGTCCTCGGGCTGGTTTTGCTGGCGGCCAGCTTCGCCGCGCTCGGCTTGTTCATATCCAGCCTCACCGCACACCCGATCATCGCCGCCATCGGCACTCTCGGCGCCTTCCTCGGCCTGTGGATCGTGGATATCTCGGCGCGCGACCCCGACAGCCTGCTGCACTACCTTTCCCTGCTGAAGCATTTCGAATCGTTCAACCGCGGCGTGATTGCCACAGTGGATGCCGCCTATTTCATATTGTTCACCGTTTTGTTCCTGGTGCTGGCGGTACGCCGGCTCGACCGCGACCGTCTATGAAAAACACCCCCAAACTACGCTCCCGCCTGCGCCTGCACAGCGTGATTTTTCTCGCCCTGTTTCTCACCGCTATCGGCCTGCTCGCCCACCTTACCCGCGAACACCCGGCGCAATGGGATATTACCCGCAACGGCCGGAATTCGCTGAGCCAGGCCAGCCTCGACACCCTCAAGAGTTTGCCCGGCCCGATCTCCATCACCGCCTATGCCACCCAGCAGGATCCCAGACTGGGAGACGTACGCAAGATCATCCGCGAATTCGTCGGACTCTACAGCCGCGCCAAGCCGGATCTCGTGCTCAATTTCGTTGATCCGGCGGAACAGCCCCAGCAAACGCGGACTGCCGGCATCCAGGCCAACGGGGAAATGGTGGTGGAATACCGCGGCCGCAGCGAGCACCTCACCAACCTCAACGAACAGGCGCTCACCTCGCTCCTGACCCGGCTCGCCCGCACTGGCAAACGGCAGGCGTTCTACCTCGACGGCCATGGCGAACGCAAGCTCGACGGTATGGCCAACCACGATCTCGGCGACTTCGGCAGAAAACTGGCTGCGACAGGTTTTAAAACCGCCGCACTCAATCTCGCCCTGGCCCAGGAAGTGCCCGATAATGCCAGCCTGCTGCTCATTGCCGGCCCCCAGGTCGATCTGCAGCCGGGGGAGGTGGAGAAACTCAAAAGCTATCTGGACAAAGGCGGCAACCTGCTCTGGCTGATTGACCAGGAGCCGCTGCATGGCCTGCAGCCGCTGGCCGAATCGCTGGGACTGGTGCTCACGCCCGGCACGGTGGTGGACCCTGCGGCGCAACAGCTCAGCGCCACCCCCAGCATCGCCCTGGGCGCCGTGTACGGGCGCCATCCGGCGACCGAGGGCTTCAACCTCGTCACCGCCTTCCCCTTCGCACGCCAGATTGGCGTCGAGGAGGGAAAATCCTGGCGGGCGACCCCGCTGGTTGAAGTCGCACCACAGGGCTGGGTCGAAACCGGCAAGATCAACGATTCCATCGCTTTCGACAAAGATCGCGACACGCCAGGGCCGGTAACCATAGCCGTCGCGCTCGAACGCAGCGTGGAAGACAAGAACCAGCGCATCGTGGTAGTCGGCAACGGCGGCTTTCTCTCCAACACCTATCTCGGCAACGGCGGCAACCTCGGCCTCGGCCTCAATCTGTTCAACTGGCTGGCGGGAGACGACAAGCTCATCACCATACCAACCAAAGCCGCTCTGGATACCAGTCTTAACCTGAGTAAAACCGCTGCCGCGGTGATCGCCATCGGCTTCCTGATCGCCCTGCCGCTGGCCTTTGTCGCCGCTGGCATAGGAATCTGGTGGCGCCGGCGCAAAGCATGAAATCCAGAATTCTGCTCAATCTCGCGCTGGCCGGACTGGTCGTTGCGCTGGCGCTGGCCGCCTGGCTCGGGGCCAAGCCGGCGGCGCAGGCGGAATTCAGGCTTTCCACCCTGAGCGCAGCCGCCATCACCCGCATGGCCATCGAAAAGACCGGACAGCCCGCCATCGTGCTGCAGAAAAACATGAATGGCTGGCGCTTGAGCGCGCCTTTCACGGCACGCGCGGATGGAGAGACTGTCGGGCGCCTTCTCGAAACACTCGGCGCCACCAGTCACCAGCGCTTCCCTGCCGCAGATCTCGGCCGCTTCCAGCTCGACCAACCGCTGCTGCGGCTCAGTCTCAATGACCAGGAATTCAGCTTCGGCGCGCAGAACCCGCTCAACGGCGAAGTGTATGTCGCAACCAATGACGGCGTTTATCTGGTCGCGCCCTACTATCTCGCCCATGCGCTGAAAACACCGGCCGACTTCGTCTCCAGGGCATTTCTGGCGGAAGACGAAAACCCGATTGGCTTCGAGTTTCCCGACTTCAAGCTCAGCCAGCTGGACAACGGCAAATGGTCGGCCTCCCCGGACAAGCCGGACTGGGGCCAGGACGATCTCAACCGCTGGGTGGACGAATGGCGTCATGCCGCAAGCCTGGTTACCCAACCCTACGACGGAACGACGCCGGAGGCCGCCTTCACCCTGCACTTGCGCAACGGCCGCTCGATTTCCTGCAAAATCCTGCGGCGCGAACCGGAACTGGTGCTGTTGCGCGAGGATGAAAAACTGCAATACCATTTCCCCGCCGAGATAGCGAAACGGCTGCTTCAGCCCGGAAAGTAAGCCATGCCCGAACTGCCCGAAGTCGAAACCACGCGCCGCGGCCTGGAGCCGCACCTCGTCGGCCAGCGCATCAAGGCGGTGGTAATTCGCCATGCCGGCCTGCGTCATCCGGTGCCGAGCGAATTGCCGTATACCCTGCCAGGCTTGACCATCCTCAGCCTCGAACGGCGCGGCAAATATTTGTTGCTGGACTGCGGCAAAGGCTGGCTGATCCTGCATCTCGGCATGTCGGGCAGCCTGCGCATCCTGCCTGCCGCCTCTTCAGCGGAAAAGCATGACCATTTCGATCTCGTACTGGAAAGCGGCCAGTGCATGCGGCTGCGCGATCCGCGCCGCTTCGGGGCAATACTGTGGACGACGGCGCCGCCAGGAATCCATCCCCTGCTCGGGAAGCTCGGCGTGGAACCGCTGGAGACGGCATTCGACGACGAATTTCTGTACCGTGCAACACGCGGACGCCGCAGCGCCATCAAGCAATTTATGATGGACAGCCACATCGTGGTAGGCGTCGGCAACATTTACGCCAACGAAGCGCTGTTTGCCGCCGGAATCAGCCCGAAAACCGCTGCCGGCCGGCTCGGCAAGGCGCGCTGCGTCAGGCTGGCCGCTGCAGTGAAGGACATCCTTAACCGGGCGATTGCCGCGGGCGGCAGCACCTTGCGCGACTTCGTCGACAGTGCCGGGAAGCCGGGCTATTTCCAGCAGCAATACCAGGTATATGGCCGAGCCGGACAGACCTGCCGGTACTGTGGAGCGGCAATACGCCAGTTGCGTCAGGGACAGCGCTCCACTTTCTACTGCCCCGGCTGCCAGAAGTGACGCTCAGGACACGCCTTAAAATATCGACAGGTCGCGTTGATTAATTTAATGGGATTATGCTATTAATCTAGCCCCTGAGACCTTCACCACCATTTCCCTTTTCCTTCGCCACGCGACACCCCAATCCTGGGGCACCAAGCGGCTATCGGGCATTCTTCACATTTCGACGCGCTCGCGGTGCAAATCTCGCGCCCCAGCGAAATCATGTTCACGTGCAGCGAGTAGCGAAACTCCGGGGGGATTTTTGATTGCAGGCGGTCCATGTCGCGCGGCGCACAATGCCGGTCTTTTTGTGTTGGCCTGACCCAGCCCAGCCGCCTGGCGATGCGCCAGCAATGCGTGTCCACCGGGAAAACCTTGCGGTCGAGGGCATACATCATTACGCACCGCGCGACTTTTTTTCCTACGTTCGGCAGGGCTGTCAGAAAAGCCTCGGCATCCCGGTCGCTCATTTCGCGCAGCGGTTCCAGGGTGGGCGCGCCAAAGCGCGCTACAACCGCATCCAGCAACGTGCGGATGGCTTTTGATTTCTGGTTCGATAGGCCACCGATGGCGATGGGCTTGGCAATGTATTCCGCCGTTGCTTGCGCAAGCTGGTTGGGTGTTGGGAATGCCGCCTTGAGCGCTTCGAACGAGGCGCGGTAATTGGCTTCGCCGGTCTTCGTGCTGCAAATGATGAACAGCAGCTCGTCAAGCGGGTCTTTGAGGTTGTAGTGGCTGAAATCGGCGTAGCGGTATTTTAGCGCTGCCGCGACTTCGCCGACGTTTGCAGGGCGCTTCCCCGATGGCACGTCAGCCGCCTCCCGCGCCAGCCAGCAAATTTTCTCTCGCGGTTGCCAGCACGGCATCCAGCGTAACAGCGAAGGGCCATCCAGACTTTCTCCCCTCGGGCTTGTCGGGCAGCTTGGCGTAGTCCCAGCTAAAGCCGTCAAACTCGGTGGCGAGCTCAACATCAAAGACCAGGTAGAAATCGCCGCTTGGCTCGCCGGGGTAGCCCCTGCGTTTCAAGGCATCCCTAGAGAGAACGCGCGGCCCCTTTGATGTGATGCGCAACAAGCCCGGCAGCGCATTCGCGCCCTCGCCGTGCAGCAGCAGGTATTGCGCGGCGGTGATTTCGGGCTCCAGGCGCAGCGAACCCGCACGGGTATCCATGCGGAAGTTGTAAAGCCTTTCGCGCACAATCCATTTCAAATGCGCTTCGTTCTTGCTCCAGCCGACCAGCACAAAAGTTTCTGCTGGCGGCGCGTGGCGCGAAAGCGATGCGGCAGCGCGCTCGGGGAAGGCGCGCAGAACAGGGTAAGCCGCTGGCGCTTCCTGCACTTGATAAGTGTGGTAGCTCTGCCGCTCCCGCGCGGTCGCACGATCGCAAGTGTGGGCGACAATCTCGCGGATGAATTTTTCAACCGCCTGCTCGCCGTTGCCGGGTTTGATCGGGAAAGCGCCAAGGCCGGGCAGGATTTCATGGTAGCCACGCCACTGGCGGGACGAGTCGCCGGGGTAGAGCACATAGGCCCCCTGAGTGCGGCGGATGGCATCCCGGTAGGCGTGCATCTTGAGCAGGTCGGCGCGCTTGTAGCGGCCTTCGCGCTGGTCCTGTTTTTCAGTGTTCAGGTCGATGTCGTCGCTGCCAAAAAGCTGCTCCACGTTTTCGATGCGGTATTTGGCGTCAAAGTGCACGTGCACCATCAGCTCTTGCGCCTCGGCTTCGCGCTCGTCGAAATCGGCAGGCCACAGGCTCAAGGTGTAGTCCGGGCGCATGCGCTCCGTCCAAGAGCCGGACAGGCCGCGCCCCGCATTTTGCGAAAAGCTGCGGTTGTAGCTGAAACGCACCCTGAGCGGTCGAGCACCGCCAAGGAACGCGCCCTCAAACGCCAGGTGCTCGCCGGTTTTCAGCTTGAGGCCGAAGCCGTCTGCGGTTTCTTCGATCAGGTCATGCGCGGCAGGTTTTTCCAGCTTGAACACCGCCGATACGATGTCCAGCAGCTTGAAGAAAACCCAGTACTCGTACAGCGTGGCGATGTCGCGCTGGCCTGCGCCGTACACGTCATCGCCGCCGCGCCACACCAGGCGCGCCGCCATGTCGAACTTGAGCCACGCCTGATAAACCTCGCGGTAGCCTTCCTTGCGCTGCAATACAGGGCTACCCAGCGGCAGCATGTCCGGGTCGGAAACGCTGCGGAACACGTCTGCCGCCAAGGCTGTTTCGAGCTGGTTTTCCAGCGCGGCAATCTCCGCTTGCAGCCGGGCATCGGCTGCGCTGCCGATTTCTTCCAGCTTGAGGCGCATCCGGTTCAGGAAACCGGAAAAGGATTGCAGCGCGAATCTGACAAAGCGGTTTTCGGGCGTGTCTTCGGTCTGGGCGTTGCGGTGGAGCGAAATGCGCTCGGGCAGGGAAGGAATAATCTTCGCCAGCGGGTGGCCAGGCGGGAGCTGCACCCGCCTGGACGCGCGGGCAAGCTGGCGCTGTGTTTTGGCGTCTGGCTTGAAGCCTCGCCGCATATCGTGGACGGTTTCTTCCGGCTCCCAGCGCCGGTGAGGGTGGGTAGTAATGCGGTGCAGCGCATCCCGAAACTGGCGCGAGCCAAGCAGGCCGCGCAAAAAGGCAAAGCGCTGGTGCAGCGTGTCCGGCGTGCGGCCTGGGTCGGGCGCCACGCGCATGGCCGTAGGCGCGCGCAACTCCATGAGCAAGGCCACGCATTGCTCGGTAATGTCTTCCAGCATGCGCCGGTAGTCGTAGCGATAACCGACTTTGCGCGAGCGCACCTCAAGCGCGGCGCGCCCGGCGATTTCTCCCGCCGCATCGCGCGCCACCAGAGCCAGCCGCCCGGTATTCAGGCCGGTGGCGATGCTGCCGCAGTGCGCTAGCCGGGGGTTGCTACTCGGCTCTACCGCGCCCTTGCCGAACTCTTCTTCCAGTCGAAAGTTTTCAGCGCCGGGGCAGACAAACGCGTATTCGTAGCGCAGCCCTTCCATGAGCTGCAACGGTTCTTCCCCGGCCTCCCTGGCTTCTGCCTCTTCCAGCCGCACGAGCGCGTTGGCTGGGTTATCAGGCGGGTAAAGTTCCAGGCTTGCGACAAGATTTCCGCGCTCGTCCAGAAACGCCAGCGCCTCGACCATTTATGCCTCGGCGAAGCTGGTGAAACCGTCTTTCAAGCGGTCCTGCATGCGGCGGATTTTTCCCAGGCTGGCAGCGCATTGGTGCATCTCGCAAAACGCTTCCAGCGTTTTCAAAACCGGTCCCAGCCTGCGCTCGGAGCCGTGCAGCTTGGGCAGCAGTTTTTGCAGCACTTGGGCGTCCAGGGCGTCTTTGAACTGCCAGCCGCCGCCCGACAGTTTGGCGTGGAAATGGGTGAAGCGTGTAATTTCATGCGCGGTGCGGAAACCGAATTCCGCGCCAATCGGGGCAAGCGCGGCAAAGACTTCCGTCAGCCGCGCCTTGAGGTCCGCCGCTGTCGTGTCGTCCAGTTGCGCGGCTGCGCTAGCTTCCGCCACAAAGGCCCCGCCGAAAGCCGCACCCTTGCCAGCCAGCGCATCCATGTCCACCTTTGACGGTGCGTCGAGAAAGGCGGCGATGTCGCCAGCGGTGGCGCGGAATTCGATCACGTTGGCGCGGTCCAGCACCTTGGGCGAAAACATGTAAGTGGTTTCGTCGACGTTCACCGTGCCGACGATAAACAGGTTGTCCGGCAGGCGGAGTTTGGGCGGCACCAGCAAAGGGTCGTCCTCGCTGGCTTTCAGGCTCTCCGCCGCCGAATGAAGCGCAATTTTTTCGCCCGATTCGACAGCGGACAAAATATCGGCGAAATAGCGCTCCACATGGGAAAGATTCATTTCGTCCAGGATCATGAAATAGGGGCGCGCCGGGTCGCTCTCCGCGCGCAAGATCAGGTCCAGCGCGCCGTTGGACGGCTTGCGGTAGATGCCAACCTGTAGCGCATCCTGATAACCGACCACGTTTTCGTTCGTGGTCCAGTCCGCCCCCACGGCGACGAGGCGGTACTGGTCTTCGGTCTCCGAAATCCAGGCGGCAAAGGCGTGGGCAAGCTTGGTTTTACCGGAGCCGGAAAGGCCGGTGAGAATGAGGAAGCGCTTGGCGAGGAGTGACGCGGCAATACATAGCAACAGGCCAACAGAAACTCGCAATCCCGCCCGTGTAAAGCTTGCATGTGATTGCTCTCGAAATTCTTTCAGGGAAGTTTCTGACATAAACGGCTCCAGCGTTGGAGTTGCTCTGGGCAAGGCGAGGTAGTCATCCATGACGCGCAGGAATGCGTCCGCAATTCCCGAATAATTTTCTCTTTCATCGGATTGAAAAAGCCGTAGTTCGTGTGACTCGCCATATTTTTTATGATCAAAAAATGGCAGATTTTGAACAAGTTCCGCTGGCCACTTCCTCGGCCAATCGCCATCAGATGCTTGTGCTGTGGCGCTCACGCAATAGCAAACGCTTAACGTGTGGTTATCGCGACGATACAAGATGACAGGGTAGACACCTTCCTTGCTCGCTGTTTGCCCAGGATAAAAACATGCCATCCAGGGGATTACGGTGGGTGATCCCATTCCGAAACTTGTCTTCATGGCGATGCCGTGAGCCTGACAAATATGTCCAAGTTCAGGCGGGACTGGTACTTGGGAAAGCTCTGGCTTCTCTAGCTGTGCCTGCTGAATGAACTGTCGCAGGTAGGGGATGAATGCCGCTTTGAATTGTTCGCGTTGTTGAAGCATTGTTTTTTTACCTACTGAAATTGCGGGTCACGTCACGGTCAAGGGACCAGTTTCAATGTGTTCTCTGGTTTCTGCCGGCGCACAGAACCATTTGCACTGTGCATCATACGAATATTTTGGCCAATAAATCTAGCAGTGACACAAATGATGCTACTTCACACATATCTATGCAAAAACGGGGTTCAATTAAATCACCTTGCAGAGGGGCAATGTGTTCAGCGCAGGTTCGGGTTCATTTTTTCTCCCCACCCTTATTCACGGTCTTCGAGCGCGGCTTCTTGCCCGGCGGCAGAAAGTTCTCGCCAGACAACACTGGCCTGCCGGTTTTGGCCTCCAGCGCCTTGCGCGCCTGTTTGGCAATTGCCCCGCCTTTTGTGGCGGCCACCTCGTTTTCGGCCATCCCGGTCGCGTCATCCGTCTCGGCAATTTGCCGCGTCGACAACTCCGCCAGCGCGGTAAAAATCAGTTCCGCCTCGCTCATGTGGTCGCGCAGATTGTGATCCTGCAAACCCTTCATCGCTTTGTGCGCCTTCACGCTCACCCCTGACCATTCCTGATGAATGATGTTGGTGAGGATGGCGAATTCCTCACCTTTCTTGATGTCGTGGTTCGCCCAGTAATCGGTCAGCTTGTTGCGCGTCTCCTGCCCGGTCATGCGCTGCTGTATCCACTTCTCGCTACGCCCATGCTTCTGCCAGGTTTCGCGGGCGCGATCCAGCGACAACGCCGGGTCGGCCATTTCCTGCATGCGCTCGTAGCCGACCTTGGCCAGCCACAGCTTGATCGGCTCCGCCTTCGGGCTGGGGACGGACTGCACCAGGCGCAGCAGAGTTTCGGCGGTGGCTACGTCGGTGAGGTAATTCTTGCCATCGGCGGCAGGCAGTTTCAGTCGGTGACAATCTGTCACCGACTGACTGCCTTCCTTGCCCAAACGCTCTTTCAGCTTGTTCCAGTACTTGCGCGCCGTCTGGTAGTCGGGCTGCCGGGTCAGCACCTGGATGATGTCTACCACCGAGAACCACCAGGTTTCGGTTTCCTCGTCATAGACACGGCGGATTTCGTGGGTCTCGAAAATGGCGGGCTGAATCGGCATGGCTTGGCTCCTTAGCCAATGGAGATGATGACGTCGAGGCTGTAAACCCTGGCCAGCTTGTCCGAGCCGGCAATGTGCAAATTTTGCACATTGCTTTTTTCATCCAGCTCGCCATCGGCAAAGACATTGCGCAGGTGCTTGGTGACGACCGAGCGCTCCCGCCCGAAAAGCTGGCTCATCTGCTCCTGCCGCAACCACACCGTGTCCTGCTCCAGCCGGACTTCGATGGTTCCACTTTCGGTCTGATAAATGCTGATCTCGTTCATGGCGTGATCCTACCACCCCGCTGCCGTCAGCAGCGAAAAAATGGGTCGGGTTGAGTTGCCCCAGATTCTACCAAATGAAAACGGCATCCATGTGGTGCCTTTTTTGTTGATTGGTGGAGGCAGAAACTCATTGCTCCCCTCCCGGTTCAACAGTTCGAGGTAGGCTGCATATCCGTATCCCGGTCAGCTCGCGCACCAGCCGAGCGCATTGGGGGCAGGTCTTGCGATCATCCATTAATGCATGGCCCGCCCCCGCTTGAAGCAGTGTCGCCGAAGTCTTGCAAAACAACATCTCAGATTGCCGGAATAATCAGCGTAGCCAACCGGAGGCCGAAAAGATCAAGGACTTGTGGCCTCGCCGCCAGATAACTTCGTCCTGATGTCACCATCCCCGCCAGAAGGCTCAAGGTATGATTCTGTCTGAAATTATTGCCCATCAACAGGATATGCATGGAGACCGTAGCGGTCATCGACTTTGAAACAACGGGGCTATCGCCAGCCATGGGGGACCGGGAGACCGAGGTGGCGGTGGTTATCGTGGATGACGGCAAAATCGTCGATCGCCACCGAAGCCTGATGAATGCGGGTGCGCGCATTCCTTGAAGTCCGCCCAGCCAAACAGGCGCATCCCAGCGGATTGCTTTATCCAGGGAGGGAAAATGAGTGAAATTGTCATCTATGAAGGCCCAGGCGGGATCGTCGAAGTCCGGCTGGGACAGGAAATGGTATGGCTGAGCCTAAATCAGATCGCCGACCTCTTTGGACGTGACAAGTCCGTTATTTCCAAGCACTTACGAAACGTATTCAAGGAGGGTGAGATCGAAGAGACGGCAACTGTTGCAAATTTTGCAACAGTTCAGAATGAGGGCGGGCGGACCGTCAGCCGCGATATCGCCCACTACAACCTCGACGCCATTTTGTCCGTCGGTTACCGGGTCAACTCCAAGCAAGGCACCTTGCGCGACTTCGTCGACAGTGCCGGCAACCCAGGCTATTTCCAGCAGCAATACCAGGTATATGGCCGAGCCGGACAGGCCTGCCGGTACTGTGGAGCGGCAATACGCCAGTTGCGTCAGGGACAGCGCTCCACTTTCTACTGCCCCGGCTGCCAGACATGAGCAGCCCATTTCAAATGCGAGGCCTCGCAAGCCCTCCGGATTACGTCCGGATCACGTTGATTAATCTGTTATTTGTGGTAAAGTTAGTGACATTATCATAAACATCAGCCGGAGGAGTCATGGCAAACGGTGATCTTGTCGCGCATTTCAAAGCCTACAGCGCCTGGCGCGGCCGCCTGTCGGACAACATCGGCGACTTCCGCAACTGGCTCAACGAGCAGGAGCTGAACGACGCCCAGACCGACCTGCGCATCCAGCATCTGGCAGATCGGCTGCGTGACGACAAACTCAATGTCGCTTTTGTCGCCGAGTTCTCGCGCGGGAAATCCGAGCTGATCAACGCCATCTTCTTCGCCGACTACGGCCAGCGGCTGCTGCCTTCAAGTGCGGGGCGCACCACCATGTGCCCGACAGAACTGATGTACGAGGAGGGTCGGGAGCCCTGCATCCAGTTGCTGCCGATTGAAACCCGCGCCAACGACACGACCACGACGGAATACAAACGCTACCTCGAAGAGTGGAAGGTCGTTCCGCTCGACATCGAATCAAGCGAAGGCATGGCCGACGCCTTTCTGCAGGTGAGCCAAACCAGGCGGGTGAGCGTCGAGGAAGCCAAGCGCTACGGCCTGTACCATGAAAACGATGAAGACAACGTCGTCACCGTGCACCAGGACGGCACGGTGGACATTCCCTGCTGGCGCCACGCCATCATCAATTTTCCGCACCCGCTGCTGAAACAGGGCCTGGTCATACTCGACACCCCCGGCCTCAATGCCATCGGCACCGAACCGGAACTGACCCTGAACCTGCTGCCCAATGCCCATGCGGTGCTGTTCATCCTTGCCGCCGATACCGGTGTGACCAAATCCGACATCGAGGTCTGGCGCAAGCATATCGGCAACCAGCAGGGGCAGCAGAAAGGGCGCCTGATAGTTCTGAACAAGATCGACGGCCTGTGGGACGAACTCAAGAACAGCGAAGCGATCGAAAATGAAATCGAGAAACAGGTTCGAAACAGTGCCAGCCTGCTTGATGTAAAGACCTCCTCCGTCTTCCCGGTTTCGGCCCAAAAAGGGCTGCTCGCCAAGATCAACCACGACGAAGCGCTGCTGGTGAAAAGCCGCCTCCCCGCACTGGAAAAGTCCCTCAGCGACGAACTCATCCCCTCCAAGCAGGAAATCGTGCGGGACAACACCCAGAGCGAAATCGAGAACATGGAGGATAGCATCAGCGCCATCCTCGACGCCCGGCTG
>Ga0315268_10006749_pt1 | contig 12177 bp, 10 predicted proteins | sample C1_top_MG_FD_204535 | JGI IMG/M metagenome (GOLD analysis project Ga0315268, IMG submission 204535) | Sediment microbial communities from Yellowstone Lake, YNP, Wyoming, USA - C1_top | ecosystem: Environmental > Aquatic > Freshwater > Lake > Sediment | place: USA: Wyoming | collected 2017-08-01 | reverse complement strand
GGAAGCGGCCAACGTCATCGCGCAAACGGTTCCTCAAGGCAGCGACCGGATCGGTGGCCGACTTGGCCGCGTAGTACCAGCGTTCCAGGGTCGAGACGCCGAAACGAATCTCCTTGTCGGCGAGCGGGTGGCGCCAGGACTTCGCGGCCAAAGATTTGAGCGCCGCTTGCAACTCGCCCGCGGGGGGCGGGGCAGCGAGGAGGGGGCCGATAATCGAGAAGCGCAGACGCGCCCATCGATCGCGCTGGCGTGGATCGACAACAGGTTTCAAGTGGGTCTCCCAGTGGGCGGCGCCGGCGGCACCGCATCTGGGAGTGAAGGCTATGCACACTGGCAGAAGCAGACTGACAAGGCTTACACTCAGCGCCTAAAGCAGCAACTTGCAGCTGCAGAGCAGGTATAGCGTGAATCTCCAAACATTAGAGATCGTTGAGGTGCGCTGTTAAAATCCACCCATTAAAACCAATCTGCTTGTTATGCAAATGTTGTGCACATCAAAATATCACGCTAAGAAGCCCATAAACACTGGCTTGCGCTGCATAGCGTGGCAATATAAACACTGTCACGGCAAACTGAGTTGAGCGTGCTGGCGACCATCGTCGAGGTAGAGGGCGGTGGCGCTGTCCTGATTCTCGACCAGACGCGGCTGCCGGACGAGACGGCTTTCGTGCGGCTGGAAAGCCTGGCCGACGCCGCCCACGCCATCCGCGCCATGCAGGTGCGTGGCGCGCCGCTGATCGGCGCCACGGCGGCTTATGGTGTGGCGCTCGGCCTTGCGGAAGGCTTGCCGCTCGATACCATTCTTGCCACACTGGCGGCGACGCGGCCGACGGCGGTCAATCTGCATTGGGCGCTGGCCCGCATGGCCGGTGTCTTGCAAGAGTCGGCGCTGGCGGGACGGTGCGAAATTGCCTGGCAGGCAGCGCGCGCCATTGCGCGTGAAGACGCAGCCGCCAACGCCGCGATCGGTCAAAACGGTTTGCCGTTGCTGCAGGGAATTGCCGCACGTAAAAGCACAATCAATGTCATGACGCATTGCAACGCCGGCTGGCTGGCCACCGTGGCACACGGTACGGCGCTCGCGCCGATCTACGCCGCCCAAGATGCCGGCCTCGCGGTGCATGTCTGGGTTTCGGAAACACGCCCGCGCAACCAGGGTCTGCTCACCGCCTGGGAGCTGGCGCACGCCGGCGTGCCGCACACGCTTATCGTCGATAACGCCGCCGGGCTGTTGCTGATGCAGGGCCAGGTGGATTGCGTGATCGTCGGTGCCGACCGCATTGCTGCCAATGGAGATACCGCTAACAAGGTCGGGACCTACCTGAAGGCGCTGGCGGCACGGGCGCATGGCGTGCCGTTCTACGTCGCCGCGCCGGTCTCGACCATCGACTTCGCCTGCCCCGACGGTGCGCAGATCCCCATCGAAGAGCGTGCGGCGGCAGAACTCGGTGCTTCATTGGCCAGCAGGGCGACGGCGGTCGCCAACCCCGCCTTCGACGTCACGCCAGCTGGCCTGATCGCCGGCATCATCACTGAGCGCGGTATCGTGGCCCCCGACCAACTGGTGCGCGTCAAACCATGAGCACCATGAGCGATAACCCTGCCGAGTTGCGCGCCGCCGTTCTCGCCACGGCCCGCGCCATGAACGCGTCTGGCATCAACCGTGGCTCGGCTGGCAACGTTAGTGCGCGTTGTGCCGATGGTTTCATCATCACCCCCACCGGCATGGCCTACGCTGAGTGCGTAGCGGCAGATATGGTGAAAGTCGGCATAACCCCTCCCGGCCTCCCCTTGTCAGGGGAGGGGCAGCGGCGGCCGTCGTCCGAGTGGCGCTTTCACCACGACATTTACGTCGCGCGACCCGAGGCGGGGGCTATCCTCCATGCCCACTCGCCCTTCGCCACGGCATTGGCCTGCCAGCAACTCGATATCCCGCCCTTTCACTACATGATTGCCCGTTTCGGCGGCGATACTGTGCGTTGTGCTGCCTATGCCACCTTCGGCACGCAGGCCTTGTCCGACGCCATCCCCGTCGCCTTGCAAGACCGTTGTGCCTGCCTGATGGCGCATCACGGCATGGTGGTGTTCGGTGCTGATCTCCAGGAAGCGCTGGCATTGGCAATCGAACTCGAATCCCTCTGCGAACAATACTGGCGCGTACTGCAACTTGGCCAACCCAAGCTGCTGGCAGCTGACGAAATGGCGCGGGTGCAGGAGAAGTTCAGGGATTACGGACGGCAGGACTAGCCACTGCCGTCTGATGGCGGCCATCTCAACTTCAGCGTAACCGAGGTCGAAGAAGGAAAGTCGTGTCACGTTTCTCTCCGATTTCCACGGCCGGCTGTGCTACTGTATGCCGCAAAGGAGCGTGCATCATGGGACTACCGAAACGTCAGGAAGAACATTACACCTACGACGATTATCGTCATTGGAGCGACGCCCAACGCTGGGAATTGATTGACGGCGTCGCTTACCTCATGGCGCCCGCACCGACGTCCATTCACCAGATCGTTGCTTTCGAGATCGGTCACCAGGTGCGCAATGCCCTTGAGGGCAAGCCATGCACGGTGCTGCTCGCGCCTATCGACGTGCGACTGCCCAAGTTGGGCGCGGCCGACGATCAAGCCGACACCGTCGTGCAGCCGGATGTGCTGGTGGTGTGCGATCCCGGCAAGATCGACAGTCGCGGGGTCAAGGGCGCGCCGGACTGGGTAGTCGAGGTGCTCTCACCTTCCACTGCGAGTCATGACCAGATTCTCAAGCGGCAGGTCTATGAACGTGCCGGCGTGCCCGAGTACTGGCTGGTCCATCCGCTTGACCGGGTACTCACCATCTATCGGCTGGAAAATGGCCGCTACGGATTTCCCGATATCCGCGAACTCTCCGGCGCAACGCCGGTCGGTCCTCTACCGGGCGCGTTGATCGCCTGGGAAACTATCCTTGAGCGCCTACCGCCTGAAGCGGCGTAAGGGTTGCCGTCCCGTCAGCGCCGACTTTGCTGGCCGGCCTCCCACCGTGGTGAGGCGGTGTGCTCCTTACACTCTCAAGCGCCAGCCTCAATTGGCAGCGGATTTACTTGCCAGATATCCCTACAGTATTCAGCAATGCTACGGTCTGACGAGAACTTGCCCATGCGTGCGGTGTTGAGGATGGACATGCGTGTCCATGTTTCTGTATCGCGAAAGGCGGCGCTGACGGCATCTTGGCAGGTCATGTAGCCCGCATAGTCGGCCAGCAGCAGGTAAGGATCACCCTGGCAGCCCAGAAGCTCGAACCCAAGGTGCAACCCCTCACACCGCCGCATAGCATCCTGCGTGACGAGGCCGATCTCGATGCCTGGCTGGCCGAAGTGCATACGGCGGTCATCAAGAAACTACCGGATGGGCCAGTTCAGTTGTGATATAAAGGCATAACTATTCCGGTTAATAGCTATACAACCATATAACAGGCACATAGTTACCGTTTATTAAAATTCATGGGAACGCTCTCTTTCTCGGCCCCGAACGAACTTCAGGAACTCCTGGGAGAGCGCCTGAAGCGCTTGCGTCTAAGTCGCAACCTGGACCAGCGCACGACGGCGGAAAAAGCCGGTATCTCGGAAAAAGCCCTGCGTAATCTCGAAGGTGGGCGGGGGTCGACTGTGGAAACCCTATTACGGGTCTTGAAAGCACTAGACTACCTGCAAGGGATAGATCTCCTTGCTCCGGAGGCCAGCGTCAATCCGCTCGACCTGCTCCGCCAGGCCAAGCAGCCGCAGCGCGCACGACGTCCGCGCAAGCAGGATTCGGCTGGCTAGTACCTCATGGACACCCCAGTTATCGAAGTCCGTATCTGGGGCCACCGCGTCGGCGCGGTAGCGCCCGACCCACGTCTGGGCAGCTACGTCTTCGCCTATGACCCGGCCTGGCGGCGCACTGGCATCGAGCTTGCCCCGCTGACCATGCCGCTCGATGACCTACGCCCAAGTTTCGCTTTCCCCGAGTTGGCTGAGCCGAGCTACAAACGGCTGCCCGGCCTGCTGGCCGATGCCCTGCCCGACGACTTCGGCAATGCGTTGATCGACGCCTGGATGAGCGCCAAGGGTGTCGAAAAGCGCGCCATTACCACCCTGGACCGCTTGGCCTACATGGGAAAACGTGGCATGGGCGCCCTGGAGTTCAAGCCCGCACGCGGTGCCCACCGCGAGAGCGCCGAACCCCTGGAAATGAAAAACCTTGTCGAAGCCGCGCGCAAGGTGGTGCATGGCGACCTGTCCGGCGATGTTCACGCCCAGGCAGCATTGGCCAACATCATCCGCGTTGGTACCAGCGCCGGCGGCGCACGCGCCAAGGCCGTCGTCGCCTGGAACCCGCAAACCGATCAGATACGCAGCGGCCAATTCGATGCCGCGCCGGGCTACGAGCACTGGTTGCTCAAGTTCGACGGCGTCGGCAAGGATTCCGAACTGGGTGGCAGCGCCGACTACGGCCGCATCGAATACGCCTACTACCTGATGGCGCAAGCCGCCGGCATTCGCATGTCCCCCTGCCGTTTGCTGGAAGAAAGCGGACGCGCCCATTTCATGACCCACCGCTTCGACCGTGACGTCACCGACGGCCAGACGATCAAGCACCACGTGCAAACGCTCTGCGCCATGAGTCACCTCGACTACAAACAGCGCGCCACCCATGCCTATGCCCAGCTTTTCATGGCCGTCGCCCAACTCAAGCTGGGCGACGAGGCCATCGGTCAGGCCTTCCGCCGCATGGCCTTCAACGTCATGGCCAAGAACTGCGACGATCACACCAAAAACTTTGCCTTCCGCCTGAAGCAGGGCGGCACCTGGGAACTGGCGCCGGCCTACGACATTACTCACGCCTACAACCCCCAGGGTGAGTGGACCTATCAGCACCTCATGAGCGTCAATGGCAAGTTCAGCGGCATCACCCGTGCCGATCTGTTGGCTGAGGCCGACCGCTTCGGCGTCCGCCGCCCGCAGGATGCGCTCAAGGATGTACGCGCCGCCATCGACAACTGGCCCGAATTTGCCAAGCAGGCCGGGCTGGGCCAGCAAACCATCGGCGAGAAACGCGCCGACTTCGAACCGCTATGAAGACCACCCTCTCCCGCGAACACCGCAAGATTCTGGAAACCACCGTCGCCCAGGCGCGTGTCGCCGCCGAAGCCGGTGCCGCCAGGGCATTGCACGCAATGGCCGTCGCCGCCAAGGATGCTCCCGCCCACGCCACCGATGCCCAGAAAAAGCTGCGCGTGCGCCTGCGTGCGCATGCCCGTGCGCTCGGCGATCTGCTGCGCCCCGACGACACGCAAGCCATCGACCACCTCGTCACCGAGATCGCCTACGAGCACTGGCACCGCATGCTCTTCGCCCGCTTCCTCGCCGAGAGCGATCTGCTGATGCACCCGGACGGCTACCCGGTCAGCCTCAATGATTGCAAGGAAGACGCCGAGCGCCTCGATCCCCCCGCACGCAGCGAATGGGAAGTCGCCGGGCACTATGCCTCGGCCATGCTGCCCAACGTCTTCCGCCCCGACAGCCCGGCGCTGGCGCTGCAATTGCCGCTGGAAACCGAGCAGGCGCTCGAAGCCTTGCTCGCCAAGCTACCCGCCACCGTCTTCCAGGCCGACGACAGCCTGGGCTGGAGCTACCAGTTCTGGCAAGCGCCGAAAAAGGAAGAAGTGCAGCGGCAGATGAAGCAGGCGGGTACCAAGGTGGGCGCCGACGAACTCCCTGCAGTGACGCAGCTATTCACCGAGCAGTACATGGTCGCCTTCCTCCTCGAAAACGCCCTCGGCGGCTGGTGGCACAGCCGTCACCCGCGCATGAAGTTGCCGGTGGAGATGCCCTACCTGCGTTTCGTGGGGGATGATGCCGTCCCGCCAGCGCCGACTTTTGCAGGAGAACCCGCCGCCGGAACCTTCCCGGCCTGGCCCGACACGCTCGCCCAGTTCAAGCTGCTCGACCCCTGCGCCGGTTCCGGCCACTTCCTTGTCTCGGCCTTCCACTATCTGGTGCCGATGCGCCGCGCCACCGAAAAGCTCTCGGTGCGCGACGCCATCGACCGCGTGCTCGCCGACAACCTGCACGGCCTCGAACTCGATGCCCGTTGCGTCGAGATCGCCGCCTTCGCACTGGCCCTGGCCGCCTGGCGTTACCCGAATGAGAAGAGTGAAGCCATTGGCTACCGCCCCCTGCCACGCCTCAACATCGCCTGCGTCGGCGTCGCGCCGCGCAGCAAGAAAGCCGACTGGCTCAAGCTCGCTGGAGGCGACGAACGCCTCGAAGGCGGCATGGCCGCGCTCTACGCCCTGTTCCAGAAAGCCCCGGAACTCGGCAGCCTGATCGACCCGATGGCCGCCACCCGTGGCGACCTGCTCGATGCGCATTGGGAAGAACTCGAATCACGGCTGGATCAGGCGCTGGCCCAGAAGGGCGACGATCAGGACATCGAAGCGAGAGTGGCCGCCCAGGGCATGGTGCACGCCTCGCGCATCCTGACGCGCAAGTATCACTTGGTCATCACCAATCCGCCTTACCTTGGTGAGGGACTGCATTGCCAAGTACTCAAAGATTTCTGTGAGGAGCATTACTCGACTTCAAAAGGTGACCTCGCCAACGTATTTCTTGAGCGCAGTCTCAAGCTCTGTGCGCTGGGCGGAGCAGTATCGTTTGTAATGCCACAGAACTGGCTGTTCCTTAAGAGCTACCTGAAGCAGCGGGAGCACCTTCTAAAATTCGCAACTTGGAACATCATTGGCTTACTTGGCGCTAAAGGTTTTCAAACCCCGATGTGGGATTTCAATGTTCAACTGATCACACTGACCCATGCCAAACCATCTTGGAATCAACCATTACGCTGTATAGATGCAAGTTCGGCCAAGACGCCTGAAGAAAAAGCGAAGATATTGACTAACGACCCTATCGTAGAGGTCAGCCAGAAAGGACAGTTTGATAATCCTGGCTCCGTGATTGTTCTGTCTGAAACCGAAAACCAGGGGAAGTTGGGTGATTTTGCAGATGTGCGCGGGGGAACAACGACAGGAGATGCCGCTCTTTATAGGCGGACATTCTGGGAGGTTACCGATACAAAGTGCGAAATTTGGGTACGTCAGCAAGGTCCTGTATCCAAGATTAATGATTTCATGGGCCGCGAGTATGTTTTGCTTTGGGAGGGCGGCACCGGAAGGTTGGCAGAAAAAGCAAACGGTCAGGGAGCGACTATCGTAGGTAGGGAGTGTTGGGGGAAACCTGGAATCGCGATTGGCAAAACACACTCGCTTTCAGTCACCCGCTACACCGGAGAAGTTTTCGAGAATGTTGCTTTTGTCTTGATTCCGAAAGATATTCAAAATCTTCCCACCATCTGGACATTTTGTAGCTCGCCAGAGTTCGCGAATGCTGTTCGAGTAGTTAATCAAGCCCTTTGCGTCGCCCCCGGCTACTATGGGATGGCTCAATTCTCTCTGTCGCATTGGCAAAAAATCGCCGACGAACGCTACCCCACCGGCCTGCCCAAACCCTATTCCGACGACCCGACGCAGTGGATTTTCCACGGCCACCCGAAACCGGCCACCGATCCGCTGCAAGTCGCCGTCGCCCGTCTGCTCGGCTACCGCTGGCCTGCGGAGTCGGATGCCGAGATGGAACTCTCCAACGAGGCGCGTGCCTGGATCGCTCGTTTAGCAGACCTCGACGGCCTGATCGACGACGACGGCATCGTTTGCCTGCCTGCGGTACGCGGCGAGCAGTCGGCGGAGACGCGCCTGCGTGCGCTGCTGGCCAAAGCCTTCGGCAGCGACTGGTCGGCGGCACGCGAAAGTCAGTCGCTGCGCGACGCCGGTTGCGATGGCCTGCCGCTGGCGCAGTGGCTGCGCGACAAGTTCTTCGAGCAGCACGTCGCCCGTTTCCAGAAGCGCCCCTTCATCTGGCACGTCTGGGACGGCCACAAGGAAGGCTTCTCGGCGCTGGTGAACTACCACCTGCTGACACGCGAGAAACTCAACACCCTGATTAACCTTTACCTGGGCGACTGGATCACCCAGCAGAAGCGCGCCATCGACGCCGGTAATAGCGACGCTACCCTCAAGTTCGCCAAGGCCGAGGCGCTGAAGGCGCAACTCGAAGCCATCCTCGAAGGCGAGCCGCCCTACGACATCTTCGTGCGCTGGAAGCCGCTGCACCAACAACCGCTCGGCTGGGACCCGGACATCAACGACGGCGTGCGCATGAACATCCGCCCCTTCGTCGAGGCCGGTGTGTTGCGCATTCCCCGCGCCAAGCTCGGCATCAAGTGGGAAGCCGATCGCGGCAAGGATGTCGCCTCCGCGCCCTGGTACAAGCTCGGCCCGGCCTACGGCGAACCCGAAGGCACGCGCATCAACGATCACCACACCACGCTGGCTGAGAAGAAGGCAGCGCGAGCAGCAAAACAAGGAGATAAATCATGAACGTCAATGTAGCCATCATCGACCAAAGGCTGAATGCCGTGGTGGAAGAAGTCCGCGAGTTCGCTGGGGCAGTGATGAAGATGAACGATGAACCGCGCTTGCGTTCGCTGGCCTTCGTGCAGCTTTGCGTACAAACCGTCCTCGGAATGAACAGCGAAGAAGCGATGGACTGTCTGACCGAAGGGGGTGGAGACTTTGGTGTCGATGCCTTCCACACCGGGGAATCGGTGGATGGCGAATTCGTGGTAACGCTCTTCCAGTGCAAATATACCCACAAGAATCTGGAGGGAGCGGCGAACTTCGATGAGGATGGTGTCGCCAAAGCTGTCAATGCGGTTCGTTTTCTCTTCGACCCGCACGCGACCGTTGCTGCCAACCCACGCATTCTGAGCCGCATGGAGGACGTACGCTCACGCATCGTGGATGGCGAACTGCCGCGCGTTCGCTTCCTGCTCTGCAACAACGGAATTCACTGGAACGACGAGGCGCAAAAACACATCGACCGCCTGGGCGCAGGCGAGCAGGTGAGTTGGGAGCATGTCAATCATGACACGCTGCTGGCGATCATCCAGGCAACCAAACCGGTTTCCGATACCTTGCGGCTCTCTGGCAAAGCGATTGTCGAGGATTTCGATTTCAGTCGCGTCATGATCGGCAAGGCCTTGGTAACCGAGATTGCCCAGTTGCTGGAGCGTCATGGCGACCGGTTGCTAGAGCGGAACATCCGCCGTTACCTGGGGCTGGTCGGGAACCGTGTTAATGAGGGTATCCGCGCTACTCTGCTCAATGCGGACGAACGCAAGAACTTCTACTTTTACAACAATGGGATTACCCTGACCTGCGCCAAGTTTGACTACAACGCGCTGCAACAGGGCGACCATCAGGTGCGTATCGACAACCTGCAAATCATCAACGGTGGCCAGACCTGCAACACACTGCTGAAAGTATTACGTGATTTGCCGGAAGCTCAACGAGACAACCTGGATCGCGCCTTCGTGCTGGTGCGGCTATATCAGTTGCCAGCGGCCGAAGACAGCCTGGTGCAGAACATTACTTTTGCCACGAACAGTCAGAACCCGGTTGATCTGCGTGACTTACGGGCAAATGATCCGATTCAGGTCCGACTGGAAACCGACATTCGGCAAATTGGCTACAACTACCGGCGCAAGCGCGTGGATGGCGCGACGCGTCCAGAAGATATTACGACCGGGGCGACGGCAGAGGCCGTCCTGGCGGTTCTCCGCAGGCGTCCGCATCAGGCAAAATTCTTTACCCGCGAGCATTTCGGCAAGCTTTATGAAACCATTTTCAACGACACGCTCACCGGTGCGGAAGTCGTCATTTCGACGCTGCTTTATCGCATTGCCGAGAATCGACGCAAACGACCGGAAGAGGGTGCGCCGAGTTTTCGCCCCTATGCATCCTGCTTTGTGGCGATGCGGATGGGTGACTACTTGCGGCATTCCCTGAATCTTGGCGCGAAGGTACCGCTGACCCACAAGGAATTCGACACCGCGAAAAAGCTGATCGAGTCGCAGGGTGACGCCTATTTCCAGCAAAGCGAGAAGGACATTGAATTCGCACTCAATGCGCTCTATGGACGGGCCTATCAAGAACAGTCCCTGCAACGGCTGGCTGCAACCTTCCGGCGTGGCGACCTTATAGAAGAACTGGACAAACTGGCGCTGTCCGAACTGCAACCAGAAAAGTGACCGCACAAACTCAGATGCGAACCGTTCTTTCCACCCTGATTGCTCGCCTCAAGGAACAGGCCAAACGCTTCAATCCCGCCCTGGAATCCGCGCCCGTCGCCATCCTCTGGACAGACGAGAAGCGCGAATGGGAAGGCGTGCTGCCCAAGATCAAGGAAGCACTGCCGGAACTGTTTTCGCTCGGCGCTTATGCGCCCGACCAGTGCAGTGGCCCCGGTGTCTGGCTGCGTATGGTGGCTGACGGTCATGCGGGGAAAGTCGGCGCTGGCGAGACGACAATTATTTACTTACCGGGCGTCGGTAACGGCCAGTTGCGCACCGATCTGCGCGGCCTGAAGGACGACCCGCAACTGTCACCCCTGGCCGAACTGCAATACCGTGGTTGCTTCTGGCGGCAGGAGAACGGCAAGGACTGGACACTGCGTGCCTTCCTCGAAAGCAAGCGCGGTGGGCTGGGGCTGAAGGTGGCTGGCAATCAGGAAACCGCGCAGGCACTCAAGGCCGCGATGGGCAAGCTGCTGATGCAGAACCTTCCGGCACTCGATGCAGTGACCATCGACGAGCGTTATCTCAACGACCTGATCAACCCGGCACCCGATGAAACGGTGCTGCGCTGGCTAACTGCACCAGACTCTATTCAGGCCGAAAATGAATCGGCGTGGGAGAGCTTTGTCACCACCACACGCACGCGCTTCGGCGTTGATCTTGCCAAGGGGCCAGTGGAAGTCGCGCAGCGCATTCTCGCCAGCAAGCCCGGCGACGCCGCGCACCCGCTGTGGGAGAAGTATGTCGCCCACTGGCACAGCTATCCCGATGCCTACGAGGTTTTCCGGGGCATTGCCCCGCCCGATCTCTTCCAAGGAGCGGAACGCTACCCGCGTGAAAACGACGCCGACGAAAAGCGGCTGGCCGAGGAGTTGCTGAAAGCTGCCAGCCTGGAACCTCTGACTGCCGTCAGGGCAGTGCTGGTGGCAGAAGAGAGGCACGCCGTCCGGCGCAATACCTACCGGGCTGGGATGTGCCCAAGCTGAAGCCGGACATCTTCACCGATCACTTCGGCCTGGTCAGCGACTTCCTCTCCGAATGCTTCACGCAACTGCGCAACCAAAGCCGTCTGACCGTACTGCAAAACCGCGTCTTCTTCGGTGGTGCGCTTTCAGGCCGCGACATCAACGGCGTCAACAAGACCATCAGCGGCCTGTTGAAACTGATCCACCCCGGCCAGGATGCTGAAGTCAGCGACGAAGACCTCGAATGGGCCGTGCGCCTGGCGCTGGAAGTTCGCCGCCGCGTCAAGGAACAGCAAAAGCGCATCGGTGCTGCCGAATTCCCCCCAGAACACATCCTGTCGATCAGGCCCGAATGCGTGTCCATTGGGAAAGCCATACTTCCCGAGCGAGTCGCCGACGTAGAGCTTCACTTCGTTTTTCATAGTATCCGGACAAGGGCAGGAAATTTAACCGCACAAGTCTAAGTTTCCTTGGCCGCTTCATGCCTGTCAATGACAATGATCCCAAGGAAAACCCATTGGAGTTGGTTCAACTTCCCGTAGATCAACGGACTCGGAACCAGTCCAATGGCAAAACGCTATGCCTTCAAGACCCAGGAAGAAGCTCGGCAATACCTTTGAGCTCGGCGTACAGAATTACTCCACTACTCAATAATGAGCGATTTGAGTAGCTGGCGGGCACCCGCAGGGGTGCCCCATTTTTGCCACAATTTTTGTATCCGCGAGCTGGAGCGCGTACCGCTGCTCCAGCTGCGCCTGAAGCCAGTCGAGCTCGGCGGGAGGGGGGCTGCACTACGAGACGGACTCTGAATTTTCAAGGACAACCGACATGCTTATTGAGTCGGCTGCTTTGTTCTTGAATGCAATCGCTCGGTATTATGCAGTATTGAAGAGTCCGCAGATTCAAGCAGCAGTTCTCATTTCAAAATCTGACGTTGCAAGAGAGCAGGGGGAAGCGGAGAGCGCCCGTGATCTCGCGCAAGAATAGAGTCGCGAATTCCTATCTAT
>Ga0315268_10006747_pt1 | contig 12178 bp, 14 predicted proteins | sample C1_top_MG_FD_204535 | JGI IMG/M metagenome (GOLD analysis project Ga0315268, IMG submission 204535) | Sediment microbial communities from Yellowstone Lake, YNP, Wyoming, USA - C1_top | ecosystem: Environmental > Aquatic > Freshwater > Lake > Sediment | place: USA: Wyoming | collected 2017-08-01 | reverse complement strand
TTTAAAGACCTTACCTGCCCTCAGTAAACTCTTTGTAATCCCGGCCCAGGTAGGCCCGGGTCACCTGGCGGTCGCTCAACAGGTCCCGGGCGGCGCCCCCCAGGATGATGCGGCCGGTTTCCAGGACGTAGGCCCGGTCAGCCACCTTCAGGGCGGCCCGGGCATTTTGCTCCACCAGCAGTATGGTCACCCCTTCGCTGCGCAGCACCCCCAGGGTGGCCAGGATGTCTTCCACCACCCGGGGCGCCAGGCCCAGGGAGGGCTCGTCCAGCAGCAGCAGGCGGGGGCGAGCCATGAGGGCCCGGCCGATGGCCAGCATCTGCTGCTCGCCGCCGCTCATGGTGCCAGCCGGTTGCTGCAGGCGGTCCTGGAGGCGGGGGAACAGGGTGAAGACCCGCTCCAGGTCCGCCTGGATGGCCTCCCGGGCCTCCCGGCGGCGCCGCCGGTAAGCCCCCAGCTCCAGATTTTCCGCCACGGTCATGGGCGCGAAGAGCTGGCGGCCTTCAGGCACCTGGGAAATCCCCAGGCCCACGATCTCCTCCGGGGCCAGGCCGGTTAGGGACCGGCCCGAAAAGAAAATCTCCCCCTCCCGGCGCACCAGCCCGCAGACGGCGTTGAGCAGCGTGGTCTTGCCGGCGCCGTTGGCCCCGATGAGGGCGACGACCTCGCCGGCGTTAATGTGGCAGGTCACCCCGCTGAGGGCCTGCACCGAGCCGTAGTAGGCGTATAGGTTGCGGATTTTCAGCATGACGGTTTTCTGTTTTCGGTTTTCTGTTTTCTGTTAAATTCGATTGGAAGGCATTAAAATACGTTCAAAATCTAATGCAAATTTTCCTTTCACCTTTCTCGCCTTAAAGATTTCCGCTTTAGGAAAATGACTTTTCGTCTCAAAAATAATGTCATCATTAATATCATCTGGAATTCGACAACCTAAGTATACTGCGGTAATAGTGTCATCTAGTAAATCAAGTCTTACAATCTTGAGTTTAGTTTCATCATTGTGCCACATAAGACGCCACTCTTTTTCTATTTTCCATTCAATACTTTTAGAGAATAATCTTAGCTCCAAGATTTTTTCAAGTTCCGCGTCTTTCTTGTGCATAACACAATGATAAATGTGCTCACAGGTGATCTCAGGTAGCTCATCTTGATATTTGATATTAGACCACGGGGCATTTACGTCCACCGTTATCCCACCGAGCTTTTCTTGTTGCTTCAAAACAGACCCGGTCAAAAGTGAAGTATCAAATTCAATAGCGATCCCTCTGTGCCCATTTCCATAATGGCCCCACATATACAAGTTATCTTTAGGATGATCATTTTCGCTTATTTCAGTTGTCGAAAAAATAAATATATTATTGCGAACATCCTTTAGATATTCCTCCATTCCTTGTAAGGCCGACTCCCAATTTTCCTTTGACAAAATTTGTTTAAATTTTTGAAGATTGTCTGGATGATGTTGCTGGACGTAATTAATAAGAGTTTGGAAGTTCTAACAATCTGTTTCGAATTGTAAATATAAGTCGAAAGGGTCATTCAATTTATCCCGATGTAAAAGAATTATTTGTTTAAATGCAATGCATTGTAGCGCATATTCAATATTGTGATAAAAACGTACTACGTATTTTGGTGGCTGCGTCATTGTTATACCCCTATAGTAATTGGACGCCTAATACTAATAAATTTTAGAGAAAACAGAAATACATAAATACAGAAAACAGAAAACCGAAAACCAAAAACCGAAAACAGAAAACAGAAAACAGAAAACTCTCTCTTTCAAGTCTGCCAATCGGTGCCGAGATACGCGGCGATGACCTCCGGGTGCCTCTGGATGGCCCGGGGCGGGCCCTCAGCGATGAGGCGGCCGTAGTTGAGCACCGCGATCTCATCGGCCACCTCCATGGTGAGGCCCATGTCGTGCTCCACCAGCAAAATGGTGAGGCCCCGCTCCTTGAGGGCCAGGATCATCTCCCGCAGGCGGTCCGTCTCCCTCGCGTCCAGGCCCGAGGCGGGCTCATCCAGGAGCAGCAGGGTGGGGGCCGCGGCCAGGGCCCGGCCGATCTCCAGAAGACGTTTCAACCCCAGCGGCAGGATGGCGGCGGGTTGGGCCGCCCGATCGGAGAGCCCCACAAACTCCAGGATTTCCCAGGCCTTCTGCCGGAGCAGCTTTTCTTCCCTCCGGGTCCAGGGCAGGCGCAAGGCCCCGGCCACCAGGCCGGCCCGGCTCAGACGGTGGCGCCCCACCATGACGTTTTCCAGCACCGTCATATGCTCGAAGAGCTGCACCAGCTGGAAGGTGCGGGCGATGCCCCGGGCGGCGATGGCAAAGGCCGGCCGGCCCTGGATCTCCTCTCCCGCAAAGACGATGCGGCCCTGCTGGGGGGCCAGGAAGCCGGTCACCAGGTTGAACAGCGTGGTCTTGCCGGCGCCGTTGGGGCCGATGATCGCCTTGACCGCGCCTGGCGGCACCTCCAAGGTCACGGCCTCCACCGCCTGCAGCCCCCCGAAGGCCAGGCTGACCCCTTGTAACAGCAGCAGCGCCTGGTATGGTGTCGAACCCATAATTAAAGGCTTACCACAGAGACCCAGAGAGCCCCGAGGATAAGAATGGTGCCTGAAAGACATAACCCTTATGGTTATTCATGTCCTTCTCGGTGTCCTCCGGGTCTCTGTGGCGAAATATTTAAACAAAACTCCCACCTTCCCGCTTGAAATGGCGGAACTCCCACAGGTCCATGATGCCCCGCACCAGGCCCCGGGGCAGGAAGATCATCACCACCATGAGGATGGCGCCAAAGATGACCACTTCAAAGTCGTGGAAAACCGTGAGCAGCTCGGGCAGCACCGTCAGGACCGCGGCGCCCAAGAGCGACCCCCAGATGCTGGCCATGCCGCCCAGCACCACCATGGTCACCAGCTTGATGGAAAACATGAAGCCGAAGGAAGCCGGGGCGATGAAGTTCAGGGTATGGGCATAGAAGCTGCCGGCCAGGGAGGCGTACAGGGCGCTCCAGATGAAGATCTTGAGTTTCATGCGGGCGGTGTCCACCCCCAGGGATTCTGCCGCCTCCTCGCTGTCGTGCAGGGCCCGGATGGCCCGGCCGGTGCGGGAGTTCACCAGGTTGGCGCTTAAGGCCAGAATTCCCCCCACCGTCATCCAGATCAACAGGTAGAGGCGCCGGGGGGTGTTTAGAGGCCAGCCGGCCAGGGCCAGAGATGGAATCCCCGACAGACCGGAGGGGCCGCCGGTGAGGGCGCGGGCTTCGTTCAAGATGATGTAAACGATGATGCCGAACCCCAGGGTGGCCATGGCCAGATAGTAACCCCGGAGCTTCAGGGCCGGGATGCCGATCAAGAAGGCGGCGCCGCCGGACAGGATGAGCCCGGCCAGCAGGGCCAGCCAGGGGTTGACCCCGCAGGTGGCCGTGAGGATACCGGAGGTGTAGGCCCCCAGGCCGAAAAAAGCGGCGTGCCCCAGGGAGATCTGGCCGCCGTAGCCCATGAGCAGGTTGAGGCCCACCACCAGCAGGGTGTGGATGCCGATGAAGTTGAGCAGGGTGTAGTAGTAGGCGTTATCCAGCCAGGCGGCCAGCATCAGGACCGTGGCCGCGAAAAGAACCCAACGGTTCAGGCAGCGGCGGAGCTTCATCTGCGGCCCCCCACCACCCCCTGGGGGCGGACGAAGAGGACGATGAGCAGCAGCAGAAAGGCCACCGCGTCCCGGTAGCCCGAGGAGATGAGGCCCGAGGCCAGGGCTTCGGCCACCCCCAGGATCAGGCCCCCCAGGACCCCGCCCAGGAGGCTCCCCAGGCCGCCGATGATGGCCGCGGAGAACCCTTTGAGCCCCAGCATGGTGCCCATGTCATAGACCCCCAGGGTCAGGGGCGCGATGAGGATGCCGGCCCCGGCCCCCAGGGCGGCGCTGACCCCGAAGGAGAGCTGCACCATGCGGCCCGCGGCGATGCCCACCAGGCGGGCCGCCCGGGGGTTGTAAGAGCAGGCCCGCATGGCCTTGCCCACCAGGGTGAGGCGGAAGAAGGCCTCCAGGGCCGCCACCAGAACCACGGTGAGGCCCAGCACCCAGAGATTCTGCGGCAAGATGGTGGCCTCCCCCAGGTGGAACGGGACGTTCCCGGAAAAGGGGGGCAGGGGGTAGGCTTCCTTGCCCCACAGCAGCATGGCCACGCCTTTGATGAGGACCGCGGCCCCCACGGTAATGATGATGAGGGTGAGGGGAGAAGGGTCTCGTACCGGGCGCAGGGCCAGGCGCTCCAGCACCAGCCCCACCAGGGCCACCGCGGCCACGCCGCCCACAAAGGCCACCGGCAGGGACGGCACCAGGTGGTAGATGCTGATGGCGCTCATGGCCCCCAGCATCACCATCTCGCCCTGGGCGAAGTTGATGATGGTGGTGCTGTTGTAAATGATGCCGAAACCCAGGCCGATGAGGGCATAAATGGCGCCGCTGGTCAGGCCGGAAATTAAGTACTGCAGAAGCGGGGCGAAGATCTCCAAAGGCAGCGCTGGGCCTCCTTCCCGGTTTTCGGTTGGGGGTTTTCGATTTTTGGGTAAACGGCGTTGGCTTCCGAGAGCACCAAGTTCTGGGTTTTGGGGCTACGCGGAAGCTGACCAGTAAATTATGGGCAGGCCCGGAGGCCTGCCCCAGCGGTTCCTGAGCTGAAGCAACGTCAGGACAGCTTGGTTTCTACATATGCCTACCCATTGATACAAGGTAGACCCTAAACCGAAAACTGAAAACGCGAAACTGAAAACTGTCTTTTAATCCACCAGCTGAAACTGGCCCTGTTGGATCTTCACCATCACGAAGGCCGCGGGGCTGAGGCCGTTGTGGTCTTCGGGGCCCATGTTGAAGATGCCGGAGATCCCCACGAAATTCTTGGTGCCCTCCAGCCCGTCCCGGATTTTGGCCGGGTCGCTGCCCGCCTGCTCCATAACCAAAAGCAGCATCCGCAAGGCGTCGTAAGCGTAACCCCCGAAGCTGGATTCCGGCGCCTTGAACTTGGCGAGATATTTTTCGGCGTATTCTTTGCATACGGCCTTCTGGGGGTCGGTGTCAGGCAATTGTTTATAGATGACCAGCTTGCCGGCCGGCATGATGATGCCTTCCGCCGCATCCCCGGCCAGCTCGATGAACTTTTTGGACGCCGCGCCGTGGCTCTGGATTAGGGGGATGGTCATGCCCAGCTGCTTCATGTTCTTGGCCACCAGGGCCGGGGCCGGGCCGGTGCCCCAGCAGATCACCGCTTGGGCGTCGGTCCCCCGCATCTTGGTGAGCTGGGGGGTCATGTCCGTGTCTTTTTCTCCAAAGACCTCCTGAGCCACCACCTGGATACCGTGCTGGGGCGCCTGGCCGAGCAACTGCTCCTGGCCCGCCACCCCGAAGCCGGTGGACACGGTGAGGATGGCCACCTTTTTCAGGCCCTGCTTCTGTAAGTATTGGTAGATGCGGCTCACCGCCATCTGGTCCGTCTGGGCCGTTTTGAAGACCCAGAAACGGTCCTTGGCGGGCGCGGTGATGGCCGAGCCGGCGGCACAGGAGATCAGGGGCAGCTTGGCCTTCTGGGTGACCTCCAGCACGGTCATGGAGGTGTGGGTAAGGCTGGGGCCGATGATGGCCACGGCCTTATCTTTCTGCATGAGTTTTTCGGCGTGCAGGCGGGCCTTGGTGACGTCGCCTTCGTCGTCATAAATGACCAGCTTCAGAGGATGGCCCTTGACCCCGCCCTTGGAGTTGACCTCCTCGGCCACCATCTCCATGGAGTTGCGCTCCGGCTCTCCCAGGTAGGAGGCCGGCCCGGTGATGGAGAAAATGCCCCCCACCAAATAAGGCTGGGACTTCGGAGCCGGGCCGCAACCCGCCCACGCCAGGACAAAGCCTGTCAGGGTCAGTGCCAGGCCAACTATAATCGCTTTTCGTCTCATAAGCTATGCCTCCCTGGGTCTAAAGTCGGTATACTTCCTCACCTTTGTAGATGTGGACGCCTTCCTTTTGCAGCAGGGCAATGGCCTGCTCCAAATTGTCGAAGCGGAAAATGATCACCGCGTTCTTGCCGCTGTGCTGCACGAAGGCGTACATGTACTCCACGTTGATGCCGGCCCGGGCCAGGATCTGGAGGACAAACCCCAAGCCCCCGGGGCGGTCCGGCACCTCCACGGCCACCACCTCCGTCTTGCCCACGGTGAAGCCTTTCCCCTTCAAGATTTCCCGGGCCTGATCGTACTTATCCACAATCAGGCGCAGGATGCCAAAATCGGTGGTGTCGGCCAGAGACAGGGCCCGGATGTTGATCCCCGCTTCCCCCAGGACCCGGGTGACCTCGGCCAGCCGGCCCGCCTTATTCTCCAAAAATACCGAGATCTGCTCGACTTTCATGGGGTGCCCCCTCAGTGGCCAGTGGTCAGTAGCCAGTGGCCAGTAGGAAAAAAAGTGATCAGTGGCCAGCGGTCAGTGGCCAGAAGAAATGACAGGAAGATATTCTCTCCCGCGATAGCACCTTTCATTTTTTATTCCTGAGCGAAGCCAAGAGTCCGTTTAGAATTCGTCCTACCTCTGCCGAGAGGTTCAAAAGAGCATTTAAGGCTTCTTCACCAATATAACCAAGGTTGCGAGCGATTAAAATCTGGGTCTCCACCTCCGACAGAGAACCTTTGGCATTTCCTAGGAAGTAGAGGAACTCGTTCCTTGACGATCTTCCTTGCCCTTCGGCGATATTGCTGGGGACTGATATTGCTGCCCGACGAAGTTGGCTGGTCAATGCAAAGAGCTCTTCTCGGGGAAATTTATGACTTATCTGATAAATTTCGGTCACCAAATCCATGGCCTTCTGCCAGGCCATTAAATCCTGATAGGATCGCACTGGCTTATTCAAGAAAGCCTCTTCTTCTACTGACTACTGACTACTGACCACTGGCCACCGGCCCCTGACCACTACAACTGGCGCTTGTCGATGACCCGTTTGGCTTTGCCTTCACTGCGGGGTATGCTGCGGGGCTCCACCAGTTTCACCTTCACGGAGACGGTGAAATAGTCCTTGATCTGTTTCTGGAGGTTCTGGGCCAGGGCCTGGAGCTGCTTGACTTCGTCGGAAAAGGTGGTCTCATCCACTTCCACCTGGACCTCCAGGGTGTCCAGTTGGCCCTCCCGGTCCACGATGAGCTGGTAATGGGGCGCCACTCCCGGGGTCTCCATGAGCACCGCCTCAATCTGGGACGGAAAGACGTTCACTCCCCGGATAATCAGCATGTCGTCGCTGCGGCCCCGCAGCCGGTGCATCCGCGCCAGGGAGCGGCCGCAGCGGCACGGGGCGTAATTCAGCGAGGTGATGTCCCGGGTGCGGTAGCGCAAGAGGGGCATGGCTTCCTTGGTGAGGGTGGTGATCACCAGCTCGCCCATCTCGCCCGGGGCCAAGGGTTTTAAGGTGGCCGGGTCGATGATTTCGGGCAGGAAGTGGTCCTCGAACAGGTGCAGCCCCTGCTTGGCTTCGATGCACTCCACGCTCACCCCCGGGCCGATAATCTCCGAGAGCCCGTAAATGTCCACCGCGTCCAGGTTCAGTCTTTTCTCGATTTCGACCCGCATGCCCTCGGTCCAGGGCTCGGCCCCGAAGATTCCCACCCGCAGTTTCAGTTGCCGGAAGTCGGCGCCCATTTCCTGACCTACCTCCGCCAGGTACAGGGCGAAAGAAGGGGTGCAGACCAGGACCGTGGGGGCGAAATCCTGGAGCAGCATGATCTGGCGCCGGGTCTGGCCGCCGGAGACCGGGATCACCGCCGCCCCCAGCCGTTCGGCGCCGTAGTGGAACCCCAGGCCGCCGGTGAAGAGGCCATAGCCATAAGCGTTGTGGACGATATCGCCCCGGTGGGTGCCGGCCGCGGCCAGGGTCCGGGCCATCAGCTCCGACCAGGTGTCCAGGTCCCGCTGGGTATAGGCCACCGGGGTGGACTTGCCGGTGGTCCCGGAGGAGGCGTGAATCCGGACGATCTGGTCCATGGGGGCGGCAAACATGCCGAAGGGGTAGTTATCCCGCAGGTCTTGCTTGGTGGTAAGCGGCAGCAGCTGGAGATCCCCCAGAGTCTTGATATGCTCCGGTTTCACTCCCATTTCGTCCAGGCGCCGGTGGTAAAAGGGCACCAGGTGATAGAGCCGCTCCACCACCGCTTGCAGCCGTTTGAGCTGCAGCGCCTCCAGCTCCTCCCGGGGCATGGTTTCATGTTTAACGTCGCGAATCATCGAACCCCGCAAACCTCCCTAATGAACATTTGAGAAAAATAACATACTTAAGCTGGCGGGGTCAATGGGAATTAAGCAGGTGGCGGGCGGGGATCGGCGGTGGTTGCCGGCTTGAGGCCTGGCGGGGCACAGGAGCGGAACTAGCCCGGGTTAACCGGCGCCCGACTCCTTACCGGCGTCATCTTTAAGCCAGTGGCGGGCCAATTGCAGCATCCGGCTGCTTCCCCTTTGGACCACGACTCGGAGAACCCCCGCGGCAATCAGCCTGACGAGGATTTGCTGGCGTTGGGCGCCGTGATGGACCCCCCGCCACTGATCCTCCCAGAATGGTTCCCCGCCGGTGGTGATGAGCCAGTCGGCCACCGCCCGCGCCAGGGCCAGGGGCAGATCTCCCCGCACCGCCGCCGCTTTCTGGCGCAGGGCCGCGGACCGCACCACCAGAAACGGGTCCGCCAGGCAGTAGCGCACTGCGGCGGAACGCTCCCCGTTGTGGCCCAGCAGTTGCGCGGCCAGCAATTTTTGCAGGTATTCCCAGGCGGTTTTGCGGTCAACCTGGAAGTGGCTCTGGAAATCCTTGACCCGGAACCATCTCCCCTGGGTGCGGCGCAAGAAATCCCGCAGTTTATCAGGATGTAGCTTGCGGTGGGGGCGGTGGGGCAGAAGTTCGTGAACCCGGCTGCCGAGCCAATTGTTCAGGGCCTCCTCCCGCAGGGCGCGGGCGCCGCCCCAGGGCGCCGCCTCAGACCGGCAGGGGGCCTCACCGGCGGCGCCCGGGGCCTCATTCCCGGCCAGGGCGAGGGAGACCAGGGGGTAATAGTGGGGGAGCCAGCGGTCCAGGTTGCGGACCAGGGTGCGGAAGTGGTCCAGGGTGACCCGCCCGGCCAGGTGGGTCACCAGGTCACGTTGGAGACGGGCCTTGACCGTTAGGGGCTGGGACCGGGCGTCCTCCGGAGCCCCCGGTCCACCCAGCAGGGTGTCCAGCAGCAGGCCGGCCACCAGGGCCCGGTCCAGCTTCTCCTGGTCCGGCCCCGGGCCTCGGTTGGCCACCTCCCATATCCCGGTAAATAATGGTCGCCCTGCCATCGCTTTGGGTTCCCGCCGGGTTCACCGCGGTCGCGGCCCGGCGCTGACTAACGGTGCAAGTCTGCGGCCAAAAGTGGTAACTTGTATGAATGATTCATAAATAACAAATTATCCCTGAACCTATCGGGGTAAATGTCCCGTAGCCTGTCCCGGAAACTGCCCCAGCTGTCCCAGGGCTAGCCGCGGCGCAGCACCGTCTGGGAGGCGAAACCACGGACGTCGCCGGCCCTCCCGCAAAATCGCCTTGGCAACCCCAGGCCGGGGCCGCTACTCCAGCAGCCAGGAGGGGGGCGGGGCGGCGGCGGGGGTCAGCCGCTGGGACGCCTTGCCGCTGGGCCAGCGCCAGTAAGGCCTTTGCCCGGTGAAGGGCAAGGCCAGCAGGGGGAAGAGGCGGTTGTCCCGGGGCAGCAAATAGCCGGGAACCCCGATGACGAGGTCCGCCTGCTTGACGTTGAGGCGCAGGCTGCGGTGCAGCCGGTCCCAGAGGCTGAAGACCACGGAATAGTTGGAATTAGTCTCCCGGCCCACCACCGAATGGTGCACCCCGTGCATGCGGGGGGTGACCAGGACTTTGTTAATCAGGCGTTCCAGCCGCACCGGCAGCCTGAGGTTGCTGTGGTGGAACATGGTGGCGCAGTTGAACAGCACTTCATAGGTCAGGTAGGTAACGGGCAGCACCCCCAACACCCCCACCTGGAGGAGGCGGAACCCAGTGGAATACAGCACTTCCCCGAAATGGAACCGGAAGGAGGTCGAGAGGTCCAGGTCCGGGTCCAGGTGATGGACGTTGTGGAACCGCCACAGCAGGGGCCGGGTGTGGTTGAGGCGGTGCCAGTAATAGAAGGAGAGGTCCATCAGCAGGACCCCGACGCCCAGCCGGGCCCAGAAGGGCAGGGGCAGCAGGGGTAAGAGCCCGAAGCCCTGGCCTGCAATCCAGGCCGCGGCCCCCAGGGCCACGGGCCGGACGGTGAAAGCTCCCGTTATGAAGGCCAGGGCGGTGACCGCGCCGTTTACCCCCCAGCGCCGGGGCCAGGGCCTTTTCAGGCGGCGGAGGGGGCGGAGGGTCTCCAGCACGGCCAACAGCAGGAAAACCGCGACCAGGGCCAAGGCGCTGGAAGATAGCTGAATGGTCATGCGGCTTATTCTTTCATTAAGGGTTCAAAGTTCAAGGTTCAAAGTTCAAGGTTCAAAGTTGAGAGTCGGAATGAGCCTACCCGAATCTCGCCGGCGCCTATTTTGGGGTGAAGCCGATTCAGGTGCCCGGCAACTCCCGGCCCGCCACCTTCTCCCAGAAGGGCCACGACTTCAAGTCCCGCCCCAGGTGGTAGCGCAGAAAGGCTCTGAAGACGGCCAGGGTCTGGCGGCGCTGCTGGTCCGGGAACCGCAGGCGGCTGAGGCGGTCCCGGGGGAGGTCCTGCGCCAGGCGCAACAGCTTTAAGGCCCCGAGGTTCAGAGGCAGGAGGGGGCCGGGGGCCCCCCGGCTGCAAGCCCCGCAGAGCACCCCGCCCCGGGGGATGCTGAAGTTCAGGGGCGGCTCCGGCTCCCGGCCGCACGTCAGGCAGAGTTGCAGCCGGGGCCCGTAGCCCCCCAGACCCAGGAGGCGCAGCAAAAAGACCGGCAGCAGGGACTCCGGCGGCAGGCCTTCCTCCAGGAGGCCCAGGGCCTCTTCCAGGGTGGCGAAAATCTCCCCGTAGGCCTCCGGCGGGCCGGCCAGCTCCCCGGCCAGCTCGGCCAGCACCGCGGCCGCTCCCAGGCGTTTCAGGTCCCGGCGCAGCGCCGGGTACGACCTGACCAGCTCCCCTTTCTGGAGGAACTCCAGTTCGCCCCTCCGGGGGGAGAGGAAAAAGTTCACCCGGCTCAACGGCTCCAGGCAATGGGCAAAGCGGCGCCGGCTCTTTTTGGCGTGCTTGGCCATGCCGGTGAGGCGGCCCCCTGCCGGGGTGAGAAAGGTCACTATCAGGTCGGCCTCACCGTAATCTTTAACCGTCAGGACAATGGCTGGAGTCTGCCGGTCTGCCATCTGCCAGGGCCCGAAATTATTCCTTTGTCAGGGAGTCGATGGCCGCGGCCAGGTCCCGGGAGAGGGAGGCGCAGGCGACCACCACCTCCGGGAAGTCCTCGAAGCGCCGGAACAGCTCCGGGGTGACCTTGAACCGGGCGAACTCCTGGGGGCTCAGCATCATGGCCGGCAGTCCGTACTGGCAGGTGTCGCCAAAGCCGCAGACGTAGCAGGGGGGCGTGGCGCTGTTGAAATAGACCGACCCCACCAGGCGGTAATAGAAATACTTCTCCAGGAACTCGCTAATCTCCTGCACCACCGTTTCCGCCTCCACCGCGCCCACGCAGACCGCCGCGGCCAATTTCCCCATGGTCCGGGGCAGGCGGTGGCGCAGGGGATAGAGGCGCTCCAGAAAGGTGTGGGTCAGGGCGTTGAGGCGCCCGAAATAGACGGTGCCGCCCACGATGAGGGCGTCCGCCGCCACAATCCGGCCGTACAGGGGGGCCATGTCGTCAGGCTGCACGCAGACGTTGGTGGGGGCGCATTCCACGCAGCCCTTGCAGGGCCCAATGGTGAGATCGGCCAGCCGGACCAGCTCGTAAGGTTTGCCGGTGCCCCCGGCGATCTTCTCCAGCAGGCGGTGCAGGTTGCCCTGGGGCTGGGGGCTGCCGTTCACTACCAGAATCATGGCGGCTCCTTGATCAGGATTTTAAAGAAGTGAGACCTCTGCAAAAAGTATCAAGATCAATATTCTCGCGGGGGGAAGGTCTTATAATCCCCCCTGCCCCCCTTTAAAAAAGGGGGGGTAATTAACGATAAGCCCTTGATAAATAATGGAAACCAAT
>Ga0315268_10006746_pt1 | contig 12178 bp, 10 predicted proteins | sample C1_top_MG_FD_204535 | JGI IMG/M metagenome (GOLD analysis project Ga0315268, IMG submission 204535) | Sediment microbial communities from Yellowstone Lake, YNP, Wyoming, USA - C1_top | ecosystem: Environmental > Aquatic > Freshwater > Lake > Sediment | place: USA: Wyoming | collected 2017-08-01 | reverse complement strand
GCCATGACCAGTCGTTTTCTAAAAAGGTTTGCTGATTATTGCTATCTTGCGCCCAAACCAGCAAAGATTCGCCGGTTTGAATATCAGTGAGCCCAGCTTCCGACCACGGCTTTAGAGGATTGTGAAAATGGTTTTTCCATCTGGCCGTAGCAAGAATGGCGTTCACCCAATTGCCCGCGTCTTCATAATATGCGCCGTCTCGAATCCAATCTTTAACTGTTCTTTTGTTCTCATTCCATTTGAACTCTTCAAGCAGTTCTTTACTGAAGCCAAGATTTATCAGATAATCACCCTTATTCTTACTCAGGACTGAATTTTCTGCTGCAAAACCTGAGAGGTCTTTATGTGTTACATCATTATCCCAGGACAAGACAGTATTAACGAGAATATAATTTAGCCACATAACCAGCGAAATAGTAATAAATATTCTTTTCATATGCAATCCTCCTTTATAAGCGAACGGCCTAATCCAGTCCTCGTTCTTTTCTTTCTTTATAAATATATTCCATCATCAATATTGTCTTTTCTTTAGGAATTTCAATAGGCGGATATGGTGGGAACGTACCGGATTTTTTTCTCTCCTCCGTTGTCAATTTTTTTAGCTGAATGATGGGCTTATTTTCTTCCCACTTAATCTTTTTACTGAATAATATGTCCACTTTCAACGACACCCACGACATTGGGCCGATGTATTCATATCCTGGTTTGAAAATCAAGAAGTGCATTGGTTCAAGGTTGCTCATTATTCTTAATCCCATACCGGATATCAAGAATTCACCGTTTCTATCCGTCACTGTTTCTCGTGCATCATAGTATTTCGATACGCTCCCAGCGACCGTCGGCGTTATTGTGTACCATGTCCCGAGCACAACCGTCTCTTCCATCGGCTGTCCCGTTTCTGCATCAATTACTTTTCCTCTGTATGTCCCGTCATAACGAACGGCATACGTGCAACCCTGGGACAGTATTATTAAAATAGCAAGAAACATATATGATATTTTCATTATTACACCTCGCCTAATAGATTCTGCTGATTATTGGTATCTTGAACCCGTAGAAGAAAGATTTTCCGGTTTGAATATCAGTGAGCCCGGCTTCCGACCACGGCTTTAGAGGATTGTGAAAATGGTTTTTCCATCTGGCCGTAGCAAGAATGGCGTTCACCCAATTGCCCGCGTCTTCATAAAAGGCGCCATCTTGAATCCATTCCTTCGTTTTTAGTATTTTTCCATTCCAAGTAAACTTTTCATCCAACCCATATTTGAATCCCAAATTATCAAGGTAAACACTTGATAATCCAATTACGGACTTTTCAGCAGCAATTCGCGAGAGATCCTTGTGGGTTTTTTCATTATCCCAAGCCAGAACAACTTCTTTAGCGTTTATTATTAGTAATATCGTAACGATAATCACGGCTATGGATATAAGTCTGCTCATTTTAATTATCATAGCTATTCCTCCGGATATGGTGGACGGCCAAACCGAATCTCCTCTTTATTTATTTCTCTTGTTAGTGATTTCATTTTTTCAATCGGGATACCTGGACGAGACGGCGATCCTCTTTTTATTCTCTCCTCCAAGGTTAACTTATTTAGGGGGATGATAGGTTTATCTTTATCCCATATAATCTTTTTACTGAGCAAAATGTCTATTTTTAATGACTCCCACGTCATTGAACCAAGGTATTCATATCCTGACTTATAAATCAACACGCTCATCGGCTCCAAGTTGCTCATTATTCTTAAGCCCATACCGAATATTGAGAATTCACCGTTCTTATCCGTTGCTGTTTCTCGCGCATCATAATAGCTGTGTACTCCGCCAGCAACTGTATGCGACACGGTGTACCATGTCCCTAACACAACAGCGCCCTCGATAGGCTCTCTTGTCTCAGCATCTACTACCTTTCCTATATATGTCCCATCATAACGGACACCGTACGAACAGCCTGATATGGAGAATGTAATAAGGATCGCTAGAGCTATCGCATTTATATTCATATTGTCCCCCTAAAATTTGGCGATGCGCCAGATGCCGTTGCCGTCAACGATAAAATAAATATAGTATGTAACCATCATAGACTGGTCGCCATACATTTCATCTTTAGTTATTCGGTATTTTGCAAGGCAATTTTGCATATTGATAAGTTGAATAGCTTGCATTTTATCAACGAGCGGTTGGAGCTGTCTTCCAATGGCGGAGAATACGTCGTTGTAAAGTTGTTTTGAGTCAATATGAAAATACCCCACCGCCCCCTCAATATCATTATTCACGAGCGCCATCTTCATCCCAGCCCACTTCGCCTGAAGAATCGCATCGAGCTTGTCCCTGTCCAGCACATTCACAATGGTTGTCTCGGTGTAAATGTTCCCCATTGTATCAGTAACCTTCACCGTTGGGAAGTACAGCCCCGGGGTAGTGTACTTTGCCGTTATCAGTGTTGTTCCGGTCTGCTCTGAAATCGTGTCCCCGTTCGTGTCCCATGCGTAGCTGGCTATTGGGTTCGGAAGGTATGCGGCTACCTCAAAGTTTGTGTCGAAGCTTGTGGAGGTGCCCTGCTTCGTCATGATGCCGCTGGTGGGGTTCACGGTCAGCCTCAATAGCTCCTCTGGGGTGTCCGTATTGATGGTTATTGTTGTGCTTGCTGTCATGCCGTCTGTGTTGGTTGCCGTGGCTGTTATGCTGTTCGCTCCTGCCTGGAGCGGGACTATGGCTGCGAAATCGTTGCCGTTCACCTGGGCAAGCATGCCGTTGATCACGATGCCTGTTTCTTTGTCGTTATTCCGAATGATCCTGCCTTTCACGATCGCTCTGGCCTTATTCACGGTTGCGCCTGCTCCTGGCGAGGTGATCTCTAGGTTGAGATTCGGCTGAATCATGACATTCATGCTTGCCTCACCTTGGTTTCCCGCAGTATCAAACGCTCTGGCGGTTACGGTATGAGTTCCCGTGGTCAGCAGCATGGTATCGAGCTGGAAGTCGTACGGCGCCTGGTTTAGGGTGCTGGTTATGTTCCCATCAACCAGCAATTCAACGCTCCTGATGCCTGACAGAACATCGTTCGCAATTACGGAGACAGTTGCCGTGCCAGTGAGGCTGGTATTCGGAAGGGGGGAGGTAATGGCCACGATCGGCGGCGTCTGGTCCAGGACCACGGTTCGGGAGGCACTGCCCGTGAACCCTGCCCTGTCCCTGGCCTGGAACGCAAGGGTATTCGTGCCGGGTTTAAGCTCAACAGCCCCCTGAAAGTCCGATCCAGCCATAACGAGTGAACGGGGCTGGCCCGCATTGACTGCCACGGTGACCGTATCAGGGGTCAGGTCGTCGATGGCGCCGATGATGTTCAGGGTCGGAGTGTTCACGATCAGGCCTTCCGCGGGGGTCGAGATAGTGATCTGGGGCGGGGTGGTGTCGCGGAAAACGGAACGGGATTCATACGCGTAATTTCCCGCGGGATCATACGCTGCTATTTCTATAGGGTAGTACCCGTCTCCCCAGAAGGAGAACTGGCTGCTGAATGCATTGTTATTAGGGCCGATTTCAGTATAAAAATCTATCGCAATGATGGCCAATGGATCATCCACGGTTCCGCTGATCGTAATGAAGTCTTTGCTCGTAACCATGTTGTCGGTTGGCGAGGTTATGGACAGTTTCGGAGGTATTGTGTCCAGAATGAACGTGACAGTTGCTTTGCTTTTGATCCCCGCGGCATTGGTTGCAACCGCGGTAAAGGAATGGGGACCGTCTATGTTCGGCAGCATGACAAAAGTCCAGAAAAAGTCCTGTACGCGGCTTCCCGAAACAAAAGCTCCTGTATTTTCCAGATAGATGTCATCAGGCAGGAGAACATCGTCCAAGGTGAGAGATACGGTTGTTGTTCTCACCAACCCTGACACCAGGAGATCACCAACAGTGCGGTTTACGAGCATCTGCTGAGCACACCACCCCGGAAGAGGCGGCCGTGGGGGGCCATCGCCGGCATGCCCAACGCACAGTTTCAAAAACGGTCCTCTCTGTTGGTCAAATCCCGCATCCAGGGCTTCTATCTGCTTGAACCCCTTGAGCCGGAGAAGTTCCTCTCCCTGATCGCTGAGCTTCAGCAGGACCGTGTTCGATGCGACCCAGCAGGAGCTGTCTGACTGGTCTACTGCCAGGGTGATGAGATTTCCAACGCAGGTTGGGTCGGTATCGTCTTTGTCCTTATCATCGCATTTTTCGTTATCGCGCTGTTTTGCATCACTGTTCTTTTTTCGGTCCTTGTTCTTCTTCTCTGCTCGCTCGTTAATGGCTTTTTTGGTCTTGGCTTCCTTGTTGCCAACATCGCACACAGAGAGATCGAGAAGCTTCTCGCCACCCGGGCTGTATTTGTATACCCGCTTTTTGGTCACTATCCACAAACTATCATTCAACGTGTCAATCTTGAGGTCCTGGATGTCCAGGGGTTCAGTGGTCCGGAAGAACTCGTTCCCGTCACTATCGACCTTGATCAGGCCTTTTTGGGTGCCGATCCAGAGATATTTTGAGGGTGCCTCTGCTGCCAACGCTGTTATCCGCAGGTCCTGCTCCAGTTCAATGTCAAGGATTCGGGCGCCGTCAGACGCATATCGTGAGATCGCGTGCTGTTTTCCAACCCAGCAGGAACCGTCCAACGGGTTTACGGAAACATCCGTAATCTGCCCGAGAACGGATGCCTTGAACAGCTCTGTTTGATCAAAGGAGAGCTTTATCAGCTCACGACCTGCGCCGACCCAGAGTGAGCCGTCCGAGTGATCGAGCGAGATGCGGACCCGGGCGATAGCATTGACATCAGTATATTGTTCTTTATCTTCCTTGTCTTCTTTATCCTTGTCCTTATCCGTATCTTTGTCTTTCTCTCCGTTTTTATGTTTATCCTGTGTCTTGTTCCTGTCCACACTATGGTCAGTGTCCTTATCCCGCTCGTTACAATCGTGTTCTTTATGATGCAATGGATAGCGGTACAACTCCGTGCCAACAAGATCGTACTGGATGATATCCTTCTTGGTCGCGACCCAGACAACGCTCCGGTCATTGTCCACGGCAAGATCTTCGAGCTGTTCGCTCGGAATGGTCTGTCCTGGCCGGCCGTTCTCAAGGGCTATCGCGGTCACGATCTTCTGTTCCCCGACCCAGAGAAAACGAGTATCTGCGGTTGTCGTGACTGCGGATGCGGCGTCGCTCTTTTGAGCGGTAGGGGTATGTCTGGTTGCGACTGCATCTTTTGCAGAACCTGACTTGTTCTTGCTGCTCGTGTCCGAATAAGCCGTGGTGAACAGGAACGATAGTACAAGCCCACTACAAAGCATGGCGCACAGGATAAACAGCGATAGTTTATTCGAAACGATCTTCATAGCACCGCCTTTCAAGTACGCGCAATGACAACATGCACGCAGCGATAATGTCTATATGTATTGCAATGCAAAACTGACAGTAAATGAGGTAATGAAAAAAGGCCGGTTGATCCGTTACGGCATCCTTGTAGCATTTATTTATGAATGGGTCAATCGAAAATGCGGCCAAGTGCGGGGTATTTTAAGGGTATGGGCAGGGTGTTGCAATCGTGTTAGAAATGTTTCAGAAAATGCAATTTAGTAACAATAAATTGTTTGAAATGTCATCACTACAAAAGAATCTATGCCGTCAAAGACCATTTTAAGTACTGAAACTACGATGCCTCATGCCACTAGTGTCGGAAGAACATGCGAGAACCGTTCCGTCTCGTCACGACGCATACTTCACCAACTTCTGCAGCATCTCGATGTGAAGAAGCTCCGACGGAATGATCCGGATCTCGATCAGCTCGCTTCCTCTGCCCCGAAGCGGAACCGGCCGCGATGCGGCCGCAAAATACCCGCCGTACCTTTTCCCGAGCTCGGGTTCTGCCCTGAACAAAGCGTCCTGGATCATGCCGGCCATGCGCTGCACCTTCTCCCGCTCCGCGGGATTCAATTCCTTTGATCCGTCCGTACGATAGGGAGCCGATACCAGAATAATGCTGATGTTCGGCCCCACGTGCTCATCCGACATCAGCAGTAAAAAGATATGGGCGAGCTTTTCGAGCACACCGTGCGCCGAAGGCTTCAGCGTCCCGGCACTGGTGAACAGCCGGGACTTGTTCAGCATGATCGATCCCATCCTGACCCCGACACTGTCGGTCGGCGCGTCACTGAACTCCTTCTGGACGATCAGGTTGATGGCCTTGGTAAACTCATTGCGGGGCTGGGTGATGGCAAGCGCGGGCTCCATGAACCTCTGGATCTTGATCGCGCGGTAATACAGCAGGCCGCTCAGCAGTACGATGCTGATCAGGGTGAGGATCAGCACCGGCCCGGCAGGAGGAATATATTTCCACACGGTCCTGCTGTTCATGACACGGCCTCCTCAAGGCGGTCGAGCTTCTTCGCCGCGGCCAGGAACTCCGCTTCCGAGATCGCGGCCGGAGAATGGATCGCCTTGTTCCGCAGATACATCAGATCGTAGAACATGGCTAGCCTGGCCGGGCTGATGCGCCGAAGGCGCTCCATGTCCTTTACTCCGTCGGACAACGTATTGAAGGTACGGCCCATCACTGCGGCTGTGAAAGCTTTCAACCGGTTCTCAAGATAGTATCCGAGCAGGAGCGAGGCCACGACCTTTTCTCCGGAACGGTAATGCTCCAGTGCCTGCTCTACGGTCACGCCGACCTTGATGATGCGTATGTTCTCCCGGGACTCCCGCTCTCCGGGCGCGAGACGCTGGATCTTCTGGTAGACTTCCTCGCATTTGTCGAGCATGTTCTTGTCCAGATAGGATTCGGCGAGCAGGAATAGCTCCCGGAGGCTGTCCGCCCCCTCCCGCTGTTTCCGTGCAAAATCATATGCATTGCTGATGGCTTCTGTCTTGTCATCCTTCTTGTCCAAAACGTCAAAATGCCGTGCCCAGCGCTTCCCCTTCAGCACGTTGTCCTTGGTAAAGCGGAACAGGCGCTCCGAAACCTCGCTTTTATCGAGTTTGCCGCTGATCACAATGATATTCAGTGTGGGATGGGTCTCGAACAGTTCCGGCAGAATGTCGATGCCTTCGTCCATCCGGTCGAACTCGATATCCAGCGTCATGAGATCGAAGACCTGCGTGGTAAGCACCTTGACAGCTTCCCGCACGCTGCTTGCCTCATGGAACCGGAGGTCGGGCTCTTCCTTCAGTGCGCGCTGGATCTCGAGCTTCAGGAGCTCCCGGTCCTCGTAATCATCGTCCGCGATCAGTACTTTAAACATCGAGCGCTTCCTCCACATAGGGAAGATGGATGATGATCTCTAGACCCTGCCCCAGGGCGGTATGCTCCATGCCGACCCGTATCCTGCCGGCGTGCAGCCCGACCACGTACTTTGCGAAATAAAGCCCCTGGCCCCAGTTCTCGCCCACACCCCTGCCCCTATAGAAGCACGTGTCTGCCTGTTGCTCGTTCATGCCGATGCCTTCGTCCCGCAGGGAGACCGTCACGTATCTCCTGCCCGCATCCTGGTCCAGCGCGCAGGTCACGTGAACGCGCGCGCGCGGCTGTTCCGGCTTCTTATACTTGACCGCGTTGTCGAGCACGTTCTCGAACACGGTCCTGAGCAGCGGGGACGCTGCATAGATCAGCGGAATGAACGCGCGCTCGTTGACGGAGACCTCGGCCAGGTCGCTGTAGTGCGCTGCGAGGTCGTTCAGCATTGCACGAAGGTCGACATTATTGAATTCGACCAGGCCCGCCTCACGTTCATCCGAGATCTTTTTGAAGATCTCGATATCCGCGAACAGCTTCTCGAAGTTGTCGCTGATGCGGTCCCGGGAGTCCGCGGGAAGGCCGGTGAGCAGGTCAAGCCTTCGCTTGATCCGTCCGAGGTTGTTCTTGAACTCATGGCTGATCGTGGCGGAAATGTACCGGATGAACTCGTTCCGCCGGGCAATTTCCCGGTTCTTCAGCGCAAGGAACAGGTTCTCCCGCACCCTCCGCTGCTTCTGCTGGTACAGAACGGACAGATACATACTGAGCGCGGCAAAGGAGACGATCATGCCGGCGAGAGCATATTGGGCGACCCGGTTCGATGCCCTGAGAAGGTCCTGCATGATGACCAGACGCTGGTCCAGGCCGGCCTCCAGGGGAATGGTCTTCAGTCCCTTCCACGGCATAAGCCACGGTACGAGCCAATCAAAGGGCGCGTAGAAGCGCTCGACATACACCATGCCCAGCACAAGCCAGATGAGCGCCATGAACGCGAAGAGCGCCAGTGCCCGTGCAGCTTTGAACGTATTAGGGGACAACATGGCTGCAATCTAATACAAAATTCCTCCCATTACAACCGGAAATTGAATTGGCGCTCATGACAGGTATACACGCTTGACATTCAACGACGTAATGCCTATCCTTTATAGGCGACCCTGTGGAACTCATCCTTGGCGCACGCTTATCCGAAAAATCATTCGCTATCGGTTGCGCACCTTTTGACATTCACGATATCTTTGTTGAGGTAGCATGCCCGTTTTCCGTGGACGTTCAATCCTGACCAGAAGCAGAACATTCGCCGTTCTTTTCGCGATCATCCTGCAGCACGCGCCCGCACTGGACAGGAATGCATTCCCCGCGATCTGCACGAGTCTTGCATGGGCAGCCGGGGAAGTTCCTGTGTCCTCCGCCACGGTTACAACACAACCGGGACCGATTGCTCCGCCTGAATCACACTCAACACCCTCCACGCAGATGCCGCCTCAGCCTCCCGCTGCCACGTCACCGCAAGAGCAGGCCAAACCCGGGCCCGGCATCGTGGATATTGTGCAGGGAGAGATATCGCACAGTTTCCTGTCCACAGCCGAATGGCTCGACTCCTTTTTTGCTGATGAACGCTCCTTGAAAGAGGAGAATCAGTCCTATATCCGGCTTCGGTATGACATCTTCAAAGAAGAAGGGGCGGATAAGACCTACAAACCGTCCTTCGACGTTCGGCTGGTCCTTCCGAAACTGCAGAAGATGACCCGCCTGGTCCTGTCCGCGGAACCTGCCAGAACCGCGTCTACCTCGCCCGGCGTTGTAAGCACAGCGGGAGACCGGGCTGCAGCCGCCACGAACAAGGAAAGCAATGTAACGACCGCGGTCCAGTATTTTTTCCATTCGTCGCCCCAGGAAAGTACGATCCTGCGCACCGGCGCCCAGATCAGCCATAATAAGCCGGTTTTTTTTCTCGCCCCGCGATATCGGGCGCTGTTCGCGGGTAAACCGTGGGACTTCCGCTTTACCGAGGAAATGACCTATAGAACGGACACGAAGTGGCAGTCGGAGACCACGCTTGATCTCGAACGAACGATCCTTCACGACCTGTTCTTCCGCGCCACCGCAGACGGCATCTGGAGCCAGGGCACCAACGGCTACCCCTATACGCTCAGCGCCTCGCTTCGCCAGCCCATTAATCCGACCAATGCCGTTGAATATGCATTGGTCAACACCCTGGCAACGAGGCCGAACTACATATTGTCGGAGGTCGGGTTCAAGATCACGTATCGTCACAGCGTCTGGCGCGACTGGCTGTTCTTCGAACTGACCCCCCAGATCAGGTACCCGCGCGACAAGGCCTTTAAAGCCGTACCCGGGTTCCAGTTCAGGCTTGAGATGTTTTTTGGAAAAGCGCAGTAGCGCAGGCTCAGGACATGGTGAAGAACGCTGCGTGGTTTGAGGTAAAAAGCGGCGGGTCGCGCTTCAGGATAGCGGCAACCGCAGGGTGCCGTTTGAACTCACGTTCCAGGAACTGACGCACGAGTTTCCGGTCCCAGCCGCGGGGATGTTTGAACCCGGTATAAAGAGAAAGATCTGCATCGTAGAATTGCTCGGTCTCATACTCCCCCGCCTCCCTGCTGCAGACCGGCATATTAAAGATCGCGAGGTTCAGGAACGTGATTGCTTCCTGGTGATCGACGATAAACTCGAGCGTCTTCCTCGCTTCGACGATCGTTTCAGGAGGCGTGCCGAACAGAAGATAGACGTACGTGCGTATCCCCGCTGTATGCAGGTTCTTCAGTATGCGAGAAGCACTGCCGAGGTCCATCCCCTTCTGCAGTGCATCGAGCACTCCCTGGTCGCCCGATTCGAGCCCCAGCTTCAGCATGGCGCATCCCGAACGTTTGAGCGCCTTGCAGTATTCAAGGTCCAGCAGCTCTTTGCTGATCCGGGCGAAACCATACCATGGCACGCCCAGGGGGTCATCCGAGATCGCGCGCAGAAGAGCGGGGCTTACCGCGTTATCGAGGAGGTGTATCAGCGCCGGCGTTGTTTGCACAACGAGCTTGTTCAGGTCCGCCATCGCGTGCTCCACGGGAACAGGGACGTAGTGCGTGTTCTCTGCTGTTTCGGGACAGAACGAGCACTTGTTCCAGTAGCAGCCGCTCGAAGCGCTGTAGGGAAGGATGAATCCCGGAGACAGGTAATCCCGGAGCGGCAAGCCGGAATAGTCCGGGATAACGCGGTTGTGCAGTCCTTCGTTGACCCCGAGCACGTCGAGCAAAGGCGCTTCTCCCGGACCTGCGATGCACTGATCGACGATCCTGCGAAACGGATCGCCCCATCCCGGCCGTTTCATCCACGAAGTTATAAGTCCCCCCCCGAGAACGATCTTTCGTGCAGGACATGCTCTCCTGATATATCCGATCATCGCGAACGCGCAAAGCGCCTGACTCAGGTACGTTATTGAGAAACCGACAACCTGCCCGGTCCCGTCCTCAGACGAGCTGCCGGCCTCAAGGACTTCAGGCAGACGCTCCTTGAAATACAGATAGAATGGATCCTGTTCCGGATGTTCTGCTGCATACAACAGGTCATTGCTCTTTATTGGCGAAAGCTGCTCACGGTGGTAGTCGGCCAGGCTGAGAATTGCATGGTGCTCACGACCGGCTGCTTCGAGCACGCGGTTCACGTCCTTTGTTGCGCGGTTGTATTGATCATGCGATCGGTAGGTCCGCGGATCACGGAGCGCGGCAAGATTGGAGGGCAGGTTTTTGATCGCCCTGCGGGTCCAGGTGTCCGATGCTGTGCGCGGCTGCTGCTGGAGAAAGAGCATCCCCTCGAGATTCGCGTCGAGCAGGGTGCAGGAGATGCCGTGAGCGGTCAGCGCGCCGGAAAGCCGTGCGATCCCGGCCGGCGGTTCGCAGGGCTTAACAGCAGGAGGAAAGATGAGCAGCATGGGACATTATGCCGGATGCGGAATCGCATGGCAAGCGCATTCGTTTACGCGGGACTTTTATATTACGGGGAATGGCGGATATTCAGACTGCTTGTCGTGAATGCGGATTTTCATTCTTCATTTCCCGCACGATCTTCGCGCACACCTCTTCATGAGTCAGACCGATGCAGTCAATGGCAAGGTCCGCGTACTTCCGGTACAGGGCAAACCGCTCGGCGAAGAGATCTTCAACAGTCTGGTCCGGACGCTTTGCCAGTCCCCTGGTCTCGTAGTCGCGTACCCTTGATTTCAACGTGGCCATGTCCACGTTCAGGAACACGGTTATGCCCTTTGCTTTCAGATGCTGCATGGCCCGGTCGCTGTACACGGCGCTGCCGCCGGTCGCGATCACATGGTCAACGCAGTTGACCTTGAGAATGACCTCCTCTTCGATCCTGCGCAGCGCTAGATATCCGTCATTGTCAACAATGTCCTGCAGCGGCCTGTCGGTCTTTGTTTGGATCAGGATGTCGGTATCCACAAACCCGAGCGCAACCAGTTTGGCAAGCAGAATGCCGACCGTGCTTTTGCCGGAGCCCGGCATACCGATCAATACGATATTGGATTTAGTGTTTGTCATGAAGCATAACCGTCCCGATGTCCTCTGGATTCATGTCTGACTCCTGCTCCGGGGTTTCCTGTTCCGGATCTATACTTCAGCGATCTTCCCCTCGCGCATGACAAGCAGCGTGTCAGCAAGCCGAATTGCCTGGTCCCGGTCATGCGTGGTCATGATGATCGTAGAGCGTGCTTCTTTTTTCATGGTGTTGATGATCGACTCGATGATGCCGGTGTTCTCTTCGTCGATGGAAGCAGTGGGTTCGTCAAGGAAGAGGACCTCGGGCTCCAGAACAAGCGCGCGTGCAATACCGAGCCGCTGGGTCTCTCCGCTTGAAAGCGTACGTGCATGCTGGCCCGCTTTCGGTCCGAGACCG
>Ga0315268_10006745_pt1 | contig 12180 bp, 9 predicted proteins | sample C1_top_MG_FD_204535 | JGI IMG/M metagenome (GOLD analysis project Ga0315268, IMG submission 204535) | Sediment microbial communities from Yellowstone Lake, YNP, Wyoming, USA - C1_top | ecosystem: Environmental > Aquatic > Freshwater > Lake > Sediment | place: USA: Wyoming | collected 2017-08-01 | reverse complement strand
GCCTGCACTTCCTTGTCCAGCTCGTCGTCGCTCACCGTGATGTTCTCGGCGTCGGCGATCTTGTCCAGCAGCAGCGATGCCTTCACTTCGCGCGCGGCCGCATCGCGCTGACCTTCCCGCAGACGGCCCATGTCCATCTTCTTCAGCTGCTCGGCCTTCAGGCCCTGCGCCGCCAGCGCCCGCAACCCGCGGTCCAGCCGCTGGTCGATTTGATGCTCCACCAGCGCGGTTGGAACCGGTATGTCGTACTTGGCCACCAGCTCTTCGACCAGCTTGTCCTTGACCTTGTGCTCGGCCTGGTGCTTTTTCTCGTGCTCCATGCCTTCGCGGATGCGCGTCTTCAGCGCGTCGAGGGTCTCGAACTCTTCGCCCATCTGCTTGGCAAAGTCGTCGTTCAGCTCCGGGATCTGCTTCAGCTTGATGCCCTTGATGTGGACCTTGTAGTTCATCGTCTTGCCGGCCAGTCGCTGGTCGCCGAAATCTTCCGCGTAGGTCACGTTGAACTCGCGGTCTTCGCCGGCCTTGGCGCCGCGCAGGTTCTCGGTGAACTCCTTGACCGTGTTCTCGCCGCCGATCGCCACCAGCACGTCGTCCATCTCCACCGGCGCTTCGTCGGTCGTGCCTTCGGTCTTGAACGCTACCTGCGCGTAGTCGCCTTCGGCGATCGCGCGCTCCTCGTCGACGTTGGTGTAGGTGGCATTCTGCTCTTGCAGGTTCTTGAGCGCGGCCTCGACTTCCTCGTCTTTTACCGACGATTCTTCATGTTCTACTTTAATGTCCTGGTAGCCCGCGACATCGATCTCCGGCAGCACCTCGAAGGTTGCCGTGAACTTCAGCGGCTGGCCTTCGTTCAGCTCCAGGTGGGTGACCTGTGGCTGCGAGATCGGCGCCAGGTTCTGCTTCTTCGCTTCTTCCTGGAAGTACTTCGGCACCAACTGCTCGATGAGGTCCTTGTTGATGTCGTCGTTGAATTTCTGCTTGATGATGGTCGACGGCACCTTGCCCTTGCGGAAGCCGGGAACGCGCGCGTACTTCGCATAGTTCGCCAGGATCGTCTTCTGCTGTTTGGCGACCACGTCGGCCGGGATCTCCACCGAAATCTGGCGTTCGCAAGGATTGATGACCGGAGTTTCGCTCTTGGTTTCAGTTGTACTCAAGAAATTGCCTTCGATTCAGAGTGGGATAGCACGGCTAAGTGCCCGCGTAACAATACATAGCGAAGTTCATGCGAGACTACGCGACTCTTCAGTTTATGCGCTGCCGATAAGGTCGGTCAAACGGATCGCTGCACCGTAAGCGGGGCACACGAACTGTCATTCCACATTCGTCATTCGTAATTCATAATTCCAAGATGCTGCACATCCTCTGGGAATTCCAAGTCAAGCCCGAGTATTGGCACATCTTCCTCGAGGAGTACTCGTCGAACGGCATCTGGGCGCAACTCTTTCGCCAGGCGGAAGGCTATCGCGGATCCACCCTGCTCACCGATCCCAACCAGCCCCACCGCGCCGTCACCATCGATCGCTGGATGAAGGAAGAAGACTTCGAGAACTTCAAGAAACTCTTCGCCGACGAATACAAAGCGCTCGACCAACGCTGTGAGCTCTACACGGATTCCGAAAAACTGATCGGCCGCTTCCACGAAGTCCCCTAGAGATTTGTCACCCTGAGCGCCTTCTTTCTGGCGCGTGAGGGTCTATGCATTTGCCCTTGATTTGTTTTGTCATCACGAAGGAGCGCAGCGACTGAGGGATCTGCGTTTGTTTTTCAATCTTCATTCTGAAATCTGCACTCTGAATTGATTTCCATTCCATCGTCATGGGCGCATAATGCGTGCCTCATCCCGAATCCATCTAGAGGTGTGTATGCGAACCACGCTGCGGCGCTTGGCCCTGCTCCTATTCCCGATCCTTGTCGCGACGTTCGTTCTCGCACAGCCATCGCCGCGCGTGCCGGTCATTGCCGGAAACTATGTGGTCAACGTGCTGGTCGAAGTCGACGGGACGGTCAAGACCTGGGGAAACCCTTACTCGGGAAGTCAAAACCCATCGCTCGGCGACGGGATCAAGCCGAGCCCCAACAGCGCCATCAAGACTCCGCAAACCCTGGCGGGAGTCAGCGACATCGTAGACGCATCCGTCGGGCGAACCCAGGTCCTTCTGCTCAAGCGCGATGGAAGTGTTCTCGCCTGGGGAGATAACGTCGAATGCGAGGTTGGGAGCCGTGAAACCAAATCCATGTATTCGCCCGTTCCCGTGGCGGGTCTTCGCGGCGTCAAGCAGGTTGTCGCCTCTGAATTCATCTCCGGCGCGGTACTGGCCGATGGCAGCGTGTGGCTCTGGGGTTCCGGTAAGGCCGGCCAGCTCGCCAATGGCTTGAGCGGCTGGCAGACTCCGTGTGCCAAGGTGCCGACGCGGATCGAAGGCGTCAGCGGGGTCAAGCGACTCTCCATCGACCGAGACTCCGTGATCGCGCTCAAAGACGACGGCACCGTCTGGGGCTGGGGAAAGAACGATGGCGGGCAGCTCTGCAACGGCACCACCGACAAAGTGCCCCAGCCCGTCCAATTGAAAGGACTCTCGCAGGTCGTTGACCTGGTCGTGGACGGCAGTTCGTATTTCGTGTTGGCTGACGGCAGTGTCCGTATGTGCGGGCACGGCGCGGACGGAATCCTCAACCCCGACCCAACCGCCGAAAATGCGAACCACTTCACGCCCTTTCGGGTGCCTGGCATTGCTACGGCCCGCACCGTGAACAGCGATCGCGAGACCATCATCGTGCATCTTGGCGACGGCACTCTGATGGGATTCGGCAGCGGATACCACGGTTCCCTCGGCGACGGTCATGGCGACCGGCCTCTAAGCAAGCCGCACCCGCCGATCGGCGTCGGGCCGGTGCTCGCGCATTACACCTCACGCGGCGCGAGCTACGCTATCCGCAAGGATGGCACCGTGCTCGCCTGGGGAATCCCCGCGCCTCCCGGCGGAAAGACCTCCTTCATCCTCACCCCGACCGTGGTCTTCACCGTCAAGCTTGCGGAGTGAGCGTCGCTGTTTTGTACTAACAAAGCTTGTCATGGTGAGCGGAGCGAAGCGAAGTCGAATCCACCCTGTGTTTTGTTTTTCTGCGTGTGGCGCGGGCGCCCTCGACCGCGGCCGTTGGTTTTCCGGTGGAGGCGTAGGCCTTCAGGCCTACGAACCGATTGTCCACGGACGAACGCGCTTCAGCGCTGGGTCGTTGCCTTTCGTTGTCATCATGAAGGAGCAAAGCGACGGAGGGATCTGCTTTTGTCTTTCAATCTGAAATCTGAAATCTGCAATCTGAAATGAGTTCCACTTCGCCGCGCCGATGTCGCATAATGCTGGGCTCAATCCCAAAATCAGTTCAGAGGTGCGTATGCGAATCACCCGCGCCGTCCTGCTGTTTTGTTCCACCCTTGTAGCGTTGAACCTCTCGGCGCAGCCGCCGCAGCGTCTGCCCATCATCTTTGGCGACGAAGTCATCAGTGTCCTGATCGAAGCCGATGGCACGGTCAAGAGCTGGGGAGATCCGTGGGCGCTCGATACCTCGCCTTCGCTTGGCGACGGCAAAAAGCCCGGCCCCAACACCGGCTCCAAGGAGCCGCGCGCGCTGCCCGGCCTCACCGGCATCGTCGGCGGCGACGCCGGAGCCACGCATGTTCTCCTCCTCAAGAAGGATGGCACGGTCCTCGCCTGGGGAGACAACGACCTCTGCGAGGTGGGCAGCAAGGAAACGCGCTCGACTTACGCGCCGGTTGCCGTGCCCGGCCTTCACGGGGTCAAGCAGGTCTTCGCCGGCTATCGCGAATCCGCGGCGCTCCTGGAAGATGGCACGGTCAGGATGTGGGGCTACATGAAGAATGGCCCGCTCAACGACGATTGCGTGCGGACGCCAACCGCCCTCCCCGGCGTCAGCGCCGTTACCAAGGTCTCCATGGATACCAACGCCAAGCTCCTTTTGCTGAACGACGGCACCGTCATGGGTTGGGGCCGCAACGAGAATGGAGAACTCTGCGACGGCACCACCGAGAAGCGCACCACCCCCGTTCTGCTCAAGGGACTCACCGGCGTCGTCGATCTTGTCTCCGGCGACGGCACGTTCTTCCTGCTCTCCAACGGTACGGTGAAGACCTGCGGCAAAGGCCCAGACGGGACTCTCACCATGACCAAACACCTCACGCCCTTCCAGGTACCGGGAATCACCAACGCGCGCTCCATCCGTACCGGCAACGGCGCATTCTTTGTCACTCTTGCTGACGGAACTCTTCGCGGATGGGGCAACGGCTATCACGGAGCTCTCGGCGACGGCTTCGGCGACCGCGACAAGAGCCGGCCGCACCCGCCAATCGGCCTCGGCCCGGTCGTCGCCCACTACCTCTCCGGAGGCGTGAGCTACGCGATCCGCAAGGATGGCACCGTTCTCACTTGGGGACAGATCGCCCCTCCCGGCGGCAAGACCGAGTTCTACCTCACCCCAAGCCCTTTCTTCATCGTCAAACTTGCGGAGTGAACTGTGGTTGCGGTTCAATCTTCAACCTGAAATCTGCAATCTGAAATAGAGAGGGCGCGCTTCCGCGCGCCCCCCTAGCACCTGACACCTAGCACCTACTTCTTTTCCCCGGCGCGAAACTCCGCCCACGGGTTGCCCTTCATGTCGGGAGTCGCCTTGTGCATCCACTCCCACTCGGGATGCGCCTTGAAGAACTCGGCGGCGATGAAGTCCTCTCCGCACGGACGTCCCGCGCGCGCCCACATCGACATGCTTTTCGCCATCGTGTAGTCCGAAGCTTTGGCGTTCACCGAGCCGCCCGGATAGTACGGCGCCCAATCCCACTCGGGGATGCCGTGCGCCGATTGATCGGCGTGCCCGCAGAGGGGATGCTCGTTGCGCGCCTCTTTTTGGGTGGTGCTATCCACGTGGTCGGCGAGAAACTTCTTCGCCATTGCGGCATCGATCTTGCCCTTATTCTCATTCATCAATTGATCCCAGCGGACGTGCCGGGCGTTGGGCGAGCTATTCTTGTTGTGGACGTCGAAGTTGGTCTCCGCCTTGATGAACTCCGGGTCGCTCGGGAAATTGGAGCCGACAAAGTATCCGTCCTTCGATTTCTCCAGCTTGTGGAACTTCAGTCCCAACTCGAAGCGCGCCACCTCGCCCGTCTTGTTGTCGGCCAGCAGCCAGTCGTTGGCGTAGCCGCCGTTGTTGCCGTCGAGCATGATTTTGGCGTACTCGTCGATCGAGCTCGCATATTGGAAAGCCTTGCGCGCCCGCGCAAATTCCGGCTTTCCCGTGGGATCGAAGAGCGCGTATCCGGTGATCGTCGTCTCCGTCACCATCAGGCCGGCGTCGTTGATGCCGAAATCGTCGTCGCTGATGATGATGCCGGGGAAGCCATCCATCAGCATGTGGTGGCCCCGTGCGGGCTTGATGTCGAACATGATGCGCCAGCGTGCGCCGGCCGCCACGCTCGTCCAGTTGTTGTGCGCGATCACCGGATGTCCGTCCTTGGTATAGCTGCCGGTCGCGACGAACGCCGAACAGTTGCCCGGCGAAGTCAGCTTCGGTTCGCCTTCCACCCGCGCCAGCTTGCCGGCCTTCTCCATGGCCGGGATGTAGTAGTCGGGGACCTCTTCCATCGCGTTGAGGGCAACGATGTCATAGACGTCCACCTTGACGCCCTTCGACGCGGCGCCGTCGGCGATGCCTTGCAACTCCTGCTGATATTCGGCATCGATTCCGGGCCACAGTACGTTCTTCGCCACGTCGCGGAAGAAATTCCAATCGCGCTTGGTGCGAGCCGTGTCCTTATACTTCACGGCCTCGAACGCGTCTTCGATCTCCTTGGCCAGCAGCGAGCCGTGCTGGAAGCCGACCTGCGAAGGCGAGCCTTCGAGATGCACGTAGGCCCAGTTGGCGCGATCGAAACGATACGAGCCTTTGAGCCGCGCATCGTCTTTCGACTGCGCGAACGAAAACAGCGATGTCAGTAGGAAAGCCACCATCCACATACGCCAGCGAGAATGCATCGGTCCTCCGGAACAGATTCAATGTCGAGCAGCTTATGCGTTCGCTCGTGGAATTGCCAGAGCTGGTTGGTTTCCAGTTAACCGTTACCGGAGGGTCAATACTGGATCCGTAAGAAACGTGTCGGTTTCGTCGATTCTCGTCAAAAAGAGGCGATTTTGGTAAACGGTACTGCCTGGTAAACCTCGGCCACCGTCCAATCACAAATCCGCGGCTGAGGGCGTGAACACTGGCTGGAACTGATACCTTAAAGGTCATGAGCGGGGAATTGACGGTTTTGAATCGCGAGGTCATCGGCTGCCGCAAGTGTCCGCGCTTGGTCGCGCATCGCGAGACCATGGGCCGCGAAAAGCGCCGAGCTTACCTCGACCAGGAATATTGGGCGAAGCCCGTCCCCGGTTTCGGCGACGCTGCGGCCCGCGTGCTCATCCTCGGCCTCGCGCCGGGAGCGCATGGATCGAACCGCACGGGCCGCATGTTCACCGGCGATCAGTCGGGGAAGTTCCTGTACCCGATCCTGCACCAGGCGGGCTTCGCCTCGCAGCCCAATGCCGACGGGCTTCTCGACGGATTGACACTTACCGATGCGTACATCACGGCCGCGGTGCGCTGTGCCCCTCCCGACAACAAGCCGACCGTGGAGGAGATCGCGCGCTGCGCACCGTATCTCGACCGCGAACTGGCGGCATTGAAGAATGTGAATGTCGTGGTGGCGCTGGGCCGCATCGGCTTCGACGCCTACCTCGCGTACCTCAAGCGCCACGGCGTCGCGTTCAAGAAGAGCGAGATCGCCTTCGGGCACCTCGCGGAATACCGCATGGCGAACGGCGTGACCCTGCTGGCTTCGTATCATCCCTCGAACCAGAACACGGCGACCGGACGGCTGACGGCGGCGATGTTCCGCAAGGTGTTCGAGCGGGCGAAAAAGCTGGCGGCCGGCCAGTGAATCAAGAAGCGGCTGAGCTACTGAGCTGCTAAGCCAAAGCAAAACCAAAAGCAAAAGCAACGGCCGCGGACAGGAGTGTCCGCGCTCTGCGGTGATTAGTGCGAATCGGTGAAGTGGACGGTCTGAATGATGCGGTTGATGTCGGCCTGGGTGATCCGATCTTGTGATTTCGGGTCCACTGAGACCCAGATCTCAGCCATGCGGTCAGCGGAATCGTAGAGATGGAGAATCACAAATGTCGTCTTGGCGGGATCGCCAAATTGGAATCCACGTACGGACGGCGAAGAAATGTTGAAGACCGTCGTATCGACGTTCCATGGGCGCGGAGCAAGCGATTTCCAGGTAAGCAGAAACACTTGGCGGATCGAGGTCGAGGATGGAGTGAAGAGGTTGATCGGTCGGGGAAATGCATTCATTGCGGCTGATTCCAAAGCGTACTTCGAGCTTACGGATTCCGGCCCCAGCACACGGCCTATTCCACTCCTCGGGTCGGATCTGATGAGAGCTGCGAAATCAGGGCTCATCCCGCGATTCAAAAGACACACTAGGCGGGTTGAAACAAAGGTGAAACGGAGCATGAAAGACTCATGCGAGTGGTCACTCTTAGGAGTGTCCTTCCACGGCGCTTCAAAGGCGTAGCCGTACCCGGTGATGGTGGTGCCGTTTGCATCATTCACCTTCAGTTCGGGCAGCGGGCGGGGAAGTTCCCGCAGCGCGGGATCGTTGAATGGTGGTTGGCGAAGCTCATACATTGCGCTGATGGTTCCGCGCTGGACGTAGACAAACGCCCCGCATGCGACGAGTAGACCCAAAAGAACGAAGCCGAGAGTGTTTCCACGTTGGGACACGAGAAAGTTATATCTGTCGTTGACGATGAAGGCCAGCGGATTGCACATGGAGTTCTTAGGCGAGGCCTCGCGCGGCTGGTGAAAGCGCCGCGCTCGGGCAGATGGTACTTACTTATCGCCTACCCACCGCTAAAGCGGTGGGCTAGAGGCAGGCGCGACCTCGCTTCGCTCGGGCGCAAGCAAGAGCTACGGCAACAACAAAACAAAAGGTGGATTCGACTCCGCGCCGCACAAATCCGTGGCGTACACGGCTCAGCGTCGCGTCGTAAGTTGTGTTGGGTAACCAGCAAGGTTCCTTGGGCGGCGCTCCGCTCACCATGACATGCATCTTGGAAACATGACGGCTGTGGCAGACCTTAATGCATAGATCCTCACGCGCCAGAAAAAAGGCGCTCAGGATGACAATTGGTCAAGCAACTTAGCGAAGGCGGAGTTGTGCCAGGCGGGCTTTGTCGAGTTCGATGATGGCGACCCATTCGCCGCCGCGTTGTTGTTGCCAGGCGATGCGTCCCTGCAAGGCCGTGGCGATGTCAGAGGGGCTCATGTCGCGGTGGTAATCGAAATACTTTTCCTGCAGACGATTCCACCACGCAAAGCGATTCGCAAGGCTGCGCGGCGGATCGTACTTGGTGCTGAAGGCGAAGACGACGTCGAAGTCTTCGCGATGCTGCGCGGCGGGAATGATCTGCGAGGCCGTAAAGTTTTCGACGCGGACGACGGTCAGCGGCCGCGCGACATAGCCTAGGAAGGGCCGGTTGAGCTCGTCCGACGCCGGCCAGGCGGTGAGGATGCGCTGGTCGGGATAGTGCGTCTGCACGTAGGCGGCCCCGGAGCGATGGAGGCGGACAAAGTCTTCGTAGGCGAGATTGTCTTCCGGCGCGATGCGCCACGGCGGATTGAAGAGCGAAGCGAAGATAAACGCGGCGGCGACGGCCATACACCAGAGCGGCCATTCACGAAGCCGGCGGTAAAGGGTGGAGACGGCCATCAGGATCCAGAGCCCGACGACGGGGACCATGTAGCGCGCCAGGACGGCGCCGCCGAGGATGGCGAATTCCGCGACGTGGGCGGCGATGATCAGGAAGAAGAGGAGTTGGATGGGAAGCGGGATGCGGGGGCGGGTGCGTGAATCGGAAGTCGGAGGTCGGAAGTCGGGAGGGGACGACCCCACCCTGTCGCTTCGCGACAAGGGTGGGGCACCCGCGGAAGGCAAAAGAGCCGGCGGGGACGCCGGCGCTACGAAGTCTTCCAGAGGAGCGAGGCGGAGGGCCAGCAGGGCGAGGCCGGTGAGGACGAACATATTCATGTATCCGAATACGTGCCAGAGCCTCATGAAGGCGGCGACCAGGACGCGCAGCGGGGTCAGGGTGGCAGCGACGTTGTAGCGCAGGTATTCGGGATTGCCGAAGACGTGTCCGGTGCGGTGGAAGTGGTAGGCGTACCAGGCGCAGAGCGGCAGCAGTGCCAGCAGGTGGGCGAGCGAGCGCCACGCAGAGCGGGGCGGAAGGCACCAGCGTTGCGCGAAATCCGGTCGAGCCCGGCTGAGCCACGTCGAAAGCAATTCCCAGGCGCAGAGGGTGAGCGGGGTGACGACCGCCGTCTCCTTGGTGATGCAGGAGAGTCCCAGCAAGACCACGGCCCACGTATACCGCCGCGCGACGTAGAAATAGAGCCCCCAGGTCATGACGGCGAAGACCCCTATGTCGAGCTGGGCCATGGAGCTCTGCGCGAAGAAGACGGGGTAGAGCGCGGTGAGGGCGACGGTGGCGACGGCGACTGCCGGGTTGGTGACGCGGCGCGCCAGTTTGAAGAGGGCGAGCAGCCCGGCCGAGGCGGCGATGAGCATGGCGAAGCGGGTGACGACCGGCGCGTAGTTGCTGATCTTCCACCAGGCGGCGAGCCAGATCATAACCAGCGGCGGGTGGGCGTTGGAGAGGGTGGTGTGGGGAATGAGATCGCCGGTGCGCAGGAGGTCCCAGGCGGCGGGCACGAAGTATCCGGCCTCGTCCCAAAAATAAGGCAGGCGCAAGACCGAGCCATGGAGCAGGAACAACACCGTAAAGATGACGGCGAAGTAGGAAAACTGCTGGAGCCAGGTCTCGCGCGGCGCGGATTCGTCATGGGGTCGCGCGGAAGACATGAACGCCTAGTGGATCGGTCCCTTGGCCATGTTCGGATCCAACTTGATCTCGCCGAAAGCCTGCTCGTAGTTGGCGAGGTTCTGGTGGAGCATGATGCTGAGCGCCTTGGCTTGCTGCGGGCTGATATAGATGCCCTGGAAATTCTTGACCTCGATGCGGTTCTCGACCTGGGACTGGAGAGTCCCGAAGGCGAGGAAGAAATCCCACACGCTCATGCGAACCTGGATGCTGTTGGAATAGCTCTCGCGATAATCGCTGGTCTCGATGATGTTGATCTGCGGCTGGTCGGTGAATGCCATGGCTGTCTCCGATGGTTGAAAAGGGAAGGGTAACAGAAAGCAGTCGGAAGTCGGAGGTCGAAGGGCGGAAGGGAGATAGTAAAGTCCCCAGCCGAGGGCGGCTGGGCCACGTGTCGAGTCCGGAGAGGGGTTACTTTAGTTTCTTGGCTTCTTGAGCCTGGTGTTGATGGAGGAGCCGGATCAAGGGGAAGGTAGCGGTCACCGTCTTGAGCGGTTCGGTCTCGCAGATGTGTTCGCGTTCGAGGGCCGCGATGGCTTCGCTGGCCTTATTGGCGTCAAACCGGAACTCGTGTCCGCACGCCGTGCACGTGTAGGTGTGCTTGCGCGTGTAGAAGTTGCCGGGCGAGACCAACACGAAACTGGAGATCTTCGACATGGCGCATTGTTGATTGAAATAGAGAACAGTTCAATCCATCGAAGGTAATGCCACCCCTACCAGTTAAGTAACTTCATGAAACCGGTGAAACGGGTTGAAAACAGGTAGATTGGTGGATGGAATACCTTGGCGAGTGAAATCCCGCTACAATTAGATGTTGCATTAATCACCATCCTTGCAGTTCACTATAAATAAAGGGCTTACGGCTCTTTCATCGGGAGTGGTGGGTTCAAAACACAGTGAGTCAAACAGTGGTGGTCCCAGTTCGCAGCGGCACGACCGCGAATGGCTTGTCGCCGACCTTTCGCCGCAAGGCGTGGTTCTGCCTATTGGCGATATGGGCAATCGTCTATCTAAGCGCGCTCGCGAAGCCGGCGCTACTGGACGATGCCGACGCCACGCATGCCAATGCGGCGCGCGCCATGGTAGAGACGGGCGACTGGGTGACCTTGCGGGTGGATGGGATACGGTACCTGGAAAAGCCTCCACTGCCGTACTGGCTGGTGGCGCTCGATTACAAGATCTTCGGCTTCAACGCCTTTGCGACGCACCTGCCGCAAGGGCTGGCCGTGTTGCTGCTGGCGGTGCTGGCGTGGGTTTGGACGGAGCGGGCGTACAACCGGGAAGCCGCGTTCTACGCAGCGCTGGGCACGCTGACGTCGCTGGGCGTGTTCCTGTTCACACGCTTCTTCATTCCCGAGGTCCTGCTCTCGCTGCTCTGCTCGATCGCGCTCTATGGATTCCTGACCGGGCTGGAGGATCGGGAGAGCTGGCGCATCTACGCGGCCTATGCGGCGCTGGGGCTGGCGATGTTGACCAAGGGATTGATCGCTCCCGTGTTCTTCTGCGCGGCGGCGGTGCCGTACCTGCTGATCACCGGAGAGTGGCGGCGCTGGCGCGAGCTGAAGCTCCTCCGCGGAGCGTTGCTGTTCCTGCTGATCGCGGCGCCGTGGCACATCGTGGCGGGCTTGCGCAATCCCGGGGAAGGCCATCCGGGTGCGATCCCGAGCTTTGGCAACGTGCACGGTTTCTGGTGGTTCTACTTCGTCAACGAACACTTCCTGCGCTTTCTCGGGCGGCGCTATCCGCACGATTACAACAAGCTTCCGGATGCGCTGTACTGGACGCTGAACCTGGTCTGGCTGTTCCCGTGGAGCGTGTGGTTCCCGGCGGCGCTGCGGCACTCGTGGCAGCGCTGGCAGAAATTCCGCAACACGCAGGCGGCGCAGCGAAGTTTCCGCCAGAAGAGCGAGCTGCTGCTGATCCTGTTCGCGGCGTTCATCCTCATCTTCTTCGCGGTCTCGACGAACCAGGAGTACTACACCTTCCCCGCTTATTTCCCGATCGTGGTGTTCACCGCGGGAGTGTTGACGCAACTGGAGCGCGAGAGCCGCGAGGCCGGCGGACACAGCCCCTGGCTGACCTCCGGGCACGTGGTGCTGATGGTGACGGGAACGCTCTCGGCGTGCGTGTTGGGGCTGGGCTTGTGGGAATCGCGCGGGCTGCCGTACGTCTCCGATATCGG
>Ga0315268_10006744_pt1 | contig 12181 bp, 16 predicted proteins | sample C1_top_MG_FD_204535 | JGI IMG/M metagenome (GOLD analysis project Ga0315268, IMG submission 204535) | Sediment microbial communities from Yellowstone Lake, YNP, Wyoming, USA - C1_top | ecosystem: Environmental > Aquatic > Freshwater > Lake > Sediment | place: USA: Wyoming | collected 2017-08-01 | reverse complement strand
CCAGGCATTGCGTTTTTGGCTTTTGCTTCCTTTGAATTCTGCTCTTTTTCTACGGTAACATTGAAACCGAGTTCTTTTTCTAAAAATTCTTCTGCCTCTTCAAGGAAATCAAACTCTTTTTTCTGGGATAAAACAATCTCTGGAAGCTTCTCAATTATCTTGGGCAATATTTTTGTTATTTCCTGGCCATGCTTTTTCAGATCTGTCTGCATAACTGATTTTAAAATCTCTCCGACATTCTTTGTCTGCTTGGTTTTTTCTTTAACAAAATTATAAAAATCATATTTCCATTGCTCTGGGATAAACAATAAAACCATTTTTGGGGTTTCTATCTTTGCAAGCTTAACAACTGCCCGTGTATCAGACAGCAACTGCTCAATCATCATCTCGTTTTGGTTCAATTCCTCCCTGACCTTGCCCGCTTCTGGCCATTTTGCAGCAGATACAAATCCCTTCTTGCCGATTTTCTCCCAAATCTCTTCGCAGACAAAAGGAGCAAATGGAGCAAGCATCAGGAGCTGTGTTTCGATAAACCTATTAATTGATTCCTTGTTTGGCTCAACTGCCCTCTTGCGGTACCACTTTAATATCCTTTGCATATCAAAAAATCCCTTGAGCAGGGCAGTCCTAAACATTGCCTCTTCCATAGCCTTGGAAGCTTCAATTACCAACTGGTTGATATTTGAGTCAAACCATTCATCTATCTGCTTTTTATCTTTTCTTCCCTTATCATAATTTGAAATGCAAAAATCATAAAATTGCTCAATCTTCGGCATTAAAGACTTTGCAAATGCCCTGTCAAAGTTGGCATCGTCCATCCCTTCCCCGCCATAAAGCACAGCAATTCTTGAGGAATCTGCGCCATACTCATGAATAACATTTCTCACCAAAAGGAAATTTACAAGCGACTTTGACATTTTCTGGCCATCTACTGTAATCCATCCGTTTGTGCCTATTCCCCTTGGCCAGTGCTTTTCAGGGAATATTGCAGTATGGTTAAATATGCAAAAGCTTAGATGATTCTGTATCAGGTCCTTCCCTGAGTTCCTGAAATCCATAGGGTACCAGTATTCAAATTCTTTTTTCAGCTCATCAATGATTTTTATGTCTGGCTTCTTGCCTTTCCCCAAAAATATATAATCAAAAAAGTTATCATTAATTTTTTCAAGCGGAATTTCTTTTATTCTGTGAGAAATTGTATAATATGCCATATAAATTGTTGAATCTGATAGGCTTTCTATTACCCATTTCTCATCCCAGGGAAGTTTTGTTCCAAGGCCAAATTCTCTTGTGCACGGCCAGTCATTAAGCCAGTCAAGAACGTAGTCAAACTGAACCCTTGACCTCTCTGGATAAAGCTTCATGCTTTCAAGATTTTTATGGGCTAATTTTTTCCATTCGGGATTGGAATAATTCAAAAACCACTGGTCTGAAACAATTTTTACTATAGAAGGTGTAAGGCATCTGCAAATCACCTTTCCTGTAAGTTCGTAGAATATGTCAGCTTTTTTCTGACCCATTAATTTTTTTCTTACAAGATCTTTTGCTTTTTCAACAGGCATGCCTGCATATTCACCGCAGCTTTTTCCCATGATGCCTGCATAAAATCCTGCCTTGTAAACAATTTTTTTTGCTTTTTCCAGCTTTTCCCTCTCATGCTGACTCTTGATGCCCATTTCATCGCATATTTTAACAGCAGGCAGATCGCCCATTTCCTTTGTAAATATTATGGGTATTGGTTTTATCTGCCTTATTTTTTGGAAGTCGATGCCATACTTCCTGCAAAGATTCTCGTCTGACTGCAAATCCTTCAGTCCCATATAATCATCAGGGGCATCTGACGGGACAGATGTCACTATCCCTGTTCCTTTGTCAGGATCGCAGAAAAATGATGGAAGAATCATTACTTCCCTTTCTATTCCTGGGGCTGTGCAGAATTTGCCAATCAATTCTCTGCCTTTTATTTTTCCAATAATCTCGACTTTCTTGTCCTGTTCTTTGAGCTTGCCAAAGAACTGTTCTGAACCAACCCAAACCTCTCCATCAACCTTCCCCTTTCGGTATTCTATCTCAGGGTCAACCCAAAGATTTGTCTGGCCATAAACAGTCTCTGGCCTTAGGGTTGCTGCAACAAGATACTCGTTGTCAAACTTAAATTTTAAAATCGTGAACTCTTGGGGTGTTTCTCCTTCACCTTCAACTCTTGAATGGTCGCCAACAGGAGAGTTATCCTTCGTGCACCAAACAACGGGGTGCTTTCCTTTGACAACATAATTTTTTTCTTTCAGCTTCCTAAACTGCCACCCAATAAATTTGTCATAGTATGGATTAAGTGATGTTGTTATGAACTCCCTTCTGAAATCTATTGAAAGGCCTGCGTTTTGGTAGTCTTTCTTGTATTCTTTTGGAAAAAACTCTGTCCAATATTCCGGCTTTCCGAATCTTTTTATTTCCGCATCAGAAAAGCCCATATCTTTCATTATCTTTATCTGCTTGGGCTCGTTTTCCCTTATTCTCGCAGCAGCATTTTCGATCGGAGAGCCTGTGCAGTGCCATCCTTGGGGAAAAAGGACATTAAATCCTTTCATCCTCTTGTATCTTGCAAATGCATCAACCCTCATTATTGTATAAAAATGGCCCAAGTGAGAATAACCATTCATATATGGGTAGGGGAATGTCAAAAAGAACTTTTCCCTTTTATCTGGGTTTGCCTCGAATAGTTTCCCTTCTTCCCACTTCTTCTGCCACTTCTGCTCTACCTTTTTGAATTCCATGGGAAAACTATTGGCAGAGGATATATAAATTTTATCAAAAAATAAAAAATTCAGAACTTCTTGAACTGCGCAGCTGTCTCTATCAGGTCAACCTGCCCTAAGAACATTGCCCTGCAGCAGTATCTTTCCAGGCCAAGAGAGTCAAGAACCTTTTTCCTGTCCTCTCCCTTTGCTACCCTGTCTTTGAATTCCTGCCACAAATGCGCAATTGGCTTTCCGCAGCTAAAACATCTTATTGGTATTATCATTCTTTATCACCTGTATGATTTTTGGGTCTTTCCCCTTGCATTGCCGTGGGTATTGGGCTTTCTTGATTCCCTCTGCCTAACATCTGCAATCAAAAGGGTTCTGTCATATTCCAAAAACTCGCTCCTTAGCCTTGAGTCAGCAGAAGCGAGCGCCTTTGCAACCGCAAGCCTGACTGCTTCTGCCTGGGAAATTGTCCCCCCTCCATAAACATTTACATTTATGTCATACTTTTTTGCGACTTCGCCCGCAAGAACCAAAGGCTCGTCTATCTTCAGCTTTGCCATATGAGGATTTAAATTCTCAAGCAATCTCTTGTTTACCCTGACAATCCCCTTTCCTTCCTTGATTGTTGCCCTTGCAACTGCCTTTTTTCTCTTTCCCACTGCAATAAATGTTTTCATCTTTTCGCTCCTATGCTCCTTGCAACATCACCAACCAGCACGTATTTATAATTTTTCAGCTTTGAAACATTTGCCTTTGGTATTGTTTCAAATTTTTTGTCCCTGAATCCTGAAGGAATCCCGACATAGCACATGACTGCCTTGAATGCCCTTTCCCCCTTTTCCTGCTTGTAGGGAAGCATGCCCCTTATTGTCCTTCTGACAATCCTGTCAGACGCCTTCGGATAAAAGGGGCCCTTGTACGGGTTTCTTCCAAGCTCCTTTTTCTTGTTGTATCTCATGAGTATGTTACCCCTGTTTCCCGTGATAACTGCCTTTTCGCAGTTGACAATATCAACCTTCTCCCCAAGCAGAGCCTTTTTTGCTGCAAATGAAGCCAATCTTCCCAGTATCAAGTCTGTTGCATCGATTATCATTTTAGCCTATTATCCTTACCTCAGACAGTTTTGGTTTTTTCCTTACCAATTCCTGAATTGAAAGGCATGTGCCCTTTGCTTTTGTTATCTTTTCCTTTGCCTGGCCTGAAAACTGCCATGCTGCAACTGTAATGCTCCTGCTTATTTCGCCTGCCCCAAGCACCTTGCCGGGAATAACTGCTATCTCATTTTTCTGCAAATTTTTTTCTATTCTTGAAATATTAACAGCCCTTCTGTTTCTTGTCGGCTTTTCCAGGTCATAGGCTATCCTTTTCCAGAACGGAGCATTCTGTATCTTAAGCTCCCCGATTAAATTTCTCAATTCCGGATTTTCAGGTCCTGTTCTCATTTTTTTCCAAAAGTTTCGCATAGCGAAACCCGAGGTTCGCGACTTGTAGAGGAGCGAACCGCATTTCCTTGAAAACCTGTGGTTTTCGAGGGTCAAAAAATCCGAAGGATTTTTTTGAACCCCAGGTTTTTTTCGCGCAGCGAAAAAAAGCTGCAGGGGAAGGGATTTGAACCCTCGCACCCACTAAGGGACTAGCCGTTTGCAAACCTAAGCTTTCCTCAAGCTAGCGCATTTGGCCAAGCTCTGCCACCCCTGCATCCTTAATCGATGAGCTTGTCAAGCTCGTCAAGCTGGCTTTCAAGTATGCCAAGCGCTTTTGTAATGATGGCATTAATGTCAAGCTGGCCAAATGATTCAACATAAAACACAAAATCCGTGCTCTTCTCATTTAGCTTCACATTTCCCTCTGAAACGTCCACGCATGCCCCGCAGAGATGGCACGCGCCGATATTTTTTACCACAAGCTTTCCTGATTTCACGTCAAAAACATTTACGGGGCAGCTTTTTGCAACTTCTTCCGGGTTTGTCACTTTTCCTATTTCAATTGCCGGTTTGTATTTGTAATGAACATGAGCAGGCACCCATTTTGAATGCGCCTTTCCCTTTCCAAGGACAGCGGTGACTTCCATCTCAAGCTCCTGGTTTTTCAGCAGGTATACAATCGGCATTTCAGGATATGCCGGCTTTACTGCGGGGTCCTTGAATTTTATTTCAGAAGCCAAAACCATTTTAGGGCCTTTTGCCTTCAGCGTCCCTGTTACCTGGCATTTTGCGCACCCCTCCCCCTTGCATGTGCATTCTTCAGGAAGGTTGTATGACTCCAGGTCTGTTTTCAGCGGAATCATTCCAAGCCTGTGGGCAATCATTTCATCATAAAGCAAAGAATTGTTTTTTCTGAATTCAACATCTTCAATCGCCATTGTTGGAACTTCGCCGATGATTGTTCTCCTCAGGCTGTTTGCAAAATGAATTGTTGCCCCCTCTATCTCAAACTGTATCCTGTCTTTTTTCTTTTCAATTATTTCGAGCTTCATACCCTTCTACCTCTTCTTCCCCCCTTTTTCTTGCATCCATCATGAGGAACAGGAGTAACGTCCTCAATTATTCCGATTTTCAGCCCAACCCTTGACAAAGCCCTGATAGCTGCCTGCGCCCCAGGTCCTGGAGATGCCGGCCCGTTCTGGCCCCCCGGGCCTCTTACCTTTATGTGAACGCCGTCAATCCCCTTTTCAAGGGCCTGCTCTGCTGCTTTTTTGGCGCACATCATTGCTGCTGTCGGGGAGCTTTCAAGCCTGTGAGACTTTACAACCTGCCCGCCAGATGACCTGGCAATGCTTTCTGTCCCGGTTATATCAGTAATGTGTATTATTGTATCATTATAGGAAGCGTAAATGTGCGCAATTCCCCACCTTATCCTCTGGTTTGGCCTATTCATTTTTCACTTTTTTCTCTGGTTTTTTCTTTTTCTCTTCTTTTTTTGGTTCTTTTTTCTCTTCCTTCTTCTCTTCCTTTTTTTCTTCCTTTTTCTCCTCTTTTTTTGCTTCCTCGGATTCTTCCTTTTTCTCTTCCTGAACCTGCTCCTTTACAAACCTTTCAGGATGATTCTCTGAGATAAAAGGGGATATCTCTGAAAACTGTATCCTTGCCTCTTCGTCTGCTGAAAGTATGTATGAAGGCGATGTTATAACCCTGTCACCCACTTTTATGTGGCCGTGCGCCACGAGCTGCCTTGCCTGGCTCATTGAGCGCGCAAGGCTTTTTCTGTAAACAAGGGTCTGAAGCCTTCTTTCGAGCAGGTCTTTGTATGACAATGACAATGCCGCGTCAATCTGCTGGCCGGGCATTATCAGGTTAAATCTCACAAGCTTTTTCATGAGAAGGTCCTTTTCCCTTTCCCCCTGCTTTTCCCCTTTTATTGCAAGAAGTTTTTTTGCCTGAAGCGCGATTTTTCTTGCCTTGGAGTGCATCTTCCAAAGCTCTGTCTTGTTTTTGAGGGCATACTCTTTCATGAGAGGCTTTTCTTCCTCGATTCTTGCCCTCTGCCACGGATGCGTCGGAGTCTGGTACTTTTTTCTGTGCCTTCTTATGCTTCCCATTTTACTTCTTCTCTGATGATGCTGCCTTTGCCTGCTTTGACCTTGCCACTCCCATAACCTTTCCCTTGTTTCTTCTGAAATTTGACTTTGTTCTCTGCCCCCTTGAAGGCAGGCCAAAGCTGTGCCTCACGCCCTTATACGATTTTATCTTTTTCATGAATCTTATGTCATTCTCCTGCGTGAATTTCATGTCTGAGCCCAGAAGGTGCTTGTCATTTCCATCTTCAGGGGATTTTTTCCTGTTCAGGAACCATTTTGGGATATTGAACTTAAGCGGGTCCTTAAGCACCTCTTCTATTTTTTTTAGCTGGGAATCTTCAAGATAGCCTATTTTTTGCTGCCTGTCTGCCCCGGAAATCCTGCAAACAGCATTTGCAAACATAAAACCAATGCCTTTTATCTTCATCAGCGCCATGGCTGTTGACTTTTTGCCATCTAAGTCTGTACTTGCAATTCTTACGATATAATTCAGTTCCTTTTTTGGCTGTTCCATTTTTTAACCGTTAAATAGCGCCATTTAGCTCAAATATTGATTTAGAGAACTTTCTTTAAGTTTTTAAGCCCTATTTGCGCTCTAAATCGTGAACTCGGGCTAAATCAGTATTTTACATAGGTTAAGCTTTTTGTTTATAAGCTTTATGCTGTAGGAAGAGTTTTTCTCTGGCTCATGAACTCAGTCAGCTTGGTGTAGGCATATGGAATGATAAATGCAACAACATAAGCCACGCTTACAAGAATGGGGTTTTGGTGTATTGGATTTTGGAGGACAAAACTTAGCCTGTTTGCCACATTTACCATCACGAAGATTGTTATTATCGCAAGCGCCGGTATGAAAACTCCTGCGATTATGTGGTGCGAAGGGTCCAGCGCCTCTATAGTGTTTATCAGCAAATTGAACATCGCCCCGAAGGAAATTGCAAGAACGATTATCACAAAATACAGCTGCGTGCTTGACAAGACAAGCAGAAATGGGATAAGCGCAACTGCAATAAGAAAGTTTCCGATGATTGATATTACCAATGCGCTCCAGTAAAGCGCCGGGTTCATTCGCTGAACAAGAATCCCTGACTTTGCCTCAGACGGCTTCATGATGGAAAGCGCATGCTCTATTTCATCCTCTTTCCACCCCTTTTCCCTTAATTTGTCCCTGAGACTCCTGGGCATAGGCTAATAAAAGTTTAAGGGTATAAAAAAGTTATTGTTTTTTGAGAAAGATTTAAAATACATGCACAGATATCTCAGCTATGGAACCGGACTTTAAGAAAATGAACGGGCTGGTGCCTGTAATAGTTCAGGACAGCAAAACAAAAGATGTGCTGATGCTCGGGTTTATGAATAAAGAAGCTTTTGAGAAAACAAAGAATACAGGAAAAGTGACTTTCTGGAGCAGAACACAGAATAAGCTGTGGACAAAAGGGGAAACCTCTGGAAACTTTTTAATAGTCAAGGGCATTTACGCAGATTGTGACAATGATGCAATTTTGGTAGAGGCAGAGCCAAAGGGGCCCACCTGCCATACAGGGAAAAAAACCTGTTTTTTCAATAAGATAACATGAAAAAAATAATAAAACTGGGGATTCCAAAAGGAAGTTTGCATGAATCCACAGTGCATATGTTCAAGAATGCAGGTTTTAATATCCGAGTTTCTGAACGCTCTTATCGCCCCCAGATTGATGATGAGGAAATTGAATGTGTTCTTTTAAGAGCGCAAGAAATACCGCATTATGTTGAAGAAGGGGTTATAGATTGTGGGGTGACAGGCAAAGACTGGATTTTGGAGACAAATGCAAAAGTGGTGGAAGTCGCTGACTTGATTTATGCAAGGCGATGGCTTAAGTCAGTCAAATGGGTTGTTGCTGTTCAAGAAAATTCATCGATTAAAAATGTAAAGGATTTGGAAGGCAAAAGGATAGCAACAGATGTCATGAATTTAACAAAAAATTACTTGAATAAAAATAAGGTCAATGCAAAGGTAGAGTTTTCCTGGGGCGCAACTGAAGTAAAAATTCCGGATTTGGCAGATGCCATAGTGGAGATTACTGAAACAGGAGAATCTCTTAAAGCAAATAACTTAAGAATCATTGACACTGTTTTGGAATCTACAACAAAATTTATTGCCAATGAAAATTCGTGGAAAGATAACTGGAAAAAAGAAAAGATAAGCGACATAGTAAACCTGCTTAAAGGAGCTCTTATGGCTGAAGAAAAAGTAGGATTAAAAATGAATATAGAAAAGAAAAATCTTAAAAATATATTGAGCATTTTGCCTGCTCTCAAAGGACCTACAGTAAGCCCGTTGAGTGACGAAAATTGGGTGGCAGTTGAGGTCATTATTGACGAGAAAATCGTCAGGGAGGTTATCCCAAAACTATTGAAAGCAGGCGCTCACGGAATTGTAGAATACTCATTAAACAAGATAATTGAATAGTTTTTATTTCCTAAAAACCCTCTCAAAAAGCCCTTTTCTTTCTATTCTATCCTCATACTTCTGCCCTATCAGCCCTGCTGCCAGCTTCTTGTAGGCAATTGATGCCGGGCAGTCGGGATGTGAAAACACCAAAGGCTGCTTTATTGAAACCGAGGTTTTAATCAAAGGCTCTTCTGGAATTACTGAAAGTATCGGCATGCCAAAAAGCGCGCCTATATTTTCCACGCTGAAGTCTGAGCTTTCAGAATATCTGTTTATAATAACCCCTCTTGTCTTTATCCCTGCCTCCTTTGCAGTGTTGAACATTCTTATGCCGTCCGCGACCGAAGCAGAATCAGGAGTTACAACAACTATCATTTCTTCAGATGCCTTTATTGCTGCAAGAGCCTCTTTTCCCATGCCTGCGCTGACGTCAATCAAAACAATGTCCGCTGTTCCGTACAAGTCAAGCATCAGCCTGCTGAAATTCTCCAGATCGATGTTTTTCATGTCTTCGAGGGAAATGCTTGCAGGAATTATCTTCAGCCCTGAAGAATGAATGTAAACAACCTCTGTGATGTTTTTCAGCCCCTTTATTGCATCATGGATTGTTGCGGGAAATTTCGCAACTCCAAGATACAGGCCGAGATTTGGGGTAAATAAATTTCCGTCAACAACCAGCACCTCAACGCCCAGGGCGCTCAGGGCCGTGCCTAAGTTTATTGCCGTCGTTGTCTTGCCAACGCCCCCCTTGCCAGAGGCTATAGAAAGAAACCTAGTCATTCCCTGCATCACCCATTGAGTGAACAAAATTAAAGAATTCCTTTGTCATGTTATTGTATTCATAAATCTTGTCTATGTCAACTGGAATTGCTGTGCCGTCCTTTAGCTTGGCAGTCATTGTGACATGCCTCCTGAATTCCTTTGACCTGTCAAACTCCGCCTTCATTATTTTTCTTAACATCAGATAAAGGTCAATGTATTTTTTGAAGTTTTCGCTGCCGTAAAGCTTCATAACCTCGTCTGCCCTTTCAAGCGGGGAAGACGGCATTGATTCTATTTTGCCTTCATCAATCTTCCTCTTTATGAGCGATTCTGTAAGAAAATCATATGCATTTGCAAGCCTTTCTATTATGCTCTTGATGACATCAACTGTCCGGGTATATTTCAGGCTGACATAAATAAGGTGGTCTGCCCTTTTCAGCTCTTCCGATGCCTTTTCAAGAGACTCCTGCATTTTCATCCTCTGCCAAACTATAAGATTTGGTTATTTTTTCTATTTCAACATATAATCTTTTCGCTTCATTTAAAAGCTTCTTCAGGCTTTCTGCGTTTATGACCTTATACTGGTAGTTTTCATCGCAGATTACAAAGGAATCCTTTTTTGAGAATTCCACAGCGCTTGATTTGTGCCTTTCCTCTATTTCCTTTACTGCCGATATCAGCGGGATATAGCCTGTGAGATTATGATGCATTGCAGATGCGTTCCTGAACACGTGGAATTTTGACTCAAAATTATCATGAAAAGGGGGTATTTTCCTTAAAAGCCGGTCATAGTACAATACTGCTGAAACACAGTGCTCAAGCGCCTGGTAAATATTATTCACAACAGACAAAAGTATTCTTGCATCCCTTATCATGGGATAGGTCTGGGTAAGCATGTGGTCTGCTGCCTTTATTCTCTGCAGGGCATTTTGTTTTGAAATTTGAAACCTTTCCATAATATATTATAACCTGTGCAATGATTTAAACTTTACTTCTGCAAAGAAAGAATCGCCTCAGCTAGGTCGCCCTTGTGCTTTTTGATTGCATTCAGGGCTGTTTTTTTGTCAACGCCTGCCTGCTCCATGACAGTCTTGACATCATCCTCTGAAATCTCGGGCTCTGCTGACAGAGGTCTTTCATCTGGCTCGCCTATTATCTGGTAAGTGTTCTGGCCCATCATGTTGACCTTGGCAACCTGGGGCTCCTTGAAAACAAGCTCTTTGTCAGAAGTTCTTATTATGACCTCCTTTGCATCAATCTCAACCTGCTGTATGCCAAGCCTTTTCATAGCCTGCTGCATCTGCCTTGGATTCATTCCTGGAATCATTTTTAGAGACCTAAAAGAGGTTTTCCGTACATATGCAAAAGAATTGCAATTATTATGACAACTATGCAGATAACAACCACATAAGCAGGCTTGAACGTTATCTTTGACTCATACTCGCTTGTGTAGCTTACAAGCCCTCCCATTGAGGAAGGCATCCTTATCTTGTTGTCTGACATGCTATTTTAGAGAATGAGGGGGTTTATAAAGGTTTTTGTGCAAAAATTTATAAATGACTGAAACAGTGTTCTAAATGTGTAGGAGCAGTAGTCGGCTTTCGGCCTTTATTGGCTGAGGAAAGTCCGCCCACTATCGGTGGCCAATTGCGAAAGCAATATTCAGAAATGGATGGCAACCGCTCAGAAACGAAACAGCTCCTGAATAATGGAATGATGTGCGCGAAGCTGATGGCGACAGAAGCGAGATAACCCACAGACGTCTTCAGGAGAATTGGTGAAACGGCGAGCCCTGGCTTGTGCAAGTCCTTAAGGACGCTTAGTAGAATGCCGGCACAAATGGTCCATTCAAGTGGCATTTGACAGAAGGCGGCTTATTCTGCCCTACACACTTTACAATCCAAACACCACAACCTTCAAATCTCCCAAAGAAATCTCTTTCTCAGCCTTGAACTTCTCTTTTTTCGCAATCTCAACAATAAACTCAGGATTATTCGTTATCAAAACAATCTTTCCCTTTGGCTTCAGTATATATTCTGTGTTGTGAAAAAAATCGGTAAATGCCTTTTCCATTTCTTTTTTGTTCAAAGAAGTAACCTGGGGCGGGTTGGTGACAACCTTGTCAATGCTTTTTTCCTCAAACCTTGTGTCAAGCCATTCAACCTCTGTCCTGCTGAAATTTATTTTTTTGTTGACCCCGGCAATTTTCGCATTTTTCTCAGCGCTTTTCAGGTGGTGCTGAAGCAAATCGCAGGCAAATATCTTTGTTTCACTGTCCTTTTCCAAATCCTTGATTTTATAGTCAATAAACTTCAGAAAATCAAACTTGTTTTTGTTGTAGTAATGAACTGACTTTCCAACAGCAAAAAGCGCTGCCTCGATTGCAATTGTGCCTGAACCGCAGAAAGGGTCAAGAAGAGCATCCTTTTTATGATAATCTGCAGTCCTAAGCATAAAATATGCAAAATCCGCCCTCAAGGAAGCTGGATGAAGAAATATCCTGTAATCCCTCTTGTTCAAGTCAACCCCTGCATAGTCAATCCCGACATAAAATCTTTTTCCGCAGATAAAAACCAAAACTGTTTTTTCAGGCTCTTCCAGATCAACCTTTACTTTGAATTTCTCAAAGAAAAATTCTCCAACTGCCTTTTCAACCTCCATGCTTAAGACATCGGAATTTTCCTTTATGCACCTTGCTGCAAAGCTTTCTGCCCTGAATTCCTT
>Ga0315268_10006743_pt1 | contig 12182 bp, 8 predicted proteins | sample C1_top_MG_FD_204535 | JGI IMG/M metagenome (GOLD analysis project Ga0315268, IMG submission 204535) | Sediment microbial communities from Yellowstone Lake, YNP, Wyoming, USA - C1_top | ecosystem: Environmental > Aquatic > Freshwater > Lake > Sediment | place: USA: Wyoming | collected 2017-08-01 | reverse complement strand
GTCCATTCAAGATAAGGTAATGGGCTGCAAGACGATTTGGACTCATCTCCATCTTTTTGATAAGGTCATCAAAGATAGAGGGGACCAAAGTGTCGGGAGGATTATCTACATCAATCTGTATGGTCCCTTGTAATTGTATGTCACGTCCTGGGGTAGGTACATTAGAGAGAGGAAAAAAATAAACTGATTTCAATGGTGATGTGGATTTGCGGATAACCCAGGCCAAAGCAGAGCGATTCACTCCGTCAAACCATTCATTAGGAGGAATAGACCATTGCTCCAGAATTTGGCACTCTTTTAAAAGCCGATGCCGAGTTGTTTTTTCCCTTTGCTGATTCAGTATAGTTTCAGTGAGGATGATTCCTAACAACCCTCCATCAGGTAGAATATCCAAACAATGATTCAGAATTAAAGCCGAGCGGTCTGGCTGATTCCTGGTTCTTGGTACAGGAGAATGAGAACTGCCCCCCCCTTTTCCTCCAAAGGGAGGATTAGCCACAATAATTGTTGGCTTGACTTCAATGCCGTGCATCCACTTTCTTCCAAAGTCATCATCCTCTGCGTCTAAATGGGTAACCTTCCAGTTATTTTGATGGGGGGGATGAAACAGCATCAGGGTCATTCGGGCTATTTTAGCGGCAAATTTATCTTTATCATTGCCAAATATGGAATGAACAAGCTTGTTATGCCGCTCTTCATGAGGAATTTTAAGGTAAGCAGCCTTGGCTAGCCGCTCATATCCAGCGACTAAAAGGCTCCCCGATCCGCAGGTGGGGTCTCCCAGAATACGGTTATCAGGGGGAAGTTCTTCTATCGGCATACGATCTAAGAGAGTCCTGGCCAGGAGAGACTTTGTATAATGAATTCCCCATCTATCGCGAACCTCTTTGGTGACAAAAGCAGAGGCATAGAATTTACCGACCATGTCCAGGGTTACCTGGGAAAAATCAAAAGCAGAGTGTAAACGGTCGAGAAGCGGATCAAGCATCAAGGCTATGCTGTAAGGAACCTTAAAGTATGTTGGTAAAAATTGCTCAGCCTGATTTAAAAATTCAGCAGCACCAGAGGTAAGCGACCAGTCCTCTTTTAATCGATCACGAAGGATTCGGGCACCAAGAAAGCTCAGAGAAGCGTGAATAACACTCTTCTCATTTTCGCTGGAAGTAGTTCTTAAAATTTTCCTAATGCCTTGCTGAAACCGGTCAATGAGTTCCTTTTCGGCGATTTTGATTGCCTTATCCATAAGGTCAGAAGCTATGTCAAACAGAGTGAGTTGTATGAAAGTGGGAGTCCGCTTAGCCATTTCGAGAATCCGTGGAGTAAATTGTTCCCGGTTGTTTCTGAGATACTCCTGGAACCGGGACAGAGGAACAATATTATCTCTCCTTTCTCTCTGAAGAAAGGTAGATGCATCTTTGCTCAGCCCAACCGCTCTCACTCTAGGTTCATCAGCTATACCGTGAATAGCTCTATACTCTGCAAGTACGACCACCGGAGTAGCCAGAGCCCTGAATGGGGAAACTTCCAGATCGTATTGAACTTTTTCAGCATTCTCGGTTCCTTTAACCGAAATAACGGCCGTATCAGTGTCTTGACGAAGAGAGCTTGAATAAGCCACCATATCTGCCTGGTATGACTTTCCATGCTCGCCAACAAAGCGTATATCAGACGCAATCATTTGATCAGAGTATCCAATCTGTTGGAAAGCCAAGCGTATTACATGCCGAATGGATTGATCAATAGACTTTCCATCACTTTTTGGTATTAATGATTCCTGCATGATATTCCACCTTTTTTTATAAAGAGCATAGCTTATTCTATCGCCATTTGTCGCTATTTCCACCAGATGACTTCAGAGAGTGTTTGGACAATTTCCCGCATATTATAATATAATAAGATATTTCATGCATTTTTTCAATATCTAAATTTATGCCTGCTGTTGCCCAGTGATCTTTAATCGAGCGTTACGAGGCTCAGTTCCATAAGCTCATAGGGGCTATAGGCTCCCCAATGTGTATGCTACAAGCACTGATTAGATGGGGGCAAAATTGAAATCTATCCCCTTTCAAGCAGCAGTTTACCCAAGCGGGAACCGCTATAGTCAAACCAATATCCAGATCAAGGACGCTCATTTATTCAGATTAAGAACGCTCATTTCACGCACGGTTTATGCGTAGCTATCAAGTAATCAGAACTCATAGTTCCGATATTTTGCCAATCTGAACCGCCAGTTCCTGTTTATACTTCGCCTCTCACATGGTATATGTATAGTATATACTGAATATTTTCCGCATATTTGGTTTTTACGCTGCCGACCGATAAAAAATATCGGAACCTATAATTCCGATATCTTGTTTCCTACCTGGATAGGCCCTTTAATATTAACACGTTAATCATTGGCACAACAATTGCAAGAGCATCCTCGAAATATAGAGCGATTCAAAAGGTGTGTATGCTACAAGCCACAGATGAAGCAGGGGGCAGATTTGAAATCTGTTGAAGTAGGGGACAGATTTGAAGTCAGTCCCCTTTCAAGCACGAAATATAAAAATACTCACATGAGAATACTCAGATGAGAGTGTTCAATGGTATCAGTCGTAGTATCGGTCCATTGAGCAGGAGTGAAAATAGGTAAGGCCAGGGGCAAAAATATCAAGGCAAGGAGGCCGAAACATGAGGCGAGGCAAGGCCGGTCAGCAAGTCACCATCACTGGTATTGTTACAGCGGCGGATTGGGATGAAGATGATGCTATCATCGCGGTTACCATATCAACCGCTGATGAAAATGAATACCTCGTTGATGAAACTCCCAAGGGAGGGGAATTACTGGAACTCGTTTGCAGGAATGTGAGAGTTACGGGAACCCTTGAGGATGATGGAGTCGGTGACAAGATTATTTCAGTAAAGAGTTATGAGTTACTTGACGATTAATGCTGAAAAAAACGGTAAAATTATCATTCCACTTTTAGTGCTTTTATGTTAGAATCGGAAACTAATTTTTGACCGGAGGTGAAAAGGGCCTTCACCTCCACACGCTTTTGAAAGAAGGGGCTCAATAACCATGAACAGCCAAAGGCTAATTATGAAAGGGAGATTGATAACTAAATGAAGAGCAATCTTTGTGTCTGCAAGGAAGCTGTATCAATTCCAATGACGGAAGAAGAAACCGAACCTCCAGGTAGTATGCCCACCACAGCCGAAATGAATGAAGAAGAGGCTGAGCCTCCAGGTAGTATGACCGGCGCAGCCGGTATCTCCAGGGGAAAATTGGATAACTATCCCGCCTCATCACCACCCAAAGAGCAACCCGCCTTATCATCTTTAGCTTTTACCATGACAGGAAAAGCCAGTGCCATGCCAAGGACAGCCAGCCATGTGTTGGACATGCCGTCGAGCGGAGCAGGCGACTTAAGCAGGGCAAAGACAGGGGCGCGCTCTTGCGCTTTTCGAAAACGATTTTTCCCTGATGCAACCCGGGCTGAGTGGAACGATTGGCGTTGGCAGTTGCGTAACCGCATCACGGATATCCATGAACTGGCGCGTATTATCCAGTTGTCCGAGGACGAACTGAAGGCAACTACCTGCCATGAAGGCCCGCTGCCCCTGGGTATCACTCCATACTATGCCAGCCTTCTTGATGAGAAGGACCCGCGACAGCCACTGCGCCGCAGTGTGGTGCCCGTGGGTGCCGAATACGTGTGCGTACCGGGCGAATCTGACGATCCTCTCGGAGAGGATGCCCATAGCCCCGCGCCAGGGGTCGTGCACCGCTATCCTGACCGGGTATTATTTCTGGTTACCGGGTTTTGCTCTACGTACTGCAGATATTGCACCCGCTCACGTATGGTAGGTCATCATGGCGGGTTACGGTTTAACATGGCTCAGTGGGAGCAGGCTATTGCCTATATCGAGGCGACTCCAACCATTCGTGATGTGCTGCTGTCCGGTGGAGATCCGCTGACCCTTCCAGACCAGAAGATCGAGTGGCTGCTTTCGAGATTACGCCGCATTCCCCATGTGGAATTCCTGCGCATCGGAACGAAGGTTCCGGTCGTTTTACCACAGCGCATCACCCCGGCTCTTGTTCGTATCTTTAAGCGCTATCATCCCTTATGGATGAGCCTTCACTTCACCCATCCGGATGAAATCACTCCCGAGGCGAGCCATGCCTGCGAGAGGCTGGCCAACGCAGGCATCCCATTAGGCAGTCAAACAGTTCTGCTGGCTGGAGTGAATGATAATGTGGAGACCATGAAACAATTGGTGCATGGCCTGCTTAAGATACGCGTAAAGCCTTACTATCTCTACCAATGCGATCCTATTTCCGGGTCATCTCATTTTCGCACCTCAGTAAAAAAGGGATTGGAGATCATCAAAGGGCTGCGCGGATATACTACCGGCTATGCAGTACCAAACTACGTAGTCGATGCCCCTGGAAGCGGAGGCAAAATTCCCCTGGTTCCCGAATACCTGGTTGGCCGACAGGGAGATTTTCTCATGCTGAAAAACTATGAAGGTAACATCTACTATTACCCTGACCCGGAAGGGAACCGCGAGTAAACGAAGCCCTTGAATAACCAGCAATTCTCATGAGGGAAACTGGCTAATTTTAAAATTATAGTTTGCTTAGTACAAGCCGCCATAAATTCGCGGCCAGTTAGAATCATCGCGTATAAATGTAGGGTGGTGGCTCTACGCCCCACCAACACCATTAATTTTGGTGGGGCGTAGAGTCACCACCCTACATATTTTGCACCAGTAATGACAAAGAAAACTGGTCGGGTAATTAAGGCGACCTGTACTTAGATTCAATTGGGAGGTGCGGCCCCGCCAGAGAGGCTCCCTGCCGACACAGGGGATCCCTGTGTCGCAGAGACTCTCTGCTGTGGCCGCCCTGCTCCATAGCAAGGCAGGCACAAAGGGCTTTACCCCCTGCAATCACCTAAACAAACGATAAGCGAGGTGATACTGAACAAAGAAGATGGAGCATAGGGTCTATTGAGGCGTTTAGCATTCATTTTCCACTACATACATGATTCCTCCTATAATTTCTTTGCCTTCGCTCTGTAGTCATAAGAGAGCAGTTACTATAACAAAGCAGTTATCACAGGGAGAAAAACAAATGAAGCAGAAATTTTTGGTATCAATGTTGGCTATTTTAGCTTTTGTGGCATTATCGTCTTTTTCCTTTAAACCGGCTGCTTTAGCTATGAATGAGACTACCGACACCGTAATCGCACAGGCCGAGCAGGAGCAACCTGCCAACGAAGGCGACAGTCAGGTTCAGGAAGAGGCCCCGGTTGAAAAGAATCCATCTGCTGAGGACAAATACGTACCGCCGGAAGTACCCGAAGATGAGGGGAGTAAAATTAATTCTGATGAAGTGCAGGGAAAGGATGAAAATAAAGCGCCTGAAGGTGAATTGGACACAAAAGGTCAAAATGAGGCTACCCCGCCTGCAGAAAATGCAGCTCCAGAGGACAACTCTCAGCCTGAGCAGCAGGCACCTGATGCCGAGAAATAAGATCACTTTTATTTATTAGGTACTCAGGGGTTTAGGTTGTCAGGGGTTTAGGTTGTTAGGGGTTTAGGTTGTTAGGGGTTTAGGTTGTTAGGGGTTTAGGCTTTGTCTTTTCCTAAAAACCTGACAACCTAAACCCCTTGTCTGTCATTAACTATGTAAGGTAAAAATCCTATGATAATCGGAATTACCTATGACCTTCGAGATGACTATCTCTCCGAAGGCTACGGGGAAGAAGAAACTGCTGAATTTGATAGTCCAATCACTATCGAAGCGATAGAACACGCTTTGCAGGATTTGGGTTTTAAAACGGATCGCATCGGCCATGTAAGGGCGCTTGTTCAACGTCTGGCCAGGGGAGATCGATGGGATATGGTTTTTAACATCGCCGAAGGGCTTAAGGGGTTTAGCCGTGAGGCACAGGTTCCTGCCCTGCTGGAAGCATACGATATACCCTATACCTTTTCTGATCCGATGGTCCTTTCTCTGTCTCTTCACAAAGGTATAACCAAGCACATAATCCGCAACCTGGGAATCCCTACTGCCGATTTCGCCATCATCGAAACAGAGGATGAAATATCAGGAGTAGACCTTCCTTTCCCTCTTTTTGCCAAACCAGTCGCTGAGGGGACTGGAAAAGGGATAACCGCGGCTTCAAAAACCCGGACAAAGCTTGAGCTTGATTCCGTATGCCGAAGGCTTCTTGGCCAATATAAACAGCCGGTTCTGGTCGAGACTTTTCTCCCTGGACGGGAATTCACGGTCGGGATCATAGGAACCGGCCAGGAGAGCAAGGCTATCGGCACCCTGGAAATTATCCTCAAACAGAATGCCGAACATGAGGTTTACTCTTATGTGAATAAGGAAACGTGGGAAGATAAGGTGGAATACCGTCTGGCGAATGATGCTGCGGCAGATGAAGCTCAAGAGGTGGCTTTGGCTGCATGGCGCGGTCTTGGCTGCAGGGATGCAGGCAGGGTCGATTTGCGTGCTGACTCTCATGGCCACCCCTGTTTCATGGAAATCAATCCATTGGCCGGACTGCGCCCCCGGCATTCCGACCTTCCCATGCTGTGTGCTTTGGTTGGCATCGAATACCATGAAATGATCGATCTGATCATGAAATCCGCTCTGAAAAGGATCAAACAATCTCCATTCTTCGCTAACCTGGCAGAGGGGGCGGGAAAACTGTGAGGGTAATCAGTTCTTCGCTAACCTGGCAGAGGGGGCAGGGAAACTGTGAGGGTAATCAGTGAAAGTCGCTCTTTTTCATAGTCAGATCCCAGCCGGTGCAACCAAGGACGAACAGGATATCATGGTGCAGGTTGAGGCAATTTCTCAGGCTCTCTCCAGACTGGGACATGATCCTGTCATCATTCCCTTCTCTCTCAATCTCGAAACAACCATAGGTGCCTTGCTGGAGGCCAGACCCGACAAAGTTTTTAATCTCGTGGAAACGGTCAATGGCAGCGGCAGATTTGTTCACCTGGCACCTACGATTTTGGATTATTTGAACCTGCCCTATACAGGATCAAAGACTGAGGCCCTCTTTTTGACCTCAAACAAGCTGCTGGCGAAAAAAATCCTCAAGCCGCTGTCTATTCCGACACCAAAATGGATATCCCTGGAAAGCACGCCGGAAGAATGGGCAGCGGTGGGGGCTGAGGAAGAGGCCCCGACGACCGGCGCAACGACTCCGACGTCCGACACAAGGGCAGCTATGGCTGGCGCGAAAGCCAGGGGGGCTGGCTGCACTTCTTATATCATCAAATCCGTTTGGGAGCACGCATCCATAGGGCTGGACGAGCAATCGGTGATTACAGCGGATAACTCCCCGGCAGGACGCTGCTCAATCAGCGCCTGTGGTGATGCGGACACGTATACCCAAATCTTCCGTCACCTGCGTCACACCCTGGAACTGCGGAAGGAGCGCGACGGTCAGGATTGCTTTGCTGAAATCTATATAGAGGGCAGAGAATTTAATCTCTCTCTCCTGGAAGGCGACAGCGGACCTGAAGTGCTTCCCCCGGCTGAAATACTCTTTGAAGATTACCCAGCCGGGAAACTGAAGATTGTAGACTACCGGGCCAAGTGGGATGAGGAGTCCTTCGAATACCATCATACGCCCCGATGTTTTGATTTTCCCGACGAAGACTGGCCTCTCTTGAAGCAATTAGCTGAATTGGCCAGAAGGTGCTGGGAGGTATTCGAATTGTCTGGATATGCCAGAGTTGATTTCAGAGTTGACCAGGCAGGAAGACCCTGGGTCCTTGAGATCAATGCCAACCCCTGCATCTCTCCTGACAGCGGGTTTGCAGCCGCAGCAAAGCAGGCGGGCTTGAGCTTCGATCAGCTCATTCAAAGAATCATCAAGGCAGCATCGAGGTAAAAGCAGCAATTCTCATCTTGGAATTTGCCAAAGACATAACTTATAGTTTACTTAGTACAGGTCGCCTTAATTACCTGACCAGTTTTCTCTGTCATTACTGGTGCAGAATATGTAGGGTGGTGGCTCTACGCCACTACGCGCTTCCCCCTTGAGGGCAATGTCATTAAGTTAAGGGGAAAACCCTTTTCCAAAAGGGTTTTCCCCTTGAACCCCTTTCCCAAAACTTTTAAAAGTTTTGGGAAAATGGCTTGGAAGAAACCCTTTTCCAAAAGGGTTTCTTCCAAAAATCAGTGCCCGGATGCTTAAGTTAATGACATTGCCCCTTGATGGGGAGGCTTTAGTGGGGGTGATTATGTTATAGATGTTTATGAGTGGTCGCTTAAATACTACTCTCATACTCCTTTAACAAGTAAGTACTTAGTGGTAGTATATAAAGAGATCGAAGAAAAGGAAGGTTTTATTATAGTTGCTTATTTTTCCAGATCTCCTTCAAGGAGGAGGAAAATCAAATGGAAGCTATATGGAAGCTATAAGGATATTGGAAAAAAAAGAAAACCTTAATTGGGAATATGATGAAGAGGCTGATGTCCTCTATATCTCTCTTGGAGAACCACGTAAAGCACTTGGGGTGGATATCGGAGAAGGGTCTATATTAAGGTATATAGAGGAAACGGGAGAGATTGTCGGCCTGACTCTTCTGGGAGTGAAGGAAAGGCTGTTGCACAGCCTGAAGGGAGAATAAAAACCAGTGAATTCAGTGAATCCTGATCCAGGAAATTCCGGCTTATCGAATTCTGATCCGTTGAATTTTGATACCATTACTTACCGCAATACCGTAGAGCCGGCAGACAGGGAGAAGGTCCGCGAGATAATCGAATCATCCGGGTTCTTTTTCCCTGAAGAGGTTGAAACCGCTGTCGAACTGGTGGAAGAACGTCTGACAAAAGGCATTCGAAGCGGCTACTATTTTCTTTTTGCCGAGCAGGACAAAAGGGTGCTCGGCTACACCTGCTTCGGCCCCATTGCCTGCACCAAAGCCAGTTACGATCTGTTTTGGATCGCAGTTCACAATGATTTTCGCGGATTGGGGCTTGGAAAAAAACTCCTGACCAGAAGTGAACAGGCGATAATCACTATGGAAGGAGAACGTATCTATATTGAAACATCCTCCAAAAAGCAATACGAACCGACACGGTTTTTTTACCTGCATTGCGGCTATCAGGAAGAGGCGATCATTAGGGATTTCTACGCTCCCGGAGACGATGAGGTCATTTACGTCAAAAAAATTCCAAAAAATTCCCATAAAGAAACCCCATACATTACCTCAAAGCCGTAGGAGAATACAAGCCAAAAAGAGGAAGGATATTCAAGAAGTTTGGCGCAAGATCAGATGAGTCTGCTCAACAGGTGGTCCCTTCCCTAAAACCTGCCTGAATGCCGCATCCATGCATATTTTCCTCCCTATTCCGTAAAGGGCCTCCCTTATGAAATCCGAGAATAAGTAAGTAATGCTTTTTAGAGCAAACCCATCCGGTTAAACTCAAGCGGATTAAGGTGTGAGTCTCTCTTGGTCGATGATGGTGGAAGGCGCTGTTCAGTGTCAACTGGGAGGGCGCAGCTTCGTTAGCGCCGGTAGTGGGTAGTCAACTGGAAGGAACTGTTCTGTATCGACTGGAGGTTGCAGCTTCGTTAGCGCCGGTAGTGGGTAGTGCTGAGTTAATGACATTGCGGATAAGAGAAGGGGAGAGTGAATGGTTACGCAAAGTGAAGAAGGAGGTTTGATAAGACCATGAAAATTAAGGCCGGTGATGTAATAGTGCCTTTAGATGTTCCTAAAGCGGTGCGAGGGGAGTATGTCCAGAATTATTTGACTATTACCAGGGAGAGTGGACGGGTAATACTGTTTGCCGGTGATCAGAAAGTAGAACACCTCAACAGGGATTTCCTTGGAGAGGGTATTCATCCGCAGGATGGCAATCCTGAGCATCTATTCAGGATTGCCAGTAAGTGTAAAATCGGTGTTTTTGCGACTCAGCTTGGTTTGATCGCCAGATACGGGATGGATTATCCTGATGCGTCCTACCTGGTCAAACTGAATTCCAAAACGGATCTGGTCGCGGATAATCAGGTCGGTTCCTTAAGTCAGCAATGGCTGGATGTCAAGCAGGTGGCGGACTTTCGAGATAACAGCGGACTTAAGATCATGGCCGTTGGATATACGGTCCTTTTGGGAAGCATGTATGAGTCCAAGATGCTTCAGCAGGCTGCCCAGGTTGTCTATCAGGCCCATCAGCAAGGAATGATTGTCGTCCTTTGGGTTTGCCCCCAGGGCAAGGCAGTGAGTAATGAAAGGGACCCGCACCTGATTGCCGGAGCAACTGGTGTAGGTGCATGCCTTGGCTGTGATTTTGTGAGGGTGGACTACCCTCAAATGAATGGTGCCGACTCGAAAGAGTTATTCAAAGAGGCCATCCTGGCAGCAGGCCGCACCAAGGTCATCTCTTCAGGCGGGTCAAGCCGCGAGATCGGTGCCTTTCTCGGAAGAATTCATGATCAGATTCATATCAGCGGTGCAGAAGGGATCTCGGTAGGCAGAAATATTCACCAGAGATCTCTCGATGAGGCGATCAGACTATGCGATGCCATTCATGACATCGTCATTGAGGGAGCAACAGTCGAGGATGCCTTGAAGCATATGATCTCATTATGAGACATGGCGTGATGAGGCAGGGTGCGATGAGGCATAGCTATGAAGCATAGCTATGAAGCGTAGCGTGATGAAGCATAGCGCGGCGTTGCACAGCAATTCTCATTTTGGCATTTGCCAAAGACATAACGTATAGTTTGCTTAAGTAATTACAAGGGCAGGCACAGGGGCCTGCCCTTGCTGCGGAGCAGGGGCGGCCACAGCAGAGAAGCCTCTGTGGCAGCAGAGAGAAGCCCCTGTGGCAGAGGGCCGCCTCTCCATAGTGGAATCTAAGTAAACTATAATTTTAAAATTAGACAGTTTCCATAATGAGAATTGCTGTTGTAATCATTCAGCCCCCCTCACCCCAGCTCTCTCCCCAAGGGAAGAGGGAATGGGAATGATGGCAGGGGGGATGACATTTTTTTAGCTTCCAAAGGCATAGAGCTTGCCATCATAACTTCCCACATAGACCGTGCCATCTTCCCCTATGGCTGGTGAGGAATAGATAGCCGCCCCCGTCTGATAGCTCCACTTCAGGCTGCCATCGGGATTGAGGGCGTAGAACTTGCCGTCACAACTTCCGACATAGACTGTGCCATCTGAACCTATGGCTGGTGAGGAAGAGACTGCGCTCCCCGTCTGATAGCTAAACTTCAGGCTTCCACCGGAATTAATGGCATAGAGGACGCCGCCCAGATTTCCGACATAAACCGTGCCATTTGCACCTATGGCTGGTGAGGAATCGACCCAACCTGTGGAACAGCTCCACTTCAGGCTGCCATCTGAATTAAGGGCATAGAGAACACCGTCCAGATTTCCGACATAAACCGTGCCATCTGCACCTATGGCCGGTGAGGAATAGATAGCCGCCCCCGTCTGATAGCTCCACTTCAGGCTGCCATTGAGATTGAGTGCATAGAGCTTGTTATCCAAACTTCCGACATAGATCATGCCATCTGCACCCATGGCAGGTGAGGAAGAGACCGCGCCCCCCGTCTCATAGCTCCACTTCAGGCTGCCATCAGGATTGAGGGCGTAGAGCTTGCCATCATAACTACCGGCATAGACCGTGCCATCTGCACCTATGGTCGGTGAGGAAGAGACACCATCCCCCGTGGGATAGCTCCACTTCAGGCTGCCAGCGGGATTGAGTGCATAGAGCTTCTTATCCCAACTTCCGACATAGAGCGTGCCATCTGCACCTATGGCTGGTGAGGAATAGATCCCATCCCCCGTCTGATAGCTCCACTTCAGGCTGCCATTGGGATTGAGGGCGTAGAGCTTGTTATCACCGCTTCCGACATAAACCGTGCCATCTGCACCTATGGCCGGTGAAGAATAGCCCCAGTTTCCCGTCTGATAGCTCCACTTCAGGTTGTCTGTCTGTGCTCCAAGGTAAAGGCTCTGGCCGGTGTGCCGGCCATCGTGCCCCTGGCATGGCCAGGCACTATCGGCCAGCCCCCCTGCTTCTTTGGTGTAGGTTCCCGTGGCTGTATCGCTTTGGGTGCAGCCACTCTTGAACCCTTTGGCCTTAAGAGTGGTGGTTGCGGTGAAGGTCAAAGACCCACTGTAGATTGCTGAAT
>Ga0315268_10006742_pt1 | contig 12182 bp, 11 predicted proteins | sample C1_top_MG_FD_204535 | JGI IMG/M metagenome (GOLD analysis project Ga0315268, IMG submission 204535) | Sediment microbial communities from Yellowstone Lake, YNP, Wyoming, USA - C1_top | ecosystem: Environmental > Aquatic > Freshwater > Lake > Sediment | place: USA: Wyoming | collected 2017-08-01 | reverse complement strand
AAATGGGTTTTTCCTCGTCGACGAAGTCGAGAACGGCGTTCACTATGCCGCTCAGTGTCGACTGTGGAGAGTCATTTTCGGGCTGGCGAGGAGACTTGACATCCAGGTCTTTGCCACAACCCACAGTTGGGACTGTCTTGAGGCCTTCAAGAAGGCTGCCGTCGAGGAGCACACGGAAGAGGGCTGCCTGATCAGGTTGGAGCGCCAGCCGGGCAGGCCCGGCGAGATTCGCGCGACGACCTTCACCGAGGCCGAACTGGTCATCGTGACCCGAGACAAGATTGAGGTGCGCTGATGGCCCGAGACGCCGGCAACGTTCTGCTGGTTGAGGGCCGCGATGACGGGCTCGTGTTCGCCAAGCTCTGCGCGCAGCACGGAATCCGAGCCCGGTTTGAGGACGAATGGAGCGCTGAGGCCGAGGGCGTACCCGGTCCGGGGGTAGGGGGCGGGTCCGCGGCCGAGAGCGAGGAAGCGTCGTCTGCGGGGCTCATCGAGATCAAGAACCAGCGGGGCCTAACAGAACTGACTAAGGTCTTCCCCACCGTCCTAAAGCAGAGCGGGCTCCGGCGTCTGGGTGTGGTGGTTGACAGCGATCCAGGCAAGGGCATGCTTGTCCGGTGGCGGCAGTTGTCCAACTTGGCCAAGAACGCGGGTTATGCCGTCCCCAGGACGCCGGCGCGTCAGGGCACAATCCTGGTTCGCGAGGGCGGACCCGCACTGGGCATCTGGCTGATGCCCGACAACAAGGGTGACGGTTTCCTCGAGGACTTCGTTGGTTTCCTCGTTTCGCCGGGGGATGCGATGTGGGAATGGGCCGACAAGTGCCTTGATCTGGTCCCCGAGTGCCCGTCTCGTTCCAAGCCGTCCCATCGTGCCAAGGCTCGTATCCATTCTTGGCTGGCGTGGCAGGAAGAGCCCGGGACGCCGATGGGCTCGGCCATCACCCAGAGGTACCTCGATGCTCACGCGGCCCACGCGCTGTGCTTTGTCGCCTGGCTTCGCCTTCTCTTTGAGAGCAATTGTGTCGCCGCACGCGAGCCGATCTCGGAAGCGGAGGCGGGCTGAGCATGATCCCGCGCTACACTCGCCCGGCCATGGGGGAGCTGTGGTCCACGGTTCACCGCTACCGCCGCTGGCTGGAGGTTGAAGTCTTGGCCTGCCAGGCCCAGGCTCGCCTTGGCCGCATTCCGGCCGAGGTTGCCCTGGCCATCACCCGGGCCGCCACAGGGCTGGTCATCGACGACGACTTCGTCCGCGAGGTCGATGAGGTCGAGGCCGTCGTGAGGCACGACGTGATCGCGTTCGTCGAAGTCGCTGCCCGGCGGATTGACGGGTTTGTGGTTGAGCGGGCGGTTCCGGCGGACGGAGGGCCGGCTCCGGCCGGCACGGGCTCGGCCCCGGTGGGTTTAGGCGCCCCCTCGGCGGGCTCGGCTACCCCCGGCCCCGGCCGCTATCTCCACTTCGGCCTCACGTCCTACGATGTCGTCGACACGGCCTTGTCTTCGCTCATGGTCGAGGCGGTTGACATAATCGGTGCCGGTCTCGATAAGCTCACCGCCATCCTGGCGAATCTGGCCGCGCGTCACCGTCAGACCCTGATGGTGGCCCGGACCCACGGTGTTCACGCCGAGCCGACGACCTTCGGTCTCAAGATGGCCCTCTGGTACGCCGACTGCCTTCGCAACGCCGGCCGCCTGCGGGCGGCCCGCGACGAAATCTCCGTCGGACGCCTGGCCGGCGCGGTCGGAACCTACGCCAACGTCGACCCGGCCGTGGAAACCTATGTCTGCGAGAAGCTCGGCCTTCGCCCGGCCCCGGTCTCAACCCAGGTTCTCCAGCGCGACCGCCACGCCGCCTACCTCGGGGCCCTGGCCATCCTGGCCTCCTGTCTCGACCGTTACGCCGTCGAGATCCGCTCCCTCCAGCGCACGGAAATACGCGAGGTGGAGGAGCCCTTCGCCGAGGGTCAGAAGGGGTCATCGGCCATGCCCCACAAGCGGAATCCCGTCGGCTGCGAGCAGGTGAGCGGGCTGGCTCGCGTGGTGCGGGCCAACGCCGGGGCGGCCCTGGAAAACATCGGGCTTTGGCACGAGCGCGATATCTCAAACTCGTCCGTGGAGCGGATCATCATCCCTGACTCGACCTGCCTGGTCGACTACATGCTCGACCGCTTCACCGGCATCATGGAGGGTCTGGCCGTCTTTCCGGGGCGGATGAGGCGCAACCTCGATCTCACCGGCGGGCTGGTCTACTCCCAGCGGGTGCGGCTGGCTCTGGTGGAGGCCGGACTGGGCGGCGCCGAAGCCTACGAGATCGTCCAGCGGCAGGCCATGGCCGCCTGGCGGGAGGGGGATGAACCTCCGGTGGAAGTGGCCGAGATGGCGCAAGGGAGCGTCCTGGCGACGGTGGCGGGCGCCTTGCCGGCGCCTGGCGCAGCTAACCACCCATTTAGCTTCCGCGATCGCCTCGCGGCCGATCCTGTCGTGAAGGCCACCCTCACCCCGGCCCAACTCGACGCCTGCTTCGATCCAGGGTGGTTCACGCGGAACGCGGATGCGGTGTTTGAGAGATTGGGGCTAGGCCGGTTGGCCTAGCCGGCTCTAGGGCCTGGTGCACGCCTAAGCCTCACCGCCTCAGCGGTCTCCCGGGATCTCCGCGAGGAGGCGGATATCGAGACGGTTCTCCACTACCCGCAGCCTCAGGTCGTGGCTCTCCAGGGTCCTGTCGTGACGGCTCGTCCTGTTCATCAACTCGGAAAGGGCGTCCAATGCGATTTTGGAGTCTTGGCGGAAGACTTCAAAATCAAGCCCCAGCTTCCTTACGGTCTGTCCGAGACCCGCGAGATCGGTCTCGATCCCGGCGACCTTGGTCTCGATCCCGGCGACCTTGGTCTCGATCCCGGCGACATCTGTCTTGAGCCCCGCGACGTCGCCTCTGAGAGCGTCGAGGTCTTTCCTGGTAGCCAACCCGGCCATCTCCCGGCGCATGGCCTCATGCTCCACATGGTTGACCTTGAGCGCTTCCATGATGTCGGCGAGAAGCCTATAGACCGTCATGGCCTTGCGCCTCCAGATGGGCCTCTAGGCCCGGATTATCCTTGGGTCCAGATTCAGGCTGGGGATGACTCAGACATGAGGTCGAGGAGACGGGGCTTTCGGTGGCGGAGGATGACTTCCTGCCACGCGTCACCCCCGACCCCCCGCAAGATTCCGCAAGTGCCCAAACAGGAACTCGAAGACCTCCTCGACCGCCTCCCGGCTGACGAAGCCCCGCCTGGAACCGAGAAAACGGTGGCCTTCTCGCCGAGGAAGACCGTGGCCGACTGATCCCTGGTCGCGTCGGGCTGTGGGGTCGCGAGCCCTCGGCTCGGGCCGGAGAGAGGGCCCTGGAGGCGCGACCTCACGTCTCTGAGGAAGGCGTCCCAGCCTCCCGGGCGACCCAGAAGGATGTGCGGGCAGCTCTTCTCGGGATACCAGCGCTGGTGGGGCACTACCTTCTCCAGGCCAAGGCCGAAGCGCTCGAGGAGGCGGGTCGTAAGCCAGACGGCCCTGTCCTCGGCCTTAGCCCGGTCGCCGTCCGAGTTCTCGCAGATTTCAATGCCCAGACTCGCCCTGTTGCCGCCCCCGGGAGTGTGGCCGTCACCAGCGTGCCAGGCGACCTCGTCAAGGGGAAGGTGCTGGTAGACTCCCTGGTCATCGACCGTGAGGTGCCAGGACGTCGCTGGGCCGTCGCCCGTGGTTCTCTTGAGATATCGCGCGTGACTCGCGGCCCCGGCGCCTTTCCCGGCATTTTCCGTGTCGTGGATGGTGATGTAACGGGGACCATCGAGCTTTGTCCCGGGGCGGTTTGGGTGTCCCCGCGGGATCAGATCGACCGTCCCGCCAGCGAAGTGTTCCACGGTGATGGGAAGCACGAAGTCAAGGGAGTCGGGATCGGGTTCGGAAACCTCACCCGCGGACCCGGCGCCGACGTAGCCGAGGGTGACCCGTTCACCCAAGTCAACGCGCTCACGTTCGATCTCCTTCCACCCGGACGGCCAGAACAGGGGGAGAAAGCCGCTTGGACCCTTCTTGCCCCCTCGCCCTTGATCGTGGAGGAACCCCCCAAGACCGGGAGAAACTGTGGTCAGAAGCGACCAGGGCGGCCGGACCGTCGGCTGGGGCGATACGGATTACGAGCGCGGGAAGGGGGTGCGGGGTCGTGGGTTCGGGGATGATGCGGCTCGGGGAACTCTGCCGGGAGCAAGGAGTGGCTCTCGCCTATCTCTTCGGTTCCCAGCGGGAACTGGGTTTACGGCTACTCCACGGCGAGCCGGCCGGCCCGTCGGAGCCGCTGGCCGACCTGGATTTGGGCGTTGTGTTTGAGGGGCCTCTACCCGGTCCCGATCGGCGTTACCGGCTCTACTCCGAAATCTACAATGCCTTCACTGACCTCTTTCCCGGCCAGCGTCTCGATCTTGTGTTCCTTCAGGAGGGTCACGCCGTGTTCCAGGCCCAGGCCGTCATCGGGCCTTGCGTTTTCGCCGTGAACGAGACCTACCGGGACGACTACGAGCACCGGATTCTGGCCAGGGCGGCCGACTTCCGCCCCGTGCTGGACCTTTTCTACCGGGAACGCCTCGAGGAGGTTGGCCGATGAGCATTGCCCGGGGTCTTGGCACCCAAGGGGTGGTTACGGACAGCCTGGCGGCCAAACTCGTGGCCATGGCCGGCTACCGCAACCGGCTGGTCCACCTCTACTACGACATCGGTCCCGAAGAGCTCTACCGGATTCTCCAAAACGAACTGGACAGCTTCGTGAGTTTCGTGAAGGAAGTCCGGGCCTATCTGGACGCGGCCGACCCCCGGCAAGATGACGATCTCGACCACGCGCGATAGGCCAGACCGGACCCCCGCATCCGAACGTTCCGAGCCGACAGATCTGGAACCGTGCGGGCTCTGCCGTTGACCCCGCCGGTTTCGGCCAGTATCATCCATGTAAGGGCGGCTGTCTCCGGACGATCTTTGGGGGCAGGCTATCACTCTGAGACGGCCCATTCCAGCTCAGAGCTTACATGGGGGAACACGCATGACCACCACTCGCCAGAAGCTATACGAGGGCAAGGCCAAGATCGTCTGGACCCCGGGCGTCGCCGACGAGGTCGCCCTGTCCGGCGCCGGGGTCGCGCCCGAGGGCGCCTACATCGTCGAGTTCAAGGACGAGGCGACAGCCCTAGACGGCAGGAAGCGCGGCCAAGTAGGGGACAAGGGTCGCTGCAATAACCTCATCTCGGCCGCCCTCTTCGAGCTCCTGGAGCGCGAGGGGGTCCCGACCCACTATCTCGGCACCCTCGGCGACCGAGAGATGCTGGTTCGACGCCTGGACATAATCCCGGTGGAAGTTGTCATAAGAAACGTGGCCGCAGGCAGCCTGGCCAAGCGTCTCGGCCTGGACGAGGGAACGCCCCTGGCCCCCTCCGTCTTGGAGCTCTACTACAAGAGCGACGCCCTGGGCGATCCGATGGTCAACCGCTTTCACGTCCGGGCCATGGGCTGGGCCTCGGAAGCCGAGATGGACCGGGTCGAGAGTCTGGCCCTCCGGGTGAACGAGATCCTTGGGCGCGCTCTGGTCGATTGCGGCCTGCGGCTCATTGACTTTAAGCTCGAATTCGGGCGGACCGGGTCGGGCGAGATTCTCCTGGGCGACGAGATATCTCCCGACACCTGTCGCTTCTGGGACCTGACCACGAATGAGAAGCTCGACAAAGACCGCTTCCGCCGCGACATGGGCGGAGTGGAGGAGGCCTATCTGGAAGTCCTGCGGCGCGTTCTAGCCGCCGCCGAGAAGTGGCGGACCGGCTGGCGGACGGGCAGAGCCGCTACGGCGGCCGGGTCGGCCTCGGTCGCCCCGGGCGCCTCTGTCCCCGCTGCTTCCGCCACAGCGCCGGCCCAGGCCCGCGTTTTCGTCACCCTCAAGAAGACCGTCCTCGACCCGCAGGGCGTGGCTGTCGAGAACGCCCTCAAGACCCTGGGTTTTGGCGAGGTGACGGATGTCCGCGTCGGCAAGTTCATCGTCCTCGAACTCGAAGAGGCGACCCCCGAGCGGGTGGACGACATGTGCCGCCGCCTCCTGGCCAACCCGGTCATCGAGGACTACCGGTTCGAGATCCAGCCGACGCCGGGACTTTCCGGTGGCCTGAGGCCAGGGGGGAAGGCCGAGCGATGAGCGGCCCCGTCCGCTTCGGCGTGGTCGTTTTCCCGGGGTCGAACTGTGACTCCGATGTCTTCCACGTAGTCGCGAATGTCTTGGCGGAGAAGGTCGAGTACGTCTGGCACGGCAGCACCGACCTCTCCGCTTTCGACTGCGTCGTCCTGCCGGGGGGCTTCTCCTACGGCGACTATCTTCGCACCGGGGCCATCGCCCGCTTCTCCCCGGTCATGACCGAGATCGCCCGCTTCGCGGCCCGGGGCGGCTTGGTCTTGGGCATCTGCAACGGCTTTCAGATTCTCCTTGAGGCCGGGCTTCTCCCCGGGGCCATGCTCCGCAATCAGAGCCTTCAGTTTCGCTGTCTCTATACGAAGGTCAGGGTCGAGAACACCGACACCCCTTTCACCCGCCTGTGCCGCCCCGGCCAGATCTTGCGCCTGCCCATCGCTCACGCTGAGGGCAACTACACGGCCCCGGCCGAGACCGCGGCCGAACTGGAACGGGCCGGGCGGGTCATTTTCCGTTACGTCGACGAGGCCGGTGAGCCCACGGTCGAGGGTAACCCCAACGGGTCGTTGGCCAACATCGCCGGCATCAGTAGCGCGGCCGGAAACGTCCTGGGGTTGATGCCCCACCCGGAGCGCTCGGCTGAGGAGATCCTGGGGTCGGCCGACGGTCGGCTTGTCTTTGACTCCATCGTCGCCCACGTCCGCGGGAAGGAAGGCGCCGGCCGATGAACCCGCCCGCCAAGACCCCCTGGGACGAGGTCGGCCTCACCGCCGGCGAGTACCGCCTGATCGTGGACATCCTGGGCCGCCCGCCAAACCACGTCGAACTAGGCATGTTCGGCCTGATGTGGTCGGAGCATTGCTCCTACAAGACCTCTAAGCGGTACCTGGCTCTTCTCCCGCAGACCGGGAAACGCATCGTCATCGGTCCGGGTGAGAACGCCGGGGTGGCCGATCTTGGCGACGGCTTTGTCGTCGTCTGGAAGATCGAGAGCCACAACCACCCTTCGGCCATAGAGCCCTATCAGGGTGCGGCTACTGGAGTCGGGGGCATTCTCCGTGACATTTTCACCATGGGGGCGCGTCCGATCGCCTGTCTTGACTCCCTTCGTTTTGGGCCGCTCGATGATCCCCGCGTCCGCTACCTGGTCGGCGGGGTGGTGGCCGGCATCGCCGGCTACGGGAACACCACCGGCATCCCGACCGTGGGCGGGGAGATCGTCTTTGACGAGTGCTACCGCGACAACTGCCTGGTGAACGCGATGTGTGTCGGTCTTCTGGTCGGGGACCGCATCGTCCGCGGACGGGCCGAGGGGCCGGGGAACCCGGTTCTCCTGGTCGGCAACCGCACCGGGCGCGACGGCATTCACGGGGCGAGTCTGCTGGCCTCGCGTGAGTTCGACGAGAAGGCCGAGGAGATGCGTCCCGCTGTTCAGGTGGCCGACCCGTTCGTCGAGAAGCTCCTCATCGAGGCCTGCCTGGAGCTTTCAGGCTGGGACGGCCTGGTGGGGATCAACGACCTCGGCGCCGCCGGTCTGACCTCGGCCGCCTCGGAGATGGCTTCCCGGGCCGGCACTGGCCTTGACCTCGACATCAGCCGGGCGCCGCGCCGCGAGGCGGGCCTGAATCCTTACGAAGTGATGCTTTCCGAGTCGCAAGAGCGCATGCTGGTTGTGGTCAAGAAAGGCCGGGAGGGCGAGGCTCTCGACCTCTTCGCCAAGTGGGGCCTCGTCGCGGCGGTCATCGGTCAGGTCACCGACGACGGGATGCTTCGCATCCGCGATCGGGCGGACAACCCGACCGGCGGGGCGCCGGGCGAGGCTGCGGCCGACGCCTCGGCCGTTGGCGCTACCGGCGCGGCCTCGGCGCTCCGGATCGTGGCTGAGATTCCTGCCCGGGCCCTGGCCCACGACGCTCCGGCCTATGACCGTCCCATGGCCGAGCCGGCCTACCTGGCCGAGGCCAGGAAGCTGGACCTGGTTCGCCTCCCTGATGTGCGGGCCACCGGCGCCATTCGACTCGGGGCCGCGGACCCAGCCGCCGGCCCTCCGGCCGCAGCCATGCTCCGCCGCCTTCTCGCCTCGCCCAATCTGGCCTCCAAGGAGTGGGTCTGGCGGCAGTACGACCACATGGTCCGCACGAATACGGTTGTTCTGCCGGGCTCGGACGCGGCTGTCCTGCGCCTCAAGCGGGAGGAACCCGCCGAGTCGAAAGCTTCCACGGCCGGCGCGGCCGGCGCGGTCGACGCGGTTGGCGCGGTTGGCGCCCGCCGGACGGCGGAGGCCCCTACCCGCGGCATCGCCCTCTCCACCGACGGCAACGGCCGCTACGCCTATCTCGATCCGTTCCTTGGCGGGGCCCAGGCCGTGGCCGAAGCGGCACGCAACGTCGTCTGCGCCGGGGCCGAGCCGGTGGGCCTCACCAACTGCCTCAACTTCGCCAATCCGGAGGACCCCGGTGTGATGTGGCAGTTTCGCCGCTGTGTCGAAGGCCTGGCCGAGGCCTGTCGGGTTCTGGAGACCCCGGTAACCGGGGGCAACGTCAGTTTCTACAATGAAACGATGGGTCGGGCCATCTTTCCGACCCCTGTCGTCGGGATGCTCGGTCTTGTCGAAGACATCGACCGGCGCATGACGGCGGGCTTCAAGCGGACCGGCGACGCCATCCTCCTGGCCGGCGAGACACGCCAGGAACTCGGTGGCACGGAGTACCTCAAGCTTGTCACCGGCGAGGTCCGCGGCTGTCCGCCCGCGCTCGACCTCACCCGGGAGAAGGCTCTCCAGGCCTTTGTTCTGGAAGCCATCCGGGCCGGGCTCGTCCGCTCGGCTCACGATTGCGCCGAGGGGGGTCTGGCCGTTGCCCTGGCGGAGTGCGCCTTCCTCGGCGAGCCAGGCGCCCGCGGCCTGGAGGCGGACGTTTCGGCCGGAGCGGCGCCTAAACCTCCTGGTATCCGGCTTGACGCCCTCCTCTTTGGGGAAACACAATCAAGAGTCATTTTGAGCTGTGATCCGGCGTGTGAGCCGGCCCTTTTCGACCTGGCCCGCGGGAGATCCGTACCGCTGTCCCGCCTGGGCGCCGTTTCCGACGAAGTGCTTGTCCTGAGCAGCGGCTCAGCGGTGGTCTTGCGTGAGCCTACGAGCGAGCTGGCGCGCCTGTGGCGAGAGGCGCTTCCGAAAGCGCTCGAGAGCCGGCTCGCCGGGACGAGGCTTGTGAGAGGCGACTCGACCATGACGGCCGTGAAGGAGGACGACCAGTGACTCGCGCCCGCGCCGATGCGACCGGTCCGCTTCCGACCTCCCTCGACGGCGATCATGTCCGCGAGGCCTGCGGTGTCTACGGTGTCTGGGGTCATCCGGACGCCGCCCGCGTCGTCTACTATGGCCTCTACGCCCTGCAGCACCGGGGCCAGGAGTCGGCCGGGATTGTCGCCTCCGACGGTGAGCAAGTTGTCTATCACCGGGGCATGGGTCTTGTCTCCGAGGTCTTCGACGACGCCCGCGTCGACTCGATGCCCGGTCACATCGCCATCGGCCATGTCCGTTACTCCACGAGCGGCGCGAGCCACCTGGCCAACGCCCAGCCGGTGGTGGTCCGCTATCGCGGCGGCGCCTTGGCCCTGGCTCACAACGGGAACCTGGTCAACGCCCTGGCCCTGCGTGAAAGGCTTGAGGACGAGGGTTCCATTTTCCAGACCACGGTCGACACCGAGGTCGTGGCCCACCTTGTCGCCCGGGGCGGCCGCCTCAGCCTGGAAGAGGCCCTCCCGGCGGCCCTGACCGAGATACGCGGCGGGTATGCCCTCATCGTCATGAGTGAGACAACCCTTCTCGCCGCCCGTGATCCGAACGGCTTCCGCCCGTTGTGCCTTGGCCGCTTCCCCGAAGGGGGTTGGGTGGTGGCCTCCGAGAGTTGCGCCTGTGACGCCACCGGGGCGGAGTTTGTCCGCGAGGTGCGTCCGGGTGAGATGATCGCCATCGACGAGCACGGCCTCCGTTCGCTTCAGGCTGTTCCGCCGGGGAAGTCGTCTCTCTGCGCCTTCGAGTACATCTACCTGGCCCGCCCCGACTCGAACCTCGAGGGGCGCAACGTCCATGTCGTCCGCAAGGATCTCGGACGCCGCCTGGCCCTGGACTACCCGGCGGAAGCCGACATTGTCACCGGCGTTCCCGACTCGAGCGTTTCCGCCGCTTACGGCTACGCCGAGCAGGCCGGCATCCCCCACGAGATGGGCCTGGTCAAGAATCGCTACATCGGGCGGACCTTCATCCAGCCCGCCGAGGCTACCCGGACTTTTGGCGTCCAGGTTAAGCTCAATCCCTTGCGCAAGGTCCTCGAGGGGCGGCGCGTCGTGCTCATCGACGACTCAATCGTCCGCGGGACAACCTCGCGCCGGATAGTGAACCTTCTGCGGCAGGCCGGGGCGGCCGAGGTCCACCTTCGCATCGCCTCCCCACCCTACCGGCATCCTTGCTACTACGGCATCGATACTTCGGCCGAGGGCGAACTCATCGCCGCCGACCGCTCCGTGGACGAGGTCCGGCAAGCCATCGGCGCCGACAGCCTGGCCTACCTTACGACTGAAGCTCTCCACGAGACCGTGACCGGCCTACCCCACTGGCCGGTCGCCGAGCGCTGCTGCATGGCCTGCTTCACGGGCAGCTACGCGGTTCCGGTGGTCGGCGCCGGGGGCAAGTTGGAGCTCGAGAAGGGCGCGGCGGCAACGAGAGCCCGGCCTCGCTAGGAGGAACCGCTGATGAAAGGTCCACTCACCTACCGCGCTTCCGGAGTGGACGTCGACGCCGGGAACAAGGTGGTTAACCTCATTTCCGGTTTCGCCGCCGCCACGGCTCGCCCGGAAAGCGTGGGGGGCATAGGGGGCTTCGGCGGGCTGATTGGCCTCCCCGCGGGCCGGCGGGACCCGGTTCTCGTCTCCGGCGCGGACGGTGTCGGAACCAAGCTCAAGATCGCTTTCATGCTTGACAAACATGACACCGTCGGCCTCGATTGCGTCGCCTACAACGTCAACGACATCGCCTGCAGCGGGGCCGAACCGCTCTTCTTCCTTGACTATGTCGGAGTGGGGCGGCTTGTGCCGGAGAAGGTCGCCGCCATCGTCCAGGGAGTGGCCGCGGGCTGTCTGGCCGCCGGCTGCGCTCTGGCCGGCGGGGAGACGGCCGAGCTTCCCGGTCTCTACGCTCCGGACGAGTACGACTTGGCCGGTTTTGCCGTGGGCGTCGTCGAACGGGACCGGATCATCGACGGTTCGCGGGTGCGGGCGGGAGATGTCCTGGTCGGCCTGGCCTCCACCGGCTTGCAGTCGAGCGGGTTCTCCCTTGTTCGCCGGGCCGTCTTCGAGGTCGCCGGACTCAAGACCGGAGACCACGTCTCCGAGTTCGGCCGGACCCTGGGCGAGGAGCTTCTGACCCCTACGGCCATCTATCCGAGGCTCCTTCTTCACCTGGTGGCGGGCTTCGACATCCGGGCCATCGTCAACATCACCGGCGGCGGTTTCTACGACAACATTCCCCGGGCAATCCCGGCCGGCCTGGGCGTCCTTGTGCGGCGAGGCCTGTGGCCCGAACCGCCGGTCTTCGACTTCGTTCGCCGCTGCGGTTCAGTCGAGCCTTCCGAGATGTTCCGAACCTTTAACATGGGGGTGGGCATGGCCGTTGTCGTTCCGGCAACCCAGGCCGACGCTCTCTGCCGAGCCGTGGCTGGGCCGGCGCCCGTGACCACTTCCGTCGCCGCGCTGGCCCCCCTTGTCGCTCTAGCCGAACCGCCTCGCCGGGCCTGGCCCATCGGGGAGATCGTGTCCGGGTGCAGGCTGGGCGACAGGGCCACCGCCGCCGGGCGCCGCGTCGTCATTGTCGGGAAGGACGGACGCGAGTTCTAGGGAAACACCTTGGCTGGAGAGGGAGGACGCGCGAACCTTGAGAGAGACTGGAAAGCTCAGGCTGGGGGTCCTGGCCTCCGGTCGGGGTTCAAACC
>Ga0315268_10006741_pt1 | contig 12184 bp, 12 predicted proteins | sample C1_top_MG_FD_204535 | JGI IMG/M metagenome (GOLD analysis project Ga0315268, IMG submission 204535) | Sediment microbial communities from Yellowstone Lake, YNP, Wyoming, USA - C1_top | ecosystem: Environmental > Aquatic > Freshwater > Lake > Sediment | place: USA: Wyoming | collected 2017-08-01 | reverse complement strand
GCCGTGAAAGGCGCGAATGTCATCGTGCTGGGCATGACGTTCAAGGAGAATTGCCCGGACGTACGCAACAGCAAGGTGATCGACGTCGTGCATGAGTTGCGCAGTTTCGGCGTCAACGTCTTTGTTCACGACCCTGTCGCCGATGCCGGCGAATGCGAGCACGAGTACGGCGTGCGACTCAGCCAATGGGCGGACCTGCCCAAGGCCAACGCCATTGTTGCGGCGGTCTCGCACAAGGAATATGCGGCGATGGGTGTGCCGCGAATCTCCGAGCGCTTGGTGCGCGGCGGGGTCTTCGCCGACGTGAAGAGCTTTTATGCGCCCGAGCAGGTCGAACAAACCGGCGCGAGATTGTGGCGCCTGTGAGAGCGCGGATTTGGCGACGGCCTCAGAGGGTCCTGCCGTAGGTCCCGTCGAGTCGAAGGATATCGTCCTCGCCGAGGGGGTTCCGCAGGGCTTCGTCGGTCGCTGTCTGACCGGCGGGAGTCACGCCGATAGCCGGGTCGCCTGCGGTTTCGAGGGCCCGCATCGCCGCCAATATGTCAGGGCCGGTGCCGTATTGAGCGCGCGGGGCTCGAGCGACAGCGCGGCTACCGCCAGATCCGCAGAAAAGGCGAGCTATCGAAGTTGACGGCGACTGCTACCCGGCCATACCGTTCGGATTCAGACGCTGCCAGCGCCAGGTATCGACGCACATCGCATCGAGGTCGCGCAGACCTTGCCAGCCCAGGGCCAGCCGCGCCAACGTCGGATCAGCGTAACACGCGTCGATGTCACCAGGACGCCGCGACACAATGTCGAACGGCACGCTGCATCCGCTGGCACGTTCGAACGCGCGCACGAGCTCCAACACACTGTGGCCGCGGCCTCTGCCCAGGTTCGCCGTGATCGAACCCTTGCCATCGAGCAGGTAGCGCAATGCGGCCACATGGCCATCGGCGAGATCGAGCACGTGGATATAGTCGCGCACGCCGGTGCCGTCAGGCGTGTCGTAGTCGTTGCCGAAGATCTGCAGGCGCGCGCGTTTGCCCATGGCGACCTGGCTCACGTAGGGCATCAAGTTGTTCGGCGTGTCACGCGGATCCTCGCCGATCAGCCCACTTTCATGCGCTCCCACCGGGTTGAAGTAGCGCAGATATCCGATCGCCCAGGTTGGATCTGCTTTCTCCAGGTCGCGCAGGATGTTTTCACCCATCAGCTTGGTCGCGCCGTACGGACTGGTCGTTGCCAGCGCCGCGTCTTCTCGGATCGGCAGTCTTTCGGGCTTGCCGTAGACCGTCGCGCTGGAACTGAACACCAGCGTCTTGCAGCAGTGTCGCTGCATCGTCTGGCACACATTGAGCAGGCTGCCCAGGTTGTTGGCGTAGTAGGCCAGTGGCCGGACCGTACTCTCCCCGACCGCCTTGTGGGCCGCGAAATGCACGACGGCGGCAATGCGGCGCCCGGCGAACACCGCATCCAGAGCGCTCGCGTCGCAGACATCGGCCTGCACGAACTCGGGCCGCAAGGTACCGATACGCTCGAGCCGGCTCAGCACTTCGGGCGAGCTGTTGCTGAAGTTGTCGACCCCAATCACGTTGAAACCTGCGGCTTGCAATGCGAGCCAGGTGTGCGAGGCGATGTAGCCGGTAGCGCCGGTGAGCAGAATCGTCGGGTTTGTCATCGGGTCGAGAACTGCACGTTGCAGCTCGCCAGCGAGGTGCTGTACCGGCTCGACACGTGCAGTGAGGTGCCTGATATTGCGGCGCGGCGGTGGCGGTTTCGCTGTGTCAGAGCGCCATGTGCAGCGAAGGCAACGATGCCAAGCCGAACGACAGGTGCAGATTGCCCTGACTGCTTGTCTCCAGGCTCATTTTGTTCATCTGCACTGCGGCGCCTCAGGCCGCATGCTTGGCCGGGGTCTGGTTCAAGGCGAGCCCCAAACTCCCCGACAGGCGCCAGATGGTCGAGCAATCGAGCCCGGCATTCGCGCCACAGCCCGTATTGCCGAGGTTTCGGATGTCTTCGCGGCGCGTCGCGCGTACCGGTTGCCAGCGGCTCACTGCGCAAGCGCTTCGGGCTCGCAAACGTGAGTGCGAATGCGAGCAGGCACAACGCCAGCGCCGGGCGATCCACAGGCACATTCAAAGCCAGCAGCGTCGCGAGAAACGTCAGGAGGGTGATGCCCGGTTCGAGAAGCGCTGCGACGAGCGGCGTGACTGACTGCGGCGCCTGGAAGAACGTTCGGTTGATGGTGCGCTCTTCGGACATCGTTTTGGCATGGCGCCGAGGCTCGTGACCTGGGAATTCTGTACCAAAAGAGCGCAACCCGCCCAAGCTTGCGCCTGGCATCGACATCAGGGCCATGGCGTGACCGCCTGCCTACAATCCGCGCATGTTCCACGGCCTGAACACGATTGCCGGAGCAGCCCTGATGGAGCGAGTCACGTTGCTCGTCAATCACGTGTTGGCCAGCGAAAGCATGGCCACGCTGCGCCTGCAGCCACATGCGGGGCGTTGTATCCGGGTTCAAGCCAACGGCTGGCCGGGCCTGCTACCGCCCTTGCCTGACGTCGCCTTTCGAATCACGCCGGCAGGACTGCTCGAGTGGTGTGGGGAAGGCGCCCCGACCGATGTTGCGCTGCAGATCGATATCGATGCCTCAAACCCCGCCAAGGTCGCACTGCTGGCATTGGCGGGTGAGCGACCTCGCATCGAAGTTGCAGGCGAAGCGACACTGGCGAATGACGTGAACTGGCTGTTTGACAACTTGCGCTGGGACATCGAAGACGACCTCGAGGGGCTCGTCGGGCCTGCCGCAGCACATCGCCTCGGTGAACTCGGGCGCGCCATCGCAAGCGCAGTGCGCCTGGCCGCACAATCCCTGGCCGGCGTCGCCCGCAGCGCCGAGCCCATGCCATGAGGCATGTTCTGCGGCTGATTCGAATCCTCCTGACGGTGCTTCGCTACGGGCTGGATGAGCTGGCCCTGTCGGGTTTTCGTCAGCCCTGGGTGCGGCTCCTGGTGCGCCTGATGACGATCGGCCGACGCCTGGATGCGCCGCGCGGCGAGCGCTTGCGCAAGGGCCTGGTGCGGCTCGGCCCGATCTTCGTCAAGTTCGGCCAGGTGTTGTCGACGCGCCGCGACTTGCTGCCCGATGACTTCGCCGACGAGCTTGCGCAGCTTCAGGACCAGGTGCCGCCGTTTTCGGCCGACGTTTCGCGCGCGACCGTCGAGCGCGCGTTCGGCGGGCGCATTGACGAAGTGTTCGCCCGGTTCGACGCGGAGCCGATCGCAAGCGCTTCGATCGCTCAAGTGCACTTTGCGGCACTCAAAGACGGCCGCGAAGTTGCCGTGAAGGTGCTTCGCCCTGGCATGCTCGAGGTGATCGAAGGCGACTTGACGCTGTTGCGCACCCTCGCGCGTTGGGTCGAGCGCTTGTCGGCAGACGGCCGGCGCCTCAAGCTGAGCGAAGTGGTCGCCGAGTTCGACACTTACCTGCACGACGAACTCGACCTGGTGCGCGAGGCCGCCAACGCTTCGCACCTGCGGCGCAACATGCAGGGCTTGAACCTGATTCTCGTGCCCGAGATGGTGTGGGAGTTGTGCACGCACGACGTGATCGTGATGCAGCGCATGAATGGCATTCCGATCAGCCAGAAACAGCGCCTGGTCGAAGCCGGTGTCGATATAACGAAGCTGGCGCGAGACGGTGTCACGATCTTTTTCACCCAGGTGTTTCGCGACGGCTTTTTCCACGCCGACATGCACCCGGGCAACATCCAGGTGTCGGTCGAGCCGGCGACGTTCGGCCGCTACATCGCGCTCGACTTCGGCATCGTCGGTACGCTCACCGAGTCCGACAAGCAATACCTCGCGCACAACTTCATTGCCTTCTTCCGGCGCGACTACAAACGCGTTGCCGAACTGCACCTGGAAAGCGGCTGGGTGCCGCCGGACACCCGCGTCGACGAACTCGAAGGCGCGATCCGTGCCGTGTGCGAGCCGCACTTCGACCGGCCGCTGAAAGACATCTCGCTGGCGCAGGTGCTGCTGCGCCTGTTCCAGGCCTCGCGCCGCTTCAACGTCGGAATCCAGCCGCAGTTGGTGTTGCTGCAAAAGACCCTGCTCAATGTCGAAGGCCTGGGGCGTCAGCTCGACCCCAATCTGGACTTGTGGAACACCGCCAAGCCATTCCTGGAGCGCTGGATGGATGCGCAGATTGGCTGGCGCGGGTTGCTCGCTCGTCTCGAGCATGAGGCGCCGCGCTACGCGCAGCTCCTGCCCGAGCTGCCGCGCCTGCTGCACCAGGCGTTGCGGCCGCGCGAGCCGCTGGATCAGCGACTCTTGGCTGAGCTACTGGCCGAGCAGCAACGGACCAATCGCTTGCTGCGGGGGTTGCTCTATTTCGCGGCCGGCGGCGTTGCGGGTACTCTGTTGGCCCTGACACTGATGGGGCGACACTTGATTTGACAACTTGCGCGGGCTCTGTTTCGCGGGATTAAACTGCGCGCGCTCTCGCTGTCGCTTCGCCGCTGCATCAAGGAACCCCGGCCATGTTGATTACCTTCGTCGTCCTGTATATGGCGGTCACGATCGCCATTGGCCTGCTCGCCGCGCGCCGCGTGCACAACTCGAAGGACTACTTGATCGCCGGGCGCAGCCTGCCGCTGTACATGAACGTTGCGACTGTGTTTGCCACATGGTTCGGCGCCGAGACCGTGCTTGCGGTGTCAGCCACTTTCGCCAAGGACGGCCTGCGCGGGATTGCGGGTGACCCCTTTGGCGCCTCGGTGTGCCTGGTGCTCGCGGCGCTGCTGTTCGCGCGCTTGTTCTATCGTATGAACCTGCTGACGATCGGCGACTTCTACAAACATCGCTATGGCCAGTCGATCGAGGTCCTGACCAGCGTCGCGATCGTCGCCAGCTACCTCGGCTGGACCTCGGCGCAGATGACGGCGCTGGGCCTCGTGATTCACGTGTTGTCGGGTGCGACGATTGATCTGAACAGCGCGATCTTGATCGGCGCTGGCATCGTGCTTGTTTACACCATCTTCGGCGGCATGTGGTCCGTGGCATTCACCGATCTGTTCCAGACCGTCATCATTCTCATCGGGCTCACGCTGGTCGCCGTCGCCGTCGGTGACCTTGCAGGGGGGGCGTCGAAAGTCATTGCGCAAGCGGCGGCCGAGGGCAAATTCACGATGTTCCCGGCCGAGATGGGAGCGTCTGGCTATTGGGCCATGGCCAGCGCGTTCGTTGCCTTCGCCTTCGGCTCAATTCCCCAACAAGATGTTTTTCAGCGCATGACCAGCGCGAAGAACGAAAGGACCGCGGTGCGCGGCACGATCATCGGCGGCGCGATCTATTTTTGCTTCGCCTTCGTGCCGATCTTCATCGGCTACGCGGCGCTCGTTGCCGAGCCTTCGCTGAAAGAGCTGTTTGCCTCCGACGACGCGCGCCAGATCCAGCGCATCCTGCCTGATCTGGTGCTTGCAAAGATGCCGTTGTGGACGCAGATCATGTTCTTCGGCGCGTTGCTGTCGGCCATCCTGTCTACCGCGAGCGGCGCGCTGCTGGCGCCCACGGCGTTGTTCACCGAGAACGTGCTGCGGCCGTTCGTGCCCCGCATGGGCGACCGCCAGTTCCTGCTCACCTTGCGCATCGTGCTCGTCACCTTCACCTGCGCCGCCTTGCTTTTCGCGCTGAACAGCAAGAGCACGATGTACGAGATGGTGCAAAACGCCTACAACGTGACCCTCGTCGGCGCCTTCATCCCATTGCTCGCCGGAGCCTACTGGAAGCGCGCGACGACGCAGGGTGCCCTCGCGTCCGTGGTGTTTGGCGTGGGCGTATGGGTGGGTGCGACGCAGCTCGGCGAAGGCGTGCCGATTCCGGCAAACTTGCTCGGCCTGTGCGCTTCGGCCCTGTTCATGGTGCTGGCATCGCTTGCGCCGCAGGTCTTGCGCCAGCACGGGCATAGCATCGAACACACGTCTCGCGCAGCAGCGGCCCACGTCCGCTGAGATCAGCTTCGCTCCACGCTGTCGCCGGGCCGAGACTTACAATCGCAGGCTTTGGGTTGTGAGGCCAGGAGCCATGCCGATTTATGCCTATCGTTGCGACGCATGCGGTCACGCCAAGGACGTGCTGCAAAAACTCTCGGATGCACAGCTGACCGCGTGCCCCGCATGCGGCGCAGAGGCTTTCCAAAAGCAAGTCACCGCCGCCGGCTTCCAGCTCAAGGGTTCGGGCTGGTATGTGACCGACTTCAAAGGCAACGGTCAGAACAAGCCGGCGAGCAGCGACAAGGGTGATGTTGCGCAGGCTGGCGGCGGGACCACAGACGCCAAGGCGGCCGAAGGCCAGGCAGGCAAGAGCGTCGAAACCGCTTCCTCGGCGCCTGCGGCCAAGACCGAAGGAGCGGCGGACAAGGCTGCGGGCAAGCCTGCGGACAAGCCAGCCGCCAAGCCGGCCGACAAACCGCCCTCCAGCCCAGGGAGCACCTTGCCGTGACGCTTGGGAACATTTCGTAGCAGGGGAGCGGCCTTGAAGAAATACCTCATCGCCGGCCTTCTGGTGTGGCTGCCGATGGCCGTCACGATCTGGGTGCTGCAAGCAGCGCTGGGTCTGATCGACGGCGTGTTCGGCTGGATACTCAGCGCCTCGCAGGCAGTGCTGCCGGAAACGGCGCGCAGCACCTTGGAGCTGCTGCGCCATGTGCCTGGTCTGGGCGCCATTGTGGTGGTGGTGGGCTTGCTGTTGACCGGTGCATTTGCAGCGAACATCGTCGGTCAGTGGTGGCTCAGACAGGGGCACCGCCTGCTCATCAAGATCCCCATCGTCAAGTCGATCTACAACTCGGTCAAACAGGTCTCTGACACGCTGTTTTCCAGCACCGGCAACGCGTTTCGCGAGGCGGTATTGGTCGAATACCCGCGCAGCGGTGCCTGGACCATCGCATTTGTCACCGGCATCCCCAGCGGCGAAGCCGGCGCACAACTCGGTGGTGACTACCTGAGCATCTATGTCCCGACCACGCCGAACCCGACGTCGGGCTTTTTCCTGATGGTGCCGCGCTCCGACGTCATCGTTCTGAGCATGAGCGTCGACGAAGCGCTCAAGTACGTGATCTCGATGGGTGTTGTGGCACCTGCGATGAACGTCGTTGCACTGCCGCAAGCGTCTCGAAACTGACGCAGTGCCTGCGCCTGGCGCGTCAGCGCCGCGCACGCCGAACCTGCGCTTCGCAGCGCGCCTTTCGAGACACGATCAAACGATCCTGGAGTGAAACATGAGAACGACTTACTGTGGCCTGGTGAGCGATACGCTGCTCGGGCAAACGATCACGTTGATGGGCTGGGCGCATCGCAGACGCGACCATGGCGGCGTGATCTTCATTGACCTGCGCGACCGCGAAGGCCTGGTGCAGGTGGTGTGCGACCCGGATCGGGCCGACATGTTCAAGATTGCCGCAGACGTGCGAAACGAGTTTTGTCTGCGCGTTGTCGGCCGGGTTCGGGCGCGCCCGGCAGGTACCGAGAACGTCAACCTCACGAGCGGCAAGGTCGAAGTGCTGTGCCTCGAGATCGAAGTTCTCAACCCGAGCATCACGCCGCCGTTCCAACTCGATGACGACAACCTTTCGGAGACGACGCGCCTGACGCACCGCGTGCTCGACTTGCGCCGCCCCAGCATGCAACGCAACATGATGCTGCGCTATCGGGTCGCGATGGAGGTGCGCAAGTTCCTCGATGCGAACGGCTTCATCGACATCGAAACCCCGATGCTCACCAAGAGCACCCCCGAGGGCGCACGCGACTACCTCGTGCCCAGCCGCGTCCACCCCGGCGAGTTCTTCGCCTTGCCGCAGTCGCCCCAGTTGTTCAAACAACTCTTGATGGTGGCCGGCTTCGACCGCTACTACCAGATCGTCAAGTGTTTCCGCGACGAAGACCTGCGCGCCGACCGCCAACCCGAATTCACGCAAATCGACATCGAAACCTCGTTCCTCGCGGAGGATGAGATTCGCTCAATGTTCGAGGGCATGATTCGCAGCACGTTCGAACATGCCATTGGAGTCAAGCTGCCTACCTTTCCCGTGATGCTCTACTCCGAGGCGATGGCGCGCTATGGTTCGGACAAGCCCGATCTGCGCGTCAAGCTCGAACTCACCGAGTTGACCGACGTGATGGTTGACGTCGACTTCAAGGTCTTCTCGGCGCCGGCAAGGGCGGTTGGGGGGCGCGTCGCCGCGCTGCGAATCCCGGGCGGCGGCGAAATGAGCCGCGGCGAAATCGACGGCTACACCGAGTTCGTCAAGATTTACGGCGCCAAGGGGTTGGCATGGATCAAGGTCAACGATGCGAGCAAGGGCCGCGAAGGCTTGCAGTCACCCGTCGTGAAGAACCTGCACGATGCGGCGCTCGCGAAAATCATCGCGCGCAGCGGTGCCCGCGACGGCGACCTGCTGTTCTTCGGCGCCGACATCGCGAGCATCGTCAACGATGCGCTGGGTGCATTGCGCGTCAAGATCGGCCACAGCGATTTCGGCAAGGCACACGGCCTCGTGCAGGGCGACTGGGAGCCGCTGTGGGTGGTGGACTTTCCGATGTTCGAGTTCGACGACGCTGCAAAACGCTGGAACGCGGTGCACCACCCGTTCACCGCGCCGAAGGACGGTCATGAAGACTGGCTCGAGACCGACCCGGGCCGTTGCGTCGCCAAGGCTTACGATGTGGTGCTCAACGGCATCGAACTCGGCGGCGGCTCGGTGCGTATCCACCGCGAAGAGGTGCAGAGCAAGGTGTTTCGTGCGCTGCAAATCGGCGCCGAAGAAGCGCAGCTCAAGTTCGGCTTTCTGCTCGACGCGTTGCGCTACGGTGCGCCCCCCCATGGGGGCATCGCGATCGGACTGGACCGCTTCGTGATGCTCATGACAGGGGCGGAATCGCTGCGCGACGTGATCGCCTTCCCCAAGACGCAGCGTGCGCAATGCCTGTTGACGAATGCGCCAAGCAGCGTCGACGAGAAACAGCTGCGCGAGTTGCACATTCGCCTGCGCACGCCGCAGGCAAGTTAGGCGAACCGTGCTCGACAGCATGAGCCCGGCAAGACCCGCCGCGCAACGCCGTCCGCCGAAGATTCCAGAGTCGGTGCTGGTGGTGATCCACAGCATCGAGCTCGACGTGCTGCTGATCGAGCGCGCCGACGCCCCGGGCTACTGGCAAAGTGTGACGGGTTCGAAAGACAGTCTGACCGAGGCGCTGACCACCACCGCGGTGCGCGAAGTGGCCGAAGAAACCGGCATCGTGATCGGTTCGCCGCGGATTCCGCGCGCGGCCCTGCGCGATTGGCACCTGAGCAATGTCTATCAGATCTACCCGGTCTGGCGCCACCGCTATGCGCGCGGCGTCACGCACAACACGGAACATGTCTTCGGTCTTCGCGTGCCGCGCGACGTGGCGGTGACCCTGTCGCCGCGCGAGCATTTGCGCTACGAGTGGCTGCCATGGCGCGAAGCGGCCGAACGTTGTTTTTCGCCCTCGAACGCCGAAGCCATTCTGCACCTGCCGCGTCTTGCCGGATGAGCCACGCCCCGTCCACATTGCAAGGCGCTCACTTGCTGCGCGTGGCCACCTACAACATCCACAAGGGCGTGCGCGGCGTGGGCCCGCGCAAGCGCCTGGAGATCCACAACCTGGTGCTGGGCATCGAAGCGCTTGACGCCGACATGGTGTTCCTGCAGGAAGTGCGGCACTCGCATCGCGCCGATGCGCGGCGCTTTCCTGACACCCAGATCGGCTGGCCACGCCTGCCTCAGGCGGACTACCTTGCCCCCGAAGGCTACGCCGTCGCTTACCGCACGAATGCGGTCACGCGTTTTGGTGAACATGGCAATGCGCTGCTGTCGCGCTGGCCGCTCGGTGAAGTTGGGCACCACGACGTGTCGGACCATCGCTTCGAGCAGCGTGGCCTGCTGCATGTGCCGGTGCAGTGGCGCGGCACGACGCTGCACGCCGTGGTCGCGCACCTGGGGCTGATGCACTCCGGCCGGGTGCGCCAGGTCGAGCGCCTGGCGCGCTTCGTCGCGGCTGAGGTGCCGCCCGAGGCGCTGTTGATCGTGGCCGGTGACTTTAACGATTGGGGCGAAAAGCTGGACGCGCCAATGCGACGCTGCGGCCTGACGCGGGCCGTGGTCGAAGGCGCGCGCGCGCGCGTGAACACGTTTCCGTCGCGGGTGCCAGTGTTTTCGCTCGACCGCATCTACACGCGCGGCCTGCGCTGCGTCTCGACCTCGGTGCCGCGCGGGGCAGCCTGGGCGCGCATGTCGGACCACCTGCCGCTGGTCGCGGAGCTCGAACTGGCCTGAGAGGCTGAGAGGCTGAGAGGCAATCCCATGCACCCGCGTAAGCCCCCCAAACAGGCCCAATCTAGGCGCAAAGCGCAGCCGGGCCGGTGGCCCGGCGAGCATTTGCAACGACGAGTGGGCCTGTTTGGGGGGCTTACCCGGAGGGCCGGGGTGGCCAAGGGCGCTGGCGGGCGTTGCGCTGCTTGCCCGGGCGCAGGCCCGGGCTGCGCATCGCGCCTACTCCAGCGCCCTTGGCCACCCCGGCGCGGGCGCAGGGGATTGCCTCTCAGCCTCTAAGACGGCGGCAGCAGTGGCACCACCAAGACCAGACCGGAACCGGCGCGGCCAAGCCTTGCGCCCGCATCACGGACTGATGTTGCTGAAGGGTGGAGACGCACTTTTCCCGGCGCTGGTGCAGGCCATCGACGCTGCAGAAGATGAGGTGCTGCTCGAGACCTATATCTTCGACTTTGCGCACTCCGTGATCACGGTGGCGCAGGCCCTGGAGCGCGCTGCGGCGCGTGGCGTCAAGGTCTGTGTGGTTGTCGACGGCGTCGGCACCGGCGATGTGCCGCCGCTGTGGCAGCAGCGCTGGGCCGCTGCCGGCGTGCGCTGGCGAATCTTCAACCCGGCCCGAGGCTGGCGTCTGCTGATGCCGCGGCGGTGGCGACGCCTGCACCGCAAGCTGTGCGTGGTCGATGGCAAGGTCGCGTTTTGCGGCGGCATCAACCTGCTCGACGACCGCTTCGATCCGAACCACGGTGTGTTGACGCAGCCGCGGCTGGATTTTGCCGTGCGCGTGATCGGTCCATTGGTGGCCGACATGCATGACACCATGACGCGCTTGTGGTGGCGGCTGCAGCTGGCTCGAGAAACGCGGAAAGCCGATTTCGAGGGCGCGCTTCACGCTGCGCGCGAAGCGGCAGCGGCGGGTGTCGACATGGCCGATAGCCACAGCGACAGCTCGGCGTTGTGGAGTGTGTCGCAGATGCCCGGTGGCGACGAGACGGGGCGGGATCCGCTCGCAGCTCTGGTATTGCGCGACAACGTACGCTTTCGGCGTCGTATCGAAGGCACGTACCGCATCGCCATCGCCCAGGCGCAAAGCGAGATTCTGATCGCGAGTGCCTATTTCGTTCCTGGTGTGCAGCTCCAGCGCTCGTTGTTGCGCGCGGCGCGGCGCGGCGTGCGCATCACGTTGCTGTTGCAGGGGCGCTATGAATACTTCATGCAGCACCACGCCAGCCGCGCGGTCTACGGCGTGCTGCTGGAGGCCGGAATCACGATCTATGAATACGCGCCGAGTTTTCTGCACGCCAAGGTTGCCGTGATGGACGCCCCTGGTGCGGCACTCGCGACGGTCGGGTCGTCGAACCTGGATCCACTGAGTTTGCTGCTGGCGCGCGAGGCAAACGTGTTCGTGCGCGACGATGCCTTCGCCGCCGAGTTGCGGGCCCATCTGCTGAGTGCCATCGAAGACGGGCATCGTGTCGAGCTGCAAGCGCATCTGCGGCGGCCGCGCCTGATGCGCCTGCTGAACTGGGTTGCCTACGCGCTGATGCGCATCGCCATCTTCGTCATCGGGAAACGTTACTGATCGAGGTCGGGCGGCCGGCACAGCGCGGCGAGCGGGACGATCCACCGGAGTCGATCACCTCGAATCACGATGACGCAGCGGCCGCGGAACTTCTGCTGCAGTCGCCGTTCGTCCGAGGACCGCGCAGGTTGCGGTGGCCAACAGCGGGCGACGCGAAACCGTCAGTCGTCCTGCGACTTGACGAACGAGCGCAATTGCATCGCCATCCGCGCCAGCGAGGGTTGGTGCACGTACATCATGTGGCCAGCTTCGAAATA
>Ga0315268_10006739_pt1 | contig 12190 bp, 11 predicted proteins | sample C1_top_MG_FD_204535 | JGI IMG/M metagenome (GOLD analysis project Ga0315268, IMG submission 204535) | Sediment microbial communities from Yellowstone Lake, YNP, Wyoming, USA - C1_top | ecosystem: Environmental > Aquatic > Freshwater > Lake > Sediment | place: USA: Wyoming | collected 2017-08-01 | reverse complement strand
TTTCCGGCTGCGGGGTTCTCCATCGCAAATGCATAGGCTTCCAACTGAGGGGAGTAGAACTCGCCAGAATCTCGCGCGCTATCAGAGACTTTGCAGTCGATGAGAGCGAGCGTTCCATCTTCGTTCTCGGCCACGAGATCGTATTTGCCGAGGATGCGCCAACGTGAATCCTCTCCATTGACCTTGAGCGGTTTGCTCTTCACCCATTCTGCAAGCTTGGTGATTCTGCCGGGACGAAGTGATGCATCGATATCTTGCGTCGCAACCCCGCGGAATGCTTTTTCCTGGAGGGATGAGAAGGTGCCAACTAGCGGAAAGGCTCCCGGCATCGTGACTTTGTGCCAGTACTTGATCCAGAGACAGCGCTTGCATGTGGAAAGGCCGAAGGTGAGATCGGATGGGGAAATATTTTCGCGCGCTGGAACTGGTGGTTTTCTCATAATTCAATTATGCCCATTCGCGATGACAATCAGGGGCAATTTAACAAGATCAGACCCGATGATGAACTTTCACCCGCAGCGACCAGATTCCTAGAACTATCACGGGGATGGATGCGAGAGCACAGAGCCATCCGTAACTCATGGTCGCGATGATCACGCCCGCCAATGCTCCGCCCGCTGCGCCCATCAAATTCATGATGAGATCGGAGGCTCCCTGTGTCGATGGAAGCAGCTCTTCGCTCACAGATTCAGATAACAATGCCGATCCTGCAATCAAGGTGCAGGACCACCCCAGCCCTAAGAGAAACAATCCAATTCCTAGAGTGAATGAATTGTTGCCAGGAGATCGTCCAGCAATCAACGCCGCGAGAAGAAGAATCACGATTCCCAGTTGTATGACGCGTTTGCGACCTAGTGAGTCACTGAGATATCCGACAAGCGGAGAGAATGCATACATACCGGCAACGTGAACGCTAATTACGATGCCAATGATCGTGAGTGTGTCATCCATATGAGCCATGTGAACAGGCGTCATGACCATCACTGAAATCATCACTACATGGCCGATGGCAATAGATGTAATCGCAAAAAGTGCCGATGGTGTTTTGGAAATGAGCTTTAAAGTTGAGCGGGTCGATGCTTTTGTCTTGGTTTTGGAGGTTGGAGGAAGAAGGCTTATTGCAGTGAGAAAGGGGTCTGGTTTCAAATAAAGAGTAATGACAGCGGTTGCAAGAGCCAGGGAGACAATTGCCAGAATGTATGGCCCGACCAATCTAGGCAGCCCTAAGAATTGCGCAAGGTTTCCAGAGGGCTGCATAAGGTTGGGACCTGCGACCGCCCCAACCGTCGAGCCCCACACAACTATGGAGAGCTGCCTGGAACGAGATTCATCGGTTGAGAGATCTACTGCAGCAAAACGTGCCTGGTATCCAGCAGCCGAGGCGGCACCGACAAGAAAGGTTCCCAGCAGCATCAATTCAAGAATTCTTGTTGCACCGCCGATGATTGCCAGCAGGGCACCGATTACACCGACGAAATAGCCGACCGACAGAGCCAATCGCCTACCTCCTCTAAGCGTTAACCGGGAAAGGGGCAAGGCCATAGCTGCAGCACCCAGAACCGCACTGGTCTGGGCAAGGCCGGCGAGTGATTCTGATTTGGAAATGGAAGACACCAGCAGAGAACCGGCGGCCACGGTTCCTGCCACTCCGACACCGTTGAGAACTTGGGCAGTGGTGAGCACTTTGACAATGTGCTTCTCAATTGATGCGGTGGTCATTGTTCCCCTTAGGAAAAAGCGTGCCGGATTGCGGATGCGACCACGAGAACACCCAGAGCAATCATGACAATCCCGCCCGTGGCACGCAATTTCACCAGCCTAGACGGATCAGTAGCCAGCCATTCGCGAGCCGTTCCAGCCAAGAGACCCCAACTTCCATCCGAGGCCATCGCCATGATTGCGAAGAGGGTACCGAGCAGGAGCAATTGGAAAGTGACATGCCCGCGATCGCGATCAATAAACTGCGGAAGCACTGCCGCATAAAAAACTAGCGTCTTCGGATTGAGCACTCCTACCCAGAAACCGTCTCGCATCGAACGAAATGCAGTGGGCGCTGTTCCACGTTTCATGGTCATATCAGCTGCATGAACTTTGCGGTGACGAAGTGCGTCGATTCCCAAGTAGATCAGGTAAGCACCGCCGCCCCATTGCACTGCAGAGTAAGCCAGACTGGAATGCTGTAGAATCGGGCCCAATCCCAATGCAACAAGAACAGACAGAAGAAAAGCCCCGCTGACATTTCCTAAAACAGAAAAGACTGCAGTTTTTCGTCCCCATGCAATCGCCCTCGCGATGATAAAAAGAACACTCGGGCCGGGGGCGATGATGATGATCATTGAAGCTATGACGTATTGCCAGATCCGTGTAGGAATGATCACCGCGCGATCCTATCTGGCATATTGAGAGGAATGAGCGAGGCCGGCGAGCTGAAAATCGAACGCTCGCCTAACCTTGCTCATTCCTCTCAAACGTTGACTTACTCGCCTAACCTTGCCCATCCCTTTTCATCATTGCGTGCACCTATGCAAAACAGAGGACTAATATTAGGCGAGCGTTCGATTTTCAGCTCGCCGATGTTGGTCCTCTGTTTTGTGTAAGACGATTAAGTGGTGGATTTAACGGTGTTCCCTCGCGACTTTGCGATCATGCTGAGGACTTGATAGCCAATCACTGCAACCAGTGTCGCGTTGACGATTCCGGAGAATGTGTACTGGCCACGGGTCCATGCCATATCTGAAATACCAATGACCAATGCAGAAGCAGCGACGATGAGGTTGGTGGAGTCGGCGAAGTTGACTTTGCCTTCGATCCAGATGCGCGCACCAAGGACGCCGATCATGCCAAAGAGGGCGGTTTCGACGCCGCCGAGTGCGCCCGGGGGCGTGGACATTAAGACCGCACCAAATTTCGGTGACATTGATAGAACGATGGCACCAAGGCCGGCCACCCAGTAGGCCGCAGTTGAGTACACGCGGGTTGCGGCCATAACACCGATGTTCTCGGCATATGTTGTCGTGCCAGATCCTCCGCCGACACCTGCGAGTGTGGTTGCGACACCATCTGCGAATAGGGCCATTCCCATCTGGTCATCCAGGTTCTTGCCCGTCATTGCGGCAACTGCCTTAACGTGACCGACGTTCTCAGCAATAAGCACGAGAACTACCGGGAGGAAGAGCACTATCGCGCTGATCTTGAACGATGGGCTTGTGAAATGTGGAAATGCAATCCATTTTGCTCCGTGAATTCCCGTGGTTACTACATCTCCTCTGATTAATGCAAAGAGATAACCAATTACTAACCCAGCAAAGATGCTGATGCGACCAAGAAATCCGCGGGAGAACGCCGCGATGATTGCAACTGCACCAAGTGTGACGATTGCATCCAGCGGGCCCTTGGCGAAGTTGGCCTTGGCCGCTCCAGACAAATTCAGACCAATGACCATGACAATTGTTCCCGTGACAATTGGTGGAAGTAGCCAGTTGATCCATGAAATTCCTGCGGCACGAACGATCAAGCCGATGATCGCCAGGATGACGCCTGTAGCAACCACGCCGCCGAGTGCTTGGGCCATTCCGCCCTTGGATACAGCTGCTGCAATGGGGGCAAGAAAGGCGAAGGAGGACCCTAAGTAGCTAGGAACCCGGTTCTTGGTAATTGCCAGGAAGAGCATGGTGCCGATACCGGAGAAGAAGAGAGTGGTAGTTGGCGGCAGACCCGTGATGAGCGGGACAAGGAAGGTAGCTCCAAACATTGCCGCGATATGTTGCAAGCCAAAGCCGATGGTGCGAGGCCAACTCAATCGCTCATCCGTGGAGACGACCTCGCCGGGAGCGATGTTCTTTCCGGTGCCGTGGAGTTTCCAAGATAATAAGGACATGAATAATTCCTTCCTCAGTAGAAATGAGCCGTGGCGGCTCTAGAAGCCTGTGGGGAAGGCGCTTTAAGGGTAGGCCGAGCCACGCTCAAATCGGCCTCTACGGCCGCCTCGCCACGCCGAGGGGCTAATTTGCCAAGATCGGATATATCGGCTTGACTAGGCATTCGATATATCGAATAGATATATCCATTCGATAGTCGGAGGAAAATGCGCTCGCGAAGTGAATCCCTGGAGTTCGCCCTACTGGGGCTCCTCTCCAAGGACGACCTCCATGGTTACGAGCTTCGGAAAAGGCTCAGTGCTATTTATGGCCCCTTCCGAGCACTCTCTTTCTCAGTCTTGTACCCGCAACTGCGTCGGATGCTTGAGGCCGGACTTATCGAGGAGTCCTTTGCTGAGGATGGGGGACTCTCTCGTCGCTCCCGCATCGTCTACCGGCTATCTGATCAGGGCAAAGCACGCTTTGCGAAATTGACCGAAACCGTCAGCCCCGACACCTGGGAGGACGAGGGATTCGAGGTCCGTTTCGCTTTTTTCGGCCCGACTTCTCGGGCCAACCGTGTCCGCATCCTTGAAGGACGTCACCGACGACTCAAAGAGCGGGCAGAAATTCTTCGTGGTGAATTGGAAAAGTCACCCGTAGGCATTGATAAGTACCTTGAAGAGTGGCGACGTCACTCTTTGGAATCCGCCGAGAGAGAGATCGCTTGGTTGGAAGACATGATTAAGACCGAAAGGAAATAGCGTGACCATCACAACTGGCAAAGGCGACATCCGTGTTGCAATCATCGGCGTAGGCAACTGCGCCAACTCACTCGTTCAAGGAGTTGTCTATTACAAGGATGCCCCAACGGATCAGGAAATCCCTGGCCTGATGCATGCAGTTGTTGGTGGATACCACATCAGCAATGTGAAGTTTGTTGCTGCCTTTGATGTGGATGCGAAGAAGGTCGGACTCGACCTCGCAGATGCAATCTGGGCCAGCGAGAACAACACAATTAAGTTTGCTGACGTGCCCACATCTGGCGTCATCGTGCAGCGTGGCGTAACTCTTGATGGACTTGGTCGCTATTACCGAGAGACCATCACCGAATCCGATGCGGCTCCTGTAGATATTGTGAAGACGCTGAAGGACAACGCTGTTGACGTTCTGATCTGCTACCTGCCAGTTGGCTCAGAAGAGGCTGCCAAGTTTTACGCCCAGTGCGCAATTGACGCCGGATGTGCATTCGTCAACGCACTTCCAGTCTTTATCGCATCAGATCCAGTCTGGGCCGAGAAGTTCACAAAGGCCGGATTGCCGATCATCGGCGATGACATCAAGAGCCAAGTTGGGGCCACAATCACCCACCGCATCATGGCGAAGTTGTTCCAAGATCGTGGAGTCCACTTAGATCGCACCTATCAACTCAATGTTGGTGGAAATATGGACTTTAAGAACATGTTGGAGCGCGATCGTCTGGAGTCTAAGAAGATCTCTAAAACCAACTCGGTTACCTCACAGCTCGAACACGATCTTGGTGCCCGGAACGTGCACATCGGACCATCGGATTACATTCCGTGGCTTGATGATCGCAAGTGGGCATACGTTCGTCTTGAAGGTCGGGCATTCGGTGATGTTCCTCTAAACCTCGAGTACAAACTCGAAGTATGGGATTCACCCAACTCTGCCGGTGTAATTATTGATGCCCTGCGTTGTGCCAAGCTTGGTTTGGATCGTGGAATTGGCGGACCTTTGCTCTCACCGGCTAGTTATTTCATGAAAACTCCGCCGGTTCAGTACACAGATGATCAGGCACAGGCGCGCACAGAGGAATTTATTTCTGGAAAAGTGGAGCGTTAAGCACGATCAATAATCAGCAGTAAGAATTAAGAAATGAAAAACACCCCCCGATTTATCGGGGGGTGTTTTCTTCACCCTCACGGAGAGTAGAGGGCTAGATCGTCGCGTCTTCAGGAGTGCGACGAAGGTGTACCCACCCAGCTATTGAAAGAATCAATAGAAGAAATCCTCCGACCAGCGTGGTCAACGCTGCAAGCTTGGCAATCTGTCCCAATTGCCAGAATGCATATGCGGTCAGCAATGTTCCGCGTAACGTTGTGCCCTTAAATACTGTTTCGAGTGTCGAAGCGGCCTGCGAAGCAGCTGCTTGAAGCTTTGCGTCTGTAGGATTCGCTGCAAGAGCAGCAGCGGCAGATCTGTTCGCACCCGATGCGTTTGCATAGGTTGGCATTTCAGACAAATGGAATCCGAGATAGTGATCGGCGTACATCTGTGCTTGCTTTCCCGTTGACATAATCTTGTTGCCGTTCTCCTTGAAGAACGCTGTGGTAGCCGCATCTTCTTTAGCATTCTGAGTTGCCGCGGGGATCGTAATCTGTTGAGCCTGCAACTGAGTCTTGACCTGGTTGTCTGCAAATGAGTAACCCCAATTGAGCAGACCGGCTGCAACAAACAGGAACGCGCTCACCCATACACCCACCAAGGTGACCATCTTGTCGAACGTGCGACGTTTCATGATTATCTCTCCTTTAATGTTCACTTTTATTAGGAACAACCTAATTAGTACTATGAATTAGATGGGATTAAAAGGAAAAGGCGAGAGATAGCCCTTGCAAAAGTGTGAGAAATGTTAATGAGTTACGTGTATCACGCGAGGTTATGTAGATCACAGAGAATTAACGATTGATCTTTATTCTATTGCCAACATTGAATTCAAAAAAAGCTATGTAAAACGCTTTAGATATGACGAGTACAAACAGTCTTTCCGTCGGGAGTAACTTCCAAGTGTTGACATGCAACTCCAAGGCGATCAAAGGCTTTATCGCCATAGTGAGTCCGATAGGCAAGAGCTAGCAGTACACGGAGATTGGTATCTCCGTCTGCCTTGATTCCAAAGGTTTTTGCGGTGCGGCTTACAGTGTTTTCGACAACTTTTTCGGTGTGTGAAGTCTCGTGGGCAATGGCGGCGTTTGATTTGCCTTCACACAATAAGTCCATGACTAGACGCTCAAATGGCGTCAATTCTCTTGCTAATATCGTGATATCTGCGCTCATCAGGTTGGACCTGGCCTCTCCGAAGACTCGATAGAGATTGTCCTACATTAATTTCTCTATTACTAGTCATAAGATTGCCAAATGAATGAAGTCCTGGCAATAAGTGAGGAGGGTGTTTTGACTCTCACTCTCAACCGCCCTGCGAAGATGAACGCGCTCACAAGAGGCATGTATTCCAGCCTTGCAGAGCACCTCAGGGAGGCAGCGGGCGACTTCAGCATTAGATGCGTCCTCATTAGGAGCGAGGGGCTGCATTTCACCGCAGGCAACGATATTAACGATTTTATTGAGTCTTCTGGCAACGTCACCGAGTCTGAAGGCTTCGATTTTTTAACTCAACTTCGAGATTTTCCAAAACCGATTGTTGTCGTGGTGCAAGGGTCGGCAATTGGGATCGGAACGACGATGTTGCTCCATTGTGATGTGGTTGTCGTTGATTCAACCGCATCCTTCTCCATGCCCTTTGTCTCTCTTGGGTTGGTTCCAGAAGCTGGTTCTAGTTATCTCTTCCCGCAGTTAGTCGGCTACCAACGTGCGTCGCACATTTTCCTTACGGGTGAAAGTTTCGGCGCCAGTGAGGCAAAAGAGATGGGCTTGGCAACCGTCCTAGCAGATGATGCGCAGGAGCAAGGGCGTGCAATTGCGCAAAGAATTTCCAAACAACCTCCCACTGCGGTCTTGCACACCAAAGCATTGCTCAAGAGCGGGTCATGTGACGCCGTTAAAGCGGTGATGCATGCCGAAGGAGAATTATTTACCTTAGCGCTTCAATCGCATGAAGCAAGAGAAGCGCTGTTGGACTTCGCCTCGAAGCGGGAAAGGAAATGAGCCTTGCGGGCAAGAGGATTTTCATCACCGGCGGTTCTAGAGGTATTGGTTTGGCCATTGCCCTGCGCGCAGCACGTGATGGTGCTTCGATTGCCATTGCAGCTAAGACCATTGAGATCAATTCGAAATTGCCTGGAACGATTTTCACTGCGGCCGAAGAGATTCAAGCGGCTGGTGGAAGTGCTCTGCCAATTCAATGTGATATACGAGACGAAGAGCAGATCGTCCATGCGGTAGCAGAGACTGCGGCGGAATTCGGCGGCATCGACATCCTTATCAATAATGCGAGTGCGATTAATCTAACGCGAACAGAGCAGACCCCTGCCAAGCGGTTTGATTTGATGTTCGATGTCAATGTACGAGGGACTTTCTTAACTTCGCAAACGGTTATTCCTCATCTTCGTAAATCGGCAGGAGAGGACCGAAACCCGCACATACTAAATCTTTCGCCGCCCTTATCGATGAATCCTAAGTGGTTCAAGAACAATTTGGCCTACACGATGGCTAAATACGGTATGAGCATGTGCGTTTTGGGCATGTCGGAGGAGTTTCGCCGCGATGGGATTGCGGTGAATGCATTGTGGCCGCGTACTGCTATTGATACAGCGGCTCTGGCCATGATTCCAGGGGTCGATACTGCCGCCTGTCGCAAGCCGGAAATTCTTGCTGATGCGGCGTATTTCATTCTCAACAGGCTCGCGCGGGATTGCACTGGTAATTTCTTCATCGACGATGAAGTTCTGGCATCTGAGGGGATAACTGATTTGGATCATTACTCCGTGGTACCAGGAACCAAAGACTTTCTGACTGACTTCTTCCTTGATTGAGAAACAAGCGACGTATAATGCGGTTAGACACACACTTTTGTGGTGTTGGAACCGAATTGATGAACGCACCGTGTTGAGGACTCGTTAGGACGTAATGCTGAATATGCCGGCACTAGATCTGGTGGTTTGGGTCATCGGTGCCTGGATTGCCTTGGGGCTGTTGGGAATTGTCGCTCTTCATAGATTTGCCTTGGTGGCTCGGGTCCTCTTTCCCATGGGAGCCGTCGGCGGATTAGTTCTCGCATTCGCTGCCATTCGCTCGCTGGGCAGCGGCTTGACTCAAACGAAACAACTTTCACTTGGATTGCCACAGTTGCCATTCCATCTGCGTCTGGACGCATTGTCGGCCTTCTTCCTCCTCATTCTCGGCATTGCCAGTTTTGGAGTCTCTCTGTTTGCGGCGGGATATTTCCGAAACGGAGAGGGAACTGCGCCCGGACTGCTCTGCCTGGAATTCCATTTCTTCCTGGCGAGCATGGCCATGGTGCTTATTGCCGATGATGCATATGCATTCATGGTCGCGTGGGAGAGCATGGCTCTGACTTCGTATTTTCTAGTTACGGCAAATCACCGACTCCCCAAGATTCGCGCAGCGGGGTTCTTGTATCTTCTCATCGCCCATATCGGTGCAATTGCAATACTTCTATGTTTTGGTGTCTTGCAGGCAGATACTGGCAATTACACCTTTGCAAATATGCGAGCTCAGAATCTTTCAACTTTTTGGGCTTCGGCGGCATTTCTTCTGGCTGTCTTTGGATTTGGCGCGAAGGCGGGAATTCTTCCCTTGCATATCTGGCTGCCTGAGGCGCATCCGGCGGCGCCTTCGCCGGTCTCGGCGCTGATGAGTGGGGTCATGCTCAAGATGGCCATTTATGGACTGCTCCGTGTGAGCTTTGACCTTTTGCATCTGCACATTTGGTGGTGGGGAGTGGTTCTACTGGTTTTGGGTTTGACTACGGCAATCTTTGGAGTGGTTTTTGCATCGGTGCAAGTCGAAATGAAACGCCTGCTTGCTTATTCATCCATAGAGAACATCGGTCTGCTCTTTGCAGCCATGGGACTTGCGTTGCTCTTTCGCTCTTACGGCATGAACGCCCTTGCGGCCCTGGCGTTGACTGCCTGTCTTTACCACGTTGCGGGGCACGCTTTTTTTAAGAGTCTTCTTTTCTTAACCACCGGGTCGGTCTTGCATGCAACGGGGGAACGAAATCTGGGTCGCCTAGGTGGACTAATCAGATTTATGCCCTGGGTTGCCTGGTTAGCGTTGATCGGAGTTCTGGCCAGTTCGGGACTGCCGCCATTTTCTGGTTTTGTTTCAGAGTGGTTACTCCTGCAGAGTTTCCTGTTTACGCCGGGGCTGCCGCAACCATTTTTGAACATGCTCATCCCGATTGCGACCGCGTCAATCGCATTGACTGCAGCCCTCGCCGGATATGCCATGGTCAAATTCTTCGGTGTTGTTTTTCTGGGCCAACCCCGTGAAGAGAAATTGAGCCAAGCCCACGATGCGGGAATGTTCGAAAAAATCGGGATGGGCTGGTTGGCAGTCCTGAGTATCGGGTTAGGTGTAGCGCCCAATTCTGTGCTTCACTTGATCGATCCGGTGACCAAGGGTCTTGTCGGTGTCGGTTTGGCACACAGGGCAAGCGCTAATGGTTGGTGGCTGCTTACGCCGACCTCCATTGCTCGCGCCAGTTATGGGCCGCTGTATTTTCTTTTTGGTGTCATGGCTGCGTGCGCGGTTGCCTTCGTTCTCGTCCGAGTGCTCTATCACGCCCGCTTGAGGCGATCGGCGCCTTGGGGTGGTGGGCATCCATGGAGGAACTCAAGGATGCAAGACACGGCTGAGGGCTATGGGCAGCCGATTCGACAGATTTTTGAGCCTTTCTTTCATATGGAACGCCACCTTCCTAAACCCGAAGACACCGAGCCCGAATACCGCGTAGTTGTAAGCGATAAATTCTGGGAGGGCGTGTACATGCCCATAGCGCGTGCAACTGAATACGTATCTGCAAAAGTTGGCAAATTGCAGCAAGGCAGGATCTCCATTTACTTGTTGTACAGCTTCATCACACTTATTGTCATTCTTTTACTAGTCCCGACGGCCAGACGATGACGACTACCAGAGCGATATCACAGGCTATCTCCGTTATCACCCCGATATTGCTTGCTCCACTTTTGCTTGGCTGGGTCAATCAGGTGCGGGCATGGCTTGCCAATCGCAGGGGTCCAGGCGTTATGCAGCCTTATCGAATGTTGCATAAACTTTTTAACAAAGATTCCGTGATGGCCGAGACCGCCTCACCGCTTTTCCGATTCGCGCCATACGCCATCTTTGGTTGCATGCTCTTGGCAAATGCGATTATCCCGACCTTGTCTACGGATCTACCGCTGGCGTCTGCGGCAGATGCCATCGCCCTTGTCGGCCTTTTTGCTTTGGCGCGCGTTTTCATCTCACTTGCGGCGATGGACATCGGAACAGCATTTGGGACTTTAGGTGCGCGTCGGGAGATGCTTGTTGGATTCCTCGCCGAGCCAGCATTGCTTACTGTCTTGTTCTCCGCCTCCCTCATTGGCAAATCCACCGCGTTGACGACCATCGTTGAAGCCGTTGTTCACAAAAAGTTTGCAATCTATCCCAGCCTCGTTTTTGCTGGAATGGCCTTCATGCTCGTCTTTTTGGCAGAGAACTCGCGCGTGCCAGTTGATAATCCGACGACGCATCTGGAATTGACCATGATCCATGAAGCGATGATCTTGGAATATTCAGGTCGCCACTTGGCCTTGCTGGAGTGGGCTGCTTCCCTCAAATTATTCGCCTATTCCACCCTCGGTATCGCATTGTTTCTACCCTGGGGGATCGGACAGAAGGCAACGCCATCCAGCTTGTTCTTGGCTTTCCCGGCGCTGGCTTTGAAGTTGTTCCTGATAGGTATCGTGCTTGCCATCGTTGAAACTTTCTCGGCAAAGCTGCGCATATTCCGAGTGCCTGAATTCTTGGCCACGGCTTTTCTTCTCGGTGTTATCGGGATGCTCACACATATTTTGTTGGGAGCCTAGAGACATGACAGCCCTAAGTATCCAACTAGTCAATCTATTTGCGGCATTTCTGCTGATGCTGGCCTTTGCAATGCTGGCGCAACGTCGCGTTCTCACGTTGATCAATATCTACGCGCTACAGGGTCTCACTGTTGTGGCGGCCACGACCGTAGTTGCCCACATGACCCATCAAGAGCATCTTTATTATTCAGCGATCTTGACCTTGCTTCTGAAAGTATTTCTAATTCCATGGGTTCTGCATCGGTTGGTCAAACGACTGGACGTTAAGTGGGATGTTGAGACACTGATCAATATTCCAAGCACCATGTTGGTGGGAATTGTTTTAGTGGTCTTTGCCTTCAATCTGGCGCTGCCTATTTCTAAACTTTCCTCATCGGTGGTTCCAGGAACTCTGGGGATTGCCCTGGCGTGCGTTCTGCTTTCCTTCATGATGATGATCACCAGGTCTAAAGCCCTCCCGCAGGTAATTGGCTTTCTTGCCATGGAAAATGCACTCTTTTTCGCGGCCACATCTGCAACTTACGGAATGCCCATGGTGGT
>Ga0315268_10006738_pt1 | contig 12191 bp, 8 predicted proteins | sample C1_top_MG_FD_204535 | JGI IMG/M metagenome (GOLD analysis project Ga0315268, IMG submission 204535) | Sediment microbial communities from Yellowstone Lake, YNP, Wyoming, USA - C1_top | ecosystem: Environmental > Aquatic > Freshwater > Lake > Sediment | place: USA: Wyoming | collected 2017-08-01 | reverse complement strand
CTCCAGGACGTCCTTGAGTCTGAGCGCGCCGTATTCGGCCAGCATGGTCAGCAATCCTCCGGGGGTCCCGGGCGTCACGGCCGAGAGAGGCCCGTCGGCCGGCGGATATTCATACCCTTTTCCTTTATAGAAGGCCGCGGTGGCCCCGGTCGGGGCGACGCCCAGGGCGTTGATCCCGACGACCTTTCCCGTCTTCGGGTTGTAGATGAGGGCCTGGGTCTCCCCGCCCCAGCTCAGGACATCGTGCATGGTGCACACGGCCGCGAGCATGGAGCATGCGGCGTCGACGGCGTTCCCGCCTTTCAGGAAGATCATGGCCCCGGCCGTCGCGGCCAGGGGCTTGCCGGTAATGGCCATCCAGTTCCGGCCGTGGAGGACCGGTTTCTCGGTCCGTTCGGCGGGTCGGGCCAGGACCGCGGCGCAGAAGGGAACGGCGATGGCCAGGAGCAGGACGGGGACTTTCATGGGACCTCCTTTGACGGGTCGCCCCGCCGGGGCGGCCAGCCCATCGTATCAGCGGCTGCCGCGTTTGACAAGGCCCCGGGTCGTGGTGTCTCCATTCCTGATGTGCTATAATACCCGCCTTTGCGACGTCCCGACCGGGGACCGTCGGACACTGCCATGAGCTCTTGACCGCCGAGCCAAGGAGACCGACCAGCCGTGTTCCGAGTCGACCAGCACCCCATCCTGCCCATCCCGCCCCGTGCCGAATTCACGTTCGCCTGGCAGGGCCGCCCCGTCACGGCCCGCGAGGGAGAGACCATCTCCTCGGCCCTGTTCGCCAACGGCGTCCGCATCTTCGGCCACCACGCCAAGGACGGCGCACCCCAGGGCATCTTCTGCGCCAACGGCCAGTGCGCCCAGTGCCTGGTCTTCGTCGACGGCTTCCCGGTGAAATCCTGCATGGAGCTCGCCCGCCCCGGCATCCGGGTGGAGCCCGTGGACGGGCTGCCCGTCCTCCCGAGCCCCGGCCCGCCGTCCGGCGGGAGGCTCGCGATCGGCGAGATCGAAGAGGTCCGCGTCCCGGTCCTCATCATCGGCGGCGGACCGGCCGGGCTGTCGGCCGGGATCGAGCTCGGCCGCCGCGGCATCGAAACCATTGTCATCGACGACAAGCACCGGCTGGGCGGCAAGCTCGTCCTCCAGACGCACCGTTTCTTCGGCTCCATCGAGGCCGTCTACGCGGGGACCCGGGGCATCGACATCGCCACCCGCCTCGAAGCCGAGCTCCGCTCCTTCGCGAGCGTCCGGGTCTGGCTCCAGAGCACGGCCTTGGCCGTTTACAGCGACCGCAAGGTCGGGGTGCTCGTCGGCGGAACGACCTACGTCCTGGTGTCCCCCGACATTCTTCTGGTCACGGCCGGGGCCCGGGAGAAGAACCTGGCCTTCCCCGGCAACACCCTGCCCGGCGTCTACGGCGCCGGGGCGTTCCAGACGCTCGTCAACCGCGACCTGGTCAAGCCCGCGGGACGCCTGTTCATCGTCGGCGGCGGCAACGTCGGCCTCATCGCCGGCTACCACGCCCTCCAGGCCGGCATCTCGGTCGTCGGCCTGGTCGAGGTCATGCCCGAGTGCGGCGGCTACAAGGTCCACCGCGACAAGCTGGCCCGTCTCGGCGTGCCCATCCACACCTCGCACACCGTCGTCAGCGCCAACGGAACGGAATCCGTGGAATCGGTGACCGTGGCCCGGGTGGATGAGAAGTTCCGGCCCGTCCCGGGGACGGAGCGCTCCTTCGCTTGCGATACGCTCCTCGTCGCCGTCGGCCTGGACCCGGTCAACGAATTCTTCGAAAAAGCCAAGGAATTCGGCTTGCCGGCCTTCGCCGCCGGTGACTCCGAGGAGATCGCCGAGGCCTCGGCCGCCATCTTCTCCGGCAAGATCCGCGGCCTCGAGGTCGCCCGGGCCCTGGGCCACGAGATCGGCGAGATCTCAGCCGACTGGTACCGGACCGCCGACATCCTCAAGTCCCGGCCCGGCCCGACCACGCCGGAAGCCCTCCCGGCCGCGGAGGACGGCGTCTTCCCGGTCCTTCACTGCAACCAGGAGATCCCCTGCGACCCCTGCACGGCCGTGTGCCCGAACAAGCTCATCGATATCGACCGGACCGATATCCGCCTGTTGCCGGAGTTCCTGGCCAACCGGGACGGCAAGGGCTGCACCGGCTGCGAAAAGTGCGTCGCCATCTGCCCGGGTCTGGCCATCACCATGGTGGACTACCGCAAGGACGCGGATTTCCCGACCGTCGCCATCCCCTTTGAATTCCTGAAAGAAACGCTCAAGCCTGGGGACCGGGTCGTCGTCGAGGACACCGAAGGGCAGCCCCTGGGCCGGGTCGAGGTCGCCGCGGTCAAGGCCCTCAAGGCCAACGACCGGACCGTCATCGTCAAGGTCCGGGCGCCCCGGGCCTACGCCAAGACGATCGCCGGACTCCGGCTCCAGCCCGAAACGGAGAGCGAGCCGTTGGAGCGCTACATCGAGCGGACGGCCGACGACACCATCATTTGCCGCTGCGAGCGCGTCACGGCCGGCGAGATCCGGGCGCTCATCCGGGAAGGGATGCGCGACATCAACGAGATCAAGGCCGTCACGCGGGCCTCCATGGGCTCCTGCGGGGCCAAGACCTGTACGCCCCTCATTCACCGCCTGTTCCGGGAGGAGGGAGTCCCGGAGGCGGATATCGTCGACCAGCCCAAGAGACCCCTGTTCATGGAGGTGCCGCTGGGCGTCTTCGCTGGGCTTCCCAGCGAAGACGGCCGCCCCGGAGACGGGGAGGAGGACCATGACGCCGGGTAGATCGTACGACGTCATCGTCATCGGCGCCGGCAGCGTCGGGGCGCCGCCGCCCTGTCCATGGCCGGGGCCGGCCTCCGAACCCTCGTTCTCGACGAGCTCCCGAGCGTCGGCCAGGGCTCGAACAAACGGGCCATCGGCGGCCTCCGGGCGACCCATTCCGACCCGGCCAAGATCCGCGTCTGCCTCCGCAGCCTGGAGATCTTCTCGACCTGGCAGGAGCGCCACGGCGACAAGATCGAGTGGCACAAGGGCGGCTATTCATTCGTCGCCTACCGCGAGGAGGAGGAGAAGAGCCTCAAGGGGCTCCTGCCCTTCCAGAAGGCGCACGGGCTCAACATCGACTGGCTCGGGGCGGATGATCTCGTCCGGGCCGTGCCCGACCTCAACCCCCGGGGCCTCATCGGCGGCACCCTTTCGCCCGACGATGGCAACGCCTCTCCCCTGCTCGCGGCCCACGCCTTCTCCCGCCGCGCCCGGGAGCTGGGGGCCGAATTCAGGTTCGACGAGAAGGTCACCGGGCTCGTTCTCGCCGGCGGCCGGGTGGCGGGCGTCCGGACGGACCGAGGGGAGTACGGGGCTGAGGCCGTGGTCAACGCGGCCGGGCCCGAGGGGGCCGCGGTGGCCCGCTTGGCCGGGCTCGAGGTCCCCGTCAACCCTGATTCCCACGAAGGCGCCGTGACCGAGGCCGTGGCCCGGTTCCTGGAGCCCATGATCGTCGACATCCGGCCCGTCGCGGGCTCGGCCAATTACTATTTCTACCAGCACGACACCGGTCAGGTGATCTTCTGCATCACGCCGTGCCCGCCCATCTGGGGCCGCGACGTCCGGGAGACGAGCTCGTTCCTGCCCATGGTGGCGAAGAGGATGGTGGAGATCATTCCCCGCCTCCGCCACCTTCGCGTCCGGCGGACCTGGCGGGGGCTCTATCCCATGACCCCCGACGGCCAGCCGATCGTCGGCGAGTCCAGGGAGGCCCGGGGATTCATCCAGGCTGTCGGTATGTGCGGACAGGGTTTCATGATCGGCCCGGGTCTGGGCGAACTCCTGGCCCGCCTGGTCACGAAGAACCTGACCTCAGAGGACGAGGACACGCTCTCCTATTTCAGCCCTTACCGCGAGTTCCAGGGCATGGAAAAGCTGAAGTAAAGGCCTTCCCCAAATGGAACCTGCCGCCCCGGACTTCCTGGCGCCCCGGCCGCTCGGCCGGTCGGGCATCCTGGTGACACCGGTCGGGCTGGGCTGCTGGCAGTTCAGCAAGGGCCATGGGTTGCCCGGGAAGTATTGGACGACCCTCGACGATGCCCAGATCCGCGGGATCGTCGCCGCGGCCCTGGCCGGGGGGATCAACTGGTTCGACACCGCGGAAGGCTACGGCCGCGGCGAATCGGAGCGGGCCCTGGCCGGGAGCCTGCGGGACCTGGGCCGCCTGCCGGGGGAGATCGTCATCGCCACGAAGTGGACCCCCTTCCTGCGGCGGGCATCCTCGATCCCGGGGACCATCCAGGCCCGCCTGGCGAACCTGGCCCCGTTCCCCATCGACCTCCACCAGATCCACAATCCGCTCTCTTTCTCCCCGGTCGAAAGCCAGGTCGAGGCCATGGCCCGGCTGGTCGAAGCGGGGAAGATCCGTTCGGTCGGGGTCTGCAATTTTTCCCGCCGGCTGATGGAAAAGGCCCATCGCGCGCTCGAGAAGCATGGGCTCCCCCTGGTCAGTAACCAGGTCCGCTACAGCCTCCTCGATCGGACCATCGAAACGAGCGGGGTCCTCGAGGGGGCCCGGGAGATCGGGACGACCATCATCGCCTATTCGCCGCTCGCGCAGGGAGTCCTCTCGGGCAGGTTCCACGACGACCCCGGCCTCGTCCGGCGGCTCCCCGGCTTCCGGAAGTTCATGCCGGGCTTCCAGCCTCGGGGTCTCGCGAAGAGCCGGCCGGTCGTCGAAACCCTCCGCCGGATGGCGCCGGAATATGGGGCGACGCCGGTCCAGGTCGCGCTCAACTGGATCATCACCAGGGCCGGCGACACCGTCGTGGCCATCCCGGGCGCGTCCAGCCCCGGCCAGGTCGCCGACTTCGTGGCGGCGATGGCCTTTCGGCTCTCGGACGGAGACCAGGAAGAGCTGGACAGTGTCTCCGCTCCCTTTAAAGGGCCATGACAGGATCCGAGCCCGGTTGAAGCCCATGGATAAGAAGCTCCTGGCCGTCGCTGCGGCCGTCGTGATCCTTGCGCTCTCGTGCCGCGACCGCGAGGACCGCGGCCCCTCCCCCCCTGAGTTCTCCCACGCCGGGCGGGCCCCGGCGGAGGACTGGCTGGTCCATCCCGAAGGCTTCGCGGCCCAGGTCCGGGGCGACGAAAGGTCGGGCACCCTCCACCTCGAGAACGGGCTCGTCCGTCGCACCTTCCGGACGAACCCGAATGCGGCCACGGTCGACCTCCGGAACCTGGTCACGGGCGAAGCCCTTCTCCGCGCCGTCCGGCCCGAGGCCGTCGTCGTCATCGACGGGACCTCCCGCGACGTCGGGGGCCTCCTGGGCCAGGTCGAGCAGGCCTATCTCGGGCCCGAGTCCCTGGCCGGCTTGACCTCCGATCCGGCCGCCTTCGGCTTCCGCGGCCACCGGACCGGGCCGGTGAGGGAACGATTCCCCTGGAAAAGGCGGTGGCCGGACGGGGGACGGCCATGGCCGCCCCGCGGCATCGAGCTGACCCTCGATTTCGGCCCGCCGCCGGGCCGCGGGCCGGCCATGACCGTCTCGGTCGTCTACGAGCTCTACGATGGCCTGCCGCTTTTTTCCAAACGCCTGACCATCAGGAACGAGGGCCTGTCCCCGGTCCGTCTGAACTCGTTCACGAGCGAGGTCCTGGCCGCCGTCGAAGCCGAATCCTCCGTCAACTCCCCGGCCGTCTGGGAAACGCCGCCGATCCACGTCGAGAGCGATTACGCCTTTCTGGCCGACTCGCCGAAGACGGCCTCGCGCACGACGACGGTCTGGCGGGCCGACCCCTCCTACACCTCCCAGATCAACTGGCCTCTCGCGACACCATGCCTCCTCGAATCGCGGCCGCCCATCGGACCCGACCAGGTCATCCCGCCCGGGGGGGCATTCGAGTCTTTCACGACCTGGGAGCTCGTCTTCGACTCCTCGGACCGGGAGCGCCGCGGCCTGTCCCTGCGCCGCATGTACCGGACCATCGCCCCCTGGGTCACGGAGAACCCTGTGTTCATGCATCTTCGCTCCTCGGACCCGGCCGAGATCCGGGAGGCCGTCGACCAGTGCGCGGCCACGGGCTTCGAAATGGTCATCCTCAGCTTCGGCAGCGGGCTGGACATGGAGAGCGGGGACCCCGCCTATCTCGACCGCATGAAAGAGGCGGCCGATTATGCCCACGGCCGCGGCGTCGCGATCGGGGGGTACTCGCTCCTCGCCTCACGGCGCATCGACGAGTCCACGGACGTCGTCGACCCGAAGACGGGAAGGACGGGCCACGCGGCCTTCGGGAACTCCCCCTGCCTCGAGAGCGCCTGGGGACGGGAGTACTTCCGGAAACTCCGGAACTTCTTCGAGAGGACCGGCTTCGACATGCTCGAGCACGACGGTTCCTATCCCGGCGACCTGTGCGCCGCGACCGGGCATCCCGGCCATCGCGGGCTCGAGGATTCCCAGTGGAACCAATGGCGCGAGATCACGGATTTTTACCGGTGGTGCCGCGGCCGCGGCATCTTCCTCAACGTCCCGGACTGGTATTTCCTCTCGGGCTCCAACAAAACGGCCATGGGCTACCGGGAGGCCAACTGGTCTTTGCCCCGGACGAGGCAGGTCCTTCTCGGCCGGCAGAACATCTTCGACGGGACCTGGGAGAAGTCACCGAGCATGGGCTGGATGTTCGTGCCCCTCGTCCAGTACCAGGGAGGCGGCGAGGCCGCGACCATCGAGCCGCTCGCCGAGCACCTCGACTTTTACGAGGCCCACCTGGCCCAGAACTTCCTCAGCGGCGTCCAGGCCTGCTACCGGGGCACGAGGCTTTATGATGCGGAATCGACCAAGGCGGCCGTGAAGAAATGGGTCGGCCTCTACAAGAGGCACCGGGCCATCCTCGACTCCGACATCATCCACTTGAGACGGCCCGACGGCAGGGCCCTGGACGGCATCCTGCACGTCAATCCGGACCTCCCGACCAAGGGCCTGGCTGTCTTCTACAACCCGACGGACCGGGAGCTCTCGGAGACCTGGCTGCTGCCGCTCTATTACACCGGGCTCGCGGACGAGGCCCGCATCGCGGAGCAGGATGGAAAACCCATGAGCGCCCGGCTCGACCGGCTCTTCCGGGCCCGGGTCGAGGTCAAGCTGGCCCCGGGCCGGCTGACCTGGTTCGTCATCGAGTAGCCCGTCGCGACCTTCGCCTTCCCCCCCCGGGCCCCATGGCTACTTCACGAAGAACGTTTGCCCCTGGCACTCGACGATCCGCATGTCGAGGTCATAGACGTCCCGGAGCAGGGCCTCGGTCAGGACGCCCCGGGGCGGCCCCGAAGCCACGACCCGGCCGCCCTTCATGAAGACCATGGCGTCGGAGTACCTGACGGCCATCTCCAGGTTATGGAGGGTGACGATGATGGTCTTGGCCTTGTCTTCGGCCAGGCGGCGGCAGAGCCCCATGGTCTCGACCTCGTGGCGCGGGTCGAGGAAGGAGGTCGGCTCATCGAGGAGGAGGATCTCGGATTCCTGGACAAGGGCCCGGGCGATGAGGACCAGCCGCCGCTCCCCCGAGCTCAGCTCCAGGAAGGGTCGGCGGGCCTGGCCGTTGAGCCCGACGTAATGGAGCGCTTCCTCGGCCAGCCGGACGTCATGGCCCGAGGGCGACGAGAACATGCCGATGAAAGCCGCCCTCCCGGTCAGGACGAAATCCAGGACGGTGTAATTGAAGGTGAAGGCCGGCTCCTGCGGCACATAGCCGACGAGCCTGGCTCTCTCCTTTCCCCGGACGCCGGCCAGGTCCTTGCCGTCGACAGACAGGGCGTGCCGGGCCGACGGCAGGACGGAGGCCAGGCATTTGAGGAAGGTCGATTTCCCGGCGCCGTTGGGACCCACGATGGAGGTCACCCGGGAGCCGGCGAAAACCAGGGAATCCACGGCCAGGCGAAAGCCGTCGTAGGAGAAGCTCAGGTTCCGGACTTCGAGCTTCATAGCCAGGTCTTTCCCGACCTCTTGAGGAGGACGATGAAGAACGGGATGCCCACGACACTGGTCAGGATGCCGATGGGGATCTCGAAGGAGGCGGCGCTCCGGGCGAAGTCGTCGGCCACGATGAGCAGGCTGGCCCCGAGGGCGGCCGAGAGCGGGATGACCTTGCGGTTGTCGGCCCCGACCATCATCCGGACGAGGTGGGGGACGATGAGCCCGACCCAGTTGATGACGCCCGTCACGGACGTGGCCGCCGCGGTCGTCAGCGTCGCTACGGCGATGACCAGGGCCTTCTCCCGCCTGACGTTGACGCCCAGGGCGCGGGCCTCCTCGTCGCCGAGGGACAGGACGTTCAAGCGCCACCGGAACAGGACGAGCACGGCCACGCCGAGGCCGATGATGGGCAGGGTCACGGCCAGGTCGCCCCAGACGGCCTGGGACAGGCTCCCCAGGAGCCAAAAGATCAGGGCCTGCAGGGCGTAGGGATTGGCGAAGAACTCGACCAGCGAGAGCAGGGCCTGGAAAAGGGCGGAGACGATGACACCGGACAGAAGAACGGGGACGATCTGGGAGGCGGACTTCCCGGCGATGACCAGGACGAGCACGACGGCCACGACGGCGAAGGCGAAGGCCGCGAGCTGGGGCACGAAACCCCGCCCGAGGAAGACAAGGGAGAGGGCCGCGCCGAAGGCCGCGCCGTAGGAAATGCCCAGGCTGAATTCGAAGACCAGCGGATTCTTGAAGAGGGCCTGGAGGGACGCTCCGGAGACCGACAGGGCCGCGCCGGCGAACATGGCCAGGAGGAGCCGCGGCAGCCGGATCCGGAACAGGATGTCGGCGTAGGGGGACGGCCCGCCGGCGGCCGAGGTCCCGCCGAAGATCGTGGCCCAGACTTCCTTGAGCGGGATATGGTAGGACCCCAGGTTCAACGACAGGACGAGCAGGACGAGAGGGAGGGCGAAGGACGCCCAGACGAGCCAACCCGTTTTCTTAGTCACGGAGCCACTCGCGGCATTTCAGCATCCTGCCGAGGGCGGTGAAGGCGCCCTCGACACCGTAGAATTCCTTGAAGATGGCGTCCCCCTCCCGTTCGAGGTCGAACCCGGCGGACGTGCCCGGATGGAGGAGGCGGGCGAGGTAAAGCGATTCGAGGAGAACGAGGGCCGGGTCCCACCAGTACCAGAAGCCGAAGGTGTAATACACCCGCTTTTCGCGCACGGCCCGGACCGAGGCCAGCCGGGCGTCGGCAAGAACGCTCTCGACCGTCACGGCCCTCTCGACCGGGAGATAGTTCCCCTGGATCAGGATGACCTCGGGGTCCCATCGGATGATCTGTTCGGCGGAAACCGTGGCCGCCGCTGAGCCCAGGTAAGCCGGCAGCAGGCCGGCGGCGCAGTTCGCCCCGCCCGCAACGTCGACAGGCTCGTACGAAACCGGCGTCCTGAGCAAGGACCCGTAGAACGAGAGATAAACCTTCGGCCGTCTCCCCGCGGGGACCTTTTCAAGGAGGGCCCGGGCGGCCGCGAGCCGGTCTTTGAAATAGCCGCTGAGCTCTCGGGCGCGGGCCTCGCGGCCGAGGATCCGGCCGACGGTCTCCATCTCTCCGAGCAGGTTCTCGAACTTGCCGATCGAGGCCAGGGCGGCGACAGGGACCCCGAGCTTGCGCTGAATGTTCTCCGTCGCCTGGTACTCCGAGGGCGAAGTGAAGAGGACGTCCGGACGGAGCTTGAGCACGAGCTCGTAGTTCGGGTCCTGGCCCTGGTTGGAGACCACCGGCAGGCCGCGCCCGGCCGGAAAGATGATCGGGAACAGATGGTCGTTGTAGCGCAGGAAGAAATCCATCCCGACCAGCCTGCCGCCGCCGCCCAGGGCCACGATAAGTCGGGTGATCTCCGGCTCGAGCGAGATGATCCGGCCGGTACGACCGGGGATCTCGACCCGCCGGCCGAGGTTGTCGGTGATGACGAAAGGCGGACGGTCCTGGGGGTTGGACGGGACGCGGGGGGCCGCGGCGAGCGCGGCCGCCGCCACGAGCGCCGCGCCGAATCCCAGCCTACGGATCATGGCCGCATTATACCATTTTTGGCGGCCCCTTCCCTCCGCCAGGTAGGTCCGAAGGGAACGGGAGGCGTCAAGGCGGAGCGTCCGGTCAGGAACGTCCGAAGACAACCTCGCCGAAATATTCGGGCCGGTGGAAGTCCGGCTTGGCGGTCCCGACCGGGCTCCAGGCCCCGTAATGAGGAACGGCCGTCTCGTCCCCGCACTTGTAGAAATTAGCCGCCGCAGTCTGGCCGGGAGAGATCGGGCGGCCGTAGAGCTTCCGGAACAGGTCGAGGGGGATCCGGTAGGCCAGGGCCCAGCGCCCGGCCGCGATCTCGCCGTCGACCGGGGACTTGACCGTGGACGCGGCGGCGAAGCCCTTCAGGTCGCCTTTCTTGAGCGGGGTCCTCCGGTCCCGGTCAGGGCCGAAGGCCGTGAGGAAGGTCCCCAGGGCGTTGGCCTCGAAGTTGAGATACCCCTTGCGGAGCGCCGGGAACGCGTCCACGAAGAATTCGACGCAGCTATCCTTGTAGACGGGGTCCTGAAAGCGGGTGAACCGGGCCTTGACTCTTTGTTCTTGGACATCGAAACGGACATAGAGGAATCGCGCCGTATAGCAGAGCCGGGCTTCGACCGGGGGTTCGTAACCGTTCTTGAGCCAGAGATAGTGACTGACGGCGAGAGGCGCCACGCCCCGCCAGAGCGCCGGAGGGCCGCCGACCTCGAAATCCTTCCGGACCGGGACGATCTCGTAACGGGGCGCCGCGATCGATCTCATTGGCCGGCTTGGACGCAGGCGTCGACGAGCTTTTCGACCGCCGGGACGACCGCGAGCTCGGCGTGGGCCCCGGGCTTCTTGGCGTCGGCCAGGCGTTGCTTGAGCCGTTCGGCCCAGCCCTTTTCCGGAGCTTTGCCCGAGCGGAGACAATCCAGCGCCTCGAGCCCCGCCCCGGCCGCGGACTGAAGGCCCAGGGAGAGCGGCTCGACCTCGCGCAGGGCCGGCGAGGCGGCCAGGAACGGCAGGACGAGCGGGTGATTGCTCTGCCACCTGAGGAGCGTCGTCCGGAGCGTCTCAGCCAGGGCCGGGTCCCTCTTCTCGAGATAGCGGTCGACCTTGGCCCCGAAGTCCCGGGCCGTGAGCGATTCGGGGAAACAGGCGTCGACGAACCGCGTGTACGGGGAGAGCGCCGAATAGACGACGCCCTGGCTGCTGCGCGCGTAGCCCTGGAGGGGTTCGGCGGCCTCGGCCAGGACCAGGAGAGGACCGACATCGGGACGGCCGGCCAGCCGCCTGAGGAGCATGGCCTGGTTCTTTAAATGGGTCAGTCCGAGTTCCTCGAGGTCGACCTCGAGAAGGCCGAGGCGGCAGTACATGTCGTCGACGTTGGTGACGGAGGCCGGGGACCACAGGCGCTCGGCGATGGCCGCGGTCCGGGGCCAGATCCGGGAGTCGATGGTCTCGGGGGTGACCATCTCTCCCCACATTGTCGCCTCGCCGCCGAGAACAAGGGCCTTCTCGGCTTCGGTCAGAGGGGAGCCGGCGGGGACGGGGTCGTTCAGATAATGCTCGGCGGCGGGCTGGCAGAGGTCGATGTAATAGCCGTTGGACAGGATCCCCTGATAGCCCTTCTGGGCCGCCTCGACCAGGGCCTGGGTGCCCCGCCAGGAGTGGATGACGATGTTCGTCGGCAGTCCGGGCTGAAAGATCTCGTCCCAGCCGACCATTTTCTTGCCGCGCTTGGTCAGGATTTTCAGGATGCGCGTGTTGAAATAGGCCTGGAGGGCGTGGTTCCCGGCCAGCCCGTTCTTCTTCAGATAGGCCTGGATGGCCTTGTTGGCGTTCCACTGGTCCGGATTGACCTCGTCGCCGCCGATGTGCAGGTAGGGATCGGGGAAGAGCCCGGCCATCTCCGTGAAGAACTTGTCGAAGAAGGCGTAGATCCTTTCGTCGGTCGGGTTGAAGGCCGGCCCGAAAACGCCGAAATGCCGTTCGATCTCGTAGGGGCCGGGGGCGCTGGCGAACTCGGGATAGGCGACCAGCCAGCTCGTCGAATGGCCGGGGATGTCGAACTCGGGCATGACCCGGATGCCCCGGTCGGCGGCGTACGCGACGATGTCCCGGATCTGGTCCTGGGTGTAGAACAGGCCGTCCGAACCGAGCTGGTGGAGCTTGGGGAA
>Ga0315268_10006737_pt1 | contig 12194 bp, 13 predicted proteins | sample C1_top_MG_FD_204535 | JGI IMG/M metagenome (GOLD analysis project Ga0315268, IMG submission 204535) | Sediment microbial communities from Yellowstone Lake, YNP, Wyoming, USA - C1_top | ecosystem: Environmental > Aquatic > Freshwater > Lake > Sediment | place: USA: Wyoming | collected 2017-08-01 | reverse complement strand
GTCTTCAGAGTGTTTTCCTCAAATATCCCCAATTCTCGCTTTATCTTCTCAGTCTCGATGAATTGAGGACTATGCCAAGGGGTCACTGTTTGGAGTTTCTATACGCAAAGCCTCTCTATGGCAGTTTAGACCTAGAATTGCCAACAAAAGAAGAGGCAGTCAACTACGTTGCCTACAAACGCAGAGACACTCTTGACACAATCCGTCACATGCTCACTCTCCCACATCCGACCGATAGAAAAACCAAACTCGTCTACTATTCTCTGAAAGACGCATACGTCTGCCTATCTTATTTGGCGTTTTCAGAGGAAGCTTGCCTTCCTCTGACCAGAAAACAGACGATAGCCTACTTCAGGAAAAAGAAGAAGCATAGTCTGGGAATACGTCTCCTCGGAATTCTGGATAATTGGGATTCACGCAAAGAAGACGTAGCGAACACACCCGACCACTATCTTTTCCTACTTGAGGAATTTTTCAGAAAACTTCACGTCTAGCTAGTTGTCATTTGCCCAAATGTGGTTTGGTTTGGGATAAAACTTTACCCCCACCCGATTCAGCGACGACGACGTGACGGGCAGAATCAACGAATTGGCTTGAGAAAGAGATACTATGAAAGCAATAAGTAGATTTCTACTACACTGCGTGCGAACGCCACAAGTCATAAGAATACTAGAGGTATTAATCCGCTGTGGGACACTCAATGAAATCACGATCCAGCAAAGTACTTGATTGGTGGTGGGTAGTTCTTTTTGCCATAGTAGCAGTCGGGCTGGCAACTTCAAATGAATTCGTGATCATGATAGGTTTAGTTGTGATCTTAGTGGCTGCAATATTGACGTACACAATTCGACGTAGATGGACAATCATGTCATCCCAGAAAGTCTGAATAGCTATATTCATAGGCAGAGAAAGAGAGATAAGTTCACAAAAGTTCATTCAATCTAGAACAAAGAGTATGTGTTAAGTCCAAGATAGGTATAGCTGGGTTCTGTATGAAACGATCTCAGAAAAAACTCAGAAGAAGAAAAAGATACTTGAAGAGAATGCACAGGAAAGGAAGATGGAAAGAATGAAAGAAGATATGAAGTCATCCTTTGTTTCAGCTCACTGCCATCAATGGAAAATCCTTTGACTTCATTATGTGTAACCTTTGAAAAGGGAATAATAAGATTTTACCCCAACCAACGTTCTGCTTCTTTGCTGAAACAGAAGATTCTTTTAGTGATTTTGTGGAAAGCAGTTTATCGAGATGATTCGCTTCACTCTGAACACTCTGCAGCCAAGGCGCTCGTCATCTTGACACTCCGTCTGCAGTTCAAATTCAACAAGGACAGAATACAGGCTCACTTAGAAATGTCAAATCTTAAAGGTTAGTGTGCGCTAACGTTCAGACGATGGAACTCATGAATGAAAACGACTTGTCGTTTCAGGTATGCAAGACAGATGATGATTTCAAATCTGCAGAAGACGACTACCGAGCAGTTCTGGAGGGTCTTTGGAGATATATCACCAGCAAAACCGACAACACTGGAAGAACAGTTCAGATATTCATAAGGGACAGAGGAAACAGAGTTGTCGGAGGAGTAATAGGTCATGCCTTCGGAGGCTGGTTATACCTCGAACTCCTATGGGTCGAAGTAGTTCTAATGGTCTGCAGCTTCCACGAACAGATCGGCGTTCTTCTCAGAAACAAACTAGTCGACGCCTATCTGGTGTCCCAGCTCTTCTCTATTATTCTACCGTGGGAAAAGCTGAAGCCAATCATAGAAGGTATGAGAAAGGAATACCACGAACCGCGACTCTATGAGTGGTTCGAATACCTCTACGATGAAATGAAAAAGATAGAGAGGCTTCAATCCACGGCGTAAGTTGGTTTGGTTGGTGGTGGATGGTCTAAGATTATATTTCATTATGACTCTCATTATTATTAGGAAGGAAGTCTGTTGCGTGAGTTCATCCTTTATTCTCGTCTAGGTCGCACCGACTCATACTTTGCCAATTTGCATGATGCGGGGCGCTTGGACATAGTCTACGAATGCACGGTCGCCAGCCTCTTCCTCTCGCACGCCATCCGCAAGGATGTCCTTTTCCACGCAACACTGAACGGTCCACCGAAACCACCACTACACCTGAAAATCGAAGGAGCAACCCTTCACGATGTGCGCACAGACCAACAAACATGGGAAACAATCCTGAGAAAAGTCCTGTCTCGAAAAACGCATCCAGGCATAACCATGGACAAAACAAGCTTCGAAGCGCTGATAAAGGCAAAAGCCGCAGAATCGCCCATCTACGTCCTTGAAGAAGGCGGAAAAGACGTAAACGAAACAACACTAAACGAAAACCCAGTCTTCGTTCTAGGAGACCACGTCGGCTTGCCAAAAAAAGTCGAAGGTTTCGCTCTGCGTTACGGCGAAAAAATCAGCTTGGGAAAACAACCCTACCTCGCGGCTACATGCATAACCGTCTTGAACTACCTGCTCGATAGAGGACAAAAGTGAGATTTATATCACAGAAGAATTCTCAATATTTCTGCAATATCCCATCTCAACAAGACGAGGTGAAACCACACTATGGCTTCAATAAAGGAATTACCCGCAAAACCCACAACCAGGTTCGAGAGAATAGGCGCCCACACTCACATCAAAGGATTAGGCTTAGACCAAAACTTGAACGCCATCAAAGTAAAAGACGGCATGGTCGGCCAAGAAAAAGCACGGGAAGCCACTGGACTCGTAGTGAGAATGATAAAGGAAGGAAAACTCAGCGGAAAATGCATAATCTTCGCCGGACCGCCTGGCACCGGAAAAACCGCCATTGCCGTGGCAGTGTCCCGCGAGTTAGGTGCCAACGTGCCGTTCATCGAGATGAGCGGAAGCGAAGTCTACAGCAGCGAACGCAAAAAAACAGAAATCCTCATCCAAGCCATCCGCAAATGCATCGGCATCGAAATCCACGAAATGCGCAAAGTCTACGAAGGCGAACTCACCCACGTTGACATAAAAACCGCTCCGCACCCGTACAACCCCTACCAGAAAGTCCCAGAAAGCGTTCACCTAACGCTGAGAACGAATGAGGAGGAAAAATCCATAGAAGCCGGCGCATCAATAGCCCAACAAATCATCCAAGAAAGCATATCAGAAGGCAACGTGGTCCAAATAGACGCCGAAACGGGCAGAGTAGCCAACCTCGGCCTGAGCGCAGAAAGCACGAAAGGAAAAACTTACGACGTCGACACGACGCGCAAAATCCTACGCCCGGACGGAAAAGTCCTCAAAGAAAAAGAATTCGTCTACATGCTCACGCTGTCTGACCTCGACGATTTAAACGCGAAGCAACGCCAGGGTGGCGGAATGTTCTCGATGTTTTTCGGCGGAGCAGAATCAAAAGAAATCGACATGGAAATCCGCATGGCCGTGGACCAGCAGGTCAAAGAGTGGATAGACAACGGAAAAGCCTTCATCCACCCCGGCGTGCTCTTCATCGACGACTCCCACCTGCTGGATTTAGAGGCGTTCAGCTTCCTCGGCAGAGCCATGGAAAGCGAACTCGTCCCCATCATAATCCTCGCAACAAACAGGGGCATAGCCAAAATCCGCGGAACAGACATCAAAAGTCCCCTCGGGTTCCCCGTGGACCTCATCGACCGCTCCGTAATAATCGCAACGCAGCCTTACGACGTCGAAAGTGTCAAAGAAATACTCCGCATCCGCTCGGCAGAAGAGAAAATCAAACTCGAAAAAAACGCGCTGCAGAAACTCGCAGAAGTCGGAGCCAAAAGCTCACTGAGATACGCTGTGCAGATGCTCAGCCTTTCAGCGCAGAACGCCAAATCCGCCAAGAAGGAAAAAGTCTCTGTTGAAGACGTGCAGCGGGTTGACGACCTGTTCATGGACATGACGAAAGCCGCCGAATACCTGAAGAAACACGAAGAAAAAATGATGATACACTAGCTAAAGACCGCCAATCCATACGCAAACATAGCAACCTTTAATCTCCACCACCGCTTCTTTAGCGGGTTGTGATGCCTATGGCTGAAAGAAAATCACGACGCGAATCAGAAAATCTCATAGAGTTCGACGGCGAAGAAACGGGTTTTGTTCTAGAACCGACACAAATCGAACTGGGCTGCGGGTACACGCTCCACGTGAAATACGATGAAAACGAGAAACCAATCGTCGACGTGAAAACCTACGGGCAAGTCGACATCGCAAAACTCCGAAGAGATATCGAGAAAATGTTCCCCGATGCTCAAATAAGACAGTTGAACGGCGCGCGCTCGGTGACGATAGCCAAGAAACGCAAAGGACGAAGTGCAAAGAAGAAATAGGCAGAACAATCGCGCCCAAAATTTTGGGTTCCGATGCGAGATTACAAATAAATCAACACGAGTTTAATATAAATTTTCCCCGAAAACTCCTAGAAGCTAACATCAAACGCTTGAGTTTCTTTTACCGTTTCAGCAGCGCGCTTCGCAATCGAAACCGCATCAGGAAGCAGAAAGCACGACGGGTTTTTAAGCATCAACCACGGTAATTCAAAAATCTAAGCGCGGCAACCGGCTAGCAGGAAACTTACAGTGGAGAAAGGAACAGCCCAAGACGACAAACCGAAAGGAGACTTGAAGCCTCTTTATGCTCGGTCAGTAGTGAATTCTCTCAGCGCCGGCATGGCTGGTCCCTTCATGGGCGACTACGCCGTAAAACTCGGCGCCTCATCCTCCGACATGGGTTGGTTCCAGTCCTCAATAAACCTCTCCAACAACCTGATGCAGGTGTTCTGGGGAAGACTCAGCGACAAACTCAAACGCAGAATTCCATTCATCATCTTCGGCGGACTCATCATCGCAGGGATGTGGATACCCATGATGTTCGTGTCCCATCCAAGCCAACTGATCGTGCTACTCGTTTTCCAAGCGCTTCTGGGCTCGATGGCTGTTCCTGCTTGGACAGCTCTGATTGGCGATTTGGTTCCAGGCGCCAGACTTGGAAGGGCAAGCGCTTCCATAAACCTGTGGGCTTCTGTGGGAGGCTTGTTAGCCACGTTGGGGTCTGGTGCGTTGATGGTAGTCATGGGCGGGTCGCCGCAGAACATGTTTCTCGTGCCGTTCATAGTCGCGTCTGTTACGGGCGTGGCGTCCTCTTTTTTGATGCTCTACGTGAGAGAGAAGAAGCAAAATCAGCGGCTCAGCTTCAAAGAAGGCATAATGCCGAACCTCATTGAAATATTTGCCGAAGCGAGAGGAAACCGCAACTTTATGAGATACTGCGGCGTCATGAGCGTCTTCATGTTCTTCATGTCCATATGCTGGCCACTGTTCGCCATAACGCGAATTGACGTGCTGAAGGCTTCGTTCCTCCAAATCGCCCTAGTCAGCGTTGCCGGGTCTTTCGTGACAATAGTCTTTCAGGGATGGGCTGGGAGGCTTTCGGACAGTGTTGGAAGAAAACCCTTACTGCTCATTTTCAGGTTCAGCCTGATCACTGTGCCGTTGGCCTATGCTTTTGCGCCGGACATGAACACGCTGATAGTTGTGAGCGGGATCTGGGGGATCTTCACGGCGCTGGGGCAAGCGTGCGAGACTGCCTATCTCATAGACATTTCTCCCGAACAGCATCGGGGAAGCTTCACGGCTCTGTTCAACTTGATAATGGGCGTGACATCGTTCTGCGGTTCCCTACTAGGCGGATACCTAGCACAATACGCTAGCAGCCTCTTCGGACTCGTCGCCGGACTTCAGGTTGTTTACATGATTTCGATGGTGGGACGTGGAATCGGCGCAGCAGCTCACTTCAAACTGACCGAAACGCTTGAAAAGTCAAAGTAGATAAGCCGGACGCTCTCGTCGCCCACAGTACTCGCCACTGATAGGAATGGGTGTTCCGCATTTGGGACATTTCTTTTCTCCGGTGATTTTGTACTCGAGCACGTAGTAATCGTACCTCTGAATGAGTCTTTCTCCGCAGTTGGGACAGTACGTGTTCTCGAACTCGTGTCCAGTGACGTTTCCGACGTAAGGGTACAGAACGCCCGCCTTCTTCGCCATTTCATAAGCCTTCTCCAACGTCTCGATTCTCGTCAGCGGGTTCCCGAATCGGTACGCCGGAAAATAACGCGTAAAATGCAGCGGAGTTTCGGTTCCAACTTCTTTCAGATGCCTCTCGACGATTGACCGCAAAGTCTCCTCGTCATCGTTAACGTCCGTGACAACTAAAGCCACAATCTCAACGTGCAATCCCAGCTTCTTGGCTTCTCGGGCGTTTCTCCAAATCCTGTCCACGTCGGCGCCGCCGCAGTAGCGTTCGTACGTTTCGCTGGTGCCTTTGATGTCGATTTTAAGACCGTCTAGTCCAGCTTCGTGTAATGCCTTGAGAACTTCGGGGGTCATGTAGCCATTTGAAACGTAACAACAGTATTTCATCCCTTTTTCTCTGGCTAGGCTGAACAGCGGAATCGCCCATTCGGACAATAGCGTGGGTTCTTGGAAGCTCGCGCACAAACCAGCATCGCCGTTGTAGACGGCCAACTCGAGAATTCTTTCAGGCGGATAGTGGATGGCGTCGGCGGGGTTCGGCTGGGGTTTCGAAAGGTGAAAGTTCTGGCACCAGACACAGTTGAGGTTGCAGGACCACGTTGAGAACGTGAGGGCTGTTGAGCCTGGCCAGTAGTGGAAGAAGGGTTTGATTTCTATCGGGCGGCTTTCAATCGCGCTAACGTCGCCGTACACAAGCGTGTACAGGTCGCCGTTTATGTTTGTTCGCGTCCTGCAAACGCCTCTGGAACCCTGCTCAATCTCGCATCTTCTCTCGCACAAGCCACATTTAACCAAACCATGGGGGAGTCTGTCGTAAAACAGGGCTTTTCGAACGGTTGGGTACTCAGACAAATTAGACATGACGCTCAATTACAAATATGGTCTACCTTCGACTTAAACATTTTTCGCCGACGAAATGTTCATAACCCCGAGGTTCGACGACGCGTTTCTTCCCACGAAACTCAAACACCACCTCTTTTTCGGTAGTCACCTTTCCAATCAGCAGAAGCTTTCCGCCTGAGGCTTCAAGGGCTTTTTGCCACAGTTTGGGTTTTATCGTTAGGACCAGTTCGTATTCTTCCCCGCCGTAGAGCGTCAGCTCCGTCGGGTCGAGACCGTTCGCTTTCGCAAACTCCAGCGCTTCCTTGGCGGTTGGGAGCTTATCCACAACGATGCCAACGCCGCTCGCTTTCGAAATCTCATGGAGACTCCATGCTAACCCATCGCTTGAATCGATGCCTGCTGAGACGGCCCCTGTTTTGCCGAGGGCTAAGCCTTCCTGCAATCGTGCTTTTGGCATCAATACCGAATCAACGAGAACCTCTCGAACTTTTCGAGAAGCCTCAAGATGATCGAGGAGAATCTTCAAGCCCGAAAGAGTCTTGCCGAAACAGCCTGAAACGGCTATGAGGTCTCTAGGTTTTGCTCCGCTTCTTAACATCACCTTGCCCTTTTCTGCCATTCCGAAGACTGACAGGCTGATGATGAGGTCTGAGGCTTCGCCCGTGTCTCCGCCGAGAATGTGAGTGTCGTACTCGCGGGCGCCCGCGTTCAGTCCAGCCCCGATTTCTATTATGTTCCTTTTTGTTAGGTGGTCTGGCAGTCCTAATGAGACAAGCATGGCTTTTGGCTTCGCTCCCTTGGCCGCAAAGTCGCTGATATTCATGACCACTGCCTTGCGGGCCGCCTGCCACAAGCTCATGCCGGGCGGAACGTCTGTCTTGCCTACGAGCATGTCGGTTTTCAAGATGAACAGTTCCTTATCGCCGGCGGGGTACGCCGCCACGTCGTCTCCGAAGGGGATAGCCATGTTGGGCATTTTTTCAAATTGCTCCAGAAGAAGCTCGATGATTTTTCTCTCTCCGAGCGTTTTCAAGGTAGCCAATTCTACACACCTTGTTCACGAGAGAATAGAGGTTTTCGCCTTAAATATTCTCGGCAATTTGACAGAATTAGTGTGTTTTGAGGGTTTTTCTGATTTCTAAGCAGAGGTGACATTTGTCGATGTAGTTGTCTTCTTGAAATTGGAAACCTTTTGTCCACGGAAGCCTCATCAAGCCCATTGGTCCGTCTTCAGCCAAGGTTTTGATGACGGGAATCTTTCGCCAATCGTATTCCCTTATGATTCTACTTAGTGATGTTTCTTTCGCGTTACCGACGGACAGGTTCCAGCAGACATCAACTGAACCTGAAGGCTCAACGCATATGCTGTCGGGATTCTTCAGCGGGTTGCCGATGATTGGTTCGCCCTCGCACGTTCCTCGCAAGGGTTTGTGCTGGAAAAACCTATACAGATTTTGCGTTGCCCGTCCAACTGGGATTATTCTGACGAAGCTGGCGTCTATTCCCACTGGCTCCAATTTCTTGAGAATGCCACTCGTAGTGGTGTCGTATTCGTTTTCGGCGCCTATTGACTCAACAACAGCCACGTTCCACTTGACGTCTTCTACTCCCGCTTCCAGTAAAGCTGATGCGGCGTTTTGGGGATACTCGACGGGCGTGAACTGTACGTGGAATGCGTCAACGCTGACGTTCACATCGTCCAGTCCGGCAGCTTTCAGTTTCATCGCCCATTTTCTGGCTTGCTCCTTGCTTTTGCCCCATACGCCGTTGGTTATCATTTCGATCTTGGGGATGCCGAGTTGATGGGCTTTATCTAGTATGGCGATGACGCGTTCTGGGTACAACATGGGTTCGCCGCCGAAAACCATGAATGATTGGAGGTTCGAAACCGCAACAGTCTCTTCTAGATAACTGTGTGCATCCTTGACTTCCATCACGTTGTTTTCTAGCGGGGACGCGTTTGCTTGGCAGTGGATGCACTGCGAATTGCATTTTCTGGTCAGTGTGAACTCGAGGCGTCTCAGGTTCACTTCAAAGCCACATGACAATAGTTTCCGATCAAGTTTATCTGTGTATTTGCCAGCTTTCACCGAATCTCAATCTTTGAGGAAGCGCTGCTTTTTGAGAAAGTCCATGAGTTTCCTGTTCGTGGTTTTCACGAATTTCTCAGTGTAGTGGTTTGAGTAGTGTTTTCCGTAGCTTTTTTCTTTGCAGAATTTGTCGATTTCTGCGTCTGAGGATGCCTTCTTGCTGCGCCTAAAATCGTTGGACACGAATCTTCTCCAGTAGTTCAAAACGTCTTCTGCGTTTATGTCCTTGTAGCGGTTTTTGCAGGCGATAATGCGGTTGTCCCATTTTTTCCTTGTTCCCGGCTTTTTCTCTGGATAACCAACGCATAGAATGCTCAGAGCTAGGCAATTTTCAGGCAGTTGGAGAATCTCCTTAACTTTTCTCGGGTGTTCAATCACAGACCCTATTATGACGCTGCCCAACCCCAAAGCTTCTGCTGCGATGACCATGTTTTCAAGGGATAATGCGGCATCCAAGACGCCGAACGTAAACGGAAGTATGCCCGTAAAGTCGTATTCTACCCCCGTCAATTGAGCAGCTTTTAGATGGCGGTGAAGATCAACGCATACGACAACCCATAGCGGAGCGTCCTTCATGAAAGTCTGATCTTCGCAGAGTTCATACAGCCTTTCCTTGACGGCTTCATCCTCCACTACTATGAACGTTCGAGGCTGAATGTTCCCAGCTGAAGGAGCTTTTATGCCGGCTGACACGATCTGTTCTTGAATATCTTTTGGAATTTCCCTGCTGTTGTCGAAATCCCTGATGGAAGTTCGCTCCAAGATCAACTTCAACAGAGCGGAATTCTTCATAAGCATTCCCGAAAAACCTTATTCCGAACATCTTAAAAATAAGCCTTCACCTCACTAGTAACACGTTGCCTCGGTGGCTCAGTCTGGTAGAGCGGCTGCCTCGTAAGCAGCAGGCCCCGGGATCAAAGCCCGGCCGAGGCTCCTTTTGCATCTGTATTCTTGTTGTGCAGGTGTACGGAAATGTTTATTAAATATTAATATGAACGATACTTATTTGAAGGACACCTTGGAGAAGTGGGTAGCATGCATGTCCACGACGAAAGACTCAAATGCCCATACCAGGGGTGTGGAAAATCGTTCGAGAAGCCCACTGTCTTGACTGATTCATCAACGATACCGAGGCAAAACTACTACGCTTGTCCTTATTGCATGTCCAAAATCGACATAGTCGTGGACGACATGAAAGTGATCGAAGTCAAGCCCACCGAATATCCCAAAGTCTTCGACTCGCCAGCCAAATGCGCCCGCTACATGGGATTCCTAAACGCCATCCCAGACAACGCCGCAATCCCAGATGAATGCCTCGTCTGCCCCAAAGTTCTTCAATGCGGCGTCAGGAGACAGTAGCGGAATCGTTTTCATGTTCTCGTTCTAAGAGAATGTTTTAAATTCCCGTTCTAAGCCTTCTATTTCTGCCCGTCAAACCCAACGGGGCTGTCGGCTAGCTTGGTCTAGGCTTGTAGACTTGGGCTCTATAGACTCCGGTTCAAATCCGGGCAGCCCCACCACAATTCCTCCAGGGCTCATTCGTAAATATTGCCATTTGCGTTTTCTGAATAGTTTGGTGTCGTTGAAGTTGCAGACGTATTCGAATCCAGCTTCAACGAGTGGGTGCAAACTCTTTCAATGACGAGCGAGAACATTATATCACTTGATATGATCGAGTTTCCATGAGCTCTCCGACTTCAGAAGCAATTCTCACTTCCGACATCCATTGTATTTTTCATATTGAATTTTACTCTTGGTGATATGGTTTAAATCAAAAGGAGATGAGTCTTTATTCCACCAAACCCAAGCAGAATTGCGATTCAAGGCAATATAAATGGAACTCCCTCTTACTGAGTCATATTTCTAACCGAAATACGATCATCGGTCGCGATATTCTTAATTCAATGCTCTTGTTGTTTCAACTCGCGGAGCCTTTTCTTTGTTGCTCCAAGCTTTTTTTGCAGTTGCTTGATCATGTCTTGAATTTGTCTGCATTGATCTTCTAATCTTCTGATTGTGTCTTCCTCTTTTTCATCAGTTTCCTTCAGCAACTCTGAGAGGGGAAGAGGTATCATCAACGGCAAGTCAGGCTGCGTATCCACTTCTAAAACTCCCTTTATGTATTCTTCGAACAGATTTCTCATAGTGTCAGCAAGCTGGTTTTCTTTTGAAAGAGCTCGTTTGAGAACAGTTCTGCCTGACTCTGTAATCATGTACGTTCTCTTTCTTCTCCCTGTTTTAGCGTCCCATTCGCCTTGAATGTACCCTAACCCCTGCAGGTTTTTGAGTATGGGATACATGCCGCCGGCAGTTGGCTTCCAAAAACCTCTGGTTCTTACCCTTATTTCCTTCATTATTTCGTATCCATGATGAGGCTTTTTGCTGAGCAAGATGAGCGTCGCTATCCGAATGTAGCCCTTTTGCGTTTCTTTAAGCCAATTTGAGGCAGCGATTTCTTCATTTCGTTGCATGCTATCATTTCTTTGTAATGCATACAGAATATTTATATTTTACTTCGATATATTGCAGTGATTTATATTGAAGGTGTTGCCTTGAGCAATGAGCCTATAATCGTAGTCCAGAACTTAACTAAGGCCTTTGGCGATTTCGTAGCAGTTGACAGCATCACATTTGACATAAAGAAAGGCGAAATCTTTGGGTTGCTTGGACCGAATGGCGCTGGAAAAAGCACCACTATTCGGATGCTTTCCACCCTCACCCGACCCACAAAAGGCACGGCAACCATTGGTGGCTTTGACGTTGTAAGACAGGACAACGAAGTCAGGAAATTAATCGGCATAGTTTCAGAGAAAATGATAATGTACAATCGCTTGACGGCTAGGGAAAATCTCTGGTTCTTTGGAAACCTTTTCGGCATGCCGAGAAAGGAACTTAATGATCGGATTGATGAGTTGCTGGAGCTTGTACAACTGACCAAATGGGAAAAAGCCCAGGTAGGCACGTTTTCAACAGGCATGAAACAGAAGATGAACATCATAAGAGCATTGCTCAACATGCCACAAGTGTTGTTTCTTGATGAGCCAACTTTGGGTTTGGATCCTCAATCAACCGTTGAGATTCGCGAGTTCATCAGGAAACTCAACCAAGAGCATAACACAACCATCCTTATCACTACGCACATGATGGGGGAAGCGGACATGCTATGCGATTGCATTGGAATAATTGACCTTGGAAAAATCGTTGCTCTCGACACATCAACATACCTG
>Ga0315268_10006736_pt1 | contig 12195 bp, 10 predicted proteins | sample C1_top_MG_FD_204535 | JGI IMG/M metagenome (GOLD analysis project Ga0315268, IMG submission 204535) | Sediment microbial communities from Yellowstone Lake, YNP, Wyoming, USA - C1_top | ecosystem: Environmental > Aquatic > Freshwater > Lake > Sediment | place: USA: Wyoming | collected 2017-08-01 | reverse complement strand
GCGATCAGGTCGGGCACGAGCGCGCCGTTCACGTCGCGCTGGCAATACAGCGTCAGCTCGCCCGCGATCACATCGATCGGGAACACGAGCGAGTAATTGCCGCCCGCGAGATTGACCGGCGTGCCGTCGCGGATGAACTGCGTCAGTCCAGCCTCGATGACCGGCGCGGCCAGGGACGGGTCGCACGGGTCCGCGGTCAGCGATTCGCAGTGGCCGCCGTTGCAGAACCGGTCAGCGGCAACGCACGGATTGGGATCGCATGGGCTGTTGGTGCAGGTGTGGCCGTTGGCTCCACGATGAAAACCGTTGACGACGTCACAGCTGCAGTTGCCAGCGTTGCACAGTTCATGGTCAGCAACGCTGCACGGATCGGGATCGCAAGCATCGGTGGTGCAGGTGGTGCCATCGCCAGCGCGGTGATAGCCGTTGCTGGCATCGCATGAACAGTCGCCGTTGCTGCACAGCTCGTGGTTGGCGGCGCTGCACGGGTTGGGGTCGCAGCCCTCGGTGGTGCAGGTGACACCGTCGCTGCCCAGGTGATAGCCCATCGGATCGCACTGGCAATCGCCGCTGAAGCAAACCTCGTGGTTCTGCAGATTGCACGGGTTGGGATCGCAGGCACTGGCGGTGCAGGTCGTGCCGTTGCCGCCCAGGTGATAGCCGCTGGCCGCGTCGCACGGGCAGGCGCCGTCGTCGCAGAGCTCGTGGTTGGCAGCGTCGCACGGGTCCGGATCGCAGCCATCGTCGGTGCAGGTGACGCCATCGCCGGCCAGATGATAGCCGTTGGCCGCAGCGCAGCCGCAGCTGCCGTTGCTGCACGCCTGGTGCAGCGCGGCATTGCAGGGATCCGGGTCGCACGGGTCGTCGGTGCAGGTCGTGGCGTCGGCGCCAGGATGAAAACCGCTCGCCGTGTCGCAGCGGTCGCAGCCGACGCCGGTGTAGGCGGTCGCGCACACGCAGCTGGCAACTCCGCTCAGCAAACGGCAGCTCGAGTGGGTCGGACAGTCGCGCGCCGCGCACGGATCAGCCGGCGTGGTCGGCGGACAAGCAGCCAGCACTGCTGCGAGCGTAGTCCAGAGCGCGGCCGCTGCGCAGCGGCGCATCAGCTCACCTCGAGAAAGGCGCACTTGAGATACTCGGTCTCCGGCACGTTGAGCGCGATCGGGTGGTCAAAGGCCTGGCTGCGCAGCGCCAGCAGGTGCACCTCGCGCTGGGCGTCGCGCGCGGCCAGCCGCAGCAACTCGACAAAGCTCTCGCGGTCGACGTGGTGCGAGCAGGACGACGACGCCACGATGCCGCCTGGCTTGACCACGCGAAACACCGCCGCGTTGAGGTCGCGATAGGCGCGGACGCCCTCGCGCAGCTTGTGCTTGGACTTGACGAACGCCGGCGGGTCGACCACGGCCGTGTCAAAGCGCCGCTCGTACTCGCCGCTGTGCTGCCGCAAGTGATCGAACACGTCCTGCACCACGAAGCTGGTGCGCTGGTCGAGTCGGTTGCGCAGCGCATTGTCCTGCGCCTGCTGGATCGCCCAGGCCGAGGCGTCGACGCCGGTCACCTGGGCGCCGGCCGCGGCCAGGTGCAGCGCCCAGGCACCGGTGTAACAGAACAGGTCGAGTGCACTGCCGCCGCTGACCAGCTGCTTGAGCGCGATCCGGTTGTCGCGCTGGTCGAGGAACAGTCCGGTCTTCTGCCCCCGGTACAGGTCGACCGCGAACCGGACGCCGTCCTCCTCCACCTCGGGCAACGGCTCGGCCACGCCCTTGGCCATCTCCTTGTACAGCGGCAGCCCCTCGAGCGTGCGCGCCTGGCTGTCGTTGCGCAGCACGATGGCGCGCGGGTCGAGCAACTCGTCACAGGCCTCGACGATCGCCTGCCGCTGCGCCTCCATTCCCGCGGTCGAGAGCTGCAGCACCAGACAGTCGGAATAGCGGTCCACGATCAGGCCGGGCAGCCCGTCGGCCTCGCTGAACACCGCGCGGTAACAGCAGCGGCCGCCGAACCAGCGCTGGCGCCGCGCCAACGCCGCCGCGATCCGCGCAACAAAGAAGTTCTTGTCGATCGCCTGGCGCCGCCGCGTCAGCAGCCGCACCGCGATCAGGCTGGCCGGATTGATGTAGCCGGTGCCAAGATAGCTGTCGCGCCGGTCAAACACCTCGACCAGCGCGCCCGGCTCGAATCCCTTGGGACTTTGCGCCAGTTCGTTGGCGAAGATCCAGGGGTGACCGGCGAGGATGCGCTTGCTGCGACTGACCGCGACCTTGAGCATGGTGGCCAACAATCGCGCGCGAAGCGCTCCTTGACAAGCTGCGTCGCGATCCATATCTATGCATGCTTTCGCGACGCCTGATGAGCCGCGGTATGTCCCGCAGCCAGTGTCCGGCGGCGCCGAGGTCACTGCGATGAAACCAGGAATCCATCCCAAGTATCGCAATGCGCAGATCACCTGCGCCTGTGGCGCGGTCTACGAGACGCGATCGACCCGTGCCTCGTACACCGTCGAGATCTGCTCGGCTTGCCACCCGTTCTTCACCGGCAAGCAAAAGCTGATCGACGCCGCCGGCCGGATCGAGCGGTTCAATCGCAAGTACGGACGCCCCGCCTGAGCCGCACCCGCCCCGTGCTTCGCTCGATCGCGCTCGGTCTTCGCGCTGCGCCGCTCACGGTCGGTGGCCAGGCCGTGATCGAGGGCGTCATGATGCGCTCGCCCAAGGCGTGCGCGGTCGCCGTGCGCCGCAAGGACAGCTCGATCGTCGTCAACGAGCAGCCGATCATCCGCTTCTTGTCGCAGTACCGCGTCTTTCGCTGGCCGCTGCTGCGCGGCGCCGTGATGCTGGTCGAGTCGCTGCACAACGGCATGGTGGCACTGACCTTTGCCGCCGAGCAAGCAGCTATGGATGAGCCTGCTGCGGCACCGGCCACGCCCCCCGTCGCCAGCGCGCTGCTGATGGCCGGCGACGCCGGCGGTACATCGGCGCCGGCCGGCCTGAGCAAGGCCGCGCTCTGGGGCACGCTGGCGTTCGCGATCGTGCTCGGGCTGGGGCTATTCGTCGGCCTGCCGCACCTGCTGACCTACGGCATCGGCCAGCTGGTTCCGGGCGGGCTCGACGTGGACAGCGGCTGGTTCCACCTGATCGACGGCATGTTCAAGCTGGCCATCTTCGTCGGCTACGTGGTGCTGATCGGGCGGCTGCCCGACATCGGGCGGCTGTTCATGTACCACGGCGCCGAGCACAAGTCGGTGCACGCGTTCGAGGCCAAGCTGCCCCTCGACGTGGCGTCGGCGCGACCGTTCCCGACGGCGCACCCGCGCTGCGGCACCAGCCTGATTCTGTGGGTGGTGGCGATCTCGGTCTTCATGTTCGCGGCGGTGCTGCCGTTTATCCCCAAGCCGACCACGATCACCGTCCTCAACCAGGTTTACTTCGTGCTCATCAAGATCCTGCTCACGCTGCCGATCGCTGGCATCGCCTACGAGTTGCAGCGCGCCGCGTCGCACCGCCCGGATAGCCGCTTCATCAAGACGATGATTGCCCCCGGCATGTGGATGCAGGCGCTGACAACCCGGATGCCGGGCGACCCTGAGCTGGAAGTGGCACTCAGCGCGCTGCGCACCGTGCTCTGGCGCGAGCAGCAACCAACCGTGCCGGGCACCGAGCGGCCGGCGCTGCGGCAATTTGCTACCTATGCAGAGGTGGAGTCGACGTACGCCTGAGGTGGGTCATGAATGTGTCCTGGATCGACGTGATCTCGCCGGTGGTCACCTTCGTGATGGTGATCGTGCTGCCGGTCGGCCTGGCCGGCTGGGTGGTCTACCGCACCCTGACCGAGAAAAAGGAAACCGCCGAACTCATCGCTGAACCCGAAGAGCCGACGGGCGATTAACCATGCTCGATAAACTGCAAGAGGTGGCGCAGCGCTACGAGGCGCTGACGTCGCGACTGTCCGACCCGGCGGTGATTGGCAACCGCGCCGAGTTTCAAAAGGTGGCCAAGGAGCGGGCCGGCCTGGTCGACCTGGTCGAGACCTACCGCCAGTACCTCAAGCTGCAGACCAACCTCGAGGCCAGCCGCGCCCTGCTCGGCGACAGCGACCCCGAAATGAGGGCGCTTGCCGCCGACGAGTCCAAGCAGCTGGCGCTGGCCATCGACGAGGCCAAGCAGCGGCTGCAGGTGCTGCTGCTGCCGCGCGATCCCAACGACGAGAAGAACGTCATCCTCGAGGTGCGCAGCGGCACCGGCGGCGACGAGGCTGCGCTGTTCGCGGGCGAGCTGTTTCGCATGTACCTGCGCTTTGCCGAGAACCAGCGCTGGAAGGTCGAGATCATCACCGAGTCGGCCGGCGCCATGGGCGGCTACAAGGAAGCGATCGCCAACATCTCGGGCGACAACGTCTACTCGCAGCTCAAGTACGAGTCGGGTGTGCACCGCGTGCAGCGGGTACCCGAGACCGAGGCGCAGGGCCGCATCCACACCTCGGCCGCGACCGTGGCCGTGCTGCCCGAGGCCGACGAGGTCGAGGTCCACATCGAGGACAAGGACCTGCGCATCGACGTCTTTCGCGCCGGCGGCCCGGGTGGCCAGTGCGTCAACACCACCGACAGCGCGGTGCGGGTCACCTACCTGCCGACCAACACCGTGGTCATTTGCCAGGACGAGAAGAGCCAGCACAAGAACAAGGCCAAGGCGCTCAAGGTGCTGCGCGCCCGTCTCTACGACCACATGCTCGCGGAGCAGCAGGACGCCATCGCCAAGGAGCGGCGCGCCATGGTCAAGAGCGGCGACCGCTCAGACAAGATCCGCACCTACAACTTCCCGCAGGACCGCTGCACCGATCACCGCATCGGGCTGACCTTGCACAACCTGCCCAAGATCATGCAGGGCGACCTCGGCGAACTGGTGACGTCGCTGCGCACGCACTTTCAGACCGAGGCGCTGCAGCAAAATCTCGAGACAAGCGCCGGCGCTGCAGCCTCGCACAGCGCAACGAGCGAGCTCGAGGACTGAGCAAACGCACGAAAAGTTGGTCGCGCCCTACTCTGTCGCTGGTGTGGCGCGCAGCGTGGTCAGCACCCCCAGGTGGTCCGAAGGGTAGAGCCCCTGGGCATCGGGGTTGTTGCCGACCACGACGGAAGCCAGCGCTTCCAGCTTGGCCAGCCGGGCGGCGCGCGCGAAGACAAAATCGATACGCCGGGTCGGGTTCTGCTCGCCCGGCTGCTGGCGCAGTACGATCGGAGAGGTGGCGCCCAGCTCGGCCGTGGCCGCACCGTGCAGCTCCTTGAAGCTGTCGACAAAGCCGCTGTCGACGACGTGCTGGATGACGCGCGTGTCGTCGGTGCTGTTGAAATCGCCGGTCAGCAGCGCAAGCTGGCCCTCGTCGTTGAGGTCCACAAAGCGCACCACGTCCTGCACCTGCGGCCAGCGATAGACGTCGTCGCCGCTGGCGTCAAGGTGGGTGGTGAAAAAATCGACGGCGAGCCCCGGGGCCACCTCGATGCGGGCCCGGATGGCGACGCGCCCCTCGGACAGGTCCTGTTTGCCGACCTGCCCCTGCGGCTGCAGGCTGAAGATGGCGATGCCCTCGCCGGTAGCCGCGTCCACCCCGCTCTTGAGCTCGCGGTAGATGTGGTAGTCGAGACTGGCGTCGCGCGCGCGGATCAAGTCGTCCAGCGTCGACTCCTGGCCGATGGCCACCTGCACCTCTTGCAGGCCGATCAGATCGGGGCGCAGCCGCACGATCTCATCGGCGATCAGCGGAAAGCGCTGCTCCCACCAGTCCACGTTGTGGCGCAAGTTGTAGCTCATGACCTTGAGCGTCACTGGCTCGCCTGCGGGCTTGGGGCAGCCGGCGAGCACCCAGGCCATGGCCAACGCCACAGCGAGCAAGAAGATGTCAGCGCGATTGCTCGCTGAGCGGCAGCAACACGACATGACTGCCATCCTGCCTTGCTGGATCCTTTTTCACAACCGACCCACAGTTGACTTCGGTGCCGGCAGAAACAACACTCGGGGTGCTGACGACGTCGCCACCAGCAAAACAGGAGAGTCTTTGCATTTGCGTTCGCGCGCCCGTTCGCCCCTGGCCCTGGTCGTGCTGCTGGCAGGCGCCGGTTGTACTGACCTGGGAGTCGCTGACCTGGCATCGACCGCGCAGGCGATCGTTGGCGGCAGCGTGGAGTCGGGCTTCTCGGGAGCCGCACTGGTCGTGTTCAACTCGCAGACCGACCACGCAATCTGCTCCGGGGTGCTGGTCGACTCGCGCCACGTCGTGACGATGGGCTTCTGCTTGTACCAGGGCGTCACCAGCATCCAGGTCAACTTCACCGGCGACAGCGGCACAATGATCCATCAAGACAGCGCGACCTCCATCGGCTTGTCACCCGACTACAACGGCGGCACGCCCGTCGACGTGGCCGTGCTGCGGCTGGCATCGGCGGTCCCTGGCACCGTCACCCCGCTCGCCCTCCACGATGGCACGATCACGAACAGCCTGGTCGGACAGCAGGTAAGAATCGTCGGCTTCGGAACGTCGGACGTCAACAATGACAACTCGGGCACCAAGCGCTCGGCGCTGGTCAACATCACAGCGGTCGAGACCGATGTCTTCAGCTGGAATGGAACCTCGGCCAACGGCTGTGCCGGTGACGGCGGCGGGCCGGCCTTGCTCGACGTGGGCGGCGGTCAAATGGCCGTGATCGGCCTCGACGCCCACGGCGACATGGCCTGCACCGACTACGGCACCGTACTCCGCTGGGACGTGATTCGCTCGTTCGTCAACGATGCGATCGCCGGGCGCGTCGACGGCGGCACCAGCGCCGACGCCAGCTCCGGGCACGACGCAAACACCGGCGGGCACGATGCGGCCACCAGTTCGCGCGCACGAAATGGCTCGATCGAGCGAACCGAGTAAATAGGATCCCTTCTGCGCAAGCTCATCGGCAGGCCGCTGGTTACATGGTCCTGGTGAGTCGAGGCTGAGGAGGGCCGTTGTCGTTGAAGGCGGGTCTCGCGATCAAGCTGGCGGTTCTGCTTGTTGGCATGACCAGCGCCACATGCCTCGTGGTCTATGGCTTTTCGGCGAGGCAGGAATCCGAGATCGTCAGCGGCGAGATCCAGCGCGACGCCATGCTGCTGGCCGATACCATCGACCATGCCGTGGCAGCGGCGATGCTGTCCGAGCGCAAGGAAATCGCCAGGGACCTTGCCGACAATATCGCGCGTATCGATCCGATCCAGCGCGTCGTCATCTTCGACTCTCATGGCAGGGTCTGGCACGACGCGCGACGGGATGGCGCCCCGGAAGCGTTCGAAGCTGCCAGCATCGTGCCGCGGGTTGCCGCCACCGGAAAGATCGAGTTTGCTCGCAGTGGCGCCGGCAACCGCGAAACGTACGCGGCGTTTTCGCCCATCATCGCCGAGGGCGCCTGCTTTCGTTGTCACGCCCCTGAAAAAAATCTCGGCGTCGTCGGCATCGTGATGTCGCCCGGTGCCGTGCAATCGCGGCTCGCTGCCGACCGGCGGTTCCGACTCGCGGTTGGACTCGCTGCTGCCGCGGTCGCGATCGTCCTGTTCGGTATCCTTGTCACCTGGCTCGTCGTGGGTCGCCTGCGCCGGTTGGCCGGCGTCGCCAGCGCCATCGCCGCTGGCCATCTCGGGCGGCGGGCCAAGGTCGAAGGCAACGACGAGATCGCCGACCTGGCCAGGGCGTTCAACACGATGAGCGATCGGCTGGCGCGCGAGGTCAGGAGCAGCGCCAAGGCGCGCGTCGAGTTGCAGGCAGCGATCGAGCGGATCGGCGAGGCCATCGGCTCGGCACACCAGTTGCCGGATCTGATTGGCGTGCTCACCCACGAGGCGGTGCGCGTCAGCCAGGCCGAGGCAGCGGTCATTTTCTTCTTCGACGAACGCGACGAGTTGCGGGCGGCGGGTGCGCGTGCGGTCGCGGCCAAGGACCTGGATAATTACAACCGTGCACCATTCTGGCGAGACGACGCGATCGTGGTGGCCCAGTCCAGGCGTTTGCTCGACCACAGCGATTTTGATCCCGCCACCGATCTGGACCGCGCGCGGCTGGCGATCCTGCCCGGCGCGCGCTGCCAGTTTGCGGCACCGATCAGCCACGCCGGAAGCCTGCTGGGTTTTATCAGCGTGGTCAGCCGCCATGGCTGCCGCCTGTCCGACGACGCCAGGCGCCTGCTGTTCGCGCTGGCAGCGCAAGCTGGCTTGGCGATCCAACAGATTCGATCGAACGAGCGCACCAGGGAGTTTGCGATCACGGACGGCCTCACCGGCCTGCGCAACCATCGCCACTTTCGCGAGCGGCTGATCGCCGAGACCGAGCGCGCCAAGCGCTTCGCGCATCCGCTGGCGCTGATCATGCTCGACGTCGACAACTTCAAGTCCTTCAACGACCGTTTCGGTCACCCGGCAGGCGACGCCGTGCTCAGGCACCTGGGACGCGTGCTGGAGGAGAACACGCGCCAGATCGACGTCGCCGCACGCTACGGCGGTGAGGAATTCGCGGTTTTACTGGTCGAGACGTCGCTGGCCGAGGCGCTACGGTTTGCCGAGCGGCTGCGCAAAGTCGTGCATAACGCGGCGCTGGCGCGCGCTGCCGGCCTGCCCGGCGAGGTCACGATCTCGGTCGGCGTCGCGGCGATGCCCGAGCACGCGGAAGACGCCGACGGTCTGGTCGCTGCCGCCGACACCTGTCTCTACGCAGCCAAGGCCGCCGGTCGCGATTGCGTCATCAGCGCACCGGCGAGCGCGCCAGGCATCGACAGCCGTCAGTAGCGGCGCGCGGGCGCGCCATGTGCGTGTCTGCGATTGCCGATCTACCGCTGCAGATCGCGGCAGGTCAGGTCGGCGTCGGGCGCGCAGTTCTGGCCGATCATGCAGCCACCCTCGACGCAGGCAATGATGTCACACTCGAGATCGCCGTAGCAGGGGTGACCGCTGATCAGGCAGGCGCCCGGGATCTGGTTGTCGGGGTCGGTCAGGTCGGCGCCGATGCAGTTGTCGGCCGGGCAGTCGAGATCGCGGGTACAGGTGCAGTGGCCGACCCGATCGCCCTCGCCGCCACGACACTCCTGGGTGACGCAGCTGGCGGCTGGACAGGGCGGCGCGTCGCAACACTCGTCGTCGCTGGCGCAGGCGCGTGCCTGATCGACCAGGCAGTTGCCAACATGGGCGCGCGCGCAGTCGCCGCCGGGCTGACCGTATTCGCAGTTCTGGTCCTCTTGGCAGGTCTGATCGGTGTGGGTCGAGCAATGCCCGCCCACGCATTTCTCGACGTGGCACAGCGGCGCTGCCGGCGGCAGAATGATCACGTCGTGGCAGTAGTAGCCGTACGGGCAGTCTTGCCCCTGCGAGCAATCGACGCCGCAGTAGTAGGTGGCACCGGCCGGGTCGGACGGATCGACCAGGCAGTAGTTGGCGCCGCCGCCGCACTCGTCGGGCTCCCAGGTGTTCTGGCAGGCTGCGCAAAACGGCCCGCGGTCGTCGAAGCGACAGGTGCCGGTCGACAGGTCGCAGATCTCCTGCACCTTGCACAGGTCGTTGCCGCGGCAGACGCCGGCCGCGCACTGGCCAAACGAGGTGCGGGTGGCGCCGATGCAGCTGTAGCCCAGCATGCAGTCGCCCTCGTCACGGCAGCCGTCCACGCACAGGCCGATCCCCGAATCGCACACGTGATTGAACGGGCAATGCGTCTCCAGCGTGCACTGGTCCTTGCCGATACACTGACCGCTCTTGACGTCGCAAAAGGTCTCGCCCAGGCAATCGACGTTGTCCTGGCAGCCGGCAATGGTCTGGCACATGAACGCCGGATTGCAGAATTCGCTCTTGCCGCAGCCGCGGTTGTCCGAGCAGCGGCACTCGCCGATCTTCTCGTCGCAAAAGTGGTAGTCGCCGCAGGCGCGGTCGTTGGTGCACGGACCGCTGGCAGGATTTTGCTGACAGTTGCCGCCCCCCGCCAGCACGGCGATCGCCAGCACAGCCGCAGCGCGAGACAGATCGGTCACTGCACGCGCCCCCCCCGGTTGCCGGTCACGGGTTGACGCCGACGTCGCGGCAAACGAGTCCGGGGTACATGCCACACGCCTTGCCCGACAGGCACAGCCCCTCTGGCTGGATGCAGGGACCGGGCAATCCCATCAGGGTGCAGTCCGAGTCGCCGGTGCACGGACAGTAGCCGACGCTCTGCTCGGGAGCGATCATGCACTGGGTGCCGTTGCTGCAGTTGCCGCCGGTGCAGGTGTCGATGACGCCGTAGATCTCGGCGCACTCGAAACCGTTGGCGCAGTCCTCGGCGCTGTTGCAGTTGGCGGTGCAGTAGTTCTCGGGCGCCGTGTACGAGTTGCCCGGATCGTACGCGGTGTTGATCAGGCAGGTGTGCTGGTTGCCCGACACGCAGCTGGTGTAGGCCGCGCACGGCACGCCGGGCACTGGACATGAGCAATCGTGGCAGGTCTGCGTGTCCAGCCCGGGCTGGCACTGGTTGTTGGTGCAGCGTTCGCCCAGTTCGCAGTCCCTGCGGCCAGCGCAGGCGCCCTCGCGGCAGACACCCATCATACAGCCGAAGCCGATCGGGCAGTCGCCCGAGTCCAGGCAGCCCGGCATGCACGAACCGTTGGCGCAGTAATAGGTGAACGGGCAGTGGGTATCCATCGCGCACTTGCGGCTGGGGTCGATGCACTCGCCGCTGTTGACGTCGCAGATGAAGGGCCGGGTGCAGTCGTCGTTGCTAAAGCAGCCCGAGCGCGCCTGGCAAAAGCCCTGCGGATTGCAGTACTCGGTGGTCGGATCGCACGCCTGGTTGTTGCGGCACAAGCAGTTACCGGTCGGCAGGTCGCACTGCCAGTAATTGCCGCCGCCCGGATTGCAGGCCTGGTCGCTGGTGCAGGCGTTGTTGTCGATCGGGGTGCCGCAAATCGAGCCGGTCAGCGCCAGCACCAGCAGCGCCGGTGCCAGCGCCAGCATGGCGCATCGAATTGCACGCGATGTCATGGTCGTGTTCTCCATCACTGGCAGGCGCCCAGGGTCGACGGCCGCAGCTTGTACGAAATCCGGACTTCGGTGCCCGGCGCCGGCAAGAACCCGCCGTCGAACCGGATGCTCTTGGTGCTCTCCTCGTAGTGGTAGCCGGTGTTGGCCGAGTGCTTGACGATCTGCTCGCCGCCGCCGCTGAGCGGCGTCGCGATCACGCAGAACGGCTCGGCGTGAACCTCGGCGGTCTCCTCGCCGCAGGCGATGAACGGGTCGTCCTCGGTGAACGGGGTGCAGTCGAGGCCAAAGTGCACCGACTCGGGCTTGGAGAGCGCAAACTTGCGGGTCAGACCGGCAGCATTGGCGCCCAGTTCGTCAAGCGCGGTCGAGTAGTCGTCCGAGCAGATGTCGGCCAGCACGCCCTTGGTGCGGCACGCCAGCTCGACAAACCGGCCGCCGACCTCGGCGTAGCCGAAGTCGCTGCTGTCGCCCGGGTCGCGGCAGCCCTCGGAGCCGTTGAGGATGTCGTTCGCCGCTTGCAGGTTGGGATCATCGTTGCCGGGATCCGTGTCGTAGCCGCTGTCAAGCACGTCGCAGGCGCCGAACATCTGGACCGCCGCATTGACCGGCCAGCCGGTAATGGCCGAGACCGCGATCTTGTTCTCGTTGCCGGCCCGCTTGTAGCCCTCGAACAACCGGTAGTAGTAGCGGATCGGACCGCGCGAGTAGTCCTGCTCGTCGGAGACGAAGATCAGGTAGAGACCAGCAGTGTCGCGCAGAAAACCGGTGTTCTCGGTCGGGATGTTGACCAGCGGCTGGCCAGTCGGATCGACGCTGGCGCCCAGTGCCAGCGCGGCGTTGGCGATCCCCTGCTCGTAGTTGGCGCCGGTCGTGCCGACCCGGATCAACTTGCGAAACACCAGCTGCGCCGGGCAGTCACTCATCAGCCGCGTCTCGATCTCGGCCTCGCTCAGGCCGTCGTACGAGACGTCCGGGCTCGGGCATGGCACATCCTTGGTGATGAAGCGGCAGCCGTTGCAGCTCTGTACCGGCGTGCCGTTGTACTGGTGCAGCTTGCCGCCCTCGCTCAGGTCGGTGGTGACGATGCCGATATGAAAATTAACTTGTGACATCAGCAGCTGCTTGAAGAAGTCCGAGAACCGATCGGCGATCTTCTTCTGCTCGGCCTCCATCGACTCCAAGTTATCGA
>Ga0315268_10006734_pt1 | contig 12200 bp, 10 predicted proteins | sample C1_top_MG_FD_204535 | JGI IMG/M metagenome (GOLD analysis project Ga0315268, IMG submission 204535) | Sediment microbial communities from Yellowstone Lake, YNP, Wyoming, USA - C1_top | ecosystem: Environmental > Aquatic > Freshwater > Lake > Sediment | place: USA: Wyoming | collected 2017-08-01 | reverse complement strand
AAATGGTTTCTTCAGTGGTGTAGAAATTGACACCACATTTATTTTTTTATCACAAGTATAGAACAAGTCTCGCAATTCATCTCCACACTAAAGTGTGGAAGATTTCTTGCTCGTTAGAGATTTAAATTTTTATTATATGGGCATGGTGGGATTTGAACCCACGACCTTCTGCTAACTTCATATCATTAGAAGGCAGTTGCTCTGTCCAAGCTGAGCTACAAGCCCGTCATACATTTAAAACATAACATTTTTATAAGTTATTAATATAACCCCCATAGTAAAATGTTTATTTGAATATTTGAATAATAACCTCGAACTTAAACAAAAATATAGTATAAAAACAAATTATATTATATGGTAAAGAGATACACGATTGGATATGTATACCCTGAATCAGACCATTGTCTTGATGATAAATTTTTGATTAAACTCTTAAAGAAAAAATTTAATTTGATACTCTTTCCCTTAGAAAAACAGATTGATGAAAAACTAATTGAAGAGAAAGCAAAATCCTGTAAATTAATTTTTAATAATGCTGTTTATGAACCATTTACTTGGGATGGCATAGAATTATCAAAAACCTTCGAAGAGTTTGGAGTGAAAGTCATTAACCCAAGCCGATCTTTTTATTACCAAGAAGATAAATGGGTTTTCTTTATAGAATGTTTGAAAAACAAAATTCCAACACCGGCAACTTATCTCATTTCAAAAAAATTGAATGAGAAAAAAATAAAAAAAATCTTGATGGATGGTCCAATAGTTATAAAAGCAATATTTTCAGATAAAGGGCAGTGCGTAGAAAGAGCAAAAACATTTGAAGAATTTGAGGATAAACTTCAAAAAATAATAAATAGAGCTCCTACAACTCCAATCATTGCACAAAAATATATAGAGCATGGTAATGTAAGTTATAAAGTGTTGCTAATAGGAAATAAAGTTGTCCAAAGTGTTGTTATAAGAGGGAAATCTTGGGAGCAGACAGGTATGAAAGAAACTGAAAATTATAGAACTTTCAAACCTGATAAAAAATTAAAAGAATTATGTGAAAAAGCTTCCAAATCATTCGGGATGAAGTGGTGCAGTTTAGATTTAATCAAACAAAACAATGATTGGTATTTGATTGAAGTAAACGGTTGCCCAGCAGTTGATTTTATTTACAGTGATATGGAAAGACTTGGAAATATGTTAATAAATTTTCTTTATAAAGAAGCTAAAAGATCATCAAAATAATTTCTTTTTATATTCTCTCCTATACATTTGTCTGATTTTATGTAGTTTAGGGATGTTAAGACGACCGATTATCATCCCTTGTTTATTGAATATTTCTTTAATTATTTGATGTGGTTCTGCTATCGCAGAATAAGATACAAGAGTTTTATCATTTTTCATGAATGGACTGCTAAAAACTACATAAACTAAATTTTCATATGCTCTTGTAAGAATTAAAGATTGTAAGATTTTTTTCTCCATCATTAAACGATTCCTTTTATGTTCCCATACCTCATAACCCCAGCACATAGGACAAAAGATAATATCTGCATGTTTTTTGACCATAGAAAATAAAGAGTTGGGATAAGCAACATCCCAACAAATGGCTATTCCCAATTTGCCCAATTCTGTTGAAAAAACTTTAAAAGTAGAGCCTTTTTTAACTAATGGTCTATCTTCGCATACGAAAACTTTTTTATATTTACCGACCAAGTTACCTTTTCTATTTATTAATAACATTGTATTGTAAGTGTATTTTTTCTCTTTAATGTAATCCCCGATAATGCACCAAATTGAATTTTTTCTGCATTCTGTAAAAATTTCTTTTATTTTAGGGTCATTTATATCTAAAGGTTCTCCTTTCAGAGAAGTCTCAGGGAAACAAATGATGTCGGACTTTTTAATCTTAGCCAGTTTGATAAAATGTTTAATTTTATTTATGTTTTTCCTAAGACTAGAAGTTAAGGCCAATTGAGCTACGGCTACCGTTACATTTTTCATAACCATAGAATAAAGATAATTATTGTATTTAAAAAATTAACCATTAGTTTTTTATTTTCTATTGTTTATTGTTAGTGTAAAGGTGTTTAACATAGATTTTAAATTGATAGAAGAGAAATGGAAACAGAAATGGTTAGATGAAAGAATTTTCGAGGCTAATCCAAATGATGGGAAAAAATTCTTTGTTAATTTTCCCTTTCCATATGTAGATGGACCATTACATTTAGGTCATACCTTCACTTTAACTCGATTGGATGTTATGGCAAGGTTTAAAAGAATGCAAGGTTTCAACGTTCTCTTTCCCTTTGCTTTTCATGCAACTGGTGAACCAATTGTTGGTGCTACAGAAAGATTAAAAAAAGGGAATGCAATACAAAAAAAAGTTTTAATAGATTCTGGTGTTCCTGAAAAAGATGTGGAAAAATTCAAAGACCCTAAATTTATTGTCAGATACTGGCAAAAGAGAATAAAACAAGACGCTGAGAGATTAGGTGTATCTGTAGACTGGAGAAGAAGTTTTACGACTATCGACCCGACATTCAATCGTTTCATCGAATGGCAATATCGATTATTAAAGGATAAAGGCTATGTTGTTCAAGGTACGCATCCTGTTGTATGGTGCCCCAATTGTAAAAGTCCTACTGGCGATCATGATAGACTTAGAGGGGAAGGCGAAGCACCTGTCAATTATATCTTGTTTAAGTTCAAGCTTGCTTCAGGTGAAATATTACCGATGGCTACATTGAGACCAGAGACAATTTATGGCGTCACGAATGTTTGGGTCAAACCTGATGTAGAATATGTAAGAGTTGACGTTGACAAAGAAGTTTGGATAATAAGTAAAAGTTGTGCAGAGAAATTGAAAGATCAATTGCACTCAGTTAAAATCAAAAGACAAATAAAAGGCGAAAAATTGATAGGCAAAAAATGTACCAACCCAGTACTGATGAATGAAATTTTAATCCTGCCTGCGAGTTTTGTTAGCCAAGACAATGCGACAGGTTTAGTGATGTCAGTTCCTTCCCATGCACCTTATGATTGGATAGGACTAATGGACTTAATCAACAACCCAAGTTTCTTAAAAAAATATGGAATAAACATAGACGAAATAAAAAATATTAAACCAATATCCGTAGTAAAGACTCCGGGTTTAGGTGAACATCCTGCCATTGATTTGTGCAAAGAATTTGATGTTAAAAATCAGAATGAAATTGAAAAATTGGACAAAGTAACTAATATTTTGTACAAGAAAGAATTCCACCAAGGTATACTCAGAGAGAATTGTGGTGAATATCAAGGTTTGAGAGTTTCACAAGTAAAGGAAGACTTGTCCAAAGATTTCCAGAAGATTAATGCAGCCTCAAACATGTGGGAACCCACTAATGAAATTATATGCAGATGTGGAACTAGATGTTATGTTAAAATTCTAGAGAATCAATGGTTCTTGAAATTCTCTGATGAAAGATGGAAAGAGAAAGCAAGAATATGTTTGAGGAACATGAAAATTTACCCAGAAGAAGCGAGAAGAAATTTTGAAGCCATAATAGAATGGTTAGAAGATAAGGCATGCGCAAGAAAATCTGGTCTTGGAACCAGACTGCCATGGGATCAAGAATGGATTGTTGAAACTTTGAGTGATTCTGTCATCTACATGGCTTATTATACGATTGCAAATTACATAAATTCCGAAAATATAGAACCTGACCAATTGAATGATGATTTGTTTGAATTCGTTTTTCATGGGAAGGGCGATGTTAAGAAAATTTCTGAAGAAAGAAGTATTAGTAAAGAAACATTACAAAAGATGAGAAAAGAGTTTGAATACTGGTATGGTTTTGATTTACGTGGTTCGGCAAAAGAACTGATTCCAAACCATCTGACATTTTGCATATTCCATCACACAGCTATCTGGCCTGAGAATAAAGAGAAATGGCCTAAAGGCTTTACTGTGAACGGCATGCTCAACGTAGAAGGAGAAAAAATGAGCAAATCTAAAGGGAATTTTATCTTGTTGAATGATGCGATAGAAAAATACAGTGCTGATGCAACTAGGACAGCATTGATGGATTCTGCAGAAGGTTTGAACGATGCAAACTGGTCAGAGAAAGATGTAATTGCTTGGAAGAATAAGTTATCTTCATTCCATGAAATTGTGAATAAATATTATGACAAAGGAAAAATAATGTTGAACAGACCTATAGACACATGGTTGCTTTCTAGATTCCAGAACTATATCAAAAATATAACTACACATCTTGAAAATGTTGAGAATAGATCTGCTCTCACATATTTCCATTCAATGATTAATGATCTGCAATGGTATTTGAGAAGATCAAGCGAGATGAACAGAGCGATAGTAAATTATGCATTGGAAACGATAACAAAAGTTTTGAGTGTTTATGCACCATTCATTTCAGAAGAAATTTGGCATAATATGGGCAAAGATAAATTTATTTTCCTTGAGAAATGGCCAGAGTTTGATTTGAAAAAGATAGATGAAGAAATCTTGAAAGAAGAAGACATGTTCATGAAAATTTGTGAAGATATAAAGCAAGTCATTAAACTATCAAATAAGAACAAGAATCTTTATCTGTATGTTCAAACAGAAAAAGAATTGATGAACCTACAACAAACAACAAGTTTCTTGAAAGATGAGTTTGGTTTTGAAAATGTAAAAATATTCAAGTTTGATGATAGTAAAAAATATGATCCTGAGAATAAAGCAAAAAGAGCTAAATTTGGGAAGCCTGGAATATATATTGAATAATTCAAATAAAATCAGAAAGTTCTTCTTTGAATATCGATATAACTTTTCTTTTTAATTTCTCGAAATAAAAAGCTTTTTTGATATGAATTTTTTTAAAAAGTTCGTATATTTTTAGAAATTACCGAGCTATTTTTTTCCAAACAAATTAATTATCATTCTGATAAGGTTTTTGAATAAAGATAAACCTTGAGTAACAACGAGTGTTTTTCCATCATTCTCACCAGGATCAGTATAATCAAGGTCGCCATTCTTGTCTATGCATGCATAATAATTGTAAGTAGAAGAGGGTGCAGCGAAAGAACCCGAACAGCCTGTTCCACTGACTAAACAGGAAGAATCTTGAGTCCCTGTACATGAGTTTCTCTTGAAATAAACAGTCTTTCCGTCGCATGATGATAAGCCTGAAGCAGAGGCTGTGACTGAACCGGAAGGTGCGACTGTACTGGGGTTGAGAGTGAGAGCTATGTTGCCTGAACAACTTGAAGTAGGAGCAGAACTTATAGTGAAAGTATTATCACTCTTATCATTGACAGTTTCATTATCATTGCTAATAATCATGACTTTATAATCAGTTCCAGGTTCCCATCCAACGACCTGGTAGATTGTCCATGAGTAAGTACCAGTGTTAGATGTGCTATCAGTAATAGCAGCATGAAATAAATTGCCTTTAATCAACCAAATTTTGACAGTATTTCCTGCGTTAGCAGGCCACCAGGTAATAGAATGAGTAGTAAGCTGTTGCCAATTTTCTCCACCGTTAGGAGAGATAACAGTTAAAGTAGTTGGTACAGTTGTAGTCGTGGATGTAGTTGTGCTTCCTGATGTTGTTGTCGTTGATCTTGTAGTAGTCGTTCCTCCAGTTGTAGTCGTGGTTGTTTGAGAAGTAGTACATTTACAAGAACTTAGATCGCATTTAAGAGAAACGCAATCCGCATTATTATCACATTCTGCTCCGCATTGTTTATCGCAACTCCCTAAGTTCTCGGGTAGACACCAATCGCCACAGACTCCATTATTACAACTGCTACCTTTTATCATGCACCACTTATCACCATAGCAAGTCCATTTCCATGTTGGTCCGCCACATTGCGAATCTGAGGTACATCCGATTGTCGTAGTTGTTGATCCTGCGGTTGTAGTCGTGGATGTAGTCGTGCTTCTTGATGTCGTTGTCGTTGAACTTCCGGTTGTAGTCGTGGATGTAGTCGTGCTTCTTGATGTCGTTGTCGTTGAACTTGTAGTAGTCCTTCCTCCAGTTGTTGTAGTTGACGAACTTGTGGTGGATGATGTAGTTGTTGTCGTGCTTCCTTCGTTACCGAAAAAACCATCATGTCGTACAGCTTGTATAACGTTGAGATCTGAATCCAACAAGAACGTGTCAGTTCCATAGTTAGAAGAAATCGTTAACGGACTGCTGCCAGAACCAACAACTTTAAACTTTATGTTACACAGTTTTCCACTCTGGATGGAAACAGATTCAGTTCCCGATAGTGAATGACCATAAGCTACAGAACCTTTTGTATTGTCTATAGTCGGAGTTACAGGTATGGCGGTTTTACCAGTAAAAACATTGTCATCAGGATAACTAGCTCCAGTACATTGCAACACCTTTGGATTAAAGGATAACATGATTTGCCAATTAAATAGATCATTAACATCATTCACAGTTATATCCACACTGAATTCCTTCTCTGTCGTCACTATTTCTGGAGGATCTACATTGAGCGTGGTAGAACCGGTTGTAAAAGTCGAGAAATACTTAACAATAGGTTTGTATATCGATTGAAAGAATGATGATATTCTCGAAAAAAATCCTTGTTGTCTATCAACATGCCTTGCAACCAAGGCAACATCTCTCATGTCGATGATTCCGTCACTGTTTAAATCTAAATTTGGGTTCCAATTATGATCCCCTTGTTTTGATCCAAAAGCTCTAGCAACAAGTTCTTCATCAATTCTATCAACCACACCATCTTTATTCAAGTCTTGCGCTAAGACATAAGAATTAATCATAAACAAAGTAACCAAGAAAATGAATAAGAATAAGCTTCTAACCATAATAATATTTTAGTTTTTTATTATTAAATGATTCGTATTTCTTTGAATAAACATATGGAAGATGTGACAAGAATAGCCTTGATGGACTCTGCAGAAGGATTGAATGATGCGAATTGGTCTGAAAAAGATGTAATTGCTTGGAAGAATAAACTGTCTTCATTCCACGAAGATTATTTCTTCCATTCCATTTCTATAGCATTGTCGCCATTCAAGTAGTATTGTTCTATCATTCTTTTTTCTTTAAAATTAAGTTCATTTAAAAAATCAATAGTATCTTTGTTGCTTTCTCTTGTTCTCAATCTTATTGTTTTTAATTTTTTCATTATTTCTCCGATTAATTTTTTCCCTACACCTTTTTTTCTAAATTCAGGATGGACTGCAAAATTCATGACATAGTCTTTTCTAAAAATTAGAAAACCAATGATTCTTCCTCTTTCAACTGCAACTATAGTATTACCCAAGTTTCTTTCAAAATATTTCATGGAAAGGACTGCTTTCAAAGAAAGCAATGATATCTCTTTTATAGTCTTTAAATCCTCTTTTTGACACTTCCTTATCTCCATGTAAATTAATTTAAAGGATGAAAATTTAAAGTAGAATAGAGAATATGGTATCTAAAAAAATTCCTAGGCCAGATTTCGTCATCAGCATAATAAAAGAAGTTCTTAAAAAAAGGGGAGTTGTTGAATCACAAGAGGATTTATGCTTTCATGTTTTATACGTGCTAAAAAAATATGACAAAAAATACGTGCTTTCACCCAGAAGAGTAAAAGAACTTGTTATAAAGATTCCTAACGTAGAGATAAAAGCAAAGACTAAAAAAGTTCCTAAGATGACAAAATTAGAAAAATGTCCTATTTGTTATAAGAAAGTGGATAAAATATACGGTAAAAATTTGTTGAACAAGAGAATTCACATTGGTTATATCTGTAATAGATGTGGTTACACTACCGATTTAGAGTCTTTCATACCCATGAAGTATATTTTTATCTGGCATAAATAATTTTTTAAAAAGATTAGGATATTTGATCCAGACGTTTAGCATATCTTTTGTAAAACTTTTTTTTGAATAATTCCACCAGTATCAGGTAGGTAACAACGAATAATGCCAATATTGCAAGGAATTCCATTGATAAGCTCACAAACTTAAAAAGAGTACCTATGAAAGTGAATGGGATTATTACAGCAAGAGAGACCATAAATAGAACGTTCAAAGTCAAGAACTTACTTGGTTTGCTCTTATAGAAAGGCGTTTTTCTTGTTCTTATAACGAATATTATAAGTGTTTGCGTACAGAAAGACTCAACAAACCATGCTGCCTGGAATAAATGTTCCGGCGCATGAAATACAAAGAGCATCACAAAATATGTTAAAAAATCAAAGATTGAACTAAAGGGTCCAAAGAAAATCATGTAATCTTTGATAAATGAAATATCCATTCTTTTTGGTTTTTCAATATACTCTTTGTCGACATTGTCTGTTGGTATAGTCAACTGTGAAAAATCATACATAAAATTGTTTAGAAGAATTTGTATCGGAAGCATTGGTAAGAATGGTAAGAATAAAGATGCTCCAGCAGCACTTATCATATTGCCAAAATTTGAACTGAGCCCCATCAAAATATACTTCATTGTATTGCCAAAAGTCTTCCTACCCTCTAAAACTCCTTGTTCAAGCACTTTTAAATCCTTTTGTAGAAGTATGATATCTGCTGATTCTTTTGCTATGTCTACTGCATTATCAACTGATACGCTGACATCAGAAACTCTCATAGATGGAGAGTCATTAATACCATCACCAAGAAAACCTACAATGTGCCCATTTTCTTTTAAAGCATTCATAATTCTATTCTTCTGAACTGGTGTAACTCTAGTAAAGATATTAGCTTTTTCGACAATCCTTGCCAGTACATCATCTTGTATTTCTGCAATTTCACTTCCAAGAACAATTCCTTTTATTTTAAAGTCTAATTGTTCACAAATTTTTTTTGTAACTAACTCATTGTCGCCTGTGAGAATTTTAAGTTCTATACCAACTTTTTCTAACAATTGTATAGATTCTTTTGCACTTTCCTTAGGTGGATCTATGAAAGCGACAAAACCCAAAAAAACCATTTCACTTTCATCTTTTATTTTATGATCGGATTTATCTTCTTTCATTTTTTTATATGATAGACCGAGAACTCTAAACCCATCAGAACTTAAGTCATAATGTTTTTGTTCAATTTTCTTTTTTATTTTATTTGTTAAATCCGATGTTTTCCCAGCAATTTCATATTTTGAACACACTTTAACTATTTCTTCAGGTGCTCCTTTAGTTATAATATAATTTTCTTTCTCATGTTTGACGACAACTGAAACACGTTTTCTTATAAAATCAAATGGAATCTCGTCTATTTTTTTATATTTTTTTTCATCAATCTTTTCATGTTCTAGTATTGCCTCATCAAGTGGACTCCTAAGTCCAGTCTGGTGATAGCTGTTGAGAAAGGAATATAGAAATACTTTCTCGTCATTTTTTCCATTAATATCTACATGCAATAAAAGTTTAACTTTATTTTCAGTCAGAGTACCAGTTTTATCAGTACATAAAACATCCATACTTCCAAAATTTTGGATTGAAGCTAAACGCTTTACAATGACTCCCTTTTTTGACATTGCCATAGCTCCTTTTGAAAGATTTATGGAAAGGATCATCGGTAGAAGTTCTGGTGTTACACCTACAGCTAATGCTATAGCAAAAAGTAGAGACTCTAAAATGTCATGCTTGAATAAAGCATTCACTATAAAGACAAATAGAACAAGTAGAGAAATCACTTTCATGATTAGATAGCCAAATTTTGTTAATCCCTTTTCAAAACCTGTTTCAGGTCTCTTTTCAATCGTTTTTTTAACAATTTCTCCATATTCTGTAGAACTTCCAGTTTTCACGACAACAGCTGTACAACTACCGCTTAATACAGAAGTGCCCATGAAAAGATAGTTATTCCAATTTGTTATAGTAGAAATATCTTTTGATTTCAAAGGTGCGGCTATTTTTTCTACCGGGAATGATTCACCAGTCAAAGCTGATTGGTCTAAGAAAAAATCTTTAGAATTGATTAATCTAGCATCTGCGGGCACTATGTCTCCAGCAGAAAGACATATTATATCACCTGGAACCACATCAGAAACGCTAATTTCTTTTCCTATACTATTCCTGATTACTTTTATTGTTGTTGTAACTCTTTTTCTCAATTTATCTGCTGCTTTTTCAGCCCTATATTCTTGAAAAAAATCAAGAATTACACTCATTAAAATCATGAAAAAAATAATTATTGAGTTTATCAACTGCCCAGATAAGAATGAAACGGCAGTAGCAACAATCAATATTAATATCAACGGGTTCTTGAAATGGGAAAGAAATTCGATTAAAGTAGCTCTTTTTTTCTTTTTTGCAACTTCATTATAGCCATAAATCTCAAGACGTTTTTTAACTTCTGCAGATGTAAGACCTATTTCAGAAGTATTTAATTTTCTGAAGATATCATCTAAATGTGAAGATAAAATTTCCTGAGGGCTCATTGATTTTACTTGATTCGATACTTTTTTAGAATTTTTATTAAAATTGGTTAAAACACGAATCCTTTACCACCAAATTAGCAATGATATAATAGCACAATTATCCCTAAATACCTTTTGTTTGAGGTTTAGAACTTTAACTTTTAAGTCAAAAATCACAAATAATATGCATGGTTTTAGCTAAGTCTTTTGTTTGTGTAAAATGTGGTAAAATTTATAAACCAGAAGAAAATTTAGTCCATTGTAAGAAATGTAACGGGCCTTTGGATATCGATTACGATTATAAAAAAATAGAAGACATGATAGTTAAAGAATCTTTCCTGAGAGAACCTGTTTGGCACTGGAAATACTGGATGTTTTATCCTTTGATCAACATTTCAAAAAAAGTCACTTTAATGGAAGGTGGAACTCCATTAGTGAAATCAAGGTATTTTTCTGATAAAAATAGAGAAGTTTGGTTTAAATTTGAGGGAATGAACCCTACGGGAAGTTTCAAGGATAGAGGAACAACAGTTGAAGTAAGCAAGGCTGTTGAATTAGGAATGAAAGAAGTCTGTTGTGCATCAACAGGCAACATGGGCGCTTCTGTGGCAGCTTATTGCGCTAGAGCTGGGATAAAATGCAAAATATTCTTGCCTGAACGCATAGCTGTCTCTAGTCTGAAAATAAAACAGATCAAAACATACGGGGCGGAGATAGTTAAAATAAACAGTGAATATTCCCAATCGGCAAAAGAATGCGAATCATATGCCAAAAAAAGTGGAAGTTATCTGATGGGTGATTATTCCTACAGAGGAGAAGGTCAAAAATCTGTCGGTTTTGAGATTGCTGACCAGATGAACTGGAAGGTTCCTGATTATATCATTTGTCCTATGGGAAATGGGACTTTAATATATGCAACATGGGATTCATTCAATGATATGAAAAAAATTAGAATAATAGATAAATTACCTAAAATGGTGGGTATACAAGCTGAGGGTTGTTCTCCAATAGTTGATGCATTCAAAAATAAAAAGAAAACAGTTGAACCAGTCGATAACCCAAGAACAATCGCCACTGCTATAGAATGTGGTGACCCGTTAGATGGACAGAAAGCTTTGAAAGCTTTGAGAGATTCGAAAGGAATGGCAGAAAAGGTCAGTGACAAAGAACTGATAAAAACTCTAAAATTACTGGGAGGTAAAGATGGGTTGTATGTTGAACCTTCTGGAGCTGCTTCTTTGACTGGATTATTAAAATTGAACAAATTGAAAGGGACGATAGTTTGTGTTCTTACTGGTCATGGTTTAAAAGACCCTATGTGATTTAAAAATATTTCTAATTGGAAATTAAAATAATTACAGAAAATTATTGAAAGAGGTGATGTCTATGGTTTGTTACATTATACCAACAATAGCTGCTATAATTGAATTTATAAGAGGGAAGAAAAGTAAAAATCATAAAAATTCACTCAATCTAATGTTTTTAGGCGGTGCATTGTTTGGGATTGTAGACCATCTATGGAATGGTGAATTATTCCTCATAAGTAAGAACTGGTTGATGGATTTGGCATTGGGCTTTACAATAACTGGAGCGATTACTGGAGGTTGGTTTATGATAGTTTCAGCCCCTAAGATAATCGACTCGATGCATCGTCTAAGCTCTCGATTGGGTATTTCAAATTGAAGTTCAAATAGAAAAACCTTTTAATTTACTGTTTGGTTTTTAATACATATGATTGTATGAAAACCTCTCTTAAAATTTATTAACCAAAAATAAGGAGAGGTGATGTAATGCAATATGTAGGGCTTGACGTCCATAAGAACTTCACGCAAGCTGTAGTATTG
>Ga0315268_10006733_pt1 | contig 12200 bp, 5 predicted proteins | sample C1_top_MG_FD_204535 | JGI IMG/M metagenome (GOLD analysis project Ga0315268, IMG submission 204535) | Sediment microbial communities from Yellowstone Lake, YNP, Wyoming, USA - C1_top | ecosystem: Environmental > Aquatic > Freshwater > Lake > Sediment | place: USA: Wyoming | collected 2017-08-01 | reverse complement strand
TTACCCAACAATCAAAGGTTACCGTTTGGCCTGTCTGATGAGCTTTAAACCCCATAGACCAATGATATTGATCGAATCCCCTGCCTTCAATTGTCATTAATACATGGCTGTCGCCATTTTGGGGGTTGGCAGTTTCGGTGGTATCGATGTTTACCTCTTGCCCTGTCCAAAATATCTTTTTAAAAGTTTGACCAGGCGGTATCCAACCAGTATCTTCGACCATTTTCTCTGTCTTGGCATCGACCCGGCCAATCATTACATCCATTTGATACCTGGATGAGTACCACATATCGAACATGGCACTCTGTGCCCCTTCAGAGGGGAGAAACAGTGATGACTCTCCTTTATCATCCACTTGATATCCGACGTGAATAAAAGTAGAGCCATTGTTGCCAGCGGCAGCGACAATAATCCTGCCCGGTCCGCCAAGCTCGGTCAATGCCTGCTCAAAGAGAGATGTCCCGTCGTGCGGCCCATAATGACCACCCAAACTCATATTGACAACAGCAGGCTTGCCCATGACCTCGGCCTTACTGAAAATATAATTTGCCGCATCGATAATCAGGGTATCCGATCCCGAATTTTTACAGATACCAAATGGATTAACGGCAATAATGTCAGCTTCAGGAGCTATGCCAGTGTAATCAGCATCATCGGTGGAAGCACTTCCGTTGCCTGCGGCGATGCCTGCAACGTGAGTACCATGCCCCATGGTTTCTCTATTATTATCCTGCTCCGGGCAATTCCCGCTATTAATTTCCCCTGCATCACACTCATTTCCATAATCATAGCCCTCTGGCGGAGTACCCTCCGTGGCACATTGATCCCAGATATAAGCGACCCTCGTTGATCCATCAGGATTCTTAAAGTCAGGATGATCGAAATCGATACCAGAATCACAAATACCCACAATTACGCCCTTGCCTTTGTAACCCGTTGGCAGCCCCTGTCCGCTATGGACCTTATCAACGCCAATCTCCGGGCGGCTGATATCCAGAAGGGGGTAATTCTTGGCAGCCAGTTCCACATATTCAACTCCATCCAGGCTGCGAAGGGCGTCCAGGATACGCAATGGCACCCAGGCAGTGGCAATCCCGGAGGGTAAAATCGTATGAACCTGGCCGCCGGCCTTTTTAAGACCTTTGGCGTATGAGGCATTTTTGAACTTAATCAGCACACCGAGCGTTGTTTCGTGGGTTACGGGATGAGAAAAGATGGAAAATTGATGAGCAAAAATGGAATTCTCATCAGCCTTTTTGGAAGCAATCAGATTGAGAGCAGGGCTGAACCTGTTGAGAGCAGGGCTGAACCTGGCGCTGATCGCTCCAAAGGCACTGGCCGAAAACAGGAGTAAGATGCAGAGGCATACAAATAAAGTTATTCTTCTGGACATTATTTTCCACACCTTCCACATCTTCCACCTCCCTCTGAATTACTTTGACCGAGAGGATAAACCTCCTGCTCAAGTTCCAGATACTTAACAAATTGAAATTTGGCAAGCTCCAGGACATCCCCTGCCTCACATTCTACGGTGAAAAGGCTGGTGGTCACTGTACCGACCGAACATCCTAAATTCGCCACCTTTTGCCGTAATTCCTGCGGCTTAACACCGGCATATTTGCCTATCATTCCTATTTCTTCATCCATCCGGCCTTCCGCTGTCAATTCAGCAAGCTTTTTCTTCAAGGCCGGATCAAGTTTTTTCACGATATCAGGATCGATAGCCGCCGTTGTGGTAGCAACTGGCTCGATAACTTTCCTTTTAACCGATGGCTGTTTGTCTGTTTTCGCCATCACCAGCCCCTTTGCTTCTTCTTGGGATGTTGCTTCACCAGGTGTTACTTTACCAGATGTTGCTTCGCCAGATGTCGCTACGTCATGAGAAGCGGCCTTACTTTGGTCTTTACTTCGCTCCTGGGTGCTACAACCTGCTACCAGGATAAAGCACAGGAGAATCGCAGCAAGACATTGCCATAGATGATCTTCCCTGTCCATATCTATTATTGACCGGAATATCCGGCTCAGTTTTGTCTTTAAATTGATTAACTTCCAATTATTATTTATCATAAAATATATACCTTCCTTATTCTATACTATTAAGATCCCTCTATTAAGATCCCTCGTCGCTTTCGTGACTCGGAATGGCACTTTCACCAAAAGGCTCAAGTAGTTACTATTATTAAACTCAGTTAGTTACTGTTATTAAACTCAGTTAATAAAGCTTTGGTTGCTTTATCGGAGATAGTAGTCATTATGCTATTAGCCCGAACTATTATTCACAACAAGTGTACGGATTTTGTTTATTTAATACCGAGATTTTACCATTTATAATATGCATAATTTATAGCAAATATGGTTATGATTAGGTATAAGCGGAATTACGGCAGTCTGTACTAAGGACACGACCATAAGGCCACAACCATAGAAAGCTGACGAGAAAAACAGTGAGTGGATTTTTCCTATGAGTAATTTCCCCTATCCAGGGCTTCGCCCTTTTCGCAAAGATGAGACGGACGTTTTTTTTGGTCGGGAAGGACAGGTAGACCAGCTTCTTGAGAAGCTTGAGAGAACTCGCTTTCTGGCTGTACTGGGACCATCGGGGTGCGGTAAGTCCTCTCTTCTTAAGGCGGGTATGCTGGCCAGCATCGAAGCCGGTTTTATGGCCAGTGCCGGAGTACAATGGCGAACAGCCACCATGACTCCCGGCCATTCCCCCATGAGGGAATTGGCCAAAAACCTGCTGGAGGATAGGGCACTTGGGCCACAATGGGGCAAGCACAAGGACAATGTGGCTTGTTTGCAGGCAATTCTGCGAAGAGGGCCTCTTGGCCTGGTTGAAGTCCTCAAGGAAACGCCTCTGCCAAAAGGCACCAATTTACTGATTCTGGTGGACCAGTTTGAAGAGATTTTTCGCTACCGGCAGCAACATGGTGCTGATGAAGCCGAAGCCTTTGTATCTCTTCTTTTGAATTCGGCCAGGCAAAGGGAAGTCCCCGTGTATGTGGTCATTGCCATGCGTACAGACTTCCTCGGTGATTGTAACCTTTTGAGTGGTCTTCCTGAGGCGATAAATGAGGGCCAGTTTCTCATACCCCGCCTCGATAGAGAACAAAGCCGGGCGGCTATAGTCGGACCTGCCGGAGTATTCGGCGGAAAAATCGAGCCTGCTCTGGTGAACAGGCTTCTCAATGACATGCAAAAAGACCCTGATCAGTTGCCCCTCATGCAGCATGCCCTGATGCGTATGTGGAACATCGCTCTGGCGAGAGGCACTGCTCCGCCCACTCTCAGCTTAGGCGATTACGAGGCCATAGGCAGTCTGGAGAGAGCGCTGTCAAACCATGCTGACGAGGCCTTCGGGGAATTGGATGAGAAGCAGAAGGTGATAGCGCAGGCGCTCTTTCGCTCCTTAAGCGAGCGCTCCCTGGAGAAGCGGGATACCCGGCGACCTACCAGACTCTCAGAGGCAGCAGCGGTAGCCGGGGTAGATCCGGAGGAAGTGGTCAAAGTAGTGGAGGTCTTTCGCCAGCCTGACCGCAGCTTTCTCCTGCCCCCAGCCGGGACTGCCCTGTTACCCGAAACCATAATCGATATCAGCCACGAAAGCTTAATCAATCGATGGAATCGATTAAATGGCTGGGTTGAGGCAGAGGCAGATTCAGCGCGAAGGTACCGCCGTCTGGTGCAAACCGCTCGCCTGTGGAAGGAGGGAGAGGCTGAACTGTGGAGCAGGCTCGACCTTCAAAACACTCTGGCCTGGAAGGAACGCCAGCATCCTACGGCGGAATGGGCCAGGCGCTATGGCACGGATTTCGATCTGGCCATGGAATTTCTCGATGAAAGCCAAAGAAGCTCGGAAGAGGAAAAAAAGAGGGAGAGGGAAGCGCAGGAGAGGGAAATGAAACTGAAGCAGACTAGGCATCGTCTGGTTCTGGCAGTGGTCGTGGTGGTGATAGCCTTAGGGCTGACTTTTTGGGCTTTATCGGAGAGGGAAAAAGCCAGAGAAGCAAGGGACCTTGCCCAGCAGGTAAGAAAAGAGCGCACCTATACTCTTTTTGATTCCTACCTTAAGCAGGCATCTCTACTGGCCCGGAGCGGGAATTATGAGGCGGCCCGCAAAATTCTCGATGAGAGCCGTGGGTGGGATTCGGAGATCCAGTTGCCGGGGCTGCATCGTTCCAGAAATCTGCTTTACTGGTTTACCGACTTTATGGGCAGCAAGGCTGCAAAGGCCTATGGAGGATTAGATATACGGCTTTTCGATATAGCAGTCAGTCCGGATGGACATCTCCTGGCAGCCGTTGGAGAGGGTGGCACAGTAGTTCTCTTTGATGCAGACAGTGGAGAGATGCTTCGGCGCATGCAGGCTGAGGGACATGAATTTCATGTCTGGGGGAGTGTAGCTTTTCATCCTGACGGCAAGCGGCTGATAACCGCTGGAGATGGGCGCAGCATCATGTTCTGGGCTTTACCAGGAGGGGAAAAGCTGAAGGAGTTGCAGGCACCACCAGGCAGAATATGGGACCTTGCTCTCAGCCCGGACGGCAAACGGATGGCAACGGGCGGCACTGATCGCAATGTAACCATCTGGGATGTGGAAACAGGGAAAATAGTGCAAACTCTCCGTGGACACACTGACGCTATTCAGGCCGTTACTTTCAGTCCTGATGGAAACCTTTTGGCCAGTGCATCTTCTGACATGACTGTCATGGTCTGGGATATGAAAAAAGGTACGCCCCTCCATCTTCTTCAGGGTCATACGAATGAGGTTTCAGAAGTTGCCTTTAGCCCTGATAGTCTTCTCCTGGCAACAGGCAGTGAAGATAATACCATTCGCCTGTGGGATATGAGATCAGGGGTGAAAAAAGGAAGGTTACAAGGCCATGACAATCAAGTATATGGTCTTGCTTTTATCAACTCCCGCTATCTCGCTTCGGCCAGTTATGATCGCACCCTCCGAATATGGGACATAGAGACCAGTATAAAGCAGGGCATCAGCGTACCCGTCAAGGTGCTCCAAGGCCACGCAGCTTTCGTAAATCGCATAACTGCATTCCATGACCATCTTTTCAGTGCCAGTGATGACGGCACTGTGCGCCGGTGGGATCTTCCCCAGGAGATAATCTCAAAAGACATGCAGGTAATCGATTGCGCTGCAGACGGTATTGCCGAGGAACCGCGCTCCTGCGCTATCGCTCCGGACGGCTCGACGGTTGCGGTAGGGTTTTCAGGTGGTGGGCTGCGTCTCTACACGCTGCCTGATACCCGTCTGGTATGGGAGAAGGCTGGAACACCAGGCATTACAGGAAAAGAAAAGGCAGGAGCTGAAGTGATAAATCGGCTCATTTTCAGCCCTGATGGCCGGAATCTTGCCTCGGCCAGTTATGATAATCCTATCGTAAGCCTCTGGCAGGTCAGCAACGGCCAAATGGTGAGAACCTTTAAAGGCCACCAGAAAGGCGTTGCCGGAATCGCCTTTTCCCCTGATAGTCGATTCCTGGCCACTGCCAGTTTAGATGGCATAATCGGCATCTTTGAGATCGGCAGGGAAAATGGCCGTTTCTATCCTGCCCATAAGGGAGGAGCCTATTCAGTGAATTTCGACAAAGAGGGGCAGCGATTGCTCAGTGCGGGAGAAGATGGTAGGGTGAGACTCTGGGATATAAGTACCTGGCCACCTGTCCCGATTTGGCAGCAGGGCTTTCCAGTCTCAAGAGATAAAATCTACTGGGCAGTGTTCAGTCCTGATGGCAGCAAAATCGGGGCCGTCGGACGGGACACAGTTGTATACATCCTCAAGGCCAGTGATGGTAGAAGACAACAGGAACTTATCGGTCACGAGAGCACCATTTATTGTCTTGCCTTCAGCCCTGATGCCGGACAGGTCGCTACGGTAAGTCAGGACCCCACTGTGCGCCTTTGGGATATGAAAACCGAAAAAGAGCTTTTTGCCTTGCACTTGCCCACCAACAGCGGCTGGCCGATTCCTGTGTGCGACTTTGCTTTCTACTGTAGTACGCCTTTATCTCACCAGACAGGAGGAGACTGCTGGATAGCTGTACCCCTGATCCAGAGCAGAAAGTTAGTACTCTATCATATTAGTGATATTTATGACTGAAATTTTTATCGCAGAGGGTTTTTACAGGTTTATGAGAATATAAGTGACTTAACCCATAGTCATGATGAATATGATAAGGTATAATACCTTAGATCCAAAATAACCACCAAGAAGAGGAGAAAAATCATGAGCGACTTTCCCTATCCGGGGCTTCGCCCTTTTAAGCGGGACGAGACGGATGTTTTTTTCGGGCGTGAGGAGCAGGTAGACCGGCTTCTCGAAAAGCTCGAAGAATTTCGCTTTCTGGCTGTAGTCGGCCCTTCGGGGTGCGGTAAATCTTCACTTGTTCAGGCAGGGATGCTGGCTGGTCTCGAAGCAGGCTTTCTGGCCAGTGCCGGTGTGCAGTGGCGGACAGCCAGGATGCATCCCGGCTATAGTCCCATGAGGAATCTGGCCGAGGCACTGCTTGAGGAGGCGGCCCTGTGGCCGCAGCGCGGGAGACATGAGGAGAGTGTTGCCTTTCTGCTCGCTGCTCTGCGAAGAGGCCCTCTTGGCCTGATCGAAGTCCTTCAGGCAACACCTCTGCCCAGAGGCACCAATTTGCTGATTCTGGTGGACCAAGGTGAAGAAGTTTTTCGATGCCGCAAACAGTACAATGCTGATGAGGCGCAGGCTTTTATCGATCTTCTTCTGGCATCGGCCAGGCAAAGCACCCGGCAGGGAACCACGCCTGTGTATCAGGGAACCACCCCTGTGTACACGCCTGTGTATGTAGTCATCACCATGCGGTCAGACTTTATGAGTGAGTGCGTCTCCTTAAGTGGTCTTCCCGAGGCGATGAACGAGAGTCAATTTCTCATACCCCGCCTCAGAAGAGAAGAGAGCCAGACAGCTATAGAGGGACCAGCCGGAGTGTTCGGGGGAAAAGTTGAGTCTGGCCTGATAAGTCGGCTCCTTAATGATATGGGAAAGGATAGCAATCCTGATCAATTACCCCTTATGCAGCATGCCCTGATGCGGATGTGGACCATTGCCCAAAAAAGAGGGACCGCTCCTTCAACCCTCACCATAGGTGATTATGAGGCGATTGGCGGTCTGGAAAGGGCACTGACCAACCATGCCGAAGAAGCCTTCGAGGAACTGGAAGAGGGGCAAAAACGGATAGCCGAGCTGCTTTTTCGTTCCATAAGCGAGAGAAGCGAGCGGTCCGTGCCCATGCAGGATAGTTGCCGTCCTGTCAGACTCTCCGAGATAGCGGCGCTGGCCGGTGTAAATTCAGAAGATGTGGCCGGAGTAGTCGAGGTCTTTCGCAGGTCTGACCGCGGTTTTCTCACTCCTCCTGCCGGTATGCCCCTTTTGCCCGAAACCATAATCAATATCAGTCATGAGAGCCTGATCCGTCAATGGGCACGGTTAAATGAATGGGCTGAAGAGGAGGCAGCGTCAGCGAGCGCCTCCTGTCGGGGGAAACAGACAACGAATTGTATTCATTAGTAGGTTTTATGTTACTACTCAGGTAGGCACAGAGGCACAAAGGCACAAAGGCACAGAGGCACAGAGGCACAAAGGCACAAAGGCACAGAGGCACAAAGGCACAAAGGCACAGAGGCACAAAGGCACAAAGGCACAAAGAAAAACGAAAACAACGGCGTGCATACTCTTGGGTGCAGCCGTTGCCTTTGCCCCTATGAACCTGAGCAGTTACGTTTTTACTTAATTTTTGTAGCGTTACTTTTGGTATATTTTGTGTTAAAATAAGAATAAAAGAGTGTAAAGATCACATAAATAGGTAAAACAAAAATCTTTAAAAGGAAGAAACAAGAGTTTATATGGCTGTGTTTGTCCCCTATTATAAGTATGATATTGTTATCAGTTATGCCCATGTCGATAACGAGCCTGCCGTTGGAGTTGAGAATGGCTGGGTTTCGACTTTGGCGGAGGGACTTAAAAACCGGCTGGCTCAAAAACTGGGCAGAAGAGAGGATTTTTCCCTTTGGATGGACTACCGGCTATCTCTCCATGAACCATGGACACCTGAAATTATGGATGCCCTTGAGCATGCGGCTATCCTGGTGGTTATCCTGTCGCCCGGATATCTTGCTTCGCAATGGTGTCAGAGGGAGAGAAGTGCTTTTTTGAAAATGGTCAGGGCGCGGCCCCGGTCTTCTGCACGGATATTTATCGTGGAGCGGGACAAAATAGAAGAAAGCGAGCGCCCTGCGGAGTTCAGGGAACTTGCGGGTTACCGCTTCTGGATTGTGGAAAGAGAGGGCAAACCACCGCGTATTCTGGGTGATCCAAAGCCCAATCCCGATGATCCAAAATGTCTGCCTTACTATGACCAGCTCAACGACCTCAGTAACGGCCTGGCCGAGGAACTGAAAAGGCTCAGGTCACTAGTTAACAAAACCTGTATCGAAGGCTCTGATATTAAACGCCCTGCTCTTAAAGGCCCTGGTATCGAAAGCGCTGGTATCGAAAGCGCTGGTATCGAGAGCGCTGGTATCGAGAGCCTTGGTATCGAGAGCCTTGGTATCGAGAGCGCTGGCATCGAAAGCACCTGCATCGAAGGTCCTGGTATCGAAAGCGCTGGTATCGAGAGCGCTGGCATCGAAAGCGCTGGCATCGAAAGCACCTGCATCGAAGGTCCTGATATCGAAAGCAGGAAATCGGATGAGCGGCCTGCGGTTTTCCTGGCCGAGGTTACTGATGACTTGATCGTATATCGTGACGCGGTAAAGCGATATCTGGATCAGGGAGGGATCAGAGTGCTGCAGCCTGAGATTTTTCTCTATTTCAGTGAGCCGGACACTTTTCAGCAGGCGGTAGACAAGGATCTGGGAAACAGCAAAATTTTCGTCCAATTACTCAGCAACCTGGACGGGAAAAGACTGCCCGGTCGGCCAAGCTATATACATCTTCAGTACGAGCGGGCACTGAAAGCGGGAAAGCCGGTTCTTCAGTGGCGAGATCCCTCCTTAAACCTGGATACAGTGACCGATGAAGATCACCGCAGGCTGGTAGAAGGGGAGACGGTTTGGGCTGTCGGTCTTGAGGAGTTTAAGCGAACGGTGGTGAATCGTGCCCTGATTAAACCTGCCGTCAGGATCAAGGATGCGCATACTCTTGTTTTCCTGGATGTCAGCCCTGAAGATAGTCCCCTGGCTGATGAGATAGTCAGTGTGATGAAGAAATACCATATAGGCTATGCCCGGCCGTTACAGCATGGAAAACCATCGGATATTCGAGAAGAGCTGGACGAGTTACTCCTGGAATCTGACGGAATAATCATCGTCTACGGTGCTGTCACGCCAGTATGGGCCAGAAGGCAGTTGCTCTACTGTCGCAAGATTATTTATAAGCGTGAGCAGCCACCTAAGGCTATCGCCGTTTATGAAGGTCCGCCGGAAGAAAAGGACCCTTTAGACTTCGCGCTTCCCGACATGCAGACTATTGACTGTAGAAGGTGCCTGATAGAAGAAAAGCTTCTGCCCTTTTTCGAGTCGCTTGAGGCAGAAGGGTGTGCATAGAAAGTCAGATCTCAGATCGGAGAAGGGGGCGATGATTTTCGTTTCGGCCATGTCGTCATTCCCGCGAAAGCTTAGTACACTGCGCATTAAATACGCAGCCAGATAGCATAATGGAGTTTTAGGCCGGCTGGAAGCCGGCCCCACTGTGGAGCAGGCTTCCAGCCTGCTCTTAAATAAAAACACCATTCTAACTGGCCGCGGAATTCCCGCGTCGTGTACTAAGAGGCTATCCGAAAAGTGGGAAGGCCTTCAATAGCCGTGCCGTCTCCCAGGACTTTTCGGATAGGTACTAAGGGATCTCACAGATAATAATTTACCCACAAATATGCTGTGAGCGGTTGAATTTTAAAATTTGGTATGTGCCATGTTGCAGGGATCCCCTGTGGCGCAGGGATCCCCTGTGGCGGTGGACACGCAGCTTTTAGCTGCTTAGTCCACCCTGCCTGTTACTTTACCTGATACTTTGATCAGTGATACCTTGTTGACTATCCTGCATAGTAACCAGACATACCTTGTAGTTAACAAAATATGACATGTAGGGTGGACTTGAGCTGCCTCCTCTTATCAAGCGTGCATGGAGTCACGGTGGCAGTGACACAGAATCACTTTGGCAGAGGAGCTTTGTCCACCAGACCGCGAACTATAGGTCTATAATTTAACCTAACCCGTCCATAGCAATCATGGGTAAACTATTTTTTTGGAGTTCCCTAAGCTTTCGCGGGAATGACGTTTATGTGGTGTGGCCGAATGTATGATCAAGGCCGAGAAGGGGTTTCCCTGTGCCCTGCGTCAAGCGTTCATGCTTTGGGGAATGCTGCCTTCGTGAGTGCTGCCATCTTCATCCTTTGGACAATTCCTGCAATAGTGGTAATCGTCTTCAGTCCATCTGAGACTGCACAGATAATCTGGGCTGCCCTGTCAAGATCCTGCAAATCCTCTTTCAGCCTGCTGGCAGCCGCACATAATTCCGGCTCTTTTTCGATGAATTCTTTGGACAGGGCCATCAGCCTGGCCGTTTCCAGCCTGGTTATGGCTACGGAGATCTCGTGCAGATCCCTGGCCCATTCCCCCTGCATGGCTTGATCGAGATCGTCTAATTCGTCATCGTCAATAGACTTCAGCTTTCGCCGGCAGGCCTGCAGGTGGTGAAGGTATACGTCTATATTTTCGTAAATATCGCCACTCCCGGCACTATCGTTATTTCCGGCACTGCGGTTATCTCCAGCAATATCGTCACTGCGTGCAACACGCTTATTTCCGGCACTGCGGTTATCTCTATCAGTATCGTCACTGCGTGCAACACGTTTATTTCCGGCACTATCGTTCATAAGGTTTCTCCCTGTGATTGCTCGGTACGTTTCGGTTTCAGCGATGAACCGTTTTCAATACCTTCTAAAGACCTCTCAATCTCGTTCTGAATATTCTTAGCCTTATTTATGGATTCGTTAAGCTCCACAAGCAGCGGTCTAAAAGGATCAACATCCTCTTTTCCCTGCAATATCCCTTCCCAAACCTCCTGCATTCGTTTTGCGGCTTCAACTGCCTGGTCGAGGTTTTCTACCGAAAGACGGCAGTCTATCCAGAGCCTGCGGTTCTTTTTCCATTCGGATCCGATTTCCTTCCGCTTATCTCTATCAATATCTTTACCTATGCCAGAGCCTTTACCTGTGCCAGAGCCTTTACCTGTGCCAGAGCCTTTACCTGTGCCAGAGCCTTTACCTATGCCAGAGCCTTTACCTATATCAGAGTATTTATCTGTGCCAGAGTCTCTGCCCCTATCAGAGCCTGCTATATACGGCCTATGTACCTTTTGTTGCCAGAAGTCATTACATTTATTTTGGTATTGATCGGCAAGAATATCTTTCAGATTGGCAATCAGCTTTTCGTAAAGCAGCAACTGTTCACCGATAATTCCGGCATCCCGCTTCAATGCAGTTCTCACGGCCATTGCGTGAATATGTTCCAACCCCAGGCACGTGAGATGACTAAGGTATTTCTGGTCGTCCTGGCTCAATACCAGCTTTCCAGATTGGCTTGTCTTTTTATTTGCATCGCCAATGCTGTCACTCAGCTTTTTGTTTGAATCGCTAATGCTGTCACTCAGCTTTTTGTTTGCATCCTTAATGCTGTCACTCAGCTCTTTTATCGCTGAAACGTTACGTACCTGGAAATTGGAATCAGCCAAAGCCTGCAAGTTGAGGAAGTAAGCCTTGAGCTTAAGAGTGGATCCGTGAAACGTTTCCAGTTTTTTTACCAGCAGAAGCAGACTGTCATCGTGCTCCTTGAGAAAACCATCCAGGGTATCCCTCGACGAGGTCCGCTTTCTCTGAGCAAGCAGTTCGTCGCTGTCATACTCGATTACCTGGTCTGTCGTGGTAGTTATCAGATCGTCTATGATATCAGCATAGTGAATACCGGAGGCCGATAGCTCTTTCCCCTGCTTGACTGTTTGTGTTTGCCCCACGCATCCTGACAAACCAAAAAGGAGAAAAAGTAAAAGTGCAATCGCCCCAAACGTGATTGTCAATCTGATAGTTACACCTGTTTTCACGATATGCCTTTGCATCTGTCTGCCTATAAATGTCTCTGCTCTCCGTCTATGAAGGTCTTTG